>Ga0207870_100014_pt1 | contig 308121 bp, 248 predicted proteins | sample CeladaPassage60B_FD_187477 | JGI IMG/M metagenome (GOLD analysis project Ga0207870, IMG submission 187477) | Cellulose-adapted microbial communities from the Joint BioEnergy Institute, USA - Passage3 60B (SPAdes) (version 2) | ecosystem: Engineered > Bioreactor > Continuous culture >...
CGCGGAGCTGGCCGTAGACGAGTCGCTGAAGCTTGAACTTGCTGAAGGTCTTGCAGGCCCTGGCCACCTCCAGCGTCAGATTGCACGCCTGCGCGAAGCGCTCGAGGGTTTCCTGGAGGGCGTCTGCTTGCTCGGGCGTGGGGTCGAGCCTTGTGCGCAGCGTCAGCGTTTGCATGGCGGGGAGCGTTTGAGGAAAGGATATGATGCGCTGGTGTCAACGGTATGTCGAGGGTATAAGGCAAATCCTTCCCCGGCTTCAACCGTGGGCTTCCTTGCCTGAGCTATCGTGAAGGGGATGGACAGACAGGGTGTATCGATTGGCCTCTGCGTTGCGGAGAAAGGCCACGGTGCGCCTGAACATTTCTTCTGGCTGTCGGGTAATGAGGCGCACCAGCACATTGGTATCCAGCCAGAAACGCATCGCCTAACGATCACGTATTCGATGCTCCTTTCGGGCCAATTCCTGCACGATAGCCGCTTTTTCCGCAACCTCGCCAGGATAGGAAGTAGGACTGCCGGGTAATAGCTTGAGCAGTTCATCTACACTGTAGCGCCTGACCGGACGGATAACAATTTTTCCATCCTCAACGGATAGCTCAATCTCATCCCCGGCATGCAAACCCAGCGTCTCACGAACCTGCCTGGGTACCGTAATTTGCCCTTTGCGTGTAAGACGTACCGTCGTTTTCATCGCATTGCCGGCTGCGTTCACAATTCGATAGAAACGCCGGATGCTGGAAGGTTCCCCGGCTCAAGCCCCCTACTTCATCCCCAGCAGCCGCAGCAGGCCGTCTTCGTCGAGCATCGGGATGCCGAGCTGGCGGGCACGGTCGTACTTGCTGCCAGGGTTTTCGCCCACGACGACGTAGTCCGTGTTGCGGCTGACGCTGCTGGCCACGCGACCGCCGGCCCGCTTGATCAGTTCCTCGGCCTCCTTGCGCGTGAGATGGGGCAAAGCGCCCGTCAGCACGAACGTCTTGCCGCGCACCGGACTTTCGGCCGCCGGTGCCTCTTCGGGCAACCGCTGCGTGTTGACACCCAGTTCCTTCAGCTCTTCGATCAGGCGCCGGTTGTCTTCGACACGGAACCAGTTCGCAATGCTTTCGGCCGTGATCGGTCCCACGCCGTCAATGGCGGCCAGTTCGTCGATCGTAGCCGCGGCCAGCTCGTCGATCGACGCGAAGTGCTGCACGAGCAGCTCGGCGGTCGTCTTGCCCACGTGCCGGATGCCCAGCCCGAAGAGCAATCGGCTCAGCGGCCGCCGCTTCGAGGCCTCGATGGCCCGGAGCAGGTTGCGCGCGCGCGTCTCGGCAAAGCCTTCGAGCTTCAGCAGGTCTTCCAGCTTCAGCCGGTACAGGTCCGAAAGCCGTCGCACCAGACCCGACTCGGCCAGTTGACGGGCCACCTGGCTGCCCATGCCTTCGATGTCCATGGCGTCGCGGCTGGCGAAGTGCTCCAGCAGCCGCACGAACTGCGCCGGGCAGTCGGACGCCACACAGTAATAGTCGGCCTCGCCGGGCAGCCGCACCAGCTGGCTGCCGCATGACGGACACCGCTCGGGCATGCGCCAGGGACGCTCGTTGCCCGTACGCGCCTCGACCACGGGACGCACCACCTGCGGAATCACATCGCCGGCCCGGATCACCACCACCAGATCACCGATCCGGATGTCGCGGCTGCGCACGTAGTCTTCGTTGTGCAGCGTGGCCTGCGAGACCGTCACGCCGCCGACTTCGACAGGCTCCAGCACGGCCACCGGCTTGACCACGCCGGTACGCCCCACACTGACCATGATGTCGAGCAGGCGCGTAATGGCTTCACGGGCCGGAAACTTGTAGGCCACCGCCCAGCGGGGCGCGTTGGAAATGGCTCCCAGCAGCGCCTGCCAGGGTCGGTGGTCGATCTTCAGCACGACCCCGTCGATCTCGTAGTCCAGCTCGTCACGGTGCTCGGTCCAGTAGCGGCAGTAGTCCAGCACGTCGTCCAGGCGCTCGAAGCGGCGGGCATGTTCGTTGACCGGGAAGCCCAGACGCCCGAGCCATTGCAGCACCTCGTACTGGCTGTCGGGCACCTCGGCGCCTTCGACGGGCCCGATTCCGTAGGCGAAAAAGCTCAGCGGCCGCGAGGCGGTCACCTGCGGGTTGAGCTGGCGCACGCTGCCGGCCGCCGCATTGCGCGGGTTGGCGAAGGGCCGCTCGCCCCGGGCCTGGAGCTGCGCGTTCAGGCGTTCGAAGTCGCGCTTGCGCATGTACACCTCGCCCCGCACTTCCAGCCGCGCCGGTGGTGGTCCGATCGACGGATCGACGGGGATGCGCAGCGGGATGGCCGGGATCGTGCGCACGTTCTGCGTGACGTTTTCGCCTTCGATCCCGTCACCGCGCGTAGCACCGACGGTCAGCACGCCGTTTTCGTACGTCAGCGCCATGGCCAGCCCGTCGATCTTCAGCTCGGCGGTGACGGCCGGCTGTACCGGATGCCCGAGCCGCTCGGCCAGCATCCGGCAACAGCGCTCGTACCAGGCGCGCACGTCTTCCTCGCCAAAAGCGTTGTTGAGCGAAAGGAGCGGCTCCGGATGGCGCACCTTTTCGAAGCGTCCCAGCGGCGGTCCTCCCACGCGCTGCGTGGGTGAGTCGGGCGTGACCAGCTCCGGGAAACGCGCCTCGAGCTTCCGAAGCGCCTGCATGAGCAGGTCGTAGTCCGCGTCCGGGATGAGCGGGTTGTCCAGTACGTAATAGCGGTAGGCGTGCTGGTTGAGCACTTCCCGGAGCCGGGCCGCCAGCGCCTCGGCCTCCTTGCGGTCGATGGCTTCCAGGTCGCGCTGTCGGACAGTTTGCAACAGCGCGTGTGTGGCCTCCAGCAGGCGTGCTTCGGCGGTTTGCGGTGCGGTGTGCGTCTCCATGGTGTGCTCTGGTTTTGCTGCTACTGGACCCCTCGTGCCAGCGAATCCAGGTAAGCCTGCAACTGCTCCCGGGTGATGACAATGCGGCCCTCGGCATCCCGGCGGTCGGTGGGATACGGATGGCCGTCCAGCCGCAGCTGGATGTCGTCCAGTTGGTTTTCAAGGATGATGCGTTCGGTAAACCGAAATTGCATCGAGTCGCCTTGCTCGATCCAGTAGGGGCGGCGCAGGTCGCGATCGATCCGGACCCGGATGGGATCGACCTTGTCGAAGGCGGCAATGACGGTGGCCGTGATCGTATCGCCCAGCACGGGCACCTGAACGGGGGGCGCCTCAACCGAAGGCGTCGTATCGGTCGCAGTAGCCGGAACCGTGGCCGTATCCACGGGCAGCGGCTCCGGAGGTGGTGCCGGAGCCGGTCGCAGCAGATACCAGATGCCTGCGGCCGCCATCACCACCACGATGACGCCCACGACCCGGGCCTTCCAGCGCGCAGGGCGTTCCAGCCGTTCCAGACCACCCGGGGTGCTCACCAGGGGTAGCGGTGTTTCAGACTCTTGAGGCGGCTTGCGCTCAGGCGCGGCTTCAGGGGTCGAGGCTTCGGCCGGCGCGGTTTCCGGCTCCGGTTCGGGCAGCGGTTCTTCCCCCAGAAACCGAACGGCCAGCTGGTTGCGATAGCGCCCTTCGAAGGCCAGTTCTACCGCATCCAGCACAGCAGCCGGGTCGATGCCGATAGCGCTTGCATACGTCCGGGCAAACGAACGCAGATAAACGGGGTTGTATCGCTCGTGATCGTAGAGCGCCGTACGCTCGAAGTGCTGCAACAACTCCAGCGCGATTTTGGTCTCGTTGTGGATCTCCTGCAGCGAGCGCTTCTGCTTTTCCCGGATGCGCCGCAGGTCGTGCGCCAGCCGGCGCATGCTTTCGAGGACGGCCTGTTCACGCATGGTGAGGCGCTTTTGCCAGCAACATCTGGATTGGTCCAGTATTGCACCCGGCCGGTGCGTCCGTGTTTCGTCAGGCGGTCGACAGTGCCGCCCGCGGCGGGACCGGATGACCACGGCCGTTTTCCAGAGCGGCCTGATAGCGGTAGCGTCCCAGCATCCGGTAGAGATACTGCTGCGCGTAGTCGTAGCCCCGCAGCGCGACCGTCATCGTGTAGTTGAGCACGCGGGTCGTCCAGAGTTTGAAGAGCAGCTCCTCCCAGTCCGGATCGCCCGGCTGAAAGTGCTCGAGCAGCACGTGATAGGTGGCCGCCCAGGCCATCTCGTCCATGAAGTTGAAAGCCGGGCGACGCTGACAGGTGCGCAGTCCTTCGCGCACGGGTGTGGTAAAAAGCTCCAGCAGCTCCACCTGCCGGGGCGTCCAGTGCTGCATGAGGCGATGCAGCGTGGCCTCCACGTCGTAGCCCACGCGTTCGGCAATGTGGACCGGCACGCGGTGCGGGTGCTCCTGGCGATGAATGGCCGGCTGGCCAACGACCTCATGTTGCAGACTCTGGATGACGGCAAAACACTCGACCAGCATGGTGCGCAGGTCGTCGAGCCCGCCGTAGAGGCGATGCGCCTTGCCCTCAGGAATGTAGCACTCGTAGATCGAAACGCCCTGCTGCACGGTAACGAACGTGTAGAGTGTGTCGATGCCCCAGTCGCTCCGCCGTCGCACCCGTTCGTCCTCGTAAAGCATGGCGGCCACTTCGCGCCGCATGAGCAGCTCGCCGCCCAGCGGCTGCTCGATCCACGACAGTTCGGTATGCGGCCAGAGCAGGGCGAAGCCCGTGCGCGTGATCATCCAGGTGATCATTGCGTCGGTCGAGGCCCGCGGGAAGTAGTGCCGCACCAGCCCGTAGCCGAAATCGGCCGTCTCTTCGGCCTTGGTGATCCAGTCCGGCCCGAAGCTGGTGATGTCGGCATCGTAGAAGTGGATGCGCTCCCACCGGGTTTCTTCCAAGAAGTATCGGAGCGCGGTGTTCATGCCGTCGCCCTTGCCGGGCCGCAGCGTGCCCAGTCGCTCCTGCAACCGGACCGACACCGGCGTCCCTGTGGCCCGCGAGATCTCGGGCGCGGCCCGTTCGACGGCCTCGTAGGTCTGTTCGCGCTCGTATCCGATGCAGAGCACCTCGTGCACCCGGGGATGAGCAGCCGCCACGCGCACGTTGTGCAGCAGCACCTCGGGGTGTTCGTGCTTGAAGGGAAAAACGACCAGGCTCATGGCGATTCAGCCGGTTAACGATGCACCTGCATTTCGCTCAGGGAAAGATACGGGCCGTCCCTTCAGAAAAACACCCCGGAGCTGTCCATTTTGTGCAACAAGCCCGACACGATGGGTTTGCACCGCACCGATTCAATGATAAGCCCTGCCAGCCATGTAGCGTATTCAGCACGAAAGTGCCTGTAGGCCTGCAACGCCCCGTCTATGGCCTCTGCGCCCTCAAAGGAGCTGCCTGGGGGATGTCAGTAAGGCAAAGTGTTCACTGAAGGGTCTGTTCGCCATGTGTGGGCCATTGTCCTGTAGACTCCGATCCACTGGCTTACGCATTTTGGAATCGTTTCCAGTCAACCGCGCTCTTGCCCTTTCCCGCTTTTCCCCGGAGATTGCAATCCTGCGTTACAAAACCTGCCGACACCCGATCATGCTGGTCGAGATTTTCCCGGATTACGAGACGCTGAGCGAACGCGCCTACGAGATCGTCGCCACGCTCATCCGTCGCAAACCCAATTGCGTGCTGGGCTTTGCCACCGGAAGCACCCCGCTGGGCCTCTACCGCCGCCTCGTCGAAGGCTACCGCCGCGGCGAACTGGACTTCTCCAAGGTCGTCCCTTCAACCTCGACGAATACGTGGGGCTGCCGCCCTCCCACCCTCAGAGCTATCACCACTTCATGTGGGAAAACCTCTTCCAGCACATCAACATCAATCCCTCGAACGTGCACCTTCCCAACGGGATGGTCGACGACATCGAGGCGCACTGCGACTGGTACGAGGAGCAGATCCGACGCGTGGACGGCATCGACCTGCAGATTCTGGGCATCGGTCCCAACGGCCACCTGGCCTTCAACGAGCCGGGCTCGTCGCTGGGCTCGCGCACGCGCATCAAGACGCTCTCGCGGGCCACGCGACGCGCCAACGCGCGCTTTTTCGGAAGCGAGGAGGCCGTGCCGCGCCATGCGATCACGATGGGCATCGGGACGATCATGGAGGCGCGGCGGCTGTTGCTGCTGGCCAGCGGACGGGCCAAGGCGCGTGCCGTGCGGGCCATGCTTGAAGGACCGATCTCGGCGATGGTGTCGGCCACGATCGTGCAGCTGCACCGCTACGCGCACGTGCTGCTTGACGCCGAAGCGGCCTCGGAACTGGCGTACAACCACCACGACGGCATCTCGGAACCCTTCGACGTGCACTGAGCGATGCGACAGCGCAGCTACGCCCTGGTCGGCCTGATTCTCTTTACGTTTTTTGTCATTTCGTTTCTGACGAACATCATCGGGCCGCTCATTCCCGAAATCATCGACGACTTCGGGCTGAGCCTGACGCTGGCGGCGCTGGGTTGCCTGACGGCCGCGCTGCTGGGTCCGGGTCCGGTGGCCCGCTGGGCGTTTCCGCTGATCGGGCTGTTCGCGTCGGTGATGTGGCCGGTGGTGTTTTCGCTGGCGCTGAACTCGGTCGAGGCGCACCACGGGGCGTTTTCGGGCATTCTGGTGACGGGCATTGCCGGGGGCGCCGTGGTGCCGCTCGTGATCGGGACGCTGGGCGACCTGCTGGGCCTGCGGGGCGGGCTGTGCTTCCTGTACCTGACGTTCGGCTACATCCTGAGCGTGAGCTTCTGGGCCCGCCCGCTCATCCCCAACAAGACGATCTGGCGCCGGGAGGCCCCGGCCTCCTGACCGGCCTACGGCTTCCCCAGCATCGGAAACAGCAGTCGGATCTCGTCCTCGGTGGGCTGGTGGCCGTACTCGCAGATCTCGAAGGCCTCGACATACTGCGCCCGGGCGGCCACTTCCGGATCGTACCAGCGCATCAGGGCCAGACGCACCTCCTGGGTGATGTTCGGCCGGATCCACTGCGCCCGTAGCCACTCCCGCCGCGCGGCCGAGTCGGCCGGCACTTCGGCCAGGCGCCCGTCGATCCACGGCAGCCATTCGTAGAACTGCGAGACGTGCGCATCGAGCGCGTCGAGCTTGCGCTCGATCACACTGTCGATGATCACGGCAATGTCGGGCGAAAACGGGCTGGGCTTTTTGAAGCGATCGCTCAGATAGAGAAAAACCGGGTTGTGCGCGAGTGGCGGCGTGTCGGGCACCACATTGGGCACCATGACCAGATAGGCGGCGTCCTGCACGAGCTGGCCGGTGTAGCGATGGTCCGGATGATAGTCGTTGGGTCGGGGTGCAAAGACCAGGTCGGCCTGCCACTCGCGGATCTTGCGGATGATCTGCTTGCGGACCTCCAGCGAGGGCACCAGCTCGGCGTCGTGATTGTCAAGCACCTCGTACGCGGCGATGCCCAGTCGCCGGGCCGCCTCTTCGGCCTCGGCCCGCCGGCGTTTGGCCAGCACGCCGCCGCCCTGGGCGTAGTGTCCGGCGTCGCCGTTCGTGACCGAAAGGAACTTCACCTGGTGGCCCATGGCGGCAAAGAGCGCCGCCGTGCCCCCCATTTTGACATCACAGTCGTCCGGATGCGCACCGATGCACAGAATACGCAGGGGCCTGGCCGACTGGGCCTGCACGGATACAGCCATGACCAGTAGCAGAATGCCCGTGAGAAGAAACAGACCGGAGCCACGCATAAGATGTTCAGCGTTTGCCCTGCAGGAATTCCTCGACGGTGCGCACCAGCTCCTCGCTGCCGATGAACAATGGCGTGCGCTGGTGCAGTTTCTCCGGCACGATGTCCAGGATGCGCCGGTGGCCGTCCGAGGCGCGTCCGCCCGCCTGCTCCACGATGAACGCCATGGGGTTGGCCTCGTACATCAGCCGGAGCTTGCCCTCCGGGTTCTTCTTCGTGGCCGGGTACATGTAGATGCCGCCCTTGAGCAGGTTGCGGTGGAAGTCGGACACGAACGAGCCGATGTAACGCGTCGAAAACGGCCGGCCCGTGGCTTTGTCTTCTTCCTGCGCCCAGCGGATGAAGCGCTTGAGTCCTTCCTCGAAGGAGTTGAAGTTGCCCTCGTTGATCGAGTAGATCGAGCCGGTCTTCGGAATGCGGATGTTCGGATGCGACAGGATGAACTCACCGATCGACGGGTCCAGCGTGAAGCCGTTGACCCCGTTGCCCGTGGTGTAGACCAGCATGGTGGACGAGCCGTAGACGATGTAGCCGGCCGCGACCTGCTTGCTACCCGGCTGCAGAGCGGCTTCCAGTGTCGGCGTTTCGTACTCGTCGGGCAGGCGATAGATGCTGAAAATCGTCCCAACCGATACGTTCACGTCCACGTTCGAGGAGCCGTCGAGCGGGTCGAGCAGCACGATGTAGCGGCCGTCCCCCTCGCCGTTGGCGCTGAGCGGGATCGCCTCGGCGTGCTCTTCCGAGCCGATCAGGCAACATTCGCCGCCCCGCCGAAGTGCCCGCACGAATTCTTCGTGCGCCAGCGCATCAAGCTTCTGCTGCACTTCGCCGTGGATATTGACCTTGCCGGTCGTGCCGAAAATGTCCACCAGCCCGGCCCGACGGATGTCGCGGTTGACGATCTTGGCCGCCACGCTGATGTCCCGCAGCAACCGCGAAAAGGCTCCGGTCGAATGCGGGAAGCGCTCCTGTTGATCGATGATGAATTGCTCCAGCGTAATGAACTCTTCAACGACTTTGCGTCCCCGCGTATGCAGTGTTTCCATAGCGATTCGTCGGTTTTAGATCAGAAGCGCTTTCTTCCGTAAAATACAAACAATGTCGCACCGAATGGCTTCCGTTGTCTGAAAATTTCAGCGGAGCACGCCCGCCAGACGGGCCATCACGGCCGCCAGGATTTCGACAGCCCGATCGATTTCCGCCTCGGTGTTCTTCCAGCCCATCGAAAAGCGCACGGCGGCGCCGGCCGTTTCGCGGGGCAGCCCGATGGCCCGCAGCACGTGGCTGGGTTCGACGGCCCCGCTCGTACAGGCCGAGCCGGACGAGACGCACACGCCCTCCAGATCCAGGTTGAGCAGCAGCATTTCGCCGTCGACCGGCTCGCCGTTCTGCGGCGGGAAGGCGATGTTGACGATGTGCGGAGCGGCCCGCTCCGGGTCGCGCGGTGTGTTGAGCACGAACATGCCGCCCAGCGCTTCGTCCAGTCGCCGGATCAGCCGCTCGCGGAGCCGTCGCAGATGGTTCAGGCGCGCCTCCTGCTCTTCGACGGCCAGCTCCAGCGCCCGCGCCATGCCCACGATGGCGGCCACGTTCTCGGTACCGGCCCGCCGTCCCTGTTCCTGTTTGCCGCCCCGCAGCAACGGCCGCAGTTCGATGCCGCGCCGCACGTACAGAAAGCCCACGCCCTTGGGCCCGTAGAACTTGTGCGCCGAGGCCGAGAGCAGATCCACGCCCAGTTCGTCCACACGCACGGGCAGCAGTCCCACGGCCTGCACCGCGTCGCAGTGCAGCGGCACGCCCCGGCGGTGGCACACCTCGGCAATGGCGCGGACGGGCGAGCAGGTGCCCAGCTCGTTGTTCGTGTGCATGATCGACACCAGCCCCGTCTTCTCCGTGAGGGCTTCGGCCACCTGCTCGGCCGTGACGGCTCCGTCGGGTCCGGGCCGCAGGTAGGTGACCGCCGCGCCTTCTTCTTCGAGCGCTTCGGCCGTACGCAGGATGGCCTCGTGCTCGGCCAGCGACGTGATCAGGTGCCGGCGCGTCCCGTGCAGCACGCCCCGGAGCGCCAGGTTGTCGGCCTCGGTGCCGCCGCTGGTGAAGACGATCTCGGCCGGCTCGGCGCCGATCAGCGCGGCAATACGTTCACGGCTTTCCTCGATGGCCACGCGCGCCCGGCGGCCGAGCTGGTGCACCGACGACGGATTGCCGTAGTGCTCCTCCAGATACGGCCGCATCGCCTCCAGCACGCGCGGATCGAGCGGCGTCGTGGCGGCATGGTCCAGGTAGATGATTTCCGGCTTGCGCATGGCCCGCGTTTTCCTGTAACCCTCATCGCCTCGAAGGAACGCGGCCGCTGGCGTGTGGATTCCACCGATTGTATTTTGCGATCGAATCGAAAGGGAATCGAAACGCGATGGATAAACTGGTCATCGAAGGCGGCCGTCCGCTCCGGGGCACGATCCCGATCAGCGGCTCGAAGAACACGGCGCTGATGCTCATGGCCGGGGCCGTGCTGGCCGACGGGGTCACCGTGCTGGAAAACATTCCGCACCTGCGCGACATCACGACGTTCTCCCACGTCCTGCGCATTGCAGGCGCTTCGGTGCGGTTCGATCCGGAAACGCACGTCATGCGCATCGATGCCACCCGTATCGACTTTCCCGAGGCCCCTTACGAGCTGGTCAAGCAGATGCGGGCGTCGTTCTACATGCTGGGCGCGCTGCTGGGCCGCTGCGGACAGGCGCGCGTGTCGCTGCCGGGCGGCTGCGCCTGGGGCCCGCGCCCGGTCAACCTGCACCTGGAGGGACTGCGCGCCTTCGGCGCCGAGATCGAGCTGGACCGGGGCTACGTGGTGGCCCGCGCGCCCGGCGGCCGGCTGCGCGGCGGCCGCTTTCGGCTCGATCCGCCCAGCGTCGGCGCCACGGTGAACCTGCTGCTGGGCGCCGTCACGGCCCGCGGCAGCTCCCGCATCGAGAACGCCGCGCTCGAACCCGACGTGGTCGTCTTTGGCCGGGCGCTGCAACAGATGGGCGCCCGCATCGAAGGACTGGGCACGCGTACGATCGAGGTGGAAGGCGTCGACGCCCTGCAACCCATCACCTTCCGCAACTGCCCCGACCGCATCGAACTGGGCACGTTCATGATCGCCTCCGCCCTTGCAGGAACGCCCGGCGACACGATCTACCTGACCGGCGCCGAGCCGTCCCACCTGGGCGAAGCGTTTCTGGAGGCCTTTCGCCAGACTGGCGCCGCCTTCACCTTCGATGGCGACACGGTGGCCGTCTCCGTCCCCGAACGGCTGCAGGCCGTTTCTATCGAGACGGCACCCTATCCGGGTTTTCCGACCGATCTGCAGGCGCAGTGGACCGTCCTGCTCTCGCGGGCCGAAGGCGCCGGCTTCGTGCGCGATACCGTCTATCCAGATCGCTTCAAGCACGTCCCCGAACTCATGCGTATGGGGCTACAGGCACGCGTCGAGGGCAACACGGTCTTTCTGGAAGGGCCGCAGCGCCTGCAGGGTGCGCACGTGATGAGCACCGACCTGCGCGGCAGCGTTTCGCTGGTGCTGGCGGGTCTGGTGGCCGAAGGCGAAACGCACGTGTTGCGCGTCTACCACCTCGACCGCGGCTACGAAAACCTCGAAGGCAAGCTGTCGGCCGCCGGCATTGCCATCCGCCGCGAAAGCTACGACGAGTTTGCTACCCCTGCCTCCGAATCAGCCGAAGAAAGCTGAATCGTCCCAACCTGTTGTTATACAATCACCTGTATCCAGAACGGCATCGTCGTCTCCACCCCGTTGAAGCCCTGTCCGAGCCGACCAGCAATGTCCCGACAAAAATTGATCGACACATCATACTGATAAACAAAAGTTTATGCAAAGTCGTCGACCCCCGGGGTTTCAGGGGTAACCGGAGGTCGACGACGCCAGGGGCTTGACATTCCCGATCAAATCGCTTATAATTTCTCCAAGAAGGCGGTTCTGCTCTTTGAAAGGCCGGGTTTTAATCGCACCTTTTTGGTATTGAAATGACTGCGCGTCACGTCCGTGAGCGGATCTACCGTAAGTTTTAATCGCACCTTTTTGGTATTGAAATAGGCCGAGCTGGAAGCTTTGGTGCGTGAGGCTGTGCGGTTTTAATCGCACCTTTTTGGTATTGAAATGTACTCGACGCGTTTAGTCGGGCGGCCGTAGACGAACGTTTTAATCGCACCTTTTTGGTATTGAAATGCTGCGCGATCTGGAGGCGCTCGTGCAGGCGCTTCGCGTTTTAATCGCACCTTTTTGGTATTGAAATTCGGCGGCAGCGCGGATGGCACGCAGCAGGCTGTACGTTTTAATCGCACCTTTTTGGTATTGAAATATGCGGATTTCGGCGGAGCGCTGAGCGGCTACGGGCTGTTTTAATCGCACCTTTTTGGTATTGAAATCGAGTATGTAGCTGCACCACGCGAGCTTCTGCTCGGTTTTAATCGCACCTTTTTGGTATTGAAATGCGGCCGCGAAGGTTGGCGTTCTTCGGACGGACTTTCGGTTTTAATCGCACCTTTTTGGTATTGAAATCTGTTGATGGTCCCTATAAGCACACCCATGTTGCACCTGTTTTAATCGCACCTTTTTGGTATTGAAATTCGAAGACGCGAAAGCACCACCGACGCCCCGGTGTCGGTTTTAATCGCACCTTTTTGGTATTGAAATTCCAGACGGGCAGGTCATCCGGCCAGCCCGCAATCTGCAGTTTTAATCGCACCTTTTTGGTATTGAAATCAGGAGCGGCCTGGGCGATCACCTGGGCGGCTGCGGCAGTCAGAGTTTTAATCGCACCTTTTTGGTATTGAAATGTTGTACTTAACGTTCGGCTGCCCCACCGACGCCTTGGTTTTAATCGCACCTTTTTGGTATTGAAATTATTTTGACGAAAAGCGGGCGACGGCGACGCAAAAGTTTTAATCGCACCTTTTTGGTATTGAAATATCTTTAAAGGCGGCGTGTTTGTCGGCCCGCCGCTGGTTTTAATCGCACCTTTTTGGTATTGAAATGTTTCTTTTACGAAACGTAAATGCACTCTTCGTTCAGTTTTAATCGCACCTTTTTGGTATTGAAATTCAGATCCACGGAGAAGGCGAATAGCACGTCCCGCAGGTTTTAATCGCACCTTTTTGGTATTGAAATGTCGATCTCCACGTGGTAGCCTGTGTGGACCAGGTCCAGTTTTAATCGCACCTTTTTGGTATTGAAATCTCAGCGCTCGACATTGCCAGCCGCGACCAGATTGCGGTTTTAATCGCACCTTTTTGGTATTGAAATGACCTCCCTGCTGGATGATCTGGTAGGCCTGAATGGCGTTTTAATCGCACCTTTTTGGTATTGAAATGCTTATCATTGCGGACCTGGCGCGGTCTCTTGCGCAGTTTTAATCGCACCTTTTTGGTATTGAAATTTCAGACGGGGGCGCCATGAGGGGCTTTTTTTTCTTGTTTTAATCGCACCTTTTTGGTATTGAAATGATCTACCGGCACTTCTTCGGCCGCTACCCGACTCGGTTTTAATCGCACCTTTTTGGTATTGAAATGAGCGCGCCGTGCTCCAGCCGCTCAGCCAGGTCTTGTTTTAATCGCACCTTTTTGGTATTGAAATGCGCGCGATGGCAAGTGCGCCCTCGTCTAAGTCAAGTTTTAATCGCACCTTTTTGGTATTGAAATTTAAGTTTCGTTTAACCTGCGCGGAGCAGGCGACGGGTTTTAATCGCACCTTTTTGGTATTGAAATCGCTCGTTCGTCTCGACGTCAAGCACGGCCAGGCTCGTTTTAATCGCACCTTTTTGGTATTGAAATGTCAGACCACGATGCAATGCCGTCGATCACGTCAAGGTTTTAATCGCACCTTTTTGGTATTGAAATAGGCACTTACCGTAAATGTATTGCGGCGTCTCCTTGTTTTAATCGCACCTTTTTGGTATTGAAATCACTCGAAAAGCGCGCGCTTGATGTCCGCCGTCTTGAGTTTTAATCGCACCTTTTTGGTATTGAAATGTAGACCTACGAGCCAGAGCCTGAGCTGCGAGCGCGTTTTAATCGCACCTTTTTGGTATTGAAATGGTGAAGCGCCACGGCACTTCACCTTGGCGATTCACGGTTTTAATCGCACCTTTTTGGTATTGAAATGCGCGCAGATGAGTGCATCCGGCGCGTCGTCTTTGCGGTTTTAATCGCACCTTTTTGGTATTGAAATGGCGACGCCGCACTCCGCCAGGTGGCGCTGGCCGAGTTTTAATCGCACCTTTTTGGTATTGAAATTGCGTGCTTTCTGCCGCACGCGCGGCATTGCGCCGCGTTTTAATCGCACCTTTTTGGTATTGAAATGACAGGCAAACATAGAAAACTATTCGACACTTAAATAGTTTTAATCGCACCTTTTTGGTATTGAAATGCGGCAGGACGTGCACGTGATCCACGCAACCTATCGTGTTTTAATCGCACCTTTTTGGTATTGAAATCTCGGCTACGCGCCAGCGCCAGGCGCGACATTCCTCGTTTTAATCGCACCTTTTTGGTATTGAAATTCGCGCTCAGGAACTGGCGGAAATGATGCGGACGGGAGTTTTAATCGCACCTTTTTGGTATTGAAATGCGGAACGATTGCATTCCCCGCGGCACGTATTGCAGGTTTTAATCGCACCTTTTTGGTATTGAAATCAATGCTGCTGCTTTTTTCTGGCTGCGTCACGTTTGAGTTTTAATCGCACCTTTTTGGTATTGAAATGGTGTGGGACGTAACGCATTCGCTGGTGCTGGACAAGTTTTAATCGCACCTTTTTGGTATTGAAATCTCTTTCAGTTTGCGAAGCACATAGGGATCGGAAGATAGTTTTAATCGCACCTTTTTGGTATTGAAATGAGAGGCGCGGATCCACGTCCTCGAGCTGATCTTCCGTTTTAATCGCACCTTTTTGGTATTGAAATACTGGATCTATCGCGTGAAGAACGCGCGGCTTCTGGGTTTTAATCGCACCTTTTTGGTATTGAAATTTTCTGTGTGCATGGCTGGAAAATTTGATTGCAGGCGTTTTAATCGCACCTTTTTGGTATTGAAATGCATATGAGAGGAAGTAGAAGCGGCGGTCGTCGCTGTTTTAATCGCACCTTTTTGGTATTGAAATTTCGCGATGGTGCGCTTGATCAAGTCGATCTGATCGCGTTTTAATCGCACCTTTTTGGTATTGAAATCCTCCCGTGTTCCACTGCCTGGAGTGTCCGCCAGCAGTTTTAATCGCACCTTTTTGGTATTGAAATGCGCTCATCACGATCTGGAGCGACTTGGCGAGCGCGTTTTAATCGCACCTTTTTGGTATTGAAATTTACGTTGATTTTGTCACCGATCACCAAACTACGGAGGGTTTTAATCGCACCTTTTTGGTATTGAAATTATAACGTTGCGTTTTGCAACGGCCAAATTGTAACGAGTTTTAATCGCACCTTTTTGGTATTGAAATGATCGACGCAGTCGAGCACCCCGAAGCCGGCGATCCCGTTTTAATCGCACCTTTTTGGTATTGAAAGTTTTAAGTTTGACGGCGACGAATATCAGATCAAGGCGTTTTAATCGCACCTTTTTGGTATTGAAACCCGGGGGGCGGTTCGTCGAAGTACCCGGGCGTCCCCAATGTTTTAATCGCACCTTTTTGGTATTGAAATTTTATAGATTCACACAAGCAACTCTAAAGCTCTTCGCTTCTTTCGACTTGCAATTGCGCGGGGAGGCATTGTAGTATGCGGGGCGAACCTGATCGTCTGGAACCATGCCCCCTGCTGTTGCCACACGGGCGCGGCGGGCCCGCCAGATCGCCGAAGTGCTGCTCCGCCACGGCCTGGGCTATCTTGTGAGTATCTTCGGCCTGGAGCGCTTCGTGCCTTTGCATCGGGGTCTGCTGGGCCATCCGCGCCGCCCCGAACCCTATGCCGCGCCCGAGCACCTGCGCATGGCGCTCGAAGAGCTGGGCGCCGCCTGGATCAAGCTCGGCCAGTTTCTGGCCACCCGCGCCGACCTGCTTCCCCCTTCCTACCAGCGCGAACTGGCCCGTCTGCAGGATGCCGCCGCCCCCGTCCCGGGCGCGCAAATCCAGGCCGTCATCGAGGCCGAACTGGGACGCCCGGTCTCCGAGCTGTTCGCCCGCTTCGAGCCCGAACCACTGGCCGCCGCCTCGATCGGCCAGGCCCACGCGGCCACCCTGCCCGACGGCACCGAGGTGGTCGTCAAAGTGCGACGCCCTGGGGTCGTCGAACAGGTCGAGCAGGACCTGGAGCTGCTGCTGACCCTGGCTCACACCGCCAGCCGCCACTGGGAGCTGGCCGAAACCTACGACATCGTGGGCATCGTGCAGGAATTCGCGCTGACGCTCCGGGCCGAACTGGACTACCTGCGCGAAGGCCGCAACGCCGAGCGCTTCGCCCATAACTTCGCCGGCAACCCGGCCGTCCATATCCCTCGCGTGTTCTGGGAGTACACCACCTCGCGCGTGCTCACGCTGGAGCGCATCCGGGGCATCAAGATCGACAACCTGACCGCTCTCGACGCCGCCGGCTTCGACCGCACCGAACTGGCCGAACGCGTGGCGCGCATCCTGATGCAGATGGTCTTTGAGGACGGCTTCTTTCATGCCGATCCGCACCCCGGCAACTTCTTCGTCGAGCCTGACGGCACCATCGGACTGATCGACTTCGGCATGGTCGGCATCGTGGATGCCCCCACGCAGGACCGGCTCGCGCAACTGCTGCTGGCGCTCGCGCAGCAGGATCCGGATCGGCTGGTGGACGCCTTTCTGGAACTGGGCGTGGCCCGGCGCTATGTGGATCGCCTGGCCCTGCGCGAGGACCTGCGCCATTTCGTGCTGTCCTACTACGACCGCCCGCTGCGTGAACTGCGCCTGGAGCCGCTGCTGAAGGAAGCGCTGGCCATCGTCCGCCGCCACCACCTGCACCTGCCCACCAACCTGGTGCTGCTGGCAAAAACCGTCATGATGGCCGAAGGGCTGGCGGCCCGGCTGGCCCCCGACTTTCAGGTGGCCACGCTATTGCCCGGCTACGTTCGTCGCCTGCTGCTTCACCGCTACCTGCCGCTGCGGTGTATTCGGCGGTTGAGCTGGACAGGCCTTGAGGCGGCCGAATTCGGATTGGAGCTTCCGCGCCAGCTCCGACGCCTGCTGCACGCGCTGGAGCAGGGCAGCCTGCAGCTGGGCATGCGACCCGAAGGCTTCGAGCCGCTCATCGCACGACTGGAGCGACTGACCAACCGACTGGTGCTGGGTATGATCACGGCCGCCTTCATCGTGGGCCTGGCCGTGCTCATGACGGCGTTTCGCCTGCCCGGCATCGAGCCCCTGATCGGCCCCCTTTTCGGGCTGGGCTTTCTGCTGACCGCCCTGCTGGCCGCCTACCTGATCTGGGTGATTCTGCGCTCCGGACGAATCTGAATCGCACGTTCAGAACACGGCGCTCAGCTCCGCGCGCAGCGTGTGGCGAAAAGGCGCAGCCGTGCGCAGGCGGCCGTGGTAGCCCAGCGTCAGCTCCAGGTTGCCCGAGAGCGTCCGTTCCAGCTCGACACCCCAGGTAGCGTTCCATCCGGGCGACAGTCCTTCGGTAAGCAGATAAGCGGCCAGGCCGCCGCCGGTCCCCTGCTGCCAGACGTGCGCCGGCTCGAAGCGCAGGCGCATCCGCTCGCGGCCCGGACGTGCCAGCTCGGCTTCGAGTGGCAGGCGAATCGTCCATAGCCGCAACGGCTGCGGCACGGTTCGGCCATGCGCCACCTCCACCGCCCCGCCCGCCCGTCCAGAACCGATCGCCCGCTCCAGGCCCAGGCGCGTCCGGTACCGGCGAAGCCGGTAGGTGCGGCCGCTCAACCCTTCGCTCGTCTGGTGGTCGCGCTGCACCTCGGCCTGCAGGTCCAGCACCCAGGGATCGGCCACCCGGTAACGGACGGCCAGATGCCCCTGCTGCATGCGTCGCGTCTCGCGTCCGGTGGCCCGTCGGGCCAGCGTGCGCACGCCGACCAGCGAGAGCGTCAGGCTGTGGTCCGGATGTCCCCGCCACAGGTAGAGGTCCTGCGTCACGCGCAGCTGACCGTCCAGCGTGGCGGTGGTGAGCAGGTGGGCCGGATCGAGCCCCAGCAGACGGCCGAGCGCAGGATCCTGCGTGCGGTCGCGCAGCGTGACGGTCGTGCGCAGCGAAAGCGGCCGGAGCGCCTCCCAGCGATGGCCCGGCGTCAGCTCCAGTTGCAGCCGCGCTTCGACAGAGGTCGCCGCCGTAAGCGAGTCGGAAGGTACCAGCACCCGCTCGTAGACGCCTTCGTCCGGCAACGTCTCGGGCACGAATTCGTCCACCTGCGGCAGGCCGTCGCCGTTGAAATCCTCCCAGACGTACTGCCCGAATTCGGGACCGGTGCGCACATACACCTCCTGCAGCACCGGGGCCCGCTCGCTCTGCACGCCGTAGCGCCAGTTCAGGCCCAGCAGTCGTCCCGGACTGCGGAAAAAGCCGTCCCAGTGCAGGGCCAGTGTCTGATCGAGGGGGTATCGGGCGGCAAAGCGTGGCGGCGTGCGGCGCCGCCGGTAGCCCAGTTCGGTCGTCGTGCCGAAATGCGGACCGGGCGTGTACTGCAGCCGCCCCTGGAGCGTCCAGATACGCCCGGAAGGCAGGCGCCGCCCCTGCCACACGTCGGCCTCCCGCCGCCAGGCCAGCGACACGTCGGCCTGCAGTGCCGAACGTTGCCAGACAAGACCCGGCCGCACTTCCAGATAGGCCGGCGAATCGGCGTGCAGGCTGTCGGCATGCAGCGCCTGCTGCCGGCGGTCTTCGTGCAGCGCCGCGACGTAGGGCGTCAGTCCCGCACCAAGCGGCACGGTCAGGCGACCTTCCTGACGGAGCCACCGGCCGCGCTCTCCAGTCGTTTCGTGGCGACTGCGAATCAGCTCGCCATCGTAGCGAAGCTGCGCGGAGGTTTCGCGGCCCAGCGTCAGGCCGAGCGCCTGCCGTTCGCCCCGGAACTGCCCGGGTCGCCGCAGGCGCCCCAGTTCCAGGTCGATTGCCACGGACTGGCTTGCCCGCCACGTCAGGTAGGCTTCGTCGGCCGTCTCCGCCACAGGCTGCACGAAGGCACCGCTGTTTTCGGCCAGATCGCGCACGTTCAGGTTCCAGCGGCGGGCGAACTCGACGGGCTGCAGACGGTCAAACGCCGCGAAGTGAGCATCGAGGTGCTGACGCCGGAGCGAGGCGGCAAGGCGTCCGACCGGCAGCGTGAGCGAATCGATCCGGAGGAACAGTCGATAGGCGCCGGCCAGGTCGTCGGCGGCGTCCAGCGGCGAAAGGCGGTTGGCGTCGTAGCGGGAGCGGGCCCATTCGCCGCCGAGCGTCCAGCCCGGTCGCGGGTGTATGCCAGCCCGCAGTCCGACCAGGTCGTGCCGCACCGGCGTGGGCAGCAGGCGTACGGGCTCGTAGTCGCCCTGTCCGGGGCCCCGATAGACATACACGATGCCGTTGACGGTCTGCCCGGCCCGCACGTAGCGCCCGCGTCCCGGTCCCACCCGGCTGAACGTGACGCGGTAGACCGGCGTGCCGGGCGGCGGCGCGCTCGTCAGCGCCACGTAGACCGTGTCGGTCGTGCCGTCGGGCAGCATCCGCACTTCGCGCGTGTAGAGCACGTACGGCGCTTCCGGGTCGAAGGGTACCTGTTCGGCGCCGGAGCGAACGGCCAGCCCGTCGCCGGCTTGCCGGAGCGCCAGCGAGTCGGCGCGTGTCAGGCCGAACGTCTCGCCGAAGCGCCGTCCGTCGGCTTCCCGGAGCGCGGCCACTTCCAGAAACGCCACCGGACGGCTACGCCCCAGCTCCAGATGCGCCTGCGAGGCGAGCAGCGAACGCGTACCGTTGCCCGCCGTGTACTCGAACTCCACGCTAATGCGACGCTCGGCCGTGATCAGATGGCGCGGCGTGAAGGTCAGCTCACCCGTCGCGTAATCGATCACGTAGTCGGTGCCGCGGTCGAGCAACCGACCGTCCAGGTAGACGCGTTCGCTGCCCGGCAGCACCAGCACGAACGGTTCGCCGGCCGCGCCCGTAAGCCGGTAGGGTCCCTGCACGCCCTCGACAGGCACGATCGTCTGTCGCCGGTAGATGCCCTTCGAGACGGCGCCCGAAGCCTGGATCGTCAGGCGCCGGACCGGCCCCGCGCCCGGCAGTTGCGCCGCCAGCAGCGCCCCCTGCAGCTTGCGTTGCACGCCGAAAAGCGTCTCTTCGCCCAGCTTCAGGTCGTAGTCGCCCAGTTGCACGTGGCCGCTTCGGGTCTGCAGGCGCACGTAGATCCGATCGAATTCCCGCAGGCGTTGCGTAGTCCCTTCGGGACTGAGCGGCACGTCGGCGTCGCTGAGCAGCGCCTCCAGCGTCACGCCTTCGGCCACCTCGCCGCTGAGTTCAAGCTGCAGCGCCGACGCGATGGATACGTCCTGGCGGTTGCCCGTCACAATGCCGCGCGTGATGCGCCCGCGCGGCTGCAGTCCGGAAGCGAACGGCGGATCGCTTGCCGAAGTGTTCCGGCGGGGTGGATCGGCCGGGATCGCGGCGGTGGGAGGCAGCGACCGGGCCCGGTACAGCTGGTAGACGGGCGGCACATCCAGCGGAAGCGTGCGATAGGCTACCACAAGGCGATCGCCCTGCAGGCTGTCGGCCAGCACGAGCACCCCCTGCGCGGCATCCAGTCGATAGGCGGTGCTGTCGAGCGGCTGATCGTCGAGCCAGACCTGCACCGTGCGCAGCAGCATGAAGGGCCGGAGCACGAAGACCCGCGTGGTGCCCACCTGCAGCGTATCCTGCCAGGCGACCGTCCCCGGAAAAGTTTGCCCGCGAGCCGGTGCGATCGTTCCCAGCAGCAGCACCCAGCCGACCAGCCCTGGCCAACGGCGCACGGCGACTTCCGGTTCGTTCAGGAATGGTGGTTTACCCTTCTCGTAACCCTGCGCCCATGTACGCGGCGGTCGGTTCAGGCGGCTGCTTACGCGGAATATCGTAATTTACAAAGAGAACCTTCAAGCAGCTCTGAAAGCCGTGTCGGTCGGCATGCATGTTGTCGGCGCATGCTGTCGTCCTTCGGAAAGGCTACCTCCCTGAACCTTCAAAGCCGTATTTTCCGCGATGAGGATCGATGTTGGTGAACAGGCCCTGAAGGCGGCCGAGCAGCACATTCAGGAAAACCTCCGGTTTCTCCAGGCGCACGTTCGCAGCCTGAAGGATCGCATGCGGGCGCTGCGCAAGGCCAACCTGCTGACGCCGCGTCGCAAGTACAAGATCGTGGCCGAGATCCTGAGCACCACGGCCTACCTGCGTCCGGGCGCCGACAACTGAGCGCGGTAGAGTCGTTGCCGCGACAGCAGCCACCCGCGCCGGCCCTCCCATACCAGTCCCACCACGTCGAACGAAAGCTGGCCCACGGTTTCCAGGCGTCCGTCGGGCAGATAGCGCACGAGCTTGCGATCGAGCACCACCCAGAGCGTATCGCCCTGCGCGGCCAGCGTGCGGGGTGTGCCGGGTAGCGTGGGCGTCCAGATCCGCTCGAAGGTGCCCCGCCGGTCGTAGGCAAGCACCACGCGTCGCGCCGCATCGGCGACCAGCAGCCGATCGCCGGGGCCGACCGCCAGCGCCACCGGAGCCTGCAGCGGTTCGTCGATGCCGGTGCCGCCGACCACCTGCCAGTTTCCGTCCGGTCCACGTCGCCAGAGCCGTCCCCCTGCCACATCCAGCACGAAAAGCCACCGGCCGAGCCAGCGCACGGCAATCGGGCTGACGCCGTCCGGAAGGGCGGCAATTTCCAGGGACATGCCCTGCCGGGTGAGCCGTTGCAGGCGTCGGTTTCCGGCCTCGGCCACCCAGAACGACAGACCGGCCCGGGCATCGACGGCTACCGGCGTGTCGAAGCGTCCCGGTGCGCTGCCCGGACCGCCCAGTTCCTCTTCGACGCGCCCCTCGGGCGTCAGCCGGACCACCACGTGCCGGGCCGCGTCGGCCACGTAGAGACGTCCGGTGGGATCGACGTCCAGCGCCCGGGCTTCGACGAAGGCCGCCCGCGGCTCCAGGTGCAGCGTGTCGGGCGTCTGCGCGGCGGCCAGCGAAGCCCCGAGCAACCAGCAGATCCACCGGCTACACCGAGCCGGCCGTCGCCAGTCGCGCCAGCCCTTTCTGCCCGATGTCACGACGGAAGTATTTCCCCTCGAACTGAATGACCTCGACGCCCTCGTAGGCGCGGCGAATGGCCGTCGCCAGCGATTCGGCCACGGCTGTCACGCCCAGCACGCGACCGCCGGCCGTCACCAGCCGTCCGTCGTCCGCACGCCGCGTGCCGGCCTGGAAGACGATCACGTCCGGCAGGGCTTCGGCCGCCTCCAGCCCTTCGATCGGCAGCCCCTTCCGGTAGCTGCCCGGGTAGCCCTCGGAGGCCAGCACCACACAGGCGGCCGCACGACGGGCGGACGGCACCGAGAAGCCAGCCACCTGACCGGACGCCACGCGATCGAACACCTCCACCCAGTCCACCTCGGCCGCTGGCAGCACCACCTGCGCCTCCGGATCGCCCAGGCGACAGTTGAACTCGACCACCTTCGGCCCTTCGGCGGTGATCATCAGGCCGCAGTAGAGCACGCCCTGGTAGGGATGCCCTTCGTCGGCCATGCCGGCCAGCACGGGCTCGACGATCTCGCGGGCCACCCGCTCCAGCACGGCCTCGGTCACCACCGGGGCCGGCGCGTAGGCACCCATGCCGCCCGTATTGGGGCCCGTGTCGCCTTCTCCGATGCGTTTGTGGTCCTGCGCCGGAGCCAGCAGCACGTAGTCGCGGCCGTCGGTCAGCGCAAAGACGCTGGCCTCTTCGCCCTCCATGAACTCCTCGATTACAACCTCGTGGCCGGCCTTGCCCAGGCCCTCCTCTTCCATCATCCAGCGCAGCGTTCGGCGGGCCTCCTCCCGCGTGGCACACACGATGGCGCCCTTGCCAGCCGCCAGTCCGCTGGCCTTGACGACCAGCGGCTCCGGGTGCCGGTCGATGTAGGCCAGCGCCTCGTCCAGTTGCTCGGCTGCGAACGTCCGGTAGGCGGCCGTCGGGATGCCGTGGCGCTGCATGAAGGCTTTGGCGAACGCCTTGCTTCCTTCCAGGCGAGCGGCGGCCGCCGACGGTCCCACCACGCGCGCGCCTTCGGCACGGAGCGCGTCGGCCACCCCTTCGACCAGCGGCTGCTCCGGCCCGACCACGACCAGCTCGATGCCCTCGTCGCGCACCAGCTTGCGCAGGTTGGCCGCATCGTTGGCCGCAATCGGGACGTTTCGACCCAGTGCAGCTGTACCGGGATTACCCGGCGCAATGAACAGCTCCGGGCGCTGCGGGCTCTGCGCCAGCGCCCAGGTGATCGCATGCTCCCGTCCGCCACTTCCGAGCACTAAGATTCGCATGGCTTCTCTTTTCGCGGGTTGATGGTCAGGCAAGGCCCGGCGCTAACCCGACTGGCCGTCGGGGGTTTCCGATGGATCGTAGAACGGATTGCGCTCGGGCCGCACCTCGCCCCGGTAGATTGCGCTGTATTCCAGATAGTTCTGGGCGTAGCGCGCAATGCCGGCCACTTCCTCGTCGGTGAGCGTACGCACCACGCGTCCCGGCACACCCAGCACCAGCGAGCGCGGCGGCACTTTCATGCCGGGCGGCACGAGCGCCCGCGCCCCAATGATCGTATCACGCCCGATGACGGCGCTGTCGAGCACCACGGCGCCGATTCCGATCAGCACATTCTCCTCCACGGTGCAGCCGTGCAGCACGGCGCCGTGCCCCACCGTCACGCGCGGCCCGATCAGCGTAGGGGCCGTCCCGCGCGTTACGTGGATGATCGCGCCGTCCTGGATGTTCGAGGCCTCGCCGATCCGGATCCAGTTCACGTCGGCCCGGACGACGGCGCCGTACCAGATGCTGGCGTAGGGCTCCAGCGTCACGTCGCCAATGACCACGGCGTTCGGCGCGATGAAGTTGGTGGCGTCGAATCGGGGGTAGGCGCCCAGAAAATCACGAATCATGGCGTTCCACAAGCCGCTTGAGTTCGTCGAGCAGGAGCAGGGCCTCGATGGGCGTCATGCGGTTGGGATCGATCCGGCGCAGCCGCTCTTTGAGCTCCTCGGCAACCGGATCGGGCTCGGGTTGCGCAAAGAGCGAAAGCTGGAAGGCCGACGTGTCGGCGGGAATGCGTTCGGCCCGTCGTGCCCGCACGGGACGCACGGGCTCGCCGTCGCCGGCCGGTGCTTCGACCACAAGGTGCTGCGCCTCCAGATGGCGCAGGATCTCACGGGCGCGCGCAATGACCGGCTCGGGCAATCCGGCCATGCGGGCCACCTCGATGCCGTAGGAATGGTCGGCCCCGCCCGGCACCAGCTTGTGCAGAAAGATCACCTTGCCATCGTGCTCCTCAACCTGTACGCGGTAGTTCTTCACGCGCGGAAAGCGCTCGGCCAGTTCGTTCAGTTCGTGATAGTGTGTGGCGAAAAGTGTGCGGGCGGCCACCGAGGGCGTCTCGTGCAGGTACTCGACAAGCGCCCAGGCGATCGACAGCCCGTCGAACGTCGAGGTGCCTCGTCCCACCTCGTCGAGCAGAATCAGCGAGCGCGGTGTAGCATTGTTCAGGATGTTAGCCGTCTCGTTCATCTCGACCAGAAACGTGCTCTCGCCGGCGGCCAGGTTGTCCGAAGCCCCCACGCGCGTGAAGATGCGATCGACGATCCCGATACGGGCGCGGCGGGCCGGCACGAACGAGCCGATCTGCGCCAACAGCACAATCAGGCCGGTCTGGCGCAGCACCACGCTCTTGCCGGCCATGTTGGGGCCCGTGATGATCAGGATCTGCTGCGCGTGCGTGTCGAGGTAGATGTCGTTCGGGATGAACGGCTCGCCGGGCGGTAGCGTACGCTCGACCACCGGATGGCGGCCTTCTTCGATGAGCAGCTCGGTGCCCTCGTGCAGTTCCGGTCGCGTGTAGCCGTAGCGATCGGCCACTTCGGCCAGGCTGCAGAACACGTCGAGCATGGCCAGCAGCGACGCGTTGAGCTGCAGCTCGGCCGTCGCCTCGGCCACCTCCAGACGCAACCGGTTGAACAGTTCGGCCTCCAGGCTGGCGATTTTCTCCTCGGCCGAGAGAATTTTTTCCTCGTACTCTTTCAGCTCCGGCGTGATGTAGCGCTCGGCATTGACCAGCGTCTGCTTGCGGATGTAATGCGGCGGAATTTTGTTGCGATGGGCGTTGGTGACCTCGATATAGTAGCCGAACACCTTGTTGAAGCCCACCTTGAGCGAGGGGATGCCCGTGCGCTCGATCTCTTTCTGCTGCAGGCGGGCGATGAAGTCTTTGCCGGAACGGGCGATCTCGCGCAGTTCGTCCAGTTCGGCGTTGAAGCCGTCGCGGATCACGCCGCCGTCGCTCAGCGAGGCCGGCGGATCGTCGACAAGCGCCTGGCGGATGCGCTCGACCACCTGCGTGCAGAGCGTGAGCTGTTCGGCCAGCCGGCGCAGCGTGTCACAGGAGACGTCGGCCAGCGCCTGCTTGATGGGTGGGATCTGTTCGAGCGTCAGCCGCAGGTGCATCAGGTCGCGCGGCGTGGCGCGTCCGGTACAGACGCGGGCGGCCAGTCGCTCAAGATCGCCCACCTGGCGCAGTTCCTCGCGCAGGCGCTCACGGAGCCGGCGATCGCGCACAAGGGCCTCGACGGCATCCAGGCGCTTTTCGATCTGGCGCACGTTCTTGAGCGGCCGCAGCAGCCAGCGCCGGAGCAGTCGCCCGCCCATCGGCGTGAGCGTCTCGTCGAGGATCTGTACGAGCGAGCCTTCCTGCGTACCGTCCTGCAGCGAGGCGACCAGCTCCAGGTTGCGCTTCGTCTGCGGATCGAGCACCATGTATTCGTCGGTGACGTAGCGCGTCAGCCGACGCACGTGAGGCAGCCGGCCCTTCTGCGTTTCGCCCAGGTAGTGCAGGGCTGCTCCGGCCGCCCGGAGTCCCAGCCGCAGGTCATCGACGCCAAAGCCCTTGAGCGAGTGCGTCTTAAAGTGCCGGAGCAGCACTTCGTAGGCATAGTCGAAGCTGAAGACCCAGTCTTCCTGGGGCGTAACGACAAACGAAAGGCCCCGCACGCCCTGCAGCCGGTCACGCTGGCGTTTATCGACGAGTACCTCGGCCGGCTGGATCGTCTGCAGCAGATCTTCCAGGCGATGGGCCGGCGCCTCCGTCACCGAAAACTCGCCCGTCGAGGCATCGAGAAAGGCAAAGCCGATACGGTCACGCTCGCCCCGTTCGGTGCCCCAGACCACGGCGGCCAGGTAATTGGCCCGTTTGGGATCGAGCAGGTGTTCGTGGAACGAGACGCCCGGCGTGACGACCTCGACGACGTCGCGCTTGACGACCTTGCGGGCGAATTTAGGATCTTCGACCTGCTCGCAGATGGCCACCCGGTAGCCGGCCCGCACCAGTTTCGGCAGGTAGTTGTCCAGTGCGTGGTGCGGAAAGCCTGCCAGCGGCACGTCGGCCGCCTGGCCGTTGGATCGCTTCGTCAGCGTGATGCCCAGCACGCGGCTGACGATGTGCGCGTCTTCGTCGAAGGTCTCGTAGAAGTCCCCCATCCGAAACAGCAGGATGGCGTTCGGATAGCGGGACTTGATCTTGTAGTACTGCCGCATGAGCGGCGTCTGCCCCACCTGCTTCTCCGCTTCTCTGGAAGCCATAGGGTCTGCAATCCGGTTCGGTTCGGCATCCTTTATTTTGGCTAAAGGTACCAACGCCAGAGCTCCTCATGCAACGACGCCCTCCAGGAACACAGGTACCAACCGGTCGGTTGCTTTTGAGGATTGCTTGAAACGCAGGCCTTTGTTTTTTTAGTTTAACTCGGAAGCGGTTCCAACCAGTGTTTGCACCATGAAAGACGAAGCCCTCCTAGAAGCCGAATTTCAGGCGCGTATCGACGCGGGCGAAAAGATCGAACCGAAAGACTGGATGCCCGAGCGCTACCGGCGCCAGCTCATCCGCATGATGTCGCAGCACGCCCATTCGGAAATCGTGGGCATGTTGCCCGAAGGCAACTGGATCACGCGGGCACCCACGCTGCGCCGCAAGATGGCCCTGCTGGCCAAAGTGCAGGACGAGGCCGGACACGGCCTCTACCTCTACAGCGCCACCGAAACGCTGGGGGTCGATCGCTACCAGCTCATTCGCGACCTGCTCGAAGGCCGCGCCAAGTACTCGAACATATTCAACTACCCCACGCTCACCTGGGCCGACGTGGGCGTCATCGGGTGGTTCGTCGACGGCGCGGCGATCGTCAACCAGACCATGCTGGCCAAGAGCTCCTACGGCCCCTACGCCCGCGCCATGATCCGCATCTGCAAGGAGGAAGCCTTCCACAAGCGACAGGGCTACGAGATCTGCGTGACGCTGGCGCGGGGCACGCCCGAACAGCGCCGGATGCTCCAAGACGCCATCAACCGCTGGTGGTGGCCCACGCTGATGATGTTCGGTCCACCGGATGACCAGTCGCCCAACAGCGCCGAACTGCTGCGCTGGCAGGTCAAGCGCAAGACGAACGACGAGCTGCGCCAGCACTTCATCAACATCACCGTGCCGCAGGTGCTGGCGCTGGGCATGACGCTTCCCGATCCGGAGTTGCGCTACGACGAAAAGACGGGCAACTGGCTGATCGGGCCGATCGACTGGGACGAGTTCTGGCGGGTGATCCGCGGCCACGGTCCCTGCAACCGCGAACGCCTGCAGGCCCGCCGCAAAGCCCACGAAGAGGGCGCCTGGGTTCGCGAGGCCGTGCAGGCCTATGCCCGCAAACGTCAACAGCAAGCTGCCTCAACCGCTGCCGAAGTAAGCCATGGCTGAAATGGAAAACTGCATGCGGCTGTGGGAGGTGTTCGTGCAGCCGCGCACGGGAGCCCCCCATGAGCATGCGGGAAGCGTGCGGGCTACCCACGCCGAGATGGCCCTCCAGCACGCCCGCGACGTATATGCCCGCCGGGGTCCGGTCGTCAGCATCTGGGTGGTTCCCACCGACGCGATCTACGCTACCAGACCCGGAGATGAAGGACCGTTCTTCGATCCGGCCGATAACAAGCCCTATCGCCACCCGCTCTTTTACAAGGTACCCCACGGTGTAAAAAACATCTGATTCCTGTTTATGAATCTCGAAACGCTCGATGCGGCGCTGCGCCCGGCGCTGTTCGAATACCTGTTGTGCCTGGGCGACGATGCGCTGATTCTGGGCCATCGACTCTCGGAGTGGTGCGGCCACGGCCCGTACCTCGAAGAAGACATTGCGCTGGCCAACCTGGCGCTCGACTGTCTGGGTCATGCCGAGGCGCTGCTGACGCTAGCCGGCGAGGTCGAAGGCAAAGGCCGCACGGCCGACGACCTGGCCTTCCTGCGCGACGCGTACGACTTCCGCAACGTACAACTGGTCGAGCTACCCCGGGGCGACTTCGCCTTCACGATCACGCGTCAGTTTCTGTTTGCCACCTACGCCTGCCTGCTCTACGAAGCGCTGCAGCAGAGCGCCTTCGAGCCGCTGGCGGGGATTGCGGCCAAAGCGCTCAAAGAGATGCGCTACCACCTGCGCCACAGCAGCGAATGGATGCGCTGCCTGGGCGACGGCACCGAGGAAAGCCACCGGCGGGCGCAAACGGCCCTGGACGAACTGTGGATGTACACGGGCGAGCTGTTCGAAGTGGACGATACGCTTCGCACGCTCATCGAAGCCCGCATCGCGCCCGATATGGCCGCTCTGCAACCGAAATGGCGGGAGCAGGTCGAAGCCGTCCTCCGCGAGGCCACGCTAACCGTTCCGGAGGATCCGCCCTACATGGCAACGGGCGGACGGCGCGGCCATCACACGGAGCACCTGGGCCACCTGCTGGCCGAGATGCAGTTCCTCCAGCGGGCCTACCCGGGCGCTCAGTGGTAGCCATCCAGACCATCCGCCGACCATGACGCCTGCTGAAATCCTCGAAGCGCTGACCGAAGTCCGGGATCCGGAGATTCCGGTCCTGAACATTGTGGAGATGGGCCTCGTGCGCGACGTGCGTCTTGAAGGCGAGACGGTGCACGTCGATATCACCCCGACCTACACCGGCTGCCCGGCCATGCGCACCATCGAAGCGGCCATCGTAGAGACGCTCCGGGCCCGGGGATTTCAGCAGGTGGTCGTGCACAAGGTGTTTCGGGAACCCTGGACCACAGACTGGATGACCGACGAAGCCCGCGAAAAACTCCGGGCCTACGGTATCGCCCCGCCACCGCCCCGGGCGGACGAAGCGCCCGATCTGATCCCCCTGCCTTTTACCGTAGCTCAAAGCGGCCCTGCCGTCCCCTGTCCCTTCTGCGGCTCCGAGCAAACGCGTCAGACCAGCGCCTTCGGCGCGACCGCCTGCAAAGCCCTCTTCTTCTGCGAAGCCTGTCGCCAGCCCTTCGAGTACTTCAAGGCGATCTGATGTTTTTTTCCCCAGCGCTGCACCTTATCTATCGGTGCATGATGGCGCAACATCCTGTGCGCCGGACGTGACCCGGCGGGTGCGATCGGGCGGACACAGCGGTCCGCCCCTACATAGTGGATGTTCGTTTATCTGACAGGAGCGCACCACAATGTGCGCCTGTGTTTTCAACCCAAAATAGGCGGTTCCAACCACCAACGCCAGTCGCTGAACTTCGACACCAGAAACCTGCAGGGGCAACCCTCTCCCTCCCTGGCCAGGAGGGGGAAACACATGAGGGAAAGCCGCGACGCTGAAACAAGCGGGGACGCCTGCTTCCACCGCCAGCCGTAGCCTGTAGATTCCGCTCCCCCTTGCAGGGAGCTGTCGCGAAGCGACTGAAGGGGTCATGGGATGCCGCGCAACATGCGCCAGATGACCCGTAAATTGTATTAGCGAGAAATCAGTACACAGCTCAAGAACCTCAGGAAGGGTCAGGTAGCGCATAAATTTCAGCACTGGGCCAACCGCCGATACAATTCGGCGTTCTTCTCCAGTACACGTGCCATCGCCCTCTCGAAGGATTCGTCAGGAAGAGCCAGCCAGTCTTCGAGACTTTTCTGCAGCAGCGCCTCAGGCGTAAGCTGGTAGCGCCGGGCCTTTTCCTCCAACTGTGCAAACACTGCGTCCGAGAGCGTAATGGTGAGTCGAACCATTTATCCCTCTTTGATGCCTCTCACTTAAAGCAGGATTTTTCTTAGCAGTTGCCATGCGAAAAGTTTCTAACTGGCACCGAAAGCAAACCGAAAGCAATTTACTTAATCCGATACCCGCCTTCTTCGTTCGCGAAGATCCAGGCCACGACCTCACCGATCTCGATCGTGTCGTGCAGGTAAGTGGTGCGGGTAATCGAGGCGGTGCCCTGCGTGTGCAGGTACGGCTTGGCGGCCATCATGCGCTCGAAGCGTTCCTGCCAGCGACGCATGTTCACCGGCCGGAGGTCCACCCAGCCCTTGCGCGCCCACCGGTCGATGTCTTCCGGCGTGACCGGCACCTCGTCGTAAATGCTTTCGGGAATGTTGATGAACGGTCCCCGGATGAGTTGCTGGCCGTCCGGTGCCAGAATGGGCACGCCGATCGAGATGATCTGATTGCGAAGCGTCGCGTCCGTCTCCAGGTAGCGATAGAGCGTGTCGGCCACTTCTTCGGCGGGCGTCTGACAGACGGCCTTCAGCGTCTTAAAGTTGAGCCGGAGCAGGTGCGCTTCGTAGAGCAGCTTGGAGAGTTCGGGTGGTCCGAGCTGTCCGAGCGCCACGCTGTGGCCGTTGGATTCCCGTTCGAGCTGGCGCAACCGCCGGAGTGCCGTATGTCGCAACACGCCGGCCCGATAGCTCGGCACCATCACGTTGCTGTCGATGCCCGCGATGATGTCGTGCCCGGTGTTGCTCCCCTTGATCTCCAGCACCACCTGTTCGGCGATCTCCTCGGGCGTGAGGAATTCCATCTGCCCGATGTGCGTGATCGTCTCGAACTCACCGCGGGCGAAGAAGCCGTTCTCGCCGGTATCGACCCCGGCCATCACCAGCTCGCCCTGCTTGCGGTAACGGCACTCGTCTTCTCGCAGCACCAGGCGATCCTGCAGCGGCTCCCGGCGGCCCTCGTAGACGAACTGCGGACGCCCGCGCCGACGCACCGGCTGCAGCGCCACGCGCCGGTAGCCGATCATGGCGGCCGGCTTCACCTCCTTGACCAGCGGCCCGCCGGGCGTGCGCGCCATCAGGAACAGCAGGCCCGTATGCGCAAAGGCCATGGCCGTCTTCATCATAAGCGGCACGCTGGGCCGATCCTCGCTATGCGTGTAGGGGATGTTCAGCCCCATGCCACCGGTGCCCGTCGTGCCGATCTTCACGTAGACGCGCGTGCCCACCTCGCACATGGCCCGATGCAGCAGCCGGATGTGCCGGATGAGCTGAAGCGCCGCCTGCGAGATGAGCAGCGTCTCGACATCAGTGGCCAGCGTCTCGCGAACCGACGGTTCGTCGGGCGCCTGCTGAAGCTGTCGCAGCGCCTCGTGCGTCTTGAGGCTCAGTGGTTCGACTTCCTGATAGCTGAGCGCGGTGGCCGTGTTGATGCAGTCCACGATCACATCGGGTCGGTGCGCGCGGATCATCCGCACGAGCACCGAGCGTTCGTAGGCGGCGTCGATGTCGCCGAACAGGTCCTCGTAGAGCACCTCGCGATAGGCCGGATTGCCGAGCAACTGCTCACGCGACAGCTCCCGGAATTCTTCCCGCACGAACACGTTGCCCCACTCGCCCACAAATTCCACTTCCGGAAACTCCTGCCGCACTTCCGAGAGCAGTTCCTCGACCTCCTCGCGAAAGAGACTGGCCACCACCACCTTGCGGGGATGAAGCTGACGGCTCACCTCGCGCACGATCTGGGAGCCGACCAGACCGGCTCCGCCCAGCACAAGAAAACTTTCGTCACGCACCATGATGGTCATTCGTTTGTTTACGGCTCAAAAAGTGACCAGCGCCTGCATGGCCTCGGCAATCTGCGACACCCCCGGCACGGTGGCATCGAGCAGCTGGGGGTTGTAGGGAATCGGAATGTCCGGGACGGCCACCCGCTCGACGGGCGCATCCAGGTAGGTGAAGGCGTCGCGGGCCAGCACGGCGGCAATCTCCGCGCCGAAGCCGGCCGTGAGCGTGTCTTCGTGCACGATCAGGCACCGATTGGTCTTCTGGACCGAATGCAGCACGGCCGCCCGGTCCCAGGGCCGCAGCGTGCGCAGGTCGATGATCTCGGCGTCGATGCCCGTTTCCCGAGCCGCTTCTTCGCAGCGATGCACCATGGCGCCCCAGGTGACCACGGTGAGCGCCTCGCCGGAACGGACGATCCGGGCACGTCCGAACGGCAACACGAAGTCGTCGCCGGGATAGGGACGCCGGGCGGCCGGATGGTCCAGCAGCAGCCGGTGCTCGAAGAAGATGGTGGGATCGAGCGCCCGCATGGCGGCCCGGAGCAGCCCGACGGCGTCCTCGGCATTCGACGGATAGGCCACCTGCCAGCCGATTGCGTGTACCCAGCGCACTTCGTCGGAAACGCTGTGCCAGGGATCGCCCACGCGGGCAAGCCCGCCGGGCATGCGCACCACGATCGGTGCGGCAAAGCGGTTGGCCGTGCGCCAGCGGATCGTACCGCAGTTGTTGAGCTGCTCGGTGGCCGGATCGGCGTATTTCCGAAACTGAATCTCGGCCACTGGCATCAACCCGGCCAGCGCCATGCCGACGGCCCGTCCGACAATGCCTTCTTCGGACAGGCTGGTGTCGAACACGCGCGCTTCGCCGAACGCCTCCTGCAATCCGAGCGTGGCCGTGTGCACCCCACCCTTTTTGCCCACGTCTTCGCCGAAGACCACCACGCGCGGATTGGTGCGCAGCTCGTGGGCCAGCGTCCGACGAATCGCCTCCACCATGTTGATGCGCGGCGGCTCCGGCCGGGGTCGGTCGGTGCCCTGCGGAAGCACCACACCTTCCGGGGCCATACCGCCGGCCTGCTGGAGCTCCGGCGTGCCGTCGGGTCCCACCTCGGCAAAGACGTAGCGGGTCACCCGAGACGGATCCGGGTCCGGACGAGCGAGCGCCGCCTCCAGCGCCGCCTCCACCTCGCGGGCCACCTCCGCCTCCAGCTCGGCCCAGGCTTCGGGCGACAGCACCGCAGGCACCAGAAACGCCCGGAGTGCCGGGAGGGGATCACGTGCCCGTTCGGCCTCCAGCACTTCGGGCGGCTTGTAGGCCTGGTTGTCGTGGCCAGAGTGGCCCGAAAGCCGGGGCATCGTCAGGCGCAGCAGTACCGGTCCCTCGCCGGACCGAACGCGTTGCACCGCTTCGTGCAGCAGCCGGGCGGCCTCCTCCGGACGCGCGCCGTCGCCGTCAAGCACCTGCAGGTTCTGAAACGATGCCAGGTTTTTCACGATGTTGCCGCCCGGCGTCTGCAGCTCACGCGGGACCGAAATGGCGTAGCCGTTGTCCTCGATGTAGAAGAGCACGGGAAGTCGGAGCGTCGTGGCGATGTTCAGCGCGGCCCAGAAGCCGTTGGTCGCCACCGAGCCCTCGCCGCCGTGCACCACGGCCAGCGCGCCCCGGTAGGCGTCCTCCTGAAGCACGTCGCGCCGGTAGCAGATGGCCTGCGCCCAGCCGACGCCCGGCGTGTACTGCGAGCCCACGTCGCCCGCCATGGGCAACACGGTGGGGCCGTTGCGGCCGGGAAGGTTGCAGACCACCCCCACGTCGCGGCCGTCGCTGTAGGCGCCCGCCTTGCCCAGCGAGGCGGCCAGCGCTTCTTCGGGCGAGACGCCCAGTGCCAGCATCAGCGGCCGCGAGCGGTAGTAGGTGCTGACGCCGTCCTTCGGGTGCGTCAGGAGCTGCCCGAGCAGGACCTGCGCCAGCTCGTGCCCCTTCGCCGAAAACTGATAGCGCACCCTGCGCTCGGGAAGCAGACGCGTCTCTTCCAGATCGTCGAGATAGCGCGAGGTCAGCACCAGACGGGCCACACGCAGCCAGTCGAAGGCTGTGTCCGGTGTAGATGCCGAAGCCTTTCGGCGTGTTTTGCGCCGTCTGGTTGTGGTGCGCTTTTCTTCTTCACGCATTGCACTCAGGATTTACGTGCACGCCGTCGCTCCAGGAAGGCGGTCATGCGCCGGTACTTCTCCTCGTCCTCGAAAAGAACGGCCTGCATGAGCGTCTCCAGGGTCAGCGCGGCGTCGGTACTCATCTCGGCGGCGGCATTCAGCGCCATTTTGGCAAAGCGTACGGCCAGCGGACTCCCTTCAGCGATCTCTGCGGCCAGCGCCCGTGCTTTTGCCAGCACCTGGTCGTCCGGCACCACGTAGTTGACCAGCCCGATCGCAAGCGCCTCCGAAGCGTCGAGGATACGTCCGGTGAAAATCAGCTCCCGGGCCCTGCCCATACCCACCAGACGCGGCAACCGGTACGTGGCCCCGGCACCCGGAATGATGCCCAGCCGGACCTCCGGCTGACCGAAGCGAGCACTTTCGCCGGCCACGCGCAGGTCGCAGGCCATGGCCAGCTCGCACCCGCCACCCAGCGCCCACCCCCGCACGGCCGCAATGGTCGGGACCGGAAACTGCTCAATCTCCCGGAACAGACTGTTGTTGATCCGCTGCAGCGCCTCGGCCCGTCCGCGCTCTCGGAGTTCGGCAATGTCGGCTCCGCTGACAAACGCCTGTCCGCCGGCTCCGGTGAAGATCAGCGCGCGCACCTCATCCCGGGCGGCCAGCTGCTCGAGCAACCGGCGCACCTCCTGGACCATCTCCAGGTTGAGCGCATTGCGCACCTCCGGACGGTTGAAGGTGCAGCACACGATACCCCGGTCGTCCGCCTCAACCTGCAGCGTGGCAAAAGTAAAAGGCTCGCTCATGCTTTTCTCCAGCTGGAAGCGCTTCTATTATACCAAACCGCCGGGCCTTTCTTCAAGCCGACCGCACACGCCCGGTAATTTTCGAACGACCTTCGCCTCGGCGCCGCCCCGGGCTTTCCGTTCCGGGTGGCTTTTCATAAGTTTATGCCGGAACCGCTTTCAAACCGAATGCTGCCATGAACTACCAGTTCATTCGCTACGAAATCGCCGACGGCGTCGCCACGCTGACGCTGAACCGGCCGGACGTGCTCAACAGCTTTCACCGGCCCATGGCCGACGAAACGATTGATGCGCTCCGGCGCACCGCCGACGATCCGGCCGTCCGCGCCGTCGTGCTGACGGGCGCCGGCCGCGCCTTCTGCGCGGGTCAGGACCTGCAGGCCGTGCTGCCCCGCGAAGGCGAACCGGCGCCGGATCTCGGCGAGATCGTCCGCGCCCAGTACAACCCGATCATCCGCCTCATCCGCCACACCGAGAAGCCGTTCGTGGCGGCCGTCAACGGTGCGGCCGCCGGAGCCGGCGCCAACATCGCGCTGGCCTGCGACTTTGTGGTGGCCGCCGAAAATGCCACGTTTATTCAGGCGTTCTCGCGTATCGGGTTGATCCCCGACAGCGGCGGCACGTTCCTGCTCCCCCGCCTGGTCGGCCTGGCCCGGGCCACGGCCCTGATGATGCTGGCCGAAAAGCTTCCGGCCACCGAGGCGCACGCCATGGGACTCATCTACCGGGTATGTCCGGCCGACCGCCTGATGGACGAGGCAATGGCGCTGGCGCGTCGCCTGGCTGCAATGCCCACCCGGGCGCTGGGCATGATCAAACGGGCGCTGAACCGCACCTTCACAAATGATCTGGATGCCCAGCTCAAACTGGAAGCCGAGCTGCAGGCCGAGGCCGGCCGCACCCACGACTATCAGGAAGGCGTGGCCGCCTTTCTGGAAAAGCGCACTCCGGTCTTTCAGGGACGATAAGCCATGACGCAACCGCTCACCACCGCCACGCCAATCGGCGTCGTCGGTGCCGGCACCATGGGACGCGGCATTGCTCAGGTGGCCGCCACCGTTGGCCACCCGGTCCTGCTTCACGACAGCAATCCCCGGGCACTCGAAGACGCCCGCGCCTACCTGACGCGCATGCTGGGACGGCTCGTGGAGAAAGGCAAACTGCCCCCCGGGCGGGATGCCGAAATCCTGGGCCGTATTTCGTTCATACGCGACGAACTGCAGCCGCTGGCCTCCTGCGGGCTGATCATCGAAGCCATTATCGAGGAGCTGGCGGCGAAACAGACCCTTTTTGCGCAACTGGAGCGCCTGGTGGCGCCCGAAGCCATCCTGGCCACCAACACCTCGTCGCTCTCGGTGACGGCCATTGCCGCCGCCTGTGAGCGTCCGGAGCGCGTGCTCGGGTTGCACTTTTTCAACCCGGCGCCGCTGATGCCGCTTGTCGAGGTAGTGCCCGGCGTAGCCACCGCCGCCGAAGTGGTCGCGCAGGCCCGCACGCTGATGGAGGCCTGGGGCAAGTCGCCGGTCGTCGCCCGCGACACGCCGGGTTTCATCGTCAACCGGGTGGCCCGCCCGTTTTACGGCGAGGCGCTGCGCATCCTGGAAGAAGGCATCGCCGACGTGCCCACTGTCGACTGGGCCATGCGCACGCTCGGCGGCTTCCGGATGGGGCCCTTCGAACTGATGGACCTGATCGGGAACGACATCAACTTCCGGGTGACCGAAACGCTCTGGAAAGCCTTCTTCTACGAACCGCGCTACCGGCCCTCGTTTACGCAACAGCGCATGGTCGAGGCGGGACGACTGGGCCGCAAAACCGGCCTCGGCTTCTACGACTACCGGGAAGACGCCACCAACCCCGAACCCACCACCGATCCGGCACGCGGCGAGCGCATCTTTCGGCGCATCCTGGCCATGCTGATCAACGAAGCCGTCGATGCCGTCTTCTGGCGCGTGGCCTCGCCGACCGACATTGACCGGGCCATGCAACTGGGCGTAAACTATCCGAAGGGCCTGCTGCACTGGGCCGACGAGCTGGGCCTGGAAACCGTGCTGGGCTGGATGGAGACGCTCTATGAAACCTACCGGGAAGACCGCTACCGCCCCAGCCCGCTCTTTCGCCGGATGATCGAGCGGGGCACCCGCTTTTTTGACCAAACGTAAACGCCATATGTCTGAAACCCGAAACGAAACCACCGCGCAACGCGCCCGCCATATCGTAGATCAGATGATGGCCCGCGATGCTTTCAGCCAGTGGCTGGGTATCGAGGTGCTGGAAGTCACCCCGGGCCGTGCCGTCGTGCGCATGACCGTGCGCCCGGAAATGCTCAACGGCTTTGCCGTGGCGCACGGCGGGATCGCCTTCGCACTCGCCGACAGTGCGCTGGCTTTTGCCTCGAACACCTGCGGCATGGTGACCATGACGCTCGAGAGCTCGATCTTTTTCGCCACGCCCGTTCGCGCCGGCGACGTGCTTACGGCCACGGCCGAGGAGGTGTCGGCCGGCAACCGCGTGGCGCTCTACGACGTGGTGGTCACGCGCGCCGACGGCACCCGCGTGGCCTTCGTGCGCGGCACCGTCTACCGCACGAAACAGGCCCACGCCTGATCCGTTTCTTCGGAAGCGCTTTCTATTCTATCGACAAACCTCCCCTGTTGTATGCGGGACGCCTATATCATCGACGGCGTGCGGACGCCCATCGGCCGCCTGGGCGGCGCCCTGGCCACCGTCCGGGCCGACGACCTGGCCGCCCACGTGCTGCGTGCCCTGCTGGATCGCCATCCCGAGATCGACCCGGCCGCCATCGACGACGTGTACATGGGCTGCGCCAACCAGGCCGGCGAAGACAACCGCAACGTGGCCCGCATGGCGCTGCTGCTGGCCGACCTGCCGCCCAGCGTGCCGGGCGTCACGATCAACCGCCTCTGCGCTTCCGGCATGAGCGCCGTCGTGGAGGCGGCACGGGCCATCCGGGCGGGCGACGGCGACCTCTACCTGGCCGGCGGCATCGAGCACATGACGCGCGCGCCCTTCGTGCTCTCCAAAGCCAGCCGCCCCTTCGGGCGCGACGTCGAACTCTACGACACCAGCCTGGGCTGGCGCTTCGTCCATCCGAAAATGGAAGCCCGCTACGGCGCCGAGCCCATGGGCTGCACCGCCGAAAACCTCGTGGAACGGTACGGCATCGCCCGTGAGGATCAGGATCTGTTCGCCTACCGCTCGCACAAAAAGGCGGCGGCCGCCCGCGAGCAAGGGCGCTTCGCGCTGGAGATCGTACCCGTCGAAGCCCCCCAGCCCAAAGGCCCGCCCCGGCTGGTAAAAGACGACGAGCACATTCGCCCGGACACCACGCTCGAAGCGCTCGCCAAGCTACCGCCCGTCTTCCGCAAAGGGGGCACCGTGACGGCAGGCAATTCCTCCGGCCTCAACGACGGCGCCTGCGCGCTGCTGCTGGCCTCGGAAGAGGCCGTCCGCCGCTTCAACCTGAAGCCGAAGGCCCGCATCGTTAGCGCGGCCGTCGTCGGTGTGGAGCCGCGCATCATGGGCATTGGACCGGTCGAAGCCGCCCGCCGCGCCCTCCGACAGGCCGGCCTGAGTTTAGACGATCTGGATGTCATCGAACTCAACGAAGCCTTTGCCGCCCAGGTGCTGGCCTGCACGCGGCAATGGGGTCTGGCCGACGACGACCCGCGCCTGAATCCCAACGGCGGCGCCATTGCACTTGGCCACCCGCTGGGCATGTCGGGCGCCCGACTGATCCTGACGGCCACCGTCGAGCTGGAGCAACGACAGGCCCGCTACGCGCTCTGTACGCTCTGCGTGGGCGTCGGACAGGGGATGGCGACCGTGATCGAACGCATTGCTTAACCAAAAACTGCCATGGCCAACATCTTCGAATTTGAAGGCTTTCGCCCCGTCATCCACGAAAGTGCCTTCATTCATCCCAACGCGACGGTGATCGGCAACGTCATCATCGGCCGCAACGTGTACGTGGCCGCCGGTGCCGTCATCCGGGGCGACTGGGGCGAGATCATTATCGAGGACGGCTGCAACGTGCAGGAAAACTGCGTCATCCACATGTTTCCCGGCGTGACCGTCCACCTGGAAGAATCCGCGCACATCGGCCACGGCGCCATCATCCACGGCGCCCGGATCGGCCGCAATGCGCTGGTGGGCATGAACGCCGTCGTGATGGATCATGCCGTGGTGGGCGCGGGGAGCATCGTGGGCGCCCTCTGTCTGGTTCCGGAGCGCATGGAGATCCCCGAGCGCAAGATCGCCGTGGGCGTTCCGGCCCGCATCGTAGGCGATGTGAGCGACGAGCGCCTGGCCTGGAAGACGGCCGGCACCCGGCTCTATCAGCAGCTTCCGGAGCAACTGCGCCGGAGCCTGCGCCCCTGCGAACCCCTGCGCGAAGTGCCGCCCGACCGCCCGAAAATGGAAGCCATCTACAAGACGTTCCGCGAAACCATCGCCGAACTACGACAGGACGCATAGACGCCCGAAACCAACCCGCCTGATCGCCATGGAGACGACCGTCTATCTCGGCAAAGTACAGAGCTTCGCCCAGGGCCGCTGGTACACACCTGCAGGCGAAGGTTGCCCGGTATTCCATGCCGTCACCGGCGAACCCATCGCCGAAATATCCAGCGAAGGACTGGATTTCAAGGGCATGCTGGACCATGCCCGCACCGTAGGTGGCCCGAAGCTACGCCAGATGACCTTCCACGAACGCGCCCGCATGCTCAAGGCGCTGGCCCTCTATCTCAACGAACACAGGGCCGAGCTGTACGAACTCTCCCGGGCTACCGGCGCCACGAAGCAGGACGCCTGGCTCGACATCGACGGCGGCATCGGAACGTTTTTCGTCTATGCCAGCAAAGGCCGTCGCGAGCTGCCCGACGAACGCTTCCTGCTCGAAGGCGAACCCGAACGCATCTCGCGCGGTGGGACTTTTCTGGGCCACCATCTGCTCGTGCCGCTCGAAGGCGTGGCCGTCCACATCAACGCCTTCAACTTCCCCTGCTGGGGCATGCTGGAAAAGCTGGCCCCCACGTTCCTGGCCGGTATGCCTGCCATCGTCAAGCCGGCTTCGGTAACGGCCTACGTGGCCGAACGGGTCGTCCGACTCATGCTCGAGTCCGGCATCCTGCCGGAAGGCGCTCTCCAGCTCATCTGCGGCGGCGTGGGCGATCTGTTCGAGCATCTGACCGGCCAGGACGTCGTGACCTTCACGGGATCGGCCGAAACCGGTCTGCGGCTGAAGTCGCACCCCACCATCCTGCGCGAGGCGGTGCGCTTCAACATGGAGGCCGACTCGCTCAACTTCTCCATGCTCGGCCCCGACGTCACGCCCGACATGCCGGAGTTCGAGCTATTCATCAACGAGGTGGTCCGGGAAATGACGATCAAGACGGGCCAGCGATGCACGGCCATCCGTCGCACGCTGGTGCCGGCCGATCGGGTTGACGCGGTGCTCGAAGCGCTTTCCAGGCGCCTGCGCGAGGTGGTGGTGGGCGACCCGGCCAACGAACGGGTGCAAATGGGACCGCTCGTGAGCCGTGATCAGGTGGCCGAGGTGCAGGCCCGCCTGGAAGAACTGGCCGCGGCCGGCGAGATCGTCTGCGGCCGCGACGGCTTTTCCGTGGTAGACGCCGATCCCGAACGCGGTGCTTTCTTCCCGCCCACCCTCCTCTACTGCGCCCATCCCTTCGAGCATACAGCGCCGCACGAAGTGGAAGCCTTCGGCCCGGTCAACACGGTCATGCCCTATCGGGATCTGGACGAAGCCATCCGTCTGGCCCGCATGGGCCGCGGGAGCCTGGTAGGCTCGCTGGTGACGGCCGATCCGGACGTGGCCCGCACGGTCGTGTTCGGCACGGCGCCCTACCACGGCCGCCTCCTGATCCTCAACCGGGAATGCGCAAAAGAAAACACCGGCCACGGCTCGCCGCTGCCCCATCTGGTACACGGGGGGCCCGGCCGCGCGGGCGGCGGCGAGGAAATGGGCGGCATCCGCGGGCTCTATCGCTACATGCAGCGCACCGCAATCCAGGGCTCGCCCGACATGGTGACGGCCATCGGCAACCAGTGGATGCCCGGCGCCTCCCGACCGGAAGCCGACGTGCATCCCTTCCGCAAGTACTTCGACGAGCTGCGCATCGGCGAGACCTACACGACCGCCCGACGCACCGTCACCGAGGCCGACATCGTCAACTTTGCCGGGGTCAGCGGCGACTTCTTCTACGCGCACATGGACGAGCTGGCCGCCCGCGAAAGTGAGGTGTTCCAGGGACGCGTGGCGCACGGTTACTTCGTGCTCTCGGCCGCGGCCGGCCTGTTTGTCGATCCGCGGCCGGGCCCGGTGCTGGCCAACTACGGTCTGGAGAACCTGCGCTTTACGAAGCCGGTCCGTCCGGGCGACACGATCCAGGCCCGGCTGACCGTGAAGCAGAAAATCCCCCGCGAAGCCCGCGAGGGCGAGCGGCCCGGCGGCGTCGTCCGCTGGCACGTGGACGTGACGAACCAGGACGACGAACTGGTGGCCACCTACGATATCCTGACGCTTGTGGCACGCCAATCCGAGCCGGAAGCCTGATCGGTCTGCTCCGCCCCGCCATGCGCGGCTATAGAGCCCGCATGGCGGGGCAAATTTTTCGGATCTGGACGGTTACGTAACAAAATCCGTTTGAACCCGGAGGGACTCGCGTCGTAAATTTCTGTGAAAGCTCTTCCGGCTGCGATGACGGACCTCCTTTTTGAAGACCAGCAGATGCTCCGGCATCTTCGCCGACGGGCGGCATGGACGGTGGTCGTTGCCGCGATCGGCTTCGTAGGAGGTCTGGTGCTGCTGAGCGCGCTCAGTCGTCATCGCATCGCGGATCTCTCCGCGGCCGGACTCCTCTGCCTGGTATGGGGTAGCCTGACGGCCTGGGCGGCCCTGCGACTCTACCGCCTGCAACACCAGGTCTGGCGCCTGCACCTTTCCGAGTCCAGACTGATCGGCTATGACTACGGTCGCCATGCCTGGACGATCGACTGGGTACACGTCGATCGCCTGAACCTGACCGATGACGGACTGCGCGTGGAGACGCTCGACGGGCGGCATCTGCTCGTCCCGAACTGGCACGCCGATTTTTCCGCACTCGGCCATGCGCTGCTCGACTACGCGGAGCATCTCGGCTGTCCCCTTTACCTGAACGGCCGGCCTTTTGAAGCGGTCGATCTGCGCACGCTGCTGCCCCTGCCACCTGACGTGGCCGTACCGACCGACTCGCCCCGCCAGCCCTCCCGTTAAACGGCCACGAAAAGCGCCTCCGATGGGAAACGCCGGGTTGTTCCGGGCGTAGGGACCTCTCGATCCTCAATTCCGTGATGTATCCGGCCATGCGGCTCCTTCGACTCGGCGGCGGACTGCTCTGCACCGGCCTGGGCTTTCTGGGCATCGTGCTGCCTGTGCTGCCGGCCACGCCGTTCTTTCTGCTGGCCGCTTACTTTTTCGCCCGGAGCAGCCCACGGCTCGAACAGTGGCTACTGGATCTGCCCCGAATCGGCCCCTCGATCCGCGCCTACCGCGCCGGTCTTGGCATTCCGCGCCGCACCAAGTGGTGGGCGACAGCAATCATCGTCGTTTCGATTCTGCTGAGCGCCTGGCGCCTGCCCGTGCCGGCCGCCCGGGTGCTGGTGATCGTGCTCGGCGCCATCGGCATCTGGTACATTCACCGGCGCGTCCCTACCCGCGAAGACGTGCTGGCCCGACGCAACCCGAACGATCTACCCGACCTGCCCGGCTAACGCCAATTTTTGATCGCCGATTGCAGATCGGCGATGAAGGCGCCCTTTGCGCTGGCCTGCTGCAGTATCCGCTCGAAGTGGGCGCCCCATCCCGGAAAGTCGCGCTCGTCCCAGAGCGTGTTGTGCCAGAGCGCCACGCACACGCCCCCGTAGCGTCGGCAGGCCTCGAGCAGCGCCTCGGTTGCCCGGAGCGCTTCGTCCGCTCCCAGCTCGCGCCGCACGAACAGCACCGACTCCATGACGGCCAGTGGCATTTCCCAGAGCGGTAGCGGCGCATTGGCCGCTACGTCGAAGAGCTGAAATGGCAGGCAGGTACCCCGCCGGAATCCTTCGTGATCGGACCAGCCCAGCGTGCTGTCGATCCGGAAGCCAACCGTGGCCAGGATCCGGGGCGTCGTCGGTTCGATCCAGCGGAGATAGTGCGTGCGCACCGACAGCGGCGGACGGTCCAGCAGGGCCGCCAGACGATCGCGCTCGCGCCTCAGGTGTCCGAGATGCAGGGCGGCGTGGTAGCTTGGATGCAGACCGACTTCCATTCCGGCCGCCTGCAGTGCTTCAATCCAGCGGCGGACGGTTCGCCCCAGCGAATAGCCCACGTCATGAGCGCTCGTGGCCCCGGCTTTGAAGAAAAAAGTGCCTGTTCCGAATGGCTGGAGTTGCGCGACAATGCGCCGAAAAGCGGTGCGAAACGGATCCGGGCGCCCGAGCATTTCGCCGGTCACCCCGAGCAGCCGCTTCAGGCGGGCGCCCGGCGATTGGCACGAAAGGTTTCGGAACGGGTACAGAAAAAACTCCCGATACAGGATGCCCGGCCGCCACTTGCGGAGGTAGTCGATGTCGATCGTCGGGCAGAGCGCCCAGGGCCGTCCGTGCCAGCGACGCGGCCGCACCGGCACCCCTCGCTGCCCCAGCATCCGGGCCAGTGCCGCGCGGGTGGCCTCGACGGGCGGTTGCGTGGCGATGCCCAGTCTGGCCTGCAGCGAATCGGCAAAGCGGGCGCGGCCGTGCTCGTCGCGCGCCCGGTTCGTGTGTTCCTGCCAGCCTGCCAGCCAGAAAAAAACGGAAGCGACCGGGTCGTCGGCCGAGCCGTCCGGGTGCCCGAACAGCGCCGGCCAGCACTCCGTGCCGTTCCACCGCCAGCGGACGCGCGCGGCCGCATAGGGCACGCCGGCGGCGAAATAAGCCGGTGTCGTCTCATGAAGCGGGAGCGCCAGCACACCGTCTGGCCATCCCTTGGCAACCGGCCCGTAGTAGATGCCCGTGCCCAGCGCCTTCAGCGATGGACGATCGACCCAGCGCGGCGCCCAGCCCAGCGGCAGCAGCAGCATCCGGAGCGCATAGGCCGCCTTCGGGAGCCAGTCCGCCGGCCCTTCCACACAGCAGGGCAGGTAGCCGAGCGTCGGAGCAGGATCGAAGGGCGCGGGACCGGCCATACGGGACGTGCGCTCAGCCTACCATCTGCTGCACCAGACGCGGCACGGCCTCGAGCGCCTCGCGGAGCTTTTCGGGCTGACGTCCGCCCGCCGTGGCCAGCGTCGGACGCCCGCCGCCGCCACCGCCCACGATCCGGGCCACCTGGCCGACCAGCCGCCCGGCTTCCAGTCCGCGCGCGACCACATCGTCGGTCACCGCCGCCGCCAGATAGACCTTCTGTTTTTCCGGATCGGTCGTGCCCAGCACGGCCACCCCTTCGCGGCCGAGTTGGTCCCGAAGCGCCTGCGCCAGCTCGCGCAGCTCGTCCATCGAGAGCGCCTCCAGCTGACCTGTCACCACACGCAGGCCGTTCACGCGGTGCGCCTGCTCGACGAGCTCTGCCAGCCTGGCCTTCTGCTGCTCCCGCCGAAGCGCCGCCAGCTCCTTCTCCAGCCGCCGCTGTTCCTCCAACAGCGCCGCGATCTCTTCATCCAGCGGCCGCTGCAGGCTCTTGAACTGCGTGCGCGCCTGCTCCAGTTCGGTGAGCTGACGATTGATCCAGTCGAGCGCGTCCTGCCCGGCCAGCGCCTCCACCCGCCGGATCCCCGAGGCCACCGATCCTTCCGAGATGATCCGGAAGACGCCCAGCTCGCCGGTGGCCGCCACATGCGTGCCGCCGCAGAGCTCCATGGAGAAGTTCGGGTCGAACGTGATCACGCGCACGCGGTCGCCGTACTTTTCGCCGAAGAGTGCCATGGCGCCCCGGGCGATGGCCTCCTCGTAAGGCACCTCGCGCTCCTCGATGCGAGGCACGTTGCGCTGGATGACCTCGTTGACACGGGCTTCGATCTGGCGCAGTAGCTCGGGCGTCACGCGCTCGAAGTGGCTGAAGTCGAAGCGCAGGCGGTCGGGTGCCACGAGCGAGCCCTTCTGCTGCACGTGCGTGCCCAGGATCTCGCGCAGCGCGGCATGCAGCAGGTGCGTGGCCGTGTGGTGCTTTTCGATCCGCTTGCGACGCGCCGCATCCACGATGGCCTCGACCGGCGCGTCCAGCTCCTTCGGGAGCCGGTCCACATAGTGGACGATGTGCCCCCCGAGCTTCTGCGTGTCGAGCACGCGGATCTCCTCGTCGCCCACGCGCAGCACGCCGGTATCGCCCACCTGGCCACCGCTCTCCGCATAGAAGGGCGTCTGGTCGAGCACCAGCTCGTGCCGGGGCCCTTCGGGCGTCTGGATCGTGCGCACGGCCCGGATGCGGGCGTCCTCGACGCGCGTCGTGTCGTAGCCCACGAACACCGAGTCCTCGCCTTCGCTGACGCGCTTCCAGCCGGCCTCCTCTTCGTCGGCCGTCAATACGGCGGCGCCGAAGGTCGAGGCCGCGCGGGCCCGCTCGCGCTGGCGCTGCATCAGCTCCTCGTAGCGGGCCATATCGACGCCCAGCCCCTCCTCGCGGGCCATGAGCTGCGTCAGGTCGATCGGGAAGCCGTAGGTGTCGTGCAGCAGGAAGGCCACCTCGCCGGGCACGTTCTTCTCGGCCGCGCTCTTCAGGAACGCCTCGACGATGGCCTCGCGATCGGACGTGTCCACATACGCCTTCTGAAGCAGATCGAGCGCCTGGCCGTCGCGCAGCAGGTCGGCCCGGATCGCCTCGATCGGACGCCCTTCGGCGGCCGCCTTCAGGTAGGGCAGCAGACGCTCGAAAAAGGCCAGTCCGGTGCCCAGCGTGGCCAGGAAGCTTTCCTCCTCGGCTTTGATGACGCGCTCCACGTAGGCGCGGTGCCGTTCGATCTCCGGAAAGACGCGGCCCATCTTGTGGGCCAGCGGCTCGACCAGCCGGTGCAGGAAGGGCTCGCGAAAGCCAAGCGTCTGGTAGCCATAGCGAACGGCCCGCCGCAGGATGCGCCGGATGACGTAGCCGCGGCCCGTATTGCCCGGCACCACGCCGTCGGCAATGGCAAAGGCGATGGCGCGAATGTGGTCGGCCACCACGCGCAGCGCCACACGGATGCGCTCACGCTCCCGCTCGTCCGCAACGCGAATGTCGTCGTAGCCGCGCACCTCGTCGCGCGGCGAGAGTTCGGCCGCCCGCTGCAGAATCGGCGCGAACAGGTCCGTGTCGTAGTTCGAGGTCTTCCCCTGGAGCACGGCCACGATGCGCTCCAGCCCCATGCCCGTATCGACATGCTTTGCCTTGAGCGGCTCCAGGCGACCGTCCGGGAGCGCGTTGTACTGGATGAAGACGAGGTTCCAGATCTCGATCACCCGTGGATCACCGGCGTTGACCAGCTCGATGCCCGGTACGCGCCGTCGCTCCTCGTCGGGTCGCAGGTCGATGTGAATTTCGCTGCAGGGGCCGCACGGACCCGTGTCGCCCATCATCCAGAAGTTGTCCTTCGTCGGACAGAACTTGATGTGCGACGGATCGATGGACGTTTCCGATTTCCAGAGTTCGGCCGCCTCGACGTCGGGCTCCAGCCCCAGCGCCTCGTCCCCTTCGTGGACGGTGGCGTAGAGCCGGTCGGGGTCCAGTCCCCAGCGCTCGACGAGCAGCTCCCAGGCCCAGCGGATGGCCTCCCGCTTGAAGTAGTCGCCGAAGCTCCAGTTGCCCAGCATCTCGAAGAAGGTGTGGTGGTAGGTGTCGGGCCCCACCTCTTCGAGGTCGTTGTGCTTGCCCGAAACGCGCAGGCACTTCTGCGTATTGGCCGCCCGCTTGTAAGGCCGGGTGCCGATGCCCAGAAACACATCCTTGAACTGGTTCATCCCCGCGTTGGTGAACAGCAGCGTCGGGTCGTTCTGCGGCACCAGCGGCGCGCTGGGGACGATCTCGTGTCCCTTTTCCCGGAAGAAATCCAGAAACGACTGGCGAATCTGCTCGGACGATTTATAGGTGCTCATGGGCTGCGTTTCCTCACGCTGATGGCCATTGTTCAAGCCGAAAGGAAACGCTGCATCCTCCGCCGAAGTGCCCGCCGGTCTCACCGATCCTTACAACCTTCCCTTACCTACCCGCAGCCACTGTTGACCTTCTATCACGCTCAGCGTTGCCTCAGGCGGAGCACGGTGACGAGCGTATCATCCAGCACATATACGCGATCTCCAGCTAAAAGCGCTCCAAAAGGGGCGTTGGCGACTTCTATCGAGTGCACGTATCGTCCCCCTGGCAGCAGATAGGCATCGATGAAAAGCCGCCGAACGGGTTGTCTGTACGCGGTATGCACGTAGAGCTGGTTCTTTTCAACCGAGATATTACGATTCAGTGTGTCAGAATCGGGTGCTATAAAGAGCCGTCCTTCCGGGCGGTCTTCAACGCGCGAATCCGGGAAAGGCCGCTCGTCGAGCAATGGGAATCGGCCCCGAAGCGTTCCCGTCGTATCAAAGATGAACGCATATCCGGCCATCAGCGGCACAAAAACGAAGGCCGTATCGCCCAGACTGGCAAGCTGACCGGACATCCCGATCTTCTTCGCATACTGCCGGTCGGTCACGATTCCGAAACGACGGTGAAAACGACCGGAGGTGTCGTATTGGACGAACAGCTCTTCAAAGGGCCCCAACCCGAGCACGATGAGGTATGGACCAACCTGCACAATCCGCCAAGGATGTATCTCCGGTACCTGAACCTCTCCGAGATACCGTCCCGTCGCTACATCAAAATGCAAAATACGCCGCTGACGGACATCGGCAATCCAGAGATTGTTTTCGTGGATCGAGAAATCTACGATCGATTGCAATTCACCCGGCCCTTCACCGCGTACACCTCCGTAGCGACGCAATAATTTTCCGTTCGGGTCGAATTTCTTGATGGACAGGTCACCTCGATCGGCCACGTACAGCGCATGGTCATACACCTTGAAAAGCAGGGCGTCATAGAGGACCACATCACCGCCGTGACCGATCCAATCGATCGTGTCCTGTGCTACAGCGATAAGAGAACGGGCGGCCTCGTGCCGTGCTGGCCGCACCCACCACAGCACGAGGCCAGTCAAAACAACTAGCAGCGTTGTAACAAAGACTTTTTTACTCATACACGAATAGCCACCTTACTCTTCATACAGAGTTCCGTACCGTTACCACAGTCCATATAGGTACAGGGTTCTGTACTGTTGTCTCCGCAGCCCGCATCCTGACAGTATCCGTCTTCATGGCATGACTGCGCATAGCTCGGGCTTTCGGAGAAGAAGATGGGAGCAGCTAACAGCGAACCGAGCAGAAACAAGATGCGAAGATGCCGCTTCATGGCCCTTCTCTGTTTGTTTGATTAGAAGATTTCACCTGATAAGAGTCTAAAAAAAAAAAACTCTATGTCAAGGGGCCTTTCATGCTACTTGTAGAATGAAGTCGCATAATCCCCTCGTGATCTCTCCATCACGAAGCAACGAAGCCCGGCAACACTCCTGAGCCCCCATCCGAAGCCCCCGTTGCAGCAGGATCATAGCGTCTTCGTAGGCGCGGGCGACGTGCACGACGAAGTCGGTCACCCGCTCACGATCGCGGCACCAGACCTCCCGGCCCGAGATGGCCTCGAACTGCAGGAACGGATGGGCCTCGTTGAGCACCACCAGATCGATGGCGTCCACGCCGGTGGCTTCCTGCAGACAGGCCCGCAGCTCGGCCAGTGCATCCCAGGCATGAGGATCTTCCACCAGTACGCCGATATCCAGGTCGCCCCCCGGCCGCACCGTCTCCTCCCGGGCCGAGCCGAACACCCACCCGGCCAGCACGTTCGGATCGCGTGCCAGCACCCGTCCGATCGCTTCGAAATCAACCGCCGGCATGGCTTTTCGGACGCTGCAATACCTGCTTTACCCCGTGTATAGAAGGCTGTTTCAAAACAAAACGGGGCGAGCCCGGAAGCCCGCCCCGCTGTTTCCAAAACCGAGTCGGTTCAATAAATCCGGAAGCCCGGAGAAACGTAATTGGGCGGCAGGTAGCTCAGGAAGAACGGTCCGTAGGCGATCACGATCAGGATGATCGCCACGATCACCCAGAAGCCGATCCGGTCCAGGCGGGTCGCCCAGCCGTTTCTGGCCGGCTCGATGAGCGTTTCGGACCAGGGAATGTCCTTCGGTGCCTCGCCGGCTTTGCCCTTCCAGATGGTCATGGCGATCACCACGAAGAACAGCGCAATGCCCACGAACATGAGCGTGCCGCCCACGCCAGTCAGGATGCGCCCGACGAGCCAGTCGGGATCCATGTAGGGCGCCTGCGCAAGGAACGTCCGACGCGGCATGCCCTCCAGCCCGGCCGAGATCATCCCGCGGGCAAAGATCAGCAGGCCGATCGTGTAGATCCAGTTCGAAGCCAGCGCCACCTTGCGTCCCCAGAGCTTCCGGCCCGTCAGGTAGGGCACCATCCAGTAGGCCACGCCCATGAACGTCATGGCCACGGCGCTTCCGACCGTCATGTGGAAGTGCCCCGGCACCCAGGTCGTGTTATGGACGACCTGGTTCATCGTGAACGAGGCGTTGATCAGGCCCGTGATGCCGCCGAAGACGAACGTGATCATGGCCAGCAACTGGGCCGAGAGCGACGGATCGCCCCAGGGGAGCTTCGGGATCCAGCCCAGCAGGCCGCGCCCGCCGTGCGCCCGGCCACCCATCTCCAGCGAGGCCATCACGCTGAAGGCCGTGATCAGGCTCGGGAAGAACACGCCGAAGGTCAGGATGGCGTGGACGAACTTGAACCCTTCGTGAATGCCGGGGTCCGTGTACTGGTGGTGAAAGCCCGTCGGGATCGACAGCAGCAGGAAGAGAATGAACACCAGCCGCGTGAGCGAGTCGCTCACAATTTTACCGCCCGCCTGGCGCGGCACCAGCGCGTACCACGACACGTAGGCCGGCAGCAGCCAGGCGTACACGATGGCGTGGCCGGTGAACCAGAAAAGCGTGCGCGTCAGCAGCGGGTCGGTCCGCTCCACCCAGCCGAACGACCAGGGAATCAGGAAGAACAGGAACTCGACGGCAATCGGCAGCGAGGCCAGAAACCACATCACGTAGGAGACGATCGAAATGTGGGCCAGCAGCGGCATACGCACACCTGGATTTTCCCGCTTCCAGCCCCGCCAGGTCAGCAGCATGTTCAGCAGGGCCAGCCATGTGCTGATCACGACGAAAACCAGCCCCACGTAGTAGGTCCAGTGCGCCTGCAGCGGTGCGTACGAGGTGTAGAGCACGCTGGCTTTGTTCGTGACCACCGCATAGATCACGAGCAGGTTGCCCAGCACCAGCGTGCCGAAGCTGGCCCAGAGCAGCCGCTCGTCCAGGCGACGCGAGAGCGCCCGCGCCACCATGAGCGGCAGGAAGGCATTCGCAAAAGAGAACGTGAAGATGATGGCGTTGGCCACGCCGTGGGCCGTCAGGCCCTGGTAGTAGCTACGCAGGGCCGGGAAATAGCTCAGAATATTGATGCCCGCGTACGAGAGGGCCTGAGCCAGTCCGTGAAAAATGCCGGCCGTCAGCGCCGCATAGCCCACGTATAGCGTCCAGCGCAGCAGGCGGCGCTGCGTTTCGGGCAGCGTAAACGGGGTCGGATCGGCCACGACCGGCGTCGAGGCTGCAATGTGCTCTGCCATGGCTTATTCCACAATGATTTTTCCGTACATGTTGTGATGCCCGGCGCCACAGTATTCGTGGCAGATGATCAGGTATTCGCCCGGCTTGCGAAACCGATAGCTCAGACGCGAGATCTGGCCGGGGATGAGCATCATGTTGACGCGCGTCCCCTCGATGTGAAAGCCGTGGATCACATCGAAGGTCGTCGCGATGAAGTTCAGCTCGGCCCCGACCGGCACGCGGATTTCATTTGGATGAAAGCGCCAGGCCTGACCGATGATGACCACGTCGTACTGATTGGGTCCGGTCTGATGAACCCCCGGATTGTCGAAGGGCGGCGTCGTGAAGACCTTGCCGGGCTCGATCTCGCCGGCGCGTCCGGGCAGGTGAATGCCCAGGGCCACCGTGGCATAGACGAGCGCGGCCATACACAGCACCAGCAGCACGCCGCCCAGCATCATGAAGGCCCGTTCGTAGGTGTGTACTTTCATGGCACTATCGGTTTAGCAGGAGATAGTAAGCGATCACCCAGAAACCCACGACCATTGCCAGAAAGATCATGGTCAGAAAGAGCGTGCCCCGCACGTCGGGCTCTTCCGGCGGCGCAGGTTGGGATCCCTGTGGTTGCTGTTCAGCCATAGCTCCTGTTCGGTTTTGGTTCGAGTCATTGGATTCAGCCTCCTGCTTCCATCCAGCGCTCCGCCTGCCGCCCCAGCCACCGCAGCCAGACGACGAAGACCACCAGCAGCGGCAGTGAGATTAGCAGGCGCGTCGGATTCACATGGAGCGCCAGCAACTGGTTGAGCGTCTCCCACAGATAGGCCACCACGGGCACCCCCAGCAACACGACCAGTCCCATCCGTATCGCCATACCCCATAAGGAGGGTTTTGAAACACCTGTCATAACAACCATTTGGTTTGTTTTATTGCCTAATAGAAGGGTTTTAAATCCGAAAAAGCAAGCCTCCCTTTGTAAAGAAATTGCGACGCACTTTTTATTTCGTTGCAAACGGCGAAAAGATTTTACACCATGCGCATATAATGCGCACACATGCTATCCAAATGGCTGCAGAGGCCTCTTTCTGAGGCTGGCATGGGCTTTGACGTACAACGTTCCTGTAATCACACCCCAAAACCAAACCGGTAAAAGAAGTCCTATGTGGTGGAAAAAAGGCATTGCATTGTTTTCGGCATTGTTGCTGGTGCTGGCGCTGAGCGGATGCGATGGCGATAGTGGCACGGCTACCGTACGCGTGCAGGGACGCGTCACGGACAATCAGGGGTATGGAAGTGCTCAGGGGGCGTCCAAGCAGACCGCGCGCGTGCAGGGCAACGGTAGCCTGCAGCCCCTGGATGGGCAGGTACAGACCGATGCTTCCGGGAATTTCACGCTGGAAGTGGCCGCCCAGACCGGTGACGTGCTGATGCTCCGCGCAGAAAAGGACAACTTCCGTTCGGCGGTGCTCGTGACGGTCAATGTCGCCGGCGGCGGCACGGTTCGGGCTATGCCGATGACGGCCGAGTCGAAGGCGGAAGCGGAGGTGTATGTGGCCGTGCGTGAACAGGACGACAATGCTCGCGAAGACGCAGAGGATGCGACGCCGGCGCAGGTGTCAGCCTATGTGACGGCCGATCTGGCGGCTCAGCTTCAGGCCGGCGGCATCACGACCGCCCAGGTGGCCGCTGCGCTGCAGCAGGCGGCGCGCGCCGAAGCGGCGTTCGTCAACCGGACCGGAGCTTCCTTAGAGGCCCTGGCCCAGGCACGTCAGCGCCAGCAGGCTGCCTGGCTCAACCTGCAACAGGCACTCCATGCGGCGGGCAGCGCCCAGGCCGAAGCCGAGGCAATGACCGCGTTTGAGCAGGCTTTTGTGGAGGCCTATGCGGAAGCAGGGATCTCGGCCGAAGCCCGGGCCAAACTGCTACAGACGGCGCGCCTGGCCGTTACGCACCTGGCGGCCAGCGGCAATGCCACCGCCCGGCTTGCCCTGCGTAAGCAGGCCGAAATCCTGAGCGCCCTGGCCACCTCGGCCGCCATCGAAGCCGCTTTTGAGGCCGAAGGGGCCACGCAGGCGCGTATGGATTCGCTACGGCAGGCGCGCGTACAATGGCTGGCTTCGCTGCGGACCGCCGCTTCCACCAGTGCCATCGAACAGGCCCGTGCGCAGTACAGCAGCGTGGTCGAAGCGGCCCTGGCCGCCTCGCTGGGTATCAGCACAGAGGCGCTGGCCAACGTGAAGGCGTCGCTCCAAACCGCCATTAACGCACTGCAGATGGCCCTTTCCATTGCCGGCTCAGCGACAGCAGTCGCCGAAGCCTCCGTCTCCTTCTACAGCAGTGCCGAAAGCACGATCAACAGCTCGCTGCAGGGCAACGCCCGCGCGGGACTGGCCGCAACGGTTCTGGCGCTGCTCAGTGTCAGCTGAGCCGACGCGCAGCGACGCTACCCAAAAGGGGCCGGCCAGAAGGCCGGTCCCTTTTCTATTCTCTGGCCTGCATGCCGCTTTTTCATCGCACCACGGCGCCGGGTTCGCTCTCGGCCGTGACGGGCACCAGGCGCCCCTCCCGATCCTCGGCCATGAGTAGCATGCCCTGGCTTTCGAGCCCCATCATCTTGCGGGGCTTGAGGTTGGCCACCACCACCACGCGCCGTCCTTCCAGGTCTTCGGGCGCCATCTGCTCGGCCACCCCGGCCAGAATCTGGCGCTTTTCGAAGCCCAGGTCCACCTCCAGCCGCAACAGTTTCTTGGATTTCGGCACGCGCTCGGCCTTTTCGACGCGCCCCACCCGGAGGTCCAGCCGGTCGAAGTCGTCATAGACGATCTCCGGCTTGAGCGGCGCGTACGGTGACCCGTCGGTCTTTGCCGCCGCCTGCTGCGCCCGCGCTTCAAGACGGGCGATCTGCCGCGCGATCACCTCATCCTCAAGTTTCGTAAACAGAATCGCCGGTCGGCCGATTTCGTGGCCTTCGGGCAGGAGCGGCCGGGCGGCATCGTCCCAGCCCAGCTTCCCTTCTCCACCCGGCGTGCTGGACCGCACGCCTTCGAGCCGAAGCATTTCGCGCAGTCGCGCAGCGGCAAACGGCAACACCGGCTCCATCAGAATGCCGAGCGCCGCGCAGATCTGCAGCGAGACGTGGATCGTGTTGGCGCAGGCCTGCGGATCGGTCTTGCGCGTGTGCCAGGGTTCGGTATCGTTGAAGTACTTGTTGCCCAGCCGCGCCAGGTTCATCGTCTCCTGCACGGCTTCGCGGAAGCGGAACTGCTCGTAGGCCGATCCGATGCGCTCCGGGAAGGTGGCCAGCTCCCGGAGCACTTCCTCGTCCACCGGCCGCGGATTGCGCAGCGGCGGCACCCGCCCTTCGGCAAATCGCTGCGCGAAGGTCAGCGTGCGGTGCACGAAGTTGCCCAGAATGTCGGCCAGCTCCGCATTGACGCGCTGCTGAAACTCCTTCCAGCTGAAGTCCGCGTCGCGCGTCTCCGGCAGCATGGTTGCCAGCGCATAGCGGAGCAGGTCCGGCGGAAACTCCTCCAGGTATTCGTGCAGCCAGACGGCCCAGCCGCGGCTGGTCGAAAGCTTGCGGCCCTCCAGGTTCAGAAATTCGTTGGCCGGCACGTTGTCGGGCAACACGAATTCGCCATGCGCCATGAGCATGGCGGGAAACATCAGGCAGTGAAAGACGATGTTGTCCTTCCCGATGAAGTGAATCAGCCGCGTGCGCTCGTCCTGCCAGTAGCGCCGCCACGCCTCCGGATCACCCTTTTGCTGTGCCCACTCGCGCGTGGCCGAGATGTAGCCGATGGGGGCGTCAAACCAGACGTAGAGCACCTTGCCTTCGGCCGGGACGCCGTGCCGACGGGCCACGTCTTCGGGCACCGGCACGCCCCAGGGGATGTCGCGCGTGACCGCCCGGTCGCGCAGCTCCTGCTGGAGCCAGCTCCGCACCTGTCCCAGCACGTTCGGCTTCCACTCCGGATGCGTGGCAATCCAGGCCTCGAGCTTCGGCTGAAAGTCGCCCAGCGGCAGGTACCAGTGCGTGGTCTCCCGCAGCTCGGGCGTGGCGTTCGAAAGCACGCTGCGCGGGTTGATCAGATCGGTCGGGCTCAGCGACGAGCCGCAGCGCTCGCACTGGTCGCCGTAGGCGTCTTCGTAGCCACAGATCGGACAGGTGCCGCGCACGAACCGGTCGGCCAGAAAGATGCCGGCTTCCGGATCGTAGAGCTGCTTTTCGGTTTTCAGTTTGAAGACGCCTTTTTCGTCCAGCCGCCGGAAGAAGTCCTGACTCGTTTCGAAATGCACGGGCGAGGTCGTGCGCCCGTAGTAGTCGAAGCTCATCCCGAAGCGGGCGAAGCTGTCGCGGATCATCGGATGATAACGATCCACGATGGCCTTCGGGGTGGTGCCCTCTTCGAGCGCCCGCATCAGGATGGCCACACCCAGTTCGTCCGATCCGCAGATGAACAGCACGTCACGGCCCTTGAGGCGCTGGTAGCGGCAGTACAGATCGGCCGGCAGGTAGGCCCCGGCCAGGTGGCCGATGTGAATGGGACCGTTCGCGTAGGGCAGGGCCGCCGTCACCAGAATGCGGTCGAATCGGGTTTCGTCCATACGAAGTTTCGTTTTTTGAGAAAATCGCCGAATTCTGAAATCTACAGTAGCGTAGCGCTTCAAACTTTAAGAAATTTGCAGCGCACGCATGGCGTGCAAACAGTGCGTAGCGAAACGCCCCAATCAGCCTTTCGGTTCGATGGCTGCCACGCCGACTTTTACGCCCCGCACGGCTTCCCGTCGCCGCACCACCGGCGAAACCGACGTCGAGGTCACGCTCGCGCTCGACGGTACCGGCCGCTCCGACTGCCAGACCGGCGTCGGGTTTCTGGACCACATGCTGGCCCTGTGGGCGCACCACGGCGGCTTCGACCTGAGCGTCCGCTGCCGGGGCGATCTGCACGTGGACGAGCACCACTCAGTCGAAGACGTGGCGATCACGCTGGGCCAGACCTTTGCCGAAGCGCTGGGCGACAAGGCCTACATTGCCCGCTACGGTCACGCCTACGTGCCGATGGACGAGACGCTGGCCCGGGCCGTCGTGGACCTTTCCGGCCGCTTTTACTTTGTGTTTGCGGCCGACTTCGATCGGCCCACGGTCGGTGACCTGGCCACCGAGCTGGTCTCGCACTTCTGGTATTCCTTTGCGGAACAGGTGCGCTGTAACCTCCATATTCAGGTGCTCTACGGCCAGAACACGCACCATAAGATCGAAGCCATTTTCAAAGCCGTTGCGCGCGCACTGCGCGAGGCCGTGCGGCGCGACGTGCAATTCGGTTCGGTACGCTCAACCAAAGGGGTCCTATGAGCACAGCCCTGCAACTGGCCAATCAGACGATTGCCATCATCGGTGCCGGCAACATCGGCCGTGCTTTGATCGGCGGCCTGCTGCGCGGCCACGAACTGGCTCCCGAGCAGATCCGCGCCACGCGGCGCAATCCGGCTGCCCTCGAAGCGCTGCAGGAGGAATTTCCGGGCATCCAGACCACCACGAACAACCTGCTGGCCGTGCGCGACGCAACGCTGGTGGTGCTGGCCGTCAAGCCGCAGAACGCCCGGGAAGTGATCGAGGAAATCCGGGCGCACGTGCAGCCCGAAGCGCTGATCCTCTCGGTGCTGGCGGGCCTGACGACGGCCACCATTGAGCGGCTTTTCGGGCGGCCGCTGCCGATCGTGCGGGCCATGCCCAACACGCCCGCGCTCGTCGATGAGGGCGCCACGGCGCTGGCGGCCGGCGCGCATGCCCGGCCCGAACACCTGGAGCTCTGCCGCCAGATCTTCGAGGCGGTCGGCAAGGTCGAGATCGTGCCCGAGTACCTGATGGACGCCGTCACGGGCCTTTCCGGAAGCGGTCCGGCCTACGTGTTCATGTTCATCGAAGCGCTGACCGACGCGGGCGTCAAGCAGGGCCTGCCTCGCCCGGTCGCCTTCCGGCTGGCGGCACAGACCGTCTATGGCGCGGCCAAGCTCGTACTGGAAACCGGCCGCCACCCGGCCATCCTGCGCGACGAGGTCACCACGCCGGGCGGTACGGCCATTGCGGCCGTGGCCGAACTCGAAGCGCACGGGCTGCGCACCATGCTGATCAACGCCGTCGCCACGGCCACGCGCCGCTCCCAGGAGCTGAGCCAGCTCAACAATCACGACTGAGCGGCCGCATGGTCACGATCATCGACTACGGAATCGGCAACCTGCGCTCGCTGGAAAAGGCGTTCCAGGCGGTCGGGGCCGAGGTGCGCCGCACCGATCGCCCCGACGACCTGCTGCAGGCCGAGCGCCTGGTGCTGCCGGGCGTCGGGGCCTTCGGGGCCTGCATGGCGGAACTGCGCCGCCGCGGGCTGATCGCGCCGATCCACGAAGCCGTCCGTCGGGGCATTCCGCTGCTGGGCGTCTGCGCCGGCCTGCAGTTGCTTTTCGAGGAAAGCGAGGAGCACGGCCGCCACGAGGGGCTGGGGCTGCTGCCGGGACGCGTCGTGCGCTTTCCCGAGACCACGGCGGACGGCCGGCGTTTGAAAGTGCCCCACATGGGCTGGAATACGATCGCCCATCACCGTCCTTCTCCCCTGCTCGAAGGCATCCCCGACGGCGCCTACTTCTACTTCGTGCACTCCTACCACGCCATGGCCGAAAACCCCGACGACGTGCTGGCCGTCACTACCTACGGCGATGTGACCTTCCCGGCCATCGTCGGACGCGGTCGCGTCTTCGGCGTGCAGTTTCACCCCGAAAAGAGCCAGCAGCACGGCCTCCGGATCCTGAAGAATTTTCTGGATCTATCTGCATGAACGGGCTTTAGACCTGATAGATCACATACCTGATTGTTTTCAGAAGCAATGCTACTGGTCATTCCGGCCATCGACATTCGCGGCGGGCGTTGCGTGCGGCTCTATCAGGGGTCGTACGAGCAGGAGACGGTCTATTTCGACGATCCGGTCAAGATGGCCTGCCTGTGGCGGGTGCAGAACGCCCGGGTGCTCCACGTCGTGGACCTGGACGCGGCACGCGGTCAGGGCCACAATCGTGAAGTGATCGGCGCCATCTGCCGCACGGTGGACATCCCGATCCAGGTGGGCGGCGGCGTCCGGACGCTCGAAGACATCGAGGCCCTGCTGCAGGTCGGCGTCTATCGCGTGGTGCTGGGCACGGCGGCCGTTCGCGAGCCGGAGCTGGTCTCGGAGGCGATCGCCCGCTACGGCTGTAGCCGCGTCGTGGTGGGCATCGACGCGCGCGATGGCGAGGTGCGCGTGCAGGGCTGGACCGAAGGGACGGGGGTCGATGCCGTCGAACTGGCGCTCGACATGGAACGGCGCGGCGTGCGCCGCTTCGTCTACACGGACATCAGCCGCGACGGTACGCTCGAAGGGCCCAACGTCGAGATGTACCGCACGCTGGGCCTGCACCTGAAAAAGGCGCGCATTACGGCCTCGGGCGGCGTCGGCGGCTACCGCGACCTGATGCGGCTGCAGGAGCTGGAGCCTTACCGGGTCGACTCGGTCATCATCGGCCGAGCGCTCTACGAAAACCGATTCCCCTGCCAGCAGTTCTGGTGCTGGCACGACAAGGAGAACGTGGACCTGACCCGTTTCTCGACGGCGCCCCTGAAACGCAAAATCAAACTACCTACCGCCGAATAGCATGCCGCTGGCCCGTCGCATCATACCCTGCCTGGATGTTGACCGCGGACGCGTGGTCAAAGGGGTGAATTTTGTCGATCTGGTCGATGCCGGCGATCCGGTCGAGCAGGCCCGCTTCTACGATCAGGCCGGCGCCGACGAGCTGGTCTTTCTGGACATCACGGCCACGCACGAAGGCCGCGCCATCATGCACGAGGTGGTGCGCCGCACGGCCGATCAGGTCTTCATTCCGCTGACCGTGGGCGGCGGGCTGCGCACGCTCGAAGACATGCGGGCCATGCTGCAGGCCGGAGCCGACAAGGTGTCGATCAATTCGGCCGCGATCCGCAATCCGGAGCTGATCACGGCCGGGGCCGAGGCGTTCGGAAGCCAGTGCATTGTGGTGGCCATCGACGCCCGACGTGTGTCGGACGATCCGCCCCGCTGGGAGGTCTACACGCACGGCGGCCGCCGTCCTACCGGTATCGACGCCGTCGAGTGGGCCCGGGAGGCCGAGGCGCGCGGCGCCGGCGAGCTGCTGGTGACCTCGATGGATCGGGATGGCACGAAGGACGGCTACGATCTGGAGCTGCTGCGGGCCATCAGTTCGCGCGTTTCGATCCCGGTCATCGCTTCCGGAGGCGCCGGCACGCTGGAGCATCTGCGCCAGGCTTTCGTCGAAGGACAGGCCGACGCCGTGCTGGCCGCGTCGATCTTTCACTTCCGCATGTACACGATCCAGGAGGCCAAGGCCTACCTGCACCGCGCCGGAATTCCCGTACGCCTGACCGAACCTGTCGATGTCGTCGCCTGAAATTCGCCGGACCGTCTGGTTGCTGCGCGGCGCTGCGCTGGTGTTCGGCGTGCTGGGGCTGAGCATTGCGCTCTGGCTGGCCGACAAAGCCGTGCGCTACCCGCACATCCTGGCGCGTCAAGGTAGCGCCGAGGCGCCGCTCTGGATCCCCATGCTCGTTTTCGTATTGCTCTGCATGGGCGCCAGCATTTTTCTGTTTCTGCGGGCGGCCGCCCGCGTGGCGCGCGGCGAGGACCTCTACGCCCGACGCCACCGTCGTCATCCGTCCGAGCGCTCCGCCAGCGAGCGAAACAGCGCGGCCAGCACCTCATAGGCCCGGCGGTAGATGCCCGGCGCCTGGCTTTCGCGCGGGCCGGCCACGTTGAGCACGCGAATGTTTTCGGCCGCCAGCCAGCGGCGAATTTCACGCACCAGCTCCTCGACGGGACGGTCCAGCGTCAGCACCAGACAGGGCTTCCCCATGCGACGCGCGGCCAGCTCGGTCTGCGCCGTGCCACCCCGAAGCGGACCGCCCGGGTGCAGGATGAGCGTGCCGTCGCTGTCGCGCACGTTCCAGGTGGTGCGGACGATCGGCTCCGGTGAGGGCGCCTCCTGCAACGGATAGTCGTCGGGGATCGGACCGTCCTCGGCCCACCTGTCCTTTGGACACCAGCCGCCGATGGGAACCCCGGCCGCCCGCGCGGCGTCGAGCGCCGCACGATCCACCCCGGTCTGCCCACCGGAAACGACACGTTCGAGCCGCCAGCTACCCATGTTGCGTCTGTTTGTTGCACTGGAACTACCGGAAGATCATCGCCGCCGGCTCTATGCCCTGCGCGATCCTTCCTGGAAGGCACGCTGGGCCACGCCGGACCAGTTTCACCTGACGTTGCGCTTTCTGGGTCCCGTCGAGGAAGACCTGCTGCCCGAGCTGACCCGGACGCTGGCCGAGATCGAAGCACCGGCGTTCGAACTGGCGCCCCGGGGCCTGATGGTCCTGCCTTCCCTGACCCGTCCGCGCGTGCTGGCGGCGGCCGTCGATCCGGTGCCAGAACTGCACACGCTGCAGGCCGAGATCGAACGACGCGTGGTCGAACTGGGTTTTACCCCGGAGGACCGGCCGTTTCGGCCGCACATCACGCTGGCCCGGCTGAAGCAGGTTCCGACCGCCGCCGTACGGTCGTTCCTGCAGCGACATCGCGACTTTGCGCTGACGCCGTTTCCGGTGCGGGCCTTCCACCTGTACGAAAGCCACCTGCATCCCGACGGGGCACGTTATGAGATGCTTCACCGCTTTCCGCTTCAGCCTTAACCGCCTGCTGCTTCTGGGGCTCTGTTGCAGCTGCTGGACGGCGGCCGCGGCACAGGACGCCGCCCGCCAGCTCATGGAGCGGCTGCGTGCGCGGTATCAGCAGATCGACGCACTGCAGGCGTCGTTCGTGCAGATCCTGCAAACGCCCTATGCCGAACGACCCGACACGCTGCGCGGACGGCTCTGGTTGCAGGGCGACCGCTACCGCGTCGAGACCCCGCGCCAGACGATCGTCACCGACGGCCGCACCACCTGGGTTTACCTGACCGACACGCGCCAGGTACTCATCAACGACTACGTGCCCGACGAGACCGGCTTTTCCCTCAGCGAATTTCTGCTCCACTACAGCGATCGCTACGACGTGCGCGGCGGAGAGGCCGTCACCTATCAGAACACGGCGTATCATCGCCTGCACCTGCGTCCACTCCGGCCGGAAGCGCCGTTTCAGGAGGTGGTGCTCTGGGTGCGCGACCGGGACCTGCTCGTTACCCGCGTGGACGTCCGCGACGTGAACGACACGCGCATGACCTTTCTGCTGTCCGATCTGGTACTGAACCCTGCGCTCTCGCCCGAACTGTTCACGTTTCGCCCGCCGGACGGGGTCGAAGTGGTGGACCTGCGCCAGTGATTCATGAGCCGTACCGAAAAGCTCCGCACGCTGCTTTTCCGTCTCGGAAGTTTTGCGCTGGGCCTCGGCCTGCTCTACCTGGCACTGCGCGGCGCCGATCTCCGGGTAATCTGGGAGGATCTGAAGCAGGCCGACTATCGATGGCTGGCACCCCTTGTCCTGCTGACGCTTCTGAGCCATGTAATCCGGGCCTGGCGCTGGCGGCTGCTGCTGGAAGCCCTGCCCGATGCGAACGGCCGGCGCCGTCTCACCGTCGCCCGCGCCTTTCAGGCGCTCATGATCGGCTACATGGTCAACTATGCGGCCCCCCGGCTGGGCGAGCTGGCCCGGGCGGCCAGCCTGAGCCGCACTACCGGACTGCGTCTCAGCAGCGTGCTGGGCACGGTGGTGGCCGAGCGCCTGCTGGATCTGCTGGTGCTCGCGCTGGCGCTCCTCAGCGTGCTGGTCATGTTGCTGGATCGGTGGGTGGAACTGCACCGCCTCTTTGTGGCGCCCTGGCTTCAGAACGGATCGCTCCAGATGCTGGCGGTGGGTGCGCTGCTTGTCCTGCTGTTTCTCGGGCTCGGCGTCTATCTGGGGCGTCGGACGCCCCTGCTCCGGCGCGTCGGTCGGCGGCTACACGGACCGCTTGCCGCATTCAAGCACGGGCTGTTCACCGTACATCGCACGCATCGGCCGGTGGCCCTTACGCTCAGCACGCTGCTGATGTGGGCCTGTTACTGGGGTATGGCCTATCTGCCGCTGGTCATGCTCCACCTGAGCCAGCCCTACGGACTGGGGCCAGCCGAAGCCTGGGTGCTGCTGGTGCTGGGCGCCGTGGGGGTGGCCATTCCATCGCCCGGCGGACTGGGCTCCTACCACTACATTACGGTGCAGGTCATGGTCCACCTGCTGGCGGTTCCTCAGGCGCCGGCCGCTACCTATGCCGTGCTGACACACGGCGCCCAGATGGTGCTCTACACGCTGATCGGCTTTATCTGTCTGGTGCTGCAGGGTGGACACTGGCGGCCGCCGGACGACACCGGTTTAGAAGCGCTTCCAGCCACATTTCGAACCCCTTCCACGTCTCCCTGAACAACGGATCAGTAGCGCTTCCTTTCCATTGATTTCAAGAAATCAACCGTTCAGCCAGTTGCTTCTGCGAAGCGCTACGGATTCGTGTAGACTTCCTACCAGTCGCGCAGCCACACGCACCCGGGTTCTTTCACAATCAGCAGCCGGACCTATGGAAGCCCTTGTCAAACACCGCAACCCGCTCGCCGATCTGATCAGCGACGAGGTGTACCAGTTGCTGGTCGAGCACAATCTGCTGGACGCCAAGAGCGTCCGCGACTACCAGATCCGCAAACGCTTTCGGCAATTACGCGCCCAGAACGTGCCCGCCTATGACGCCATCGAGCGGATCCAGGAGGAGTACCCCTATCTGCAATTCGATACGATCCGGAAGATCGTCTACCGGGGCAACGGCGCGCGTCACTGACGCGTGCGGGTGGCCGCAAAGAGCAGAATGCCGGCGGCCACCGAGACGTTGAGCGATTCGACGGGGCCGCGCAGCGGGATCGAGACGAGCAGATCGCACGCCTGGGCCACACCGGGGCGTAGTCCGCGCCCTTCGTTGCCCAGCACAAGCACCAGGGGCCGGTGCCAGTCCATTTCCCACACGGAAACCTCGCCGGAAGGGCTGGTGCCGGCCACCCAGAACCCGTGCGCTTTGAGCGTCTCCAGCGTCCGGGTCAGGTTCGTTACGCGGGCGATGGGCACGCGCAGGGCTGCACCGGCGCTGGCTTTGAGGGCGGCAGCGTTCAGCGGGGCCATGTGATGCCTCGGCACCAGCACCCCGGCCACGCCGGCCGCTGCAGCCGTTCGCAGAATGGCGCCGTAATTGTGCGGGTCTTCGATCTGGTCCAGCGCCACCAGCAGCGGCAGGCGCTCCCGGACGGCCTCCGGCGAAGGGGCTACTTCGTCCAGCAGCTCTTCCAGCGTTCGGTAACGCACCGGCGCCACGAAGGCCACCACGCCCTGGTGTACGGCTCCGGCGGCCAGCCGGTCCAGCCGGGCTTTCGGAACCATCTGCACGGGAACGCCATGCGCCCGTGCCGCCCGCCGAATTGCCTCGAGCGCCGGCCCGCCGGCTCCTTCCTGAAGCAATACCTTCTCCACGCGGGTTTCCTCCTGCTCCAGCGCCTCCCGCACCGGATTGCGTCCCACCAGCCGATCAATCGCCTCGTTCATGCTTTTGTCGCGGTCTGAATGCGGCGGGCCAGTTGTTCGAGTCGCTCGTGCAGATGGGACACGTACGTTTCATGTTCCGGCTTCATCAGCACGCTGCGCAGCACACGCGCTTCCCGCCGGTCGGCCTGCAGCGTCGGCCAGCGATGCCGCAGCGCCTCGGTGCGCAGCCGCAGCACACTGATAAACACCGGATCGTCCGCGTCCTGCATGGCCTCCTGAAACAGTCGCTGGCTGGCCGCGTCCACGGCCGAAGCCGTGGAAGTCAATGGCACGGGATAGAACGTCAGGATGTCCAGTTCAGGCTGTTGCACCAATCGGAGTACCTCCGAGGTCTCCAGCAGGGCGGCCCAGCGGTGGGCGGCCCGCAGACAGGCGGCCAGGATCGGTCCCAGTCCGCGATCGGCTGCCAGCGGCAATACCTGCAGCGTGAGCCAGAGCGCCCCGGCCGCCGCCCCCGCCCGCGAGCACTCCAGGCTGATCTCGCCCAGATGTAGGGCGTCGGACGTGAAATAGGTGTAGGGCGAATCGTGCCGGTAGAACCGGCCCACCGACGGATCCCGGAAGAGAATGGCCCCGCACCCGTACGGCTGCAGGCCATGCTTGTGCGGGTCGATCGCCACCGAGTCGCAGTCGGCCATGGCCTTCAGGTGACGCCGGGTGTCCGGGGCCAGCTCCGGCGCGTCGGCGTGAGCCAGCAGCGCAAAAAAGCCGCCGTAGGCGGCATCGACGTGCACCCGGCAGCCGTATCGACGACAGAGCGGAAGCGCGTCGGCGATTGGATCGACCACGCCACGCCCCGTCGTGCCGGCCGTCAGCACGACGGTTCCGATGCGTCCGGTGCGCAGCATCGCTTCGAGCGCCTCGAGGTCCATGCGCCCTTCGGCATCGGTGGGCACCTCCACGGCCTCAAGTTGCAGGACGCCGCTCATGCGACCGTGCGTGTAGTGCGCTTCCCGCGAAAACGCCACGCCCCGGCCCGGATGCAGACAGCGCGCCACCCAGAGCGCCTCCAGGTTGGCCATGGTGCCGCCACCGGTCAGGTGGCCGAGCGTGGTCTCGGGCAGGTGCAGCATGGCGGCCAGCGCCCGCACCACTTCTTTTTCCATTTCACCGGTGGGCGGTCCGCCGTCCAGCGCGTGGTTGTTCGGGTTGATGAGCTGGGCCGCCAGATAGCCGATCACGGCGACTGGATGGGGCGGCTTGAGCATCTGCCCGGCATAGCGAGGATGGAAGAAGGGATAGTTTCCCCGCAGACGCTCCAGGTAGCGGTTCAGCGCTGCCTCCAGCTCGTGCGGGTCAACCTGCAGAGACGGATGCGGCGGGTAAGGTCCCCAGGACGCTTCCCAGTCGCGAATGGCATCGACCGCACGCGCAAGCCAGGGCTTCAGGTCCATTTCAGCCATCAGGTTTCCGGTGTGCGCCATGCCGGGTCACCCTGCCGGCGCAGCAGTCGGTTCCACCAGGCCACGCCGACGGCAAAAAGCACCCCGCCCAGCAGACTCATGACGGCCTGAATCAGGGCCATGCGCCACTGGGCCCGCGCCAGTTCCACGATGACCACGTCCTCCGGGTTTTCCGGACGGACCCGCACCTCGACCGAATCGCGTCCGCGCAGCAATGGCGCCAGCGTGTGCGGCAGGCTCAGCCGGTTGCGCTCCAGCACCCGTCCATCCGGCAACCGAATGCGCAGGTTTACATAATCGTACGTGACGTCCACCCGCTGCGAGATCTCCAGCTCGGTAATTTCGGCCACGGCCGGCATGCCTTCCTGCCAGGTGCGGTGCATCCGGTAGGCCGACCAGCCCAGGTACAGCCCCAGCGCGAACAACAGGCCGGGCGCCAGCCAGAGCACCCGGGCGATCCACAACGAAAGCGACGGTTTCCGCAAGGCAATGGTCTGTTTGATCAACCGGCGTGGAAGTCCAAACGTCCCAGCAAGCCTCCGGTTTTGCGCCTTGCGGATTCTTTGCAGGCCCGCTATGCCATGAACAGATACGGTTTCCAGGCGTCGTCGATCGTCCCGACGAACTCCCGGATGAACATGATATGGCTGGGGCGAAACGGACGGCTCCGCAGCCTCATACCGGCTTCCTCGGGCGTGCGGTTCCCTTTCCGGTTATTGCAGCGCGTGCAGGCCGTAACCAGGTTCTCCCAGGTGTCGCGTCCACCCCGCGAACGGGGGATGATGTGATCGACGGTCAGGTTTTCCCGGCTGCCGCAGTACTGACACCGGTAGCCATCCCGGCGCAGGATGTTGCGCCGGTTCAGCATGATGTGCTTGTAGGGCACCCGGACGTACCATTTGAGGCGCACCACGCTGGGCCAGGGAAGCTGCATGCTGGGCGAGCGCACAAAGCGACCGGGACGTGCCGCCACCACTTCGGCCTTGCGCAGCAGCACCAAGACGATGGCGCGCTCTACACTGCAGACGGTCAGCGCGCTGAAATCCTGGTTCAAGACCAGTACCTGCCCTTTCATGGCACCCACCGACGGGCTGAGATGCACCGAACGACCCGAACCGTTACGGTGTGCCCGCAGGCGCGTGCCGTAAGCCGTGGCCCTATGTGCGTGTTGCGATACGGGAAGGCTTTTTCAGGGTTGCCATAACGGAATTACACGCCCAGGACACCCCGGGATCCGGCCGAAATTTACAACAAAAACACCGAACTACCAAGCGCAATAACAAACCTTTACCTTCTGTTTAAGCCAGGCTGTACACGCAGCCCGGATCGTTTCGTTCCGTCACACCTGGCGCTGCACCAGCCCCTCCTGCTCCAGCGCCTCCAGAAACGCCCGCACCTGACGCTCGGCCTCCTCCTGCGTCACCTCGTAGTGGTCCAGCAACGCCGCCACCAGCTCTTCGATCGTCCGGCGTCCGGCTTCCAGTTGCTCCCAGATGAACACGCCCGTCGCGTTCAGCGTGTAGTACGACTTGGTCTCCAGGTGCAGCAGCACCCCTTCGCCTTCGTCGAACCGCGTAAAGTTCACGCGCGGATCCGGCTCGTAGCGTGCCATGCCTTACGCGCTGGTCTGGTGAACCGATACCGTTGATTCCGGGAGGGCGGCCGCCAGCATTTGCCCCAGCCGCCCGGGCCGCTCGAGCAGGTCCGGACCGGCCTCCAGCAGATAAGCCGGCGCCTGGCGGACCAACCGCCCCATCACGTCAAGCAAACGACGTTCCGCAGGATCATCCGCACGCCCGAGCAGCAGGCCAGCCTGCACCAGCCGCCCGAACGCCTCGCTGCGCCGAAGCGGCACCAGCCGACTTTCGGAAATATCGGCAAGTTCTGGAAAAATCAACAGCGCCGGACGACACCGCGGCTGAAATCGCCCGGGATGCAGCCGGTCCATCCGCACGCGCAACTTCGCCGGGTCGGTGGGTTGCCGATCCCGACAGACGGCTACCTCGGGAAAATAGCGCACGCTTTCCGGATCGAGCCCGAAATCCTCCCGAAAGGAAACCGCCACAATGTCCTCCCCGCTTCGATGCACCAGCACGGCGTCGTCGGTCAGATAGGACCACCCACGCCGGACCAGGCTGTAGGTCAGCGTCGATTTGCCCGAATCGCTGCGCCCCACCAGCAGCACGCCCTTGCCCCGCCAGACCAGCCCGGCCGCATGCAGACCGAACCATCCCTTTTCGCGCAATAACAGACTCAAGACCAGCACCAGCCCGAAGGTAAACGCGGGCAACTTTTCCGTACCGGGCGGAACGTAGCCCTGCAGCGTTGCACCCCGCGCCTCGAAAGCCACCGGCCCGTACCGGAGCCACCAGCCCGACGCCTCTGCCAGCAGGCGACAGGAAGCCGTCTCGAACACGACGGGCCAGGCCGGATCGTCACGGGTCGCCGAAAAAAGGCGAAGCGTCCAGTCCGGAGTGGCGTTCTGCTCTCCGGGCCTGAAGCGATGGTAGCGCAGCACCCGATCGGCCTGCTGCAGTGCGGGAAGCTCACCCTCCAGCAGCAGAGCGAATCGCCCGAAGCTGTAATACGATTTCCGGGAAATCATAGGGCATGTGAGAAAGCACGGGCGCACACGGCGGTGCGCCCCTACCAGATCCTTGACGTTTTCCTTACCCCGTAGGGGCGGACCACTGTGTCCGCCCGATCATATCCACCGGAACACGTCCCACACGGGGTTGGCACCCTCATGCGGCAAATCAGCGATCCCATGTAATTCATGCGCGGTGCCCGTCAGGTGGGTGCGTGTAGGTAATGGCAAATTGCTGCCGCGGATCGACGGCTTCGGCCACCGGCCGTCCTTCCCACTCCACCCAGGCGTGTCCCCGCAGCTGGCCGTTTTCGCGCGCCACACCAAAGCGGATGCAGACAGGCATTCCGGCCCGTCGATAGAAGTGATACAGCAGCAACGCCTGCTTCATGCAGAAGTCGCGCCCGTAAAGCCGTCGGAGCACCGCCAGCGTCAGACGCTCGACGCGCCGGAGTTCATCTTCCCCGAGGGACGCGTCCTCCGGGCCAGGTTCGAACAGCGCCAGCAGGGCCGGCAGCGGAAGTCGTCGTTGATTTCGTTCGACCCGGACGATCAGCCGGAAGATCTGTCGGAGCCACCGCAGATCGCCTCGCTGCCATTTGCGCCAGATGCGATGCCGCCAGCTCAACCGGAGCAGCCGTCGGAGCGAAGGCGGCTGTACCATGTCGGGCGTGGCGGGTGCCTGTTGCACACGCCCCTGATGTTGCACTTTGCGCAAACGGGTCAGCATACGTCCCTCAGTGTTGAATGCCCAGCAGCGGGCGCGTCGTGTAAAAAAGCGGCGTCAGCAGCAGGTAGCGCAGCCGCGCGGCCGGGTGCTCCCGGCACTGCACGTGGAAAGCAAAGCGTTGCCAGAAAGATCGCCAGGCGTCCGGGTGTCCGATTCCGTCCAGAACGCGCCGGGCCAGTCGTTCCACGCGCCGGTCCTGCCGAACGATCCGGAGCGTCTCCGTCGGCAACGCAACGCCCAGCCCCTCGTGCACCAGCCACAACCCCAGCCGTACCATACGCTGGCATTGCCACTGCCGGGCTACCCGCCAGACACGATCCCAGTCGAGCCCCGGAGCGTGCCGCAGCAAGCCGGCCACGTCGCCCATCCACTTCAGGCTGCGCCACTGATGTTTGGCGCTGTGCAGGCAGAGCAGCGGCAGCAACGCTTCGACCGGGAGCGTCCGCACCGCCTGGCCCTCCAGGTCTACATGCCGGGCCTCCGCCAGCAATACCCGTACATCCGGCTGGGGTGCAAAGCGCCAGGGTGCCGTGCCCGTGTGCAGATCGACCATCAGCAGACGGTCCGGCGTCCGGTATGGATGCTCGCGCTGCAACCGCAGGTACAGCCTGCGCACCATGCCCCGATGCGGCACGTCCCGATGGTACCCCAGTTCGAGCACCACCGCCTCGGCCCGTGCGAAGTCGGACGCGGCCACCAGCAGATCGATGTCGGATGCCGGACGCAATGCCGGATCGCCGTAGGCCATCCGTCCCAGCACGACCCCTTTGTAGAACAGGACGGGCACGCCGGCCGCTTCGAACGCTCGTTGCAGGCGCTGCACCTCCCGGACCTGCAGGCCGGCCTGTGCCACCGCCGCCAGATAATGCGGCCGCAGGGCCGCCAGCAGCACCTCGGGAACCTTCGCCGGGGATGCCGCCTTCAGCGCCCGGTACAGCAGCGGTCCCACACTCTGCTGCACGGCCAGCCGGGCCACTTCGGCCGGATCCGCCAGACCTGCCGGCGCGGGCATCGGCGCGCCCTGCCAGTAGGCCCGCAGGCAGGCCTGAAGGTAGCATTGCGCCGCGTTGCTCATGACCGAACGGTGCCGATGCAGCAGGATCGAAGCGTGCCGTTATAAAAACGCGAAAACAACCGCCGGCCGGGATCCGCTTTTGGCGCAAGCCGCCCCCGACGATTGACGCGTATGGCTTCCAGAGAAACCCTGCTGACGACCGACGTGCACGAGGCGGCCGCCCTGATTCGCCGGGGCGAGCTGGTGGCTTTTCCCACCGAGACGGTCTACGGGCTCGGGGCCGATGCGTTCAACCCGGAGGCCGTCCGTAAAATTTTTGAAGCCAAAGGCCGACCGCTCGACAACCCGCTCATCGTGCACATTGTCCATCTCGATCAGCTTGCGCACCTGGTGCGCGACGTGCCGGAGGCCGCCCGGCGCTTCATGGAGCGGTTCTTTCCCGGTCCGTTGACACTGGTGCTGCCGCGCCACCCGGACGTGCCCGACGAGGTGACGGCCGGGCTGCCCACGGTAGGCGTACGCATGCCCCGTCATCCGGTAGCACAGGCGTTCCTCGAAGCCTGCGGCACGCCCGTGGCCGCGCCGTCGGCCAACCGCTCCGGCCGCCCCAGCCCGACCCGCTGGGAGGCCGTCTATGCCGACCTGAACGGCCGCATCGCCTGCATTCTGCAGGGTGACCGGAGCGACATGGGACTGGAATCGACCGTCGTGGACTGCACCGGATCGGAGCCGGTGGTACTTCGGGCCGGCGCCGTACCGCTGGAGGCGCTCCGCGAAGTGGTGCCCGAAACGCGCCTGGTGGGCGACGAGGCCTCGCTCAAAGCACGCAGCCCGGGCACACGCTATCGCCACTACGCTCCGAAGGCCCGCGTGGTGCTGGTCGATCACCCGGACGAAGCTGTGCCCGATCCACGCCACGCCTACATCGGCCTGACCCCGCCCGCCCATCCCGAAGCGTTCGGCGCCTGCTGCGTCTGCCCGGACGTAGAAACGTACGCCTACGAACTGTTCGACTTCTTCCGCCGATGCGATGCGCAGGGTTGCACGCGCATCTACGCCCAGCGCGTGCCCCGCACCGGCCTCGGCCTGGCCCTCATGGATCGCCTCGAGCGCGCCGCCTCCTGAAATCTCCTCGAAACATACACCATACCCGACTCTTTCAAACCCCTGCGAACAATTTTTGCTGCTCGATCTTCGAAACGGCTTTCTTTCCGATACGATCATGCAGCGACTGTTACAGACATGCAGCTTACTTCTGCTGTGGGGCTTGCTATCCTTCGCAGGGAGCCCGGTTTACGGACAGGCGACGCCCCCGTCGCCTACCTACCAGCTCGTACCAGCTGCTCCCAATCCATTTCAGACGCGCACCTCGTTTACATTGACCGTAAGCACCACGCAACCCGTACGTATCGAATTGTTCAACCTGCTGGGGCAACGGGTCCGCCTTCTCTACGAAGGCGCACTTTCCGCCCATACGCCCTACGTGTTTCAGATCGAAGCCGGTGATCTTCCCGGTGGACTCTACCTGTATCGCATTCAGGGCGCCACGTTCAGCGTTACACGCCGTCTGATGCTCATAAGGTAAGCTACGGCGTCTGGATCATCAGATCGCCATACGCAACCAGATCGTTGCCCCGGTAGATGAAAAGCCGGTGTAGCCCCTGCAGGCGGGCCAGATTGCGATCGGGGGTCAGTACGAGTGGATCGAAGATGAAGACGTAGGTGCCGGGTTGCGACAGCGAGGGGTGTTCGTCCAGTAGCCGCATGCGGCCTTCCACGTCCTCGGCCCAGATGCTCAGCGAACCGCTCAGCGACGAAAAGACGTGAAACGGCACGCGCACCTCACCGCTCCCCGTGTACGGGTTCGGATAGGCCGGATCGAAACGAAGATAGCCCCGAAAGGCCGGCGCCACCCGCCAGTCGTCCGGATCCTCCGAGAGCACCTGCCCGTTTTCGTCGGTGCGCGTGAAGCCTTCCGGCGGCCGAAACGCGGCGCTCAGAAAATCCTCCTGCTGGCGGTTGTCACATCCCGTCAAAATCAGAAGAAGCAGCAGCGCGGCTTGCACCAGACGGCCGGCCGTCGTAGCATAGGGGCGTCGATCTTGCGGGCAAGTCGTCGAAGACATGGTTGCAGCCAGTGGATTGCGGGTAGCACTTGGTGGACGTACGATTCTGGACGGGCTCACCTTCGAGATCCCGGCCGGTTCCTTCGTGGGGCTGCTTGGACCGAACGGCAGCGGCAAAACCACATTGATCCGCACGATCAGCGGCGTGCTCCCCTATGCCGGAACGCTCTCGCTGCGGGGACGGCCGCTGCGGAACTGGCCGCGCCGGGCCCTGGCCCGCCAGGTGGCCGTCGTGCGCCAGGCCCCCACGCTGGCGTTCGACTTCACCGTCGAAGACATCGTGCTGCTGGGTCGCGCCCCCCACAAGGGCTGGCTCGAGCCGTTCACGGCCGCCGACCGCGCCCGCGTGCGCGAAGCGCTGGCGGCCGTCGATCTGGCCGACGCCGCCCACCGGCTGATCCATACGCTCAGCGGCGGCGAGCAGCAGCGTGTCTTTCTGGCGCAGGCATTGGCCCAGGAGGCCAGCCTCTTACTGCTCGACGAGCCCACGGCCCACCTGGACGTGCACTACCAGTTCGAGTTTCTGGACCGCGTGCGCGCGCTGGTGGCCGAAGGACGCACGGTGGTGGCCGTCTTTCACGACCTGTCGCTGGCCGCCCGCTACGCCGATCGCCTGCTCGTGCTGCATCGGGGCCGCCTCGTGGCCGACGGTCCCCCGGCCGAAGTGCTCGCCGAAGCGCTCATCGCCCGCGTCTTCCGCATGGTCGCCCGCATCCACCGCCTGCCCGACGGCCTGCCCTGCATTCAGTACCTCCACCCGATCACCGAAAACGCAACGTCCGCATGAAGATTTACACCCGCACCGGCGACGACGGCACGACCGGACTCTTCGGCGGGGGACGCGTGCTCAAATCCGCCCCGCGCATTGCCGCCTACGGGACGGTGGACGAGCTGAACTCCTGGCTCGGACTGGTGCGCGCGCACCTGCTGCCCGAAGAAAACGAACTCGACGCCCTGCTCCAGCGCCTGCAGGGCATGCTCTTCGACACCGGCGCCGACCTGGCCACTCCGCTCGACAGCCGCGCCCGCACCGTCCGCATCGAACCCCGTCACGTGGAAGCGCTCGAACAGGAAATCGACCGGCTCGAAGCACAACTGCCCCCGCTGAAGACGTTCATCCTGCCGGGCGGTGCGCCGGCTGCGGCCATGCTGCACGTGGCCCGCACGGTCTGCCGCCGGGCCGAGCGGCACGTCGTCAAAGCCATGCAGCAGGAGACGCTCAATCCCGAGGTGCTGCGCTTTCTGAACCGTCTCTCCGACCTGCTTTTCGTGCTGGCTCGATGGCTCAACCACCGGCGGCACGTGGCCGAAACGCCCTGGCTGCCGGAAAAACGCACCTGACGCCGAACTTTTATCCGGCACGTTGCTTTGTTAAATTGACCCCGGAAGCGCTTTTGATCAAGACACCCGATCGCCATGGAGACGACGCCGATCACCGTTCGCGCCCCGCGCGGCACCACGTTGCACTGCAAGGGCTGGCATCAGGAGGCCGCCCTCCGTATGCTGATGAACAACCTGGGCCCGGAGGTCGCCGAGAAACCCGAAGAACTCATCGTCTACGGCGGCACCGGCAAGGCCGCCCGCAACTGGGCCTGCTTCCACAAGATTGTCGAGACGCTCAAGCGCCTGGAAAACGACGAGACGCTGCTCGTGCAGAGCGGCAAGCCGGTAGGCGTATTCCGCACGCACGAACTGGCCCCGCGCGTGCTCATCGCCAACAGCAACCTGGTCCCCCGCTGGGCCACCTGGGACGAATTCCGGCGGCTGGAGGCGCTGGGCCTGACCATGTACGGCCAGATGACGGCCGGCTCCTGGATCTACATCGGCACCCAGGGCATCCTGCAGGGCACCTACGAGACGTTCGCCGAATGTGCGCGCCAGCACTTCGGCGGCACGCTGAAAGGCCGACTGGTGGTAACGGCGGGCCTGGGTGGTATGGGCGGGGCCCAGCCACTGGCCGCCACCATGAACGAAGCCGCCTTCCTGGGCGTCGAGGTCGATCCGGAGCGCATCCAGCGCCGCATCCGCACGGGCTACCTCGACCGCATGAGCACCGACCTCGACGAAGCGCTGGAGCTGGTCCTCCGGGCGCGGGAGCGCGGCGAGGCGCTCTCGGTGGGCCTGCTGGGCAACATCGCCGACGTACTGCCCGAGCTGGTGCGCCGGGGCATCGTGCCCGATGTGGTGACCGACCAGACGGCCGCCCATGACCTGCGCTACGGCTACATTCCGTCCGGCCACACCGTGGAGTCGGCGGCCGCCTTCCGCGAAAAGGATCCGAAGGGCTACGAGGAGGCCGTACTCGACTCCATGCAGCGGCACGTCGAGGCCATGTTGAAACTGCAGGAGCTGGGCGCCGTCGTCTTCGACTACGGCAACAACCTGCGCGGCCAGGTGGCCGACCATCGCGGCATGAAGGAGGCCTTCCGCATTCCGGGCTTCGTGCCCGCCTTCATCCGGCCCCTCTTCTGCCGGGGTGCCGGACCATTCCGCTGGGCGGCGCTTTCGGGTAACCCGAACGACATCGCCGTCACCGATCAGGCCGTCATCGAAACCTTCCCGCACAAGGAAAGCCTGGTCCGCTGGATCAAGAAAGCACGGGAAAAGGTGCGCTTCCAGGGGCTGCCCGCCCGCATCTGCTGGCTCGAGTACGGCGAGCGGGCCGAAATGGGCCTGAAGTTCAACTGGCTGGTGCGCAAAGGCAAAATCGAAGCGCCCATTGTGATCGGCCGCGACCATCTGGATGCCGGTTCGGTGGCCTCGCCCAACCGCGAAACCGAGGGCATGAAGGATGGCTCCGACGCGATCGCCGACTGGCCGCTGCTCAACGCCCTGCTCAACACGGCCTGCGGCGCCAGCTGGGTCTCGATCCACCACGGCGGCGGCGTGGGCATCGGCTACTCGATCCATGCCGGCATGGTCTGCGTGGCCGACGGCACCGAGCAGGCCGATTTCCGCCTCGAACGCGTACTGACGGCCGATCCCGGCACGGGCATCATGCGCCATGCCGACGCCGGCTACGAACTGGCCATCCAGACGGCCCGCGAGCGCGGCCTCGACCTGCCCATGATTACCGGGTAAGGCCGTTGGTTGCGAACGCACACAGCTGGTACGCCCCTACGTGTTGTTGCCAACGTGATTGCAAAGACCATGGAATATCCCCTGCCCACGCTGGAGTTTTCGGTTCGGATTGATTCACTCTACGAAGACCTGGAGCGGCGCGTCGAGGAGCTGCGGCGGGACCATTCGGCCGTGGCCGCCTCGCGGGCCCGCGTCGAGGCGGCGCTGCAGAGCGGCGGCGTCTATTACGGCATCAACACCGGCTTCGGCGCGCTGGCCCGCACCCGCATCCCGGACGACAAACTGGCGCAACTCCAGGAAAACCTGCTCATCAGCCATGCCGTGGGCGTGGGCCCCTGGCTGCCCCGCGAACTGTGCCGGTTGATGCTCTTGCTGAAGATCCACGCGCTGGGCCTCGGCTACTCCGGCATCTCGGTGCCGACCTTCGAACGGCTGCTGGACTTTGCCGAGCGCGACCTGATCCCGGCCGTGCCCAGCCGCGGAAGCGTGGGCGCCTCGGGCGACCTGGCCCCGCTGGCCCATCTGGCATTGCCGCTCATCGGCCACGGCTACTTCTGGAATGAAGACGGCACTGCGGTGCGTCCGGCCGCCGAGGTGCTGGCCGAAGCGGGTCTTTCGCCGATTCGCCTGCAACCAAAAGACGGCCTCTCGCTCATCAACGGCACCCAGTTCATGAGCGCCTGCGGCGCCTACGTGCTCGAAAAGGCATTGCATCTGGTGAAAGTGGCCGACATCCTGGCGGCCATGAGCCTCGAAGCGCTGCAGGGAAGCATCAAGCCATTCGATCCGCGCATCCAGGCCGTGCGTCCGCATCCCGGCCAGGCCCTTGTGGCCGAAAACATCCGCACGTTGCTTGTCGATAGCGAGATCCTCGAATCCCACCGGCACTGCGGTAAGGTGCAGGACCCCTACTGCCTGCGCTGCGTGCCGCAGGTACACGGGGCCAGCCGCGACGCGCTCGACTATGCCCGCCGCGTTGTGGAAACCGAGATCAATTCGGCCACCGACAACCCGCTCGTCTTCGAAAACGGCGACATCCTCAGCGGCGGCAACTTCCACGGCCAGCCGCTGGCGCTGGCGCTCGATCTGGCCGCCATGGCGCTGGCCGAGCTGGCCAGCATCTCGGAGCGCCGCACTTACCTGCTGCTGGAGGGGCACGACGGCCTGCCCCGCCTGCTGATGAAAGACACCGGCATCAACTCAGGCTTCATGATCCCCCAGTACACGGCCGCTGCACTCGTCTCCGAAAACAAAGTGCTCTGCCACCCGGCCTCGGTCGATTCGATCCCGACCAGCCTGGGCCAGGAAGACCACGTCAGCATGGGAAGTATCAGCGCGCTGAAGCTGCTGACCGTGCTGGAGAACGTCGAGCACGTGCTGGCCATCGAGCTGTTCACGGCCGCCCAGGCGCTCGACTATCGGCTGCCGCTGCGGCCCGGACGGGGCGTGGAGATTGTCCACCACTACATGCGCCGGCACGTGCCCCATCGCGAAGCCGATTACTTCTACCAGCAGGACATCGCCCGCTGTCTGGAGATGATACGGAGCCGGGAACTGCCCGATCTGGTGGCCCGCGAGCTGCGCCCGTTGCACTGATGCCGGTCCTGACGAACATCCGCCAGCTCCTGACCTGCCGGGCCGAAGGCGGCCAGGAGACGCTGCACTCCATCGAGCGGGCGGCGCTGGCCTGGGAAGGCGACACAATCCGCTGGGTGGGGCCCGAGGCCGAGCTGCCCGTCCGCTTTCGGGAAATGCCACGCCTCGACGCGGGCGGCTGCCTGGTGGCGCCCGGCCTGGTCGATTGCCACACGCACCTGGCCTTCGGGGGCTGGCGCGCCGACGAATTCCGACTCCGCTGCCGGGGCGTCTCCTATCTGGAGATTGCCCGACAGGGCGGCGGCATCCGGCGCACGGTCGCGCAGACGCGGGCCGCTTCGGAAGACGCGCTGTACCATCGTTGCCTGGGCTTTCTGCGCGAGATGGCCCGTCTGGGCATCACGACCGTCGAGACCAAAAGCGGCTACGGGCTATCCTTCGAAGAAGAACTGAAGCTGCTGCGCGTCTATCGACGGCTGCAGGCGACCCAGCCGGTCCGACTGATCCCCACTCTGCTGGCCGCCCACATCGTGCCGCCGGAGTACGCAGACCGCCGCGAAGCCTACCTGCAGTTGATTACGGACGAATTGATCCCCCACGTGGCCCGCGAGCGGCTGGCCGAATGCTGCGATGTGTTCGTGGAAGAGACCGCCTTCACCGTGGAGGAAGCCCGGCGCATTCTGGAGCGCGGCAAAGCGTTCGGGCTGCGGCCGAAGCTGCACGCCGACCAGTTGCACGATGGTGGCGGCGCCCGCCTGGCGGCCGAGGTCGGGGCCGTCTCGGCCGATCATCTGGAGTACGCCTCCGACGAAGGCATTCAGGCAATGGCACGGGCCGGCGTGGTGGCCGTCGCGCTCCCGATCGCCACGCTATATCTGCGCCAGCGGCCCATGGACGCCCGCCGCTTCGTCGAAGCGGGCGTGCCGGTGGCCGTTGCCACCGACTTCAATCCCGGAAGCGCCCCGTCCTATCACCTGCCGCTGGCCATGACGCTGGCCTGCGTGCTCTGCGGCCTGACGCCGGCCGAAGCGCTGAAGGGGGCCACCTGCTATGCTGCCCGGGCCATCGGGCGCGACCGCGAGCTGGGATCGCTCGAACCCGGCAAAAAAGCCGACTTCATCCTGATTGACGCCGAGGACGTGGATCACTGGCTCTATCACTTCCGTCCCAATGCTGTACAGGCCACGTTCATCGGAGGAAAGCGCCTCGAAGACCATGACGCTACCGCCTGACGCCTTTCTGCCGCCACCTGAACCGTCCGATCCCTGGGACCCGACGGACCTGCGCGTGGGCCAGCTCCTCGGCCGGGCCGTCCGGAGCGTGGAAGCGGCCCGCATCGTGCTCGTCGGCTTTCCGTCCGACACGGGCGTGCGCCGCAACGGCGGCCGCCCCGGTGCCCGCGAGGCGCCCCGAGCCATCCGCGAAGCCTTCTACCGCCTCACGCCCGATCCCCGCTCCGGAAAGGCCTTCACCGAACTGCTGGCGCACACGTTCGACCTGGGCGACCTGCGTCCGAGGCGCACGCTGGAGGCATCCCAGGAATATTTCGGCCAGCTCATGGCCCCGCTGCTGCGCGAGGGGAAGCGGCTCGTCATCCTGGGCGGCGGCCACGAAACCGCCTACGCCCACTTTCTGGCCTACGTGCACGCCGAGCAGTCCGTCCATATCCTGAACTGGGACGCCCACGCCGACGTGCGGCCGCTCCGCGACGGCCGGGCCCACTCGGGCTCGCCGTTCCGCCAGGCGCTCACCCACCCTTCCAGGCGCTGCCGGAGCTACACGGTGGCCGGTCTGCTGCCGCACAGCGTCGCCCCCGAGCACCTGCACTTTCTGCACGAGCAGCACGCCCACTACGTCTGGCGCGACGCGCTGACCGCCGACCGGATCACCGATCTCTACCACCAGGCCCGCGCGCCGCTCATGGTCAGCTTCGACCTGGACGCCGTCGATCAGGCTTTTGCGCCCGGCGTCAGCGCGCCGAGCGTCGACGGAATGGATCCCGAGCACTGGCTGCAGGCGGCCTACGAGGCCGGCCGCTGCCCGGCCGTCCGCTCCATCGATCTCGTCGAATGCAACCCGCGTCTGGATCGGGATCGCCAGACCGTACGTCTGGCCGCGCTTACACTCTGGACTTTCTTTTGCGGGCTGGCCGAGCGAATCTTCTGAAAAATACATGGCCGGCTTCATGAATTGCCCGGCTTCGCGTATATTCCGGCGTCGCCGGTGGTTCTGATCCTGAAGCAGTATCCCGTATGAAAACGCCTCGCACCGTCGAAGTGAAACGTCCGGTTCGTTTTTTCCTGCCGTTGCTGCTTGTGGGCGCTGCGGTGATGGCACTGTGGTATATCCGTAGCCGTCCGATCGACGCGCCTTCGGAGCCGGCACGGTCCGCGGTCTTTCGCCCGATCACCATCGTGTACGACGCCTTCGGCATCGAGGAAGACGCTTTCGAGCGCAGCACGCACCGCATCCGGCGGGGCGAGACGTTCGCCGACATCCTGACGCGCTACGAGGTGCCCTATGCCGACGTGCTGGCGCTGGCCGAGGCGGCACGCGACGTGTTCAACGTGCGTCGCCTGCAGGCCGGCCGCCCCCTGCACATTTACCGCGACTCCACGGGCGCCCGCGTGTTCGTCTATCAGCCCGATCCCGTGCGCTATGTGGTGTTCGACCTGCGCGAGCCGGTGCGGGTCTACACGGGCCGTCGGGCCGTCGAGCGCGTGCTGCGCACCGCGCAGGGCGTCATCGAAAGCTCTCTGTACGAGACGCTTCAGGCCGCCGACGCCGATCCGGAGCTGGCCATCCGGCTTTCGGAGATTTTCGCCTGGCAGATCGACTTTTACCGCATTCAGCGTGGCGACCGCTTCGTGGCCCTCTACGAGGAGACGCTGATCGACGGCGAGCCGGTAGGCATCGAACGGGTGCTGGCCGCCCGCTTTCAGCACATGGGCGAGGACTTCTACGCGTTTCGCTTCGAGCACGACGGCGGCGTGGACTACTACGACGAGGCCGGCCGCAACCTGCGCAAGGCTTTCCTGAAAGCGCCGCTCCGCTACAGCCGCATCACCTCGCGCTACAGCCTGCGCCGCTTCCACCCCGTTCAGAAACGCTACAAGCCCCACCTGGGCACCGACTATGCCGCTCCGGCCGGCACGCCCGTCTATGCCACCGGCGACGGCGTGGTGATCGAGGCCGGCTACACACGCTACAACGGCTATTACGTCAAAATCCGGCACAACGCGGTCTACACGACCGGCTACCTGCACTTTTCGCGCATTGCGAAGGGCATCCGGCCCGGCGTGCGCGTGCGCCAGGGCCAGGTGATCGGCTACGTGGGCAGCACGGGGCTGGCGACGGGACCGCACGTGTGCTATCGGTTCTGGAAAAACGGCCGCCAGGTGGATCCCCTGCGCGAGCAGTTGCCCCCCGGCGAACCCGTGCCCGATTCGCTGCGCGACGCCTTTTTCGCGCTGCGCGACCGGCTGATGCCCCGCCTGCTTTTCGAGCCGCCGGCTTACGCCGAGGCGACTAACGCGGTGTCTTCTACTTCCACCCTGTAAAAAAGCGTCCCGTCGTCGATTTATGAACGGGAGCCGACGGCGGGACGCCCGGTTATCTGAGCGGATTGCTTCAGTAGGCTTCCATTTCCATCTCGGGCGCAAAGCGCGGAAGCATTCCGAAGCGGGCGCGTCGAGCTGCATCCCGACGGCCCGCTTCGGGGGGTTCGGACCGTGTCGAGGGTGCACGCCTGTAGCGGATGCGCGTCGCGCGACCGCCTTCAGCGGGACAGCGGGCCGGAGTATCCGGGTTATTCCGTGGCCGGCGCGGCGATACCGATCACACCGCAGGCCAGCCGGCCACCCGCATTGCCCGTGGGCTGCGAGGTCAGGTCGTCTTCGGCCGCGTGTACGATCACGGCGCGACCGATGATGGAGCGCGGACCGCTGAAGGCCACCACCGTATCGACGCGGCTGTAGCTGGCCATCCCGTCTTCACCGGCTTCCAGATTGCCCAGGTCGCCCACATGCCGCGCCGCGCTATCGGGCGCGCCGTGCGGCTGACCGGTAGGGTTGAAGTGACCGCCCGCCGACGTGGCATCCGGCGCGCTGCAGTCGCCCCACTCGTGAATGTGAAAGCCGTGTCGGCCGGGCGAGAGCCCCGAAACTGTGGCCTCGATCCGAATCCCTTCTGCCGTGCGTGAGAAGTGCACCACGCCCGTCACTTGATTTCCTTCGGTGGGATGCAACACGGCCACCGCTTCCGCCACTTCGGGTCCCGGCGCTTCGGCCGGTGGGAGCGGCGGAGCCGGCTGCTGACAGGCTGCCAGACTCAGCAGTGCGACCAGCAATGCGCTTTCCCGAAGCCGCATCTTTCGTGCAAATGTACGTGCTACCATAGAGCCTCCGTGTTTTTTGATCAAATATAAAAAGGCGAATGGGGAATAGCGAATGGCGAAGGCCGAAGTGGAAAAGAACGCGTAACGCATGGAACATCGGGGTCTTTAGATGTGCCTTTTGTGTCCTCCCCTAAACACATAAGCGCCGACGCGCTTTTCTCTTGATGCTTTTATCCGCCCAAGGATGGGTGCTATTCAGCAATGTATCATTCCACGTGAGAACGTTGCGCTTCCATTCCTTAGCCTATATCATACTTGCTTGAATCTATTACTGCATTGGGCTTCTTTTTCTTTATACCCTCTCCCTTGCTCCTGCTAAAATCTCCTCTACCCCCACGCGATACCGCACCTCTACCACCTCCTCGGGCTGTAGGTGCGCGGCTGGATTCTGAATGATATACAACTCGGGCGTGGCAGCCGCATTGAGGACGGCGTACAGGTAGTAGTCGTTGCCAAAGCGTCGGGCCTTGAACCATTCGTTTTGGGTCAGAGCCACGGAGCCGACGCCGGTCCGGGCTTTGACCTCGATGTAGCGTTTGCGGCCCGTGCGTGGATCCCGAGAGCGAACGTCAAAGCCCAAATTCTGCGCAGACACATCCTCGGGCTCGCGGCCCTGGTCCCGCTCGTACTGCATCGCGACCTCCATGCCCACCCGCTCTACCTCTGGGCTTTCGCTCATCTCCTGCGCAGGCACCACGCGCAGCGCTGCCACTCGGCTTCGCATTGCTCCCAGGCTTTTTTATCTTGGATCATAGGCGTTTTTCCGTCCTTCCTGCCCAGAAGCCGTTGGGATCGATGGCGAACACCAACTCGTCCTGGTCCGGTTTTAGAACCTGTGTGCCCGGTTGCCAATACAACGTACTGGTGGTATGAGGCATCTGCCAGTTCCATTGGAAGACCACTTCCCGGTTGCCTTGGGCGTATTGCGAGGCAAGCAAGCCATGGCCAAGCAGGTGCTGGGGATTTTTCACCACAGGCTCGTCGCCTTGCAAGTCGACCTCATAGCCAAAGCATGCTTGAGCCTGTTCCCAGGGCTCCTCCTCCGAAGAGGAAAGCAATGTCAGGTGCCCGAAGCCGTATCGCGTTTCGCCGCCGATAAAGAGTTTTCGTACTTCTTTCAATTCGCTCAATATGCTTTGCCACTTTGCGTCATTGGGGGCTTCTTCCAAGAAGAGATATCCCACGAAGGCGACGGGGGTAGGCCGGTGGGGCGTCTGTCCTTGCTCTGGCTTCCAATGTGTAGCGATGTACTCGACTTCACGTAAGGTCCCCTCTTCAGCTGCCCCTGTACCGGCCGCAATGGCGGTGCCGGGTTGGGTGTGCAGCAAACGCCGTCGAAAAGCGCGGTCGGAAATAGGGGCTATCTCGCTCTCCTCCCGATACCAATAGAGGCCGGCCCGCCCTTCCTCCTGACCGTAACGGGGCAGCCAGGCGTACCACTTCCCGTTGACGAATTCAGCCGGATAAAGATAGGTGAAGCGCGCATATTGTTGCAGGGCTTGCCCAACGCTTTCGTAATCCGGAAAATTGGACGCTTGACGGCGGGCAATTTCGGCGGTGAGCGCGGCCCACATGTTGCGCGCTGGGATGTAAAGCCGCGTGCGGTTCAGGGCACCGGCAGGTGTATAGCCAATGTGGAGCGGAGCGCAAGCCTGCCATACCCAGCGGTAGAGTGTCCACCTCATGACGTGCCGCCTCCTTTGGCTTTCAAATGATAGCGCGCGTAGGAAAGGGCCGTGCGCAACAGGTCGCGGGCGAAGAGGAGGTCGTCCAGGTCGTTCGAGAGTTCCTTTAAGACTTGCAGGATATCGTCCGTTTTATCTAACCGGTCAGGGAAAATGCGCTGCAGGAAAGGTAAGGTTTTCGAACTCATAGGAGCTGCTATATTGCTATGCCGGGCTTGAAGATAGAGGAACATGGCATAGGGTCCCTGCTCTTCCAGCACGGTCAGAGCGGCGTTGATGATTTTTTCTTCCATGTCGGAAATTTGGGCGATTTCACGCCCCAGTTCGGCACACTGAATGTCCAAATTGGTCATCTGGGTCTCAGCCATTGCCTGCCTCCTCTTGTTGATTCGCTGCCTGTGGTTCTACCTGAGCATCGGAAGGTTGCTGCGACTGGCAATCGATTTTTATGCCATCATTCCTTTGGCCTTCAAAAACCACTTCCATTCGTCCCATCCCACGCGTGCCCATGCCGCCAATACCGAGATGTTTCAGGTAAGGATGGGCTTGTGCAACCTTTTGGTGCACGTCGTCAGGGCTGGCAACGGCAGTAATCGGCTGGCCGCTAATCCGGAAGTGCTGAGGATTTTTAGCAATGATCTCCCACACCAGCACGGTGCCACGGGGCAGGGCTTCATAACTAAAAAGCGCTCCCTCTTCAGCGGCCCCGGTAGCCGGATTAATAGAAACCGAGGTGCGCACCTCAAGGTTGCTGTTGACGATGTGGGCAAACAGGCGGTCGGGCACCAAGGCCAGGTGGTTGCGGATGTAATTGGGCACATTTAAGCACTGCAGTTGCGATTGAATCTGGGTCATCTGCGTATGCCTTTTGACAGGCAGCAGCAGCCAGCCCAGGTTGAGGTGATTTTTCTGGTCCTGGGCCAGGTATACCGCGTTGTCATCTATCCCGCTCACGTTCAGGCCTATGCGTTCCAGCGTCATGGGTGAGGTCACCCACATAGGACCTTGGCGGGTGGGCACAGGGAAGAGTAGCACGTGGGCGTCCGTAAACGCGGCCAGCCCGGCAAAGCCTCCTGCTTGTCCTACGCCGCGGGCAAAGCCGAAGACCGTGCAGACAGGGCAATCCGGTTGGCGGCAGTGGCCAGTCGTGTTGTCCAATCCCAACCCTGCACAGTCGGGGTAATAGGGCTTAGAATTTCCGTTGATGTGCCGATTTGGATTGGCTTCCTCCTCAGCCATTGCTACATAGGTCCGGTACACGCCGGCCAGGCTGGAGCCGGGGATCTTTGGTACCTGGGTGACCGGATCCCGCACGATGGTCAAATCCACCCGGCCGATACGCGTACCCCCGGTGCCCACATGGATGGGGTCTAATGCCAAGCCGATCTGGATGAATTTTTGATAACTTGCCATCTCAGTCCTCCTTGCTTTCTTTGAGTACGCTCAGGTGCCAATCCAAAGCCCAGGTGAGCAGGCCTTCCATGGCTGCTTGGGTGAGGCTGGCTAAGGCGTTTTCTGGTGGAGAATCCAGATGATGGACCAAAAGAGCTCGGTAGGCATCCCGGCGTAGATTCTCAGAGGCTTCCCAATTTCCCTGGGATGTGCGCCACGAGCTTTCCAAGCTAGCCAGTTCACTGCGCAGTCGCTGGAGTGCAGTTTGACTGGGTGCCACGCGCACGAGAATCTGCCAGATATCCCGCATGCGTTGCCAGTCATCAAGGGGTCTTGGAGAGCCGATCTGAAAACGGACCGCCGTAGAGTCCATAAATAAGGTCGTTACACAGGCGGGGAAAACTTTAATTCCGTCCCCCGGCCGAAGATCGGCCACATGCCGAAAGACATGGCCATCGGGATGGCGGAAGTCCCGGGGGAATCGCACACGCCCGTCGTTGACTTCTACATAGGGATAGAACACATCCTCCCGGCCGTCGGGCATGGTCACGGGCACGAGCCGAAGCAGGGTTTGCGCTCCGGAGCGGAGATAGAGGGCCACGGCTCCGGTTTGCTTTTCGATGTCGGCCACCTCCCAAGAGGCCTCGCTTTGTTTGAGGGCTTCTTCGATGTTCCGCGCCGCCTCCACCACCGCTTGGTAGGGCAAGGTGCGGGGGAAGGCGACCACCCCCACGCGCAAGGGTAAGCGGTCCCACACACGGGCAAAGAGCTCTTTCCACCGGGCGACAGCCAGGTCCACGAATTCCGAGGCCACCTCCAGCGGTACCAGTACCCGGAAACGCAGCGGGGAAAGGCTCACCGGAATGACGGGGGAATAGACGCCCAGGTGGCTATGTGGGCGATCGAGTTCGTGCACCTTCTCGACTTCTACATAGCGGCTCGTCCGACCAGACCGGTCTTCTTCTTCCAATGGTATTTGTTCGCCCTGGAAGATCTCTTTTCGTTCCTCCGGGGCGAGCAAACGGGCCAGGTTGGAAGCGGTCACAAAGCCGCCCAGACTTTGGACATAGACCAGGCTCAACGGGCTGCCTCGCCAGCGGCCGTTGTACAGGGTCAGGTCTTTCCAACCGTTCTTATCTTTAGGGACAAGCATCAGCCGCCGCACCCGCCAGGGGTTCTCGCTGCGGGAAGCGATCTGACGGAACTCCCGGAGAAGGTCCCGGAAGAAATCTTCGGCCTCGCGCCAGAAGCGATAAACCCGGCCTGGGGAGGGGAGTTTGACAAAGAGTTGGTGGGCCAGCCAAGCAGCACGCTTGTCGTCGTTCAGTTTATCCCAACTTCTTGCCTCAGCACGATCTTCGACAATTTGCTGATAGAAAGTCCCCCATAGGCGTTCTTCATATTTTAAGGCGTTTTCACCTTGCTTTTTGGGATTGAGGCGGCGGAGATGTCGGAAACCTTCCTGAAGGTTAGCCAAAAATAAATCGTTTTCCGGAAATCGCCATTGGCCTGAATTATCGTAAAACCGATGTTGGATTTCACTTTTTGTTTTGTCCCAAAGATCCAATGGAGTGATAGGATTGCTCAAATAGGTACGACGAGATTCATCCCTTTGCCAAAATTCTGAAAGCACTGGATTAAACCGTACCCACTCCGGTATAGCCTGGGCCCGGAGGCTGTCCACCTGCTCACCATTGAGCCAGGGTTCAAGGTCCAGGGTGAAGGTAAGTAAAGCCAGGCGGTCGTTGCGGTCGGCCACCTCCTCAAACCAGATGGTATCGTGCCCTAAATGTCCTTGTATCCAATCATCCCGGCGATGGTGGCGCCGCTCCCGGCAGACCTGGCAGGGTCGGGTCTTGCTGGTGGGATCGCCGTTCAGGCGCACGCCACACACAGGACAGACGTGGCCCCGGGTTTCAGAAGGCGTCCTCCAACACACATCCCATGGTTTGTGAACGGGAATAGCGACAACCTCTCGCGCCTCTTTGTATTCCTGCACCATGGGTACCAGAGAGCGGGTGGGCGGGCTCAGGCGTACGTGGGGCGGCGTTTCCAAATTTAGGTCCTGCACAATGTTTTCCACCTCACCCTGGATCCAGTCTTCCCATTGGTTCAACCAACCGGCCGGAACGCTTTCATCGAACCGCTCGCCGGGGAAGGAAAAGACGGCTACGCTGTCATCCCGGTAGAGCAGAGAACCGACGGCCAGGTCAATTTCTATTAGTTCGGCCACTCGGTCGAAGAAGGTCTGAATCGTGCCCCAGGCGCCAGTCCAGTCGCCGATCTTCACCGAACGGGCCTCGTAGTGCTCGGTGCCGATGGCTACGGTGAGCAGACGCCAGCGAGTTTTTTGCTTGATGCCTCCATCCATCCAGGGATGCTGTGAATTCAGCAGCGCCCCGGCCACCGCGCTCTTAAACAACGCCGCCGCTACATAGGATTGGTCCCACAAGGTAACATCGTTGTTGGGGAGACGGGTTTCGGCCAAGGTAGATAGAAAGGCTCGGCGGATAAAAGAGTTCTCACCAATGGCCTGCTCCCGCCAGCACTTCCAGGCGTGCACATCGGCCGGTGGGGTCGCCGTCCCTAAGCGAAGGGCTTTCTCCAGCACCCGCTGGATCTCTGCCACCAGTTGTTGCCAACCCTGAGACGTGAGGACTTCTGGGGGGTCGAGCAAGAGGTTTCGCTTAGGATAGCCCCAGGGGGAGGAAAGCCACATATGGAGCAGGGTCTGATTTAGGTAGTAGGAAGTGCTGGTGGGTAAGTTTTTCTCCACCCCGGAGACAATGCCGTGAGCAGCTTGCAAGAGGCCAAGAAGACCGGGATGTTGTTGACGGTGACGCTCTGTAAATTCCTTGAAAGAGCCTGGCCAAGCCCGATTTGGAATAAGATTGCTATCTAAGCGTTTTGTCCATTCAAGTAACGTATCCCATGGAAAAGGTGGAGATTCAAAATCATGCCATTTCTCGTACCCGTAATCTCCTTTCTCCCCGCCGTGCTGCTTCAAGAATTCCACGCGTGCCTTGCCAGCCATGTGGAACCAGCCGATGGCTTCCATGGCCAGGAGCAGCGGCCGGTGCTTCCGCAAAGTTTCCGCAGGGGTGAAGGTGCTCATGGGGCGCCTCCTTCAGCCGAAAGCCAGTTTTGAATGGCATTCCAGAGTTCGCGGCATTGTTCTTTCTCAACCCGGCCGTGGTCTTTATGGTAAGCCCGCCATCGGAGGATCTTTGCCGTGCCCCAGCCCACGGTGCGCTTGGCCGAGATGCCGTAGGTGGTCAGAAGTTTTTCGGTGGCTTCGAGCAGTTTGGGGAGGACCTCCTCAGGCCGGGCTTCGGGCTTCATGCCCGGCCCGGGAGCGTAGAGGAGATAAAGGGTTCCTTTTGCTCTGGGTGGGACAACCTCGTAGTAGATCGGTTGGGTGCCGGCCCGGGTAGCCCGCCGATGTGGGTTGATGACCTCAAAGCCGATTCTGTTAAACCAGGTCGGGTAAAAGACCAGGGCACCCCGGTGGAAGTCTTCCTCTTCGTCCTTTTCATTTCCGAAGAGGTGTAGGATCCAGTTGGGGTCCTTCCACCCGTCAAGCCGACCTTTATGCTTCTTAAGATGCTCTTGCAGGCCGGCTTCCATCCGGCAGGCCCATCGCAGCATGCCTTTCCACGATGAAGCCGCCATAAAAGGCACGCCGAAAACCCGATCCTTCCGCACAGGGTTGTCTAATACGTGGAAGACGCGGTCGTCTTTGGAGTACCAGGAAGTAAGGAGTTCAAAGTCCACTTCCAGGCCGAGCCAGTGGGAGGAAGGAAGAGAAGAGAAATTTGGAGTAGCGAGAGTTTGAAAAGGCTGGGGTATCTGAAAATTCTTTCCCGCCTCTTGCATATAGCGTCTTCTGGCCTGTTCCTTATGGCTTCGGAAAAAGCGCACAGAAACCTCGTCTACAAAGCCACTGGCAAGCCCTTCTGGAAGAGCGGGAATCTCTTGAGAATTTCTATTTTCAGCAATCATCAGAAAATAATCCCAACTCATGCTGTTTCCTCCTGTTGGAACAGTTTATCCAGGATCTGCTCTCCGGTGAGAAATCCTTGGTTAGGATCAAAGCCCTGCCAAACGCCTTTTAGCCTTTCCTTCATCTTTTCGAAATCTACCAAATCAGGTTTGACAAAACCAAAGGTTCGCGCCGGTTCCTTAAAGCTAAATACCTTCTTGCTTTCCTGCTGGCGGCCGGCAAGCCAGGAATCGCCTTGAGAGGCTTGATTCTTGGGTTCGGGTCTCCCAATGATGAAATTGAACGAACTCGTATCAGAATCTTGCCTTGCCAAATACCTTCCCTCCACGCACCAGAAGTTCTGCAACGAGGCCCAGGAGTAATCGTATTGCTTTCCATCATCTTTGTACTTGGGCGGAATACCCTTGTGCCAGTTTCCTTGTTGAACATAACGTTCCGCCTGTTCACGGCTACAGGTGGGAAGGTCATTCGGACGCTCCTCAAGACGGATGAGACCAAAATCCCTGTGATACAAAACTTGCCCTCGTCCTGGCTCATCCGACGGCTTAAACACCGTCTTCCCGCCAATGGCCCCGTAGTCGGCAATCAGGCGTAGGGTGGCGTCCAGTAAGCACCATTCTTCGTCTGATATATAGCGCAGAGGGATGAAGCGTAAGGTAAATTTTTGGCCGGCTTCGATTTGGTTTTGAATAACCTGGCCCTGTTCATTCAAAATCATCAAGCGAAACTTCCGCGCCCAACCGGTGCAGCCGAAGAGTTCACAGACCACACAGTGATGGCCAGGGTCGGTAGGTTTCTTTTTGGTGTCTTGCGGGCAGCGCACGTCTTTGGCCGTGGGATCACACGCCTCCCCGCCTAGGCCCCGCACCAGCACCTCAAACCACCAGCGTAGCGATCCCATGATTCCGGTGGGGATAAGCCTATCCCGGTTTCTTTCGGCGTCTCCGGTCCAAATATCTGTGAGCGCTTGGAATTTCCATTCTTTCCAGTTCATACGATCCCCTTTTTGCTTCAACTTAACATATTGCCTCCAGCCTCCAGCAGCAACTGCCGATGCACTCGAATGGCGTCCTCCGAAGTGCCCGTAAGAGGGCGGAGCACCAGAACCTCATCGGCGTCCGGAGGCATCAGGACCCATTCGCGCTCGCGGAAACGAACAATGCTCCCGGGGTTCATCTACTTTTCCTTCGGCTGATGTTTGTAAAAAAGGAAACGCACTACACCCTACAAAAATAAACTTCCCGCACAGAAAAAGAACGTCCCAAAAGCTCAACGCATTGGGCTGCTGTAACCCTACCGGCGGGAAACGCCATCTGCGCCTCTCCAGCTCGCCGGGCCGGTCTGCTTCTTTTAGGACACCCCAGGTGCCGTCTTGTAACCGGCTGGTGGTGAGGCATTAAAAGTCGAGGGCAGCAGGTGCTTTCTTCCCTGCTGCCCTCGTAGCGCAAAGCCGACGGAGTCTTTCTTACCCGCGCAGCTCCATTCTCCTTTGACTACCATTCATGACCATTTTCTGCCTGCCCTTCCGTCAGCAGCTGGCCGGCACGCCCCAACGCAGACCTCTTTTTGTCCGACGCCCTAATCCTTAAGCCCAAAGAAAGCCTTCACCGCCTCATAATCGCGCAGGTCCACGGGCGCCTTGGCAGCTACAAAGCCGTCGATGATCACCACTTTAAGCTGGCGAGGGGTCTGAACCAACGGCAGCTGCCGCAAATCGACTTCATCGGTAGACGCTTCGTAGAAAACTTCCAGGAAGCCCACTTCAAAGGCGTAGCCCAGCGTTACCGTGAAATCCACTGCCGGCAGATCGGGCGACTCGTAGGCAAACGTATAGGGCAAGGCCGTCCAGGTCCCTTGCTCGTAGAAATAGAGCAGCACAGCCCCGCCCTCCACGACGCTACGCGTGATCTCCGGCATGTCGTACGCGACGGATGCCACCGGTCCATTGTATCGAAGCGTCTCAGGCACCAGCATGAAGGAAAAAGAGAGCACGTTAGCGTTGCCGGGCGGGCCTGGAGGACCGGCAGGGCCCTCACAGGCAACCGGCAGAAGGGCCAAGGCCACCAGGATGCGCCCCGTAGCAAAGTATTTCCGCATAGCTGGACAGGAGTTGGTGGACCAGAGTGTCTTGGCATAAAAAAGCAAAGGGCGCACCGTGGCGCCCTCTGGTATTTTTACCGCTCCTGTTGTCCAGCGCAGTGGACGGCCGTCCGTTCAGTCGCGATAGATCTGGATGGTGATGTGGCCGTGCTCGTCCACGTAGCCCCGGTACATGCCCTCCGTGTTGAAGACCATGGCCGCCCGGCCGTTGCGGTCCAGTGCGATCACACCACCGGTGCCGCCCATTCGGGTCAGGGTGCCGTGGATGGCAGCGGCCGCGGCCTGCTCGACCGTCAGGCCGGCATACTTCATCAGGGCCACGATCTCATGGGCGATGGCGGCGCGGATGAAGTATTCGCCCTGTCCGGTAGCCGAGATGGCGCAGGCGGCATTGTCCGCATAGGTGCCCGCCCCGATAATGGGCGAGTCGCCCACGCGTCCGAACCGCTTGCCCATGATCCCGCCGGTCGAGGTGCCGGCCGCCAGGTTGCCGTAGCGGTCCAGCGCCACGGCACCAACGGTGCCGTAGGCGTGTTCCTGCAGCTCGGGTACGGCTCCCATCCCCCGCTCTTTCATTCGACGCAACTGCTCCCGCCGCTCCGGCAGGATGAAGTACTCATTCGGCACCAGCTCCAGCCCTTGCTCCTGCGCGAACGTCTCGGCGCCGCGGCCGATCAGCATCACATGCGGCGAGGCTTCCATCACGCGCCGCGCCAGCAGGATCGGGTTCTTGACGGTCTTCACGCCGGCCACGGCCCCTGCCTGCAACGTACGGCCGTCCATGATCGAGGCATCCAGCTCGGCCGTTCCCTCGCTGGTCAGCACGGCCCCGCGTCCGGCATTGAACAGCGGCGAGTCCTCCAGAATCCGGATGGCCGCCACCACAGCGTCCAGACTGGTACCGCCTTCCTGCAGGACCCGGTAGCCGGCTTCCAGCGCCTCGCGGAGCGCCGCCCGGTACTGCTGTTCCCGCTCGGGCGTCATGCGATCACGCGTGATCGTACCGGCACCGCCGTGCACCACCAGCACCACGCGCGCCGTGTCGGCCGGTGCCGCTCGTAGTGCATCTGAAGTGGTACTGATTGACAAAAGGAGCATCCCGGCAATCAACAGCTTGAAGGCTCGCATGGCGTTACTTCCTGTTTTGCAAAAAGCCTGTGAGATACGAATCGTCCGCCCGGATCGTTACAATTCAGGTGTTTCGTTTTGTGTAAACTTACGAAGCGCTGCTTTGAAAAGAGGAGCAAAATAGATTTAACGAATATTTCGCACCTTTTTTCAATAACATCGCGTATATTGTTAAGTCTGTAGAATTTTACCAAACCAAACCCAGCCAGAAACGACCGTGCTGCATAGAACGCGCATCGTCAAGAAGACCCAGCGTCCGCGTTCGGAGGAAGCGGAACAGCAGGACCGTCTGGCGCTGCTTCAGCAGATGAGCGACGAGGACCTGATGGAGCAGTTCCAGGCGGGCACCGTCGAGGCGTTCAACATCCTGGTGGAACGCTACTCCGAGCGCCTGATGCACTACCTCTACGGCTTCCTCGGCGACGCCCGTCGTTGCGAGGACCTGCTGCAGGAAACCTTCCTGCGCGTTTACCGCAACCGGCACTCCTACCAGCGGATCGCCAAGTTCTCGACCTGGCTCTACACGATCGCCGGCAACCTGGCCCGCTCGGAGTACCGGAAGCGCAAGCGGCGGCGCGTCTACTCCATCCAGTCGGTCAACCGCGACGACGAGGAGTACGAAATCGCGCTGCCCGACGAGACGTTCTCGCCGGACAAGCACGCCGAGAGCATCATCCAGGACAAGTACATTCAGGAGGCGCTCAGCAGCATCCCGCCCGACTTCCGGGAAGTGGTCGTGCTGCGCGACGTGCAGCAGCTCACCTACGAGGAGATCGCCCAGATCACCGGGCTGCCCATGGGGACGGTCAAAAGCCGTATCAACCGTGGGCGCACAAAGCTGCAGGCGCTCCTGAAGGACATCTACGCCCCCGAGGAAGTCTGACAACTTCCCCTGATAGCCGGCGCGGCGTCCCGCTTCGGGACGCCGCTTTTTTGTTTCAGCCGGCCAGGATCCCGATCAGGATCATCAGCGCCGTAAAGCCCAGCAGGATCCCCAGCGCCAGCAGCAGTTCCCGACGGCGACGACGGCTCAACCAGGCCATGGCTCAGCCTTGATCAGGTGGTCTCTGTCGTTTCTTCTACAATCGTACGACAGGCAAATCAAAAACGCAAACCCGAAGGCGCGTCAGCCCGCCGCAACGTGATAGCGCTGCTTCAGGGCCTGTTGGAGGGCTCCGACGGCCTCCAGCGCTTCGCGCAGCAGCTTCTGCTGCACCCGGGAAAGCGTTTCGGGGTTCAGGAAATTGTCCGGCGGCTCCCCTGCTTCCATCTGGCGCAGCTGGTGCTCCAGACGCACATCGATCAGGTAATGGTAGGCCTCGATCGCATCGTGAAGCACCGAGGCCAGCTCCGAGAGCGACTCGGCCGCCACGCGCAGGCGATCAAACGTGTTGGTCGAATCGAAATAGCGAAGCTCCAGCGCCAGGATACGCGCAGCGTCGACCACCAGCCGGGTCCCACGCCGCTCCAGATCGATGCGTCCACGGCCGGGACCGGACCGTTCGGTCGCCCAGCGTCCCAGCGGTGCCAGGGGCGGCCGCTGACGCAGGGCTAACTCGGCCAGCAGCCGGAAAAACTGACGCGTGCGATCCAGTTCCTGAATGTTCAGCGCATCCTCCACCTCCTGCCAGAGCGCCTGCACCAGCGACGCTTCGCCACACAGCGGCCGCAGGTCGAAAAAGGGCAGCACGCGCTCCAGCTCGGCCGCGTCGGCCTGCAGAATCCAGTGGCGGATCGACTGACGCCATCCCGCAAGCGGTTGCCGCCATCGCGCTTCCCGCGCGATGGTTTCGCTGGCCGGAAAGCCACAGGCTTCGAGCGCCTGGTTGACCTGCTCGGCCATGCGCCGAAACCAGTACGAGGCGGCTTCGGCCGCTTCGGCGTCTCCGGGATCGGCGTACACCAGCGCATTCTGCTGGTGGGTGGTGAGGGTCATCTCCTGCCGGCCGGTGGCTCCCAGGCGCAACCAGGCCCAGTCCACATCCGGACGGGCCAGATCTTCACGCGTGCGCAGCTCCCGCGCTGCCAGCCGAATGACGCGGCGGGCAATCCGGTCGCCCACCACCGAGAGCATACGCCCCAGTTGCTCCGGAGCCGCTCCCTGGCGCTGCAGTCGGAGTAGTTGCTCGTGGATTTCTTCCTGAATGTTGGTCAGGTCAGCCACGCTGGCGGCGCTTTCCATGCGGTTGACGGTGGCCAGCGGATCCTGCCCGCGCCAGTGCGCCACGTCTCGGTCCGTGAGCACGCCCAGCGGCCGCTCGTCGGCATCGACGACCACCAGCCGGTGCACGCCGTGCGTGAGCATCTGCATCATGGCGTCGAAAAGCGTAGCGCTCGCCGCGATGGTCTGCACCGGCGCGCTCATCAACCGCCGCACCGGCGTGTTCGGCGAGCCGCCACGCGCCACCAGGCGCCGCAGGTCGGCACCGGTCACCAGTCCGGCCAGCCGCCCGTTGCGCAGCACCACAACGGAACTCACCCCCCGGCGCAGCATCTGGCGGGCTACCTCCTGCGCGGTATGCTCCGGAGTGCAGGTGATCAGTCGCCGGTAGGCCAGTTGCCCCAGACGCCGCCCGAAAAGCTGGCGCGCCCCCGTCACATCCACCTCGGTGCCCAGGCGGTTCAGATACTGTTTGATCTGGCGGTCGAAGTACGTGGCCACCGCCTCGTTTTGCTCATAAAGCTTCAGAAACCGCTCGGCCCGGATCAGTGCGCAGACCGTCGGGGCCACCGCCCGCGCTTCATAAGGCGCCGCGCCGCCTTTGATCAATCCGAACGCGCCAAAGGTATCCCCCTCCCCACATTTGTCCACCAGGCGTTGTCGGGTTACGTCCATGAGGCGGACCATCCCCGACTCCACCACGTACAGGCCTTTGTGCGCCGTACTGCCCTGCTCGATGATGATTTCGCCGGGTTTGAAATATTCCAACGTCAGATCGGCCAGAACGTCCTGCAGTTCTTCCGGCGAAAGTTGATCGAACGGCGGGGTTGCCCGGAGCAGCCCGCGCAATCGCTCCAGAATGGTTGAACCTGCCATACGCTTGTCGGTCAGGGCTCAGGGCGCCAGCGTATAGAGATACGCCGCATAGATCATCAAAAGCAAGCCCCCTTCCCAGCGCATCATACGAAAGCGGCTCCAGAAAAGCGGAAGGATCAGCATCGTCACGCCCGTCATCACGGCCAGGTCCAGATTCCGCAGGCCGCTGCTCTGAATGGGATGCACCAGGGCGGTCAGCCCCAGAATGGCCAGAATGTTGAAAATATTCGAGCCCATGACGTTGCCCACCGCCAGATCGGCCTCCCTGCGGATGGAAGCGACAATCGTGGTGGCCAGCTCCGGCAGGCTCGTCCCCACGGCCACGACGCTCAGCCCGATGACCGCCTCGCTCACCTCGAGCGCCCGCGCCAGCGCCACGGCCCCCTCCACGAACAGATTCGCGCCCGTCAGCAGCAGCGCCAGCCCGCCCACCGTGAGGAGCAGATCCAGCCAGACGCTTCGCGAGGGACGCGCCGGCACGTCCAGCTCCACCGTCTGGTTCGTCCGCCGGGCAATCCAGAAGCTGGCCAGCAGATACAGAATCAGGAGTCCGAAAAGGACCGCGCCCTCGGCCCGCCCGATCCGGTGATCGTGCAGCATCCAGAGCATCAGCAGCGTGCACCCGATGGCCACCGGTACGTCGAAGCGCACCAGCTGGAGCTGAATGTGAATCGGCCGAATGGCCGCCGCCACGCCCAGAATCAGCGCCAGGTTGGCAATGTTCGAGCCCACGACGTTGCCTACCGCCAGATCCGGGCTTCCCTTCAGGGCAGCCTGCAGGCTCACGCCCAGTTCCGGGCTGCTCGTGCCGAAGGCCACCACGGTCAGTCCCACCACCAGAGGCGTCAGCCCCAGGCGCAATGCCAGCGCCACGCTACCCCGGATCAGCCCCTCCGCGCCCAGATACAGCAGCAGGCCGCCGACAACCAGCAACAGCAAACTCAGCAGAGGGCTCATCTTCTATCTTCACCGGCTGGTTTTCCAGTTTTCAGGTCATTTGCCGCGCGATTCCACGAAAAACCCCGGGTCAAAGTTTTGCACCTTGCTGTGAAAAGCCGGGAACCTTTCTCCTGACGTGGCGATGGAGTGCGCCAGACCCCTCGACCGCAGGCATATGGCCCCGTGGATCGACCCGTTCATCGAAACCCTGGCCCGCCAGGGATGGGCCACCACAACCGAAGCGTTCACCCCTGCGCAGATCCAGGCGCTCTACCGGGAAGCGCAGGAGCTGGACTGTGCCGGCGCGTTTCGCCTGGCCGCCATCGGACACGGCACCGAACAAACGGTGCGGCGCGACATCCGCGGCGACCGCATCTACTGGCTGGCTCCGGAGCATCCTACCCCCGCCCAGGCGATCTACTGGCAGGTGGTTGACCAGCTGCGCCGACGCCTGAACGAAACGCTGTTCCTCAGCCTGCACGACGCCGAAGCGCACCTGGCCATCTACCCGCCCGGAAGTTTTTACCGGCGCCATCTAGACCAGCACCGGGACCGCGCCTTGCGTCTGATCACGCTCGTGCTGTACCTGAACCCCGACTGGCGGCCGGAAGATGGTGGCCAGCTCCGAATCTATCCCGACCCCGAAGCGCTGGACGAAGGGATCGACCTGCTCCCTGAAGGCGGCCTGCTGGTGGGCTTCCGCAGCGATACGATCCCCCACGAAGTGCTACCGGCCCGCCGCGCGCGCTACAGCCTGACCGGCTGGCTGCGGCGGTTCGATCCGCTGGCGCTGCTGCGCTAACCTGCCCGGGCTTCGGCGGTCGGTACCGTGGCCGGTTCGGTCCGGTGCCAGAACCGGATCAATCCCACCAGGCCGACCACCATTAGCAGCACGGCGATCACTTCGGCCTGCGTCACCGAAAGTCCCAGCAGGTCGAAGCGATTGTTGACCCGGATCTGCTCGATCAGAAAGCGCTCCAGCCCGTTGAAAATCAGATACAGCGAAAACAACCAGCCGGGCCGGTACGGGTGCTTCCGGAGCGCCCAGAGCACGCCGAACAGCACGGCGGCCATGGCAAATTCGTAAAGCGGGGTCGGATAGACGGGCTGTGGAGGCGGCCCGATGATGGCCTTCGGATAGCTTTCGGCCCAGAGCCACATGGGCAGCCAGTCCGGCTTGGCGGCCAGGTTGGCGGCAATGCCCCAGTCGCCGTCGCCCGCCAGATGACACCCGATGCGCCCGATCCCGTAGGCCAGCATCAGGCCGGGCGCGGCCGCATCGGCCAGCACGGGTACCGAGATGCCCTTCTTGCGCGCATACCAGATGACTCCCAGTGCGCCGAAGATGAGTCCGCCGTAGAAGGTGAAGCCGCCCGTCGAGAAGATCATCCCCAGCGGGTCCAGCGCGAAGGCGTCCAGATTCTCCAGAATGTGGAAAATCTTGGCGCCTACGAAGCCGAAGCCGACGGCCACCAGCGTCATCGTGCCGATGAGCGACGCCGGGCTGGCCTGGCGCGTGCGGACGCGCCCGCGCTCGTCCTTCTCCCGCACGCGCACCGGACCGATCTCGCCGGCCCGGTAGCGACGGTCCAGCTCCCGGGCCGTCAGCCAGGTAGCCGCCAGCACGGCCAGAGCCACCATGGCCCCGAACGAGTAAATGGGAAACGGGAGTTCGATGCCCAGCAGATCCTTGAACAGGTCGCTCAGTCGCGGATACATGGCGCTCTGGAAGGATTATGAAACACGCACGGCTCCCTTCAGAAAGTCGGCCAACTCGTCCAGCGGCACTTCCTGTTGCTGGCCGGATTGCATGTCGCGCACGACGGCTCGCCCTTCGGCCAGTTCGCGATCGCCCATGATGACGGCATAGCGGGCCTGCTGGCGGTTGGCCTCGCGCATCTGCGCCTTCATCGAACGGCCTTTCAGATCCAGGTCCACACGCAGGCCGGCCCGGCGCAGCGCCTGCGCTTCGACCAGCGCCCGACGCATGGCTGCTTCACCCAGCGACACCAGGTAAGCATCCAGGGGCGGCTCTTCGGGGAAAGCGTATCCCTGTGCCTGCAACGCGATGAACAGCCGCTCGATACCCGCCGCAAAGCCCACGGCCGGCACCGGGGCGTCGTGCCCCAGATCCATGGCCAGCAGGTCGTAGCGTCCGCCGCCGGCCAGCGCGCTCTGCGCCCCCAGGTCCGGGCTCTCCAGCTCGAACGTCGTGTGCGTGTAATAATCCAGGCCCCGCACCAGGAAGGGATCTTCCTCGAAGGCGATGCCCAGCGCCTGCAGGTGCGCCTTGACCGCTTCGTAATGCGCCCGGCCTTTTTCGTCCACGAAGTCGATGATCCGGGGCGCACCTTCCAGCAGGCGGCGTTCGCGCTCGTCTTTCGTATCGAGAATGCGGAGCGGGTTCGTCTCGAGGCGTTGCCGGCTGGTGGGCGTCAGCCGATCGGCCAGCGGCTGAAGGTAGGCCCGCAGCGCTTCACGGTAGCGGGGCCGGCTTTCGGCGTCGCCCAGTGTGTTGATGCGCAGCCGCAGATTTTTCAGGCCGAACGCCTCGTAGACGGCCATCATGGCCGCGATCACCTCGGCGTCGGCCTCGGGTGTCTCGGCGCCGATCAGCTCGACGCCGAACTGGTGGAACTGCCGGTAGCGGCCCTTCTGAGGATTTTCGGCCCGGAAGCAGGGGCCGATGTAGTAGAGCTTCTGCACGGCGCCCTGCTGATCGAGCCGGTGCTGCAGATAGGCCCGCATGACCGGCGCCGTCACCTCGGGGCGCAGCACGTAGTTGGTGTCGCCCCGCCGGAAGGCGAACATCTCCTTGGTGACGATATCGGTCAGCTGGCCGACCCCCCGGGCGATCAGCTCGGTGGGTTCCAGAATCGGCGTGCGAATCTCCCGGAAGTTGAAGCGTTCGAGCACCTCCCGGACGACCTGTTCGACGTGCTGCCAGGCCCGGCTGGGCATGTCGTGCGTCCCTTCGCTGCGGCCATCCTGGGGCAGGATGTCGAACGTTCCCCGGATGTTGCGAAACGTCGGTTCCAGACTCATTGGTCAACCAGTTGCGACTCTCCTTCTTCGAAGAGGTGCAGCACCTCCTCGGGCGTGCGGGCTTCCAGCAGGCGCGTCCGAAAACCGTCGCGGTTCATCAGGCGCGAGATGCGGCTGAGCAGCTTGATGTGCTGCGACTTGGCCGCCTCGGGCCCGACCAGCAAAAAAAGCAGCCGCACCGGCTGCTGGTCGATGGCGTCGAACTCGACGGGCTCGGCCGTGATGGCAAAGGCGGCGACCGTGGTCGTCACGGCCGGCGTCTTGGCATGGGGCAGGCCCAGCCCTTTGCCGACGCCCGTCGACATCATACGTTCGCGTGCCAGCACGGCCTGCCGGACGGCTTCCAGATCACGCACGGCCGGATGCCCCCGCAGCAGGTCGATCAGGTGGTTGAGCACCTCTTCTTTGGTATGCCCCGGCAACCCCACGCGAATCGTTTCGGGGACCAGCAATTGATGAATCTGGGAGGTCGAAGTCTGCATGGCAGGTTCCGGTCGCACCTCGGCCGGCGCCGGGGTCGTCTGTTCTCCTGTGCGCCGGTGCTTACGAAAGCGAATCATGGTTGTTCATCGCGGTCTTTCTGAACGGCGTAGAACGAAGCAGCCGGGGGCTTGTTCTTTCGGCCGCTACAGGGGATCGTGGCGCAGCTGCTCCAGCGCGCGGGCCATGTCCTCCGGCAGGGGCGCCTCGAACGCGAGCCATTCGCCGGTACGGGGGTGCCGGAACCCCAGCGTATGCGCGTGCAGGGCCTGTCGCGTCAGCCGTGCAAACAGTTGATCGTAGAAAGCCCTGCGTCGGGGCGTATGCGGCCCGTAGCGAATCGTGCGCCCGCCGTAGGTCGGGTCGCCCAGCACCGGATGGCCGATGTGCCGGGCGTGCACGCGGATCTGATGCGTACGGCCCGTCTCCAGCTTGAAGCGCACGAGCGCGGCGGCCGGCAACGCCTCGACGACCTCGTAGTGCGTCACGGCCCGTTTGCCCCGCTCGTCGGGCACGACGGCCATGCGCTGCCGGTCGCGCGGGTCGCGCCCGATGGCCGCCTCGATACGTCCCCACGGCGGATCGGGCACGCCCCAGACGATCGCCAGGTAGGTGCGGGCGATCGTCCGGTGCTCGAACTGGCGGGCCAGCCCGGTGTGCGTCACGTCGTCCTTGGCCACCACGATAAGCCCGGTCGTGTCCTTGTCCAGCCGATGCACGATGCCGGGCCGCGGCGCCTCCAGTTTCGCTTCGGTCGGGCCGGTGCTGACCATCGAAAGCCCGATCTCGTCGTCCTCGGGCAGGTCGTCTTCTTCGTCAAACCGCACCGGACCGCTTCCGATGTGGTAGAGCAGCGCGTTGACCAGCGTGCCCGACCGGTTACCGCGGGCCGGATGCACCACCAGCCCCGCCTGCTTGTTGACGACGATCAGATACGGGTCCTCGTAGACGATGTCCAGCGGAATGGGCTCGGGAACGATCTCGACCGGCGGCGGCCGCAGGATGCGCAGCGTGATCACGTCGCCGGGCTGCACCGTATAGGCCGGCTTCTGCACGACGACCCCGTTCACGGTCACCCGCCCTTCCCGGATACCGCGCTGAATCTTCGTGCGCGAAGCCTGCGCCAGAAAGCGCGCCAGGTAGGCGTCCAGTCGCCCCCCTTCCCGGTAACCCGGCGGCACTTCGAGTTGAATGCAAACTTCCTGCAGCTCCATGCACTTAACAGACGTTCAGCGGAAACAAAGCGGCCGTTCGGCTCATTTTCTTCGGCGCCGTCTTTTTAATGGATTTGCCCATGTCAGGTTCGATCGCGCAGGCTGTTGCCACCGAAGTCATCGAGCTGCTCAAATCGCTCGTACGGTTTCCGTCGCTGAGCCATCAGGAGGCCGAAATTGCCGATTTTGTCGAGCACTACGTGCGCCAGGCCGGCCTACCCGTTCGCCGCATGGACAACAACGTCTACTTCTGGCTGGGCGAAGGGGAAGACCGGCTGCTGCTGAACTCGCACCTGGACGTGGTGCCACCTTCGGCCGACCATCCGTTCGATCCCTTCGAACCGGTGGAGGTCGATGGCAAACTGTACGGCCGGGGCACGGTCGATGCCAAAGCCAGCGGCGCGGCCATGACCACGGCGTTGCTGTCGCTGGCGCGCGAAGGCTGGCGGCCGCCGAACGGACAGGTCATCGTGGCGCTGACGGCCTGCGAGGAGACCGGCGGCGGCTACAACGGACTGGAGGCGCTGCGGCCCCATCTGCCTCCGCTGCAGGCCGCCATCGTGGGCGAGCCCACCTGCCTGCAGCCCTGCGTGGCCCAGAAAGGATTGCTGATCCTGAAACTGCACGCGCGCGGCCGCACGGCCCACGCCGCCCGGCCCCATCTGGGTGACAACGCTATCCTGCGGGCCGCCCGCGACATCCAGCGCCTGAGCCGGTTCCGCTTCGACCGGGCCGATCCGTTCCTGGGCGCTCCCACGCTGACCGTCACCACCATCCAGGGCGGTACGGCGCACAACGTGGTGCCGGAGCACTGCACCTTTACGCTCGACATTCGCACGACGCCGGCCTACACGCACGCCGAGATCGTGCAGTTGCTGGCGGGCGTGGTCGAATCGGAGATCGAAGTGCACAGCGACCGCTTCATTCCGGTGGCCACCCCGGTCGATGCCCGCATCGTGCAGGCATGCCTGCGGGCCAATCCGGGCAGCCGCCCCTTCGGCTCGCCGACCGCCTCGGACTGGATCTTTCTGCACGACATCCCCACCGTCAAACTCGGTCCGGGTCCCAGCGAGCGTTCGCACACCGGCGGCGAACACATCGAACTGGACGAACTGGTGCGGGCCGTCCGGGTCTATCGCGACATCATCCGCCACTACTACGCCCTCGGCGAAGAAAGCCGGGCCTGATCGGATAACGACGGCCGGCATCACGAGGCCGGTGCAGCGCGGCCCGCGGCTTCGTCTCGTCCGGGCCCCGTGCAGCCTTCCCGCTATTCCAGCGGCCGCACCCAGATGTTGCGAAACCGCACGCGGTCGCCGTGATCCTGCAGCATGAGCGGCAGCCGATCCGGATGCGGCTCGTAAGGCGGCCGGGCCCGATGGGCGGTGGGACCGGTGAGCACGGCGCAGTCCTGCACAAGCACACCGTTGTGGAAGACCGTCATGCGGGCCGGCTGCAGAAGCCGCCCTTCGGCATCGAAGCGGGGTCGCCGGAACACGATGTCGTAGGTCTGCCACTGGCCGGGCGGTCGCATGGCGTTCACCAGCGGCGGATACTGGCCATAGATGGCGGCCGCCTGACCGTCGGGGTACGTATCGTTCTGATAGGAGTCGAGCACCTGCACCTCGTAGCGTCCCATCAGGAAAACGCCGCTGTTGCCGCGTCCCTGCCCTTCGCCCGTCACGTCCTCGGGCACCGACCACTCCAGGTGGAGCTGCACGTCGCCGAAGCCCTGACGGGTCTGGATGTTGCCGCTTCCGGGCACCACCTCCATGTAACCGTCCACCACATGCCAGCCGGCCGGTCCACCGCCGACCCGTTCCCAGGCCGACAGGTCCGTGCCGTCGAACAGCACGATGGCGTCCGAGGGCGGGGCCGTCGGCCGATCGAACGGCGCCGGCGTCACCACCGGCGGCCGCGGCCGGTTCATGTCGTGGATAGCCCACGTCGTGTCGATCTGCGCCATGGTTTTCGTGATCCCTCCGTTGATGATCCACAGCGTTGCCAGCAGGATGATCCGTCGCATGGCCCGTTGCATTTCGTTGAAGATTTTTTTCGAATGCCGACGAACCGCAGGCACTTCTGCGCTCAGGCACGCCCTCCAATCCTCCCGGTGCGCCCTCCCCTTTCGGCACAGGCTACGATACAGGGCGCTTTCGATCAAGCGTGAATCCAGAAATCGTCCGAAAAATAGTTTCAAAAAAGCTCACTTTTGAACTGTAAATGAAGCACGACCAGCGCGCCTGTAGTCAGGCACGGAGCGAAGCGAAGTGCCGTCTCGGGTGACGCCACGTCGGCTGACGCCTTCGTGGCGTACTACAAACCCGTGCTGCTGACCCGCAGCGCAAAGCACTGGCTTATATGAGATCGCTGATTTACTGGTGCATGAGGGTATCACACCCCGTGTGGCGAACGTGATCCGGCGGGTATGATCGGGCGGACACAGGGGTCCGCCCCTACGTGGTAGAAACGTTGTCGTTTGTCCGGTAGGGGCGCACCGTAGCGTGCGCCCGTGCTTTTTCACATGCACAATGATTTCCCGGAATTCTCGTGTAAAAAACAGGGCTCCCGGTTTTCCGCCGGGAGCCCTGCCAGGAGGTGCGGCTCAGGCTACGGAAACGGCTTCATCGGGGCTACGCACCGCTTCACGCTGCGCCAGTCGGAATCGCCGCACCATCTCGTTCAATTCGTCGGTGAGCCGGCTGAGGTTTTCGGCCGCGCGGGCGATCTGCTCGACACCCCGAGCCGACTCGTGCGACAGGTTGGAGATCATCTCGACACTGCGGCTGATCTGATCGCTCGTCGTGGACTGTTCTTCGCTGGCCGCGGCAATCTGCGTCACCCGGTCCAGCACACGCTGCGCCCCCTCGACGATCTGCGTGAGGGCGGCCCCGGTCTGGTCGGCCAGGGCAATCCCTTCTTCCACCTCCTGGCTACCGCGCTGGATGGCTTTGACCGCCTCGCGGGTCTCGCTCCGAATGCCCTCGATCATTTCGGCAATTTCTTTCGTGGCCTGGGCCGTACGCTCGGCCAGTTTGCGCACCTCGTCGGCCACCACGGCAAAGCCGCGGCCATGCTCGCCGGCCCGGGCCGCCTCGATGGCGGCGTTGAGCGCCAGCAGGTTCGTCTGCTCGGCGATTTCGTTGATGACCTGCACGATCTCACCGATACGTTCGCTGGAAGCGCCGAGCCGCTCGACGGTTCGGGCCGACTCCCCCACCACCTGCGCGATCTGGCGGATCTTCGCGACCGTCTCCTGCACGACGCGGGCACCCTCGCGGGCCCGATCGCCGTTGGCGCGGGCCACGTCGGCCGTCTCGCTGGCGCTGCGGGCATTTTCAACGATAGTGCGCACCATCTCTTCGACGGCCGCTGCCACTTCGTTGGCCTGCGCGGCCTGCTGCTGCGCCGAGGCCGCCAGCTCCTCGCTGGAAGCACTGATCTGGGCGGCCGAGCTGGACGTTGCGGCGATCGCTTCGGTCACACGCACCAGCATCTGGCGAATGTTGGCGACGGCCCGGTTGAAGCCTTCGTAGAGGCGGCCGATCTCGTCGTTCTTCCGGACTTCCAGGTGCACGGTCAGGTCGCCCTCGGCGAAGCGCTCCATCTGGGTCAGCATGTGCTCGACACTCTCGGCCAGGTAGCGCTGCTGCGCCTCGATCTCGGCCACGGCCTCCCGCACTTTCTGTTCGACGCTCGCCTTCTCCTCCTGCAGCGCATCGAGCGCCTCGCGCATGGACACCACCATCTGGTTGAACGCGCGGGCCAGCTTGCCCACCTCGTCTTCGGCGCGAACAGGCACCGTCGTCTCCAGATCGCCTTCCGAAATGCGGTGCGCGGCTGCCTCCAGCTCCTGAACGGGCCCGACCACCGATCGGCGGATCACCTGGAAGGCCAGCCCGATCCCCAGCGCCACGGCCAGCAACGCCACCAGCACTTCGATAAACACCATACGCTCCCGCCGCTCCATACGGGCCAGTCGCTCCGCGTTCAACGCCTGCTCCGCCTCCAGAAAAGCCTGCTGGATCGAAGCGATGCGGTTCTGCAGTGCTTCCTGACTTTCCTGCTGCGCCACGACCTCGGCGGCCAGCTGACTCATGCGAAGCCGACCGGATTCCACCTCCGGACGACGCGCCAGCAGTGCGTCCATCTCCTGCTTCCAGGTCTGCATGGCCGCCGCCAGCTGCTTCAGCCGCGCCTGCTGCTCCGGGTTGTCCGAGACGGTCTGCTGCAGCGCGTCCACTGCCTGTTCAAAATGTCGCCACTGGTTGGCATAAGCATCGCGAAATCGCTCCGCGCCACTCAGCAGATACGCCAGCGCAAAGCCTTCCATCTCGGAGCGATCCAGAGCCAGCGCTCGAGCCTGCTGCATCACCTCGTGAGAATGCAGTACCCAGTCCTGCGCGGCGCGCAATTCACGCAATCCCTGCCAGATCAGAACGGTTACCAGAACCACAAGAACCTGGGGCACCAGCAAGGCCAGAATCACCTTGGTACGAATCGAGGCCTGCTTCAATCGGGTCAGTACGGACATATCGGTCTTGGGGTATGGGGTTGGATGTTTTCAGGGTCCCGGTAAGAATCGACAAAATCAGCCCGATCTTTAGAGAAAAAGGGCGATCGACCCCTGTTGCCATTGTATTTTTCGACACCTCAGCAGCGAGCCGGACGTTGCCATGCTCTGGGACAAAGGTCAATCCGTTGCGGCCTGGGTGCAGCGCTTCACCGTGGGCGAGGACTATCGCTGGGACACACTGCTGCTGCCCTACGACATCGAGGGGACCCGGGCCCATGCCGCCGGACTCCACCGGATCGGGATTCTTTCCGACGAAGAATTTCAGGCCGTTTCGGAAGCGCTGGACGCACTGAAGGCCGAAGTGGCGGCCGGCCGCGTGGTAGTGCGTCCGGAGGACGAAGATGCGCACACGGTGATCGAAACGTTCCTGACCGAACGGCTGGGCGACACGGGCAAAAAGATCCACACGGGCCGCTCTCGCAACGACCAGGTGCTGGCCGCGATCCGACTTTTTCTGAAAGACGGACTGTGCGAGGCGGGTCGCCAGGTGGCGCGTCTGGTCGAGCAGCTCTGCGAGCTGGGGGCCGCCTACAACGACGCGCTCATGCCGGGCTACACGCACCTGCAGCAGGCCATGCCCTCGACGGCCGGCCTCTGGGCACTGGGCTACGCCGAGCTGCTCTTGAGCGACCTGGCCGCACTGCGGCATGCCTTCGACCAGGCGGACGTCTCGCCGCTGGGCAGCGCGGCCGGCTACGGCGTGCCGTTTCTGGAACTGCCCCGCGAAGAGGTGGCCCAACGGCTGGGTTTTCGCACGCTGCAACTGCACGTGACGGCCGTCCAGCTCTCCCGCGGCAAACTGGAGCTGCATGCCGCCCATGCGTTCGTGCAGGTGGGCGCCACGCTCAACCGCATGGCCTCGGACCTGGTGCTGTTCAACAGTCAGGAGTTCGGCTTTGTGGAGCTTCCTTCGGAATGCTGCACGGGCAGCAGCATCATGCCCCAGAAGCAGAATCCGGACGTGCTGGAACTGGTGCGGGCGGGCTATCACCGCCTGCTGGCCGAGATGAACGTGCTGCTGACGCTTCCGGCCAACCTGCCCTCGGGCTACCATCGCGACCTGCAGCTCACCAAGGAAGCCATCATCCGCTGCGTGCTGCACGCGCACGATCTGCTGACGGCCATGGTGCAACTGCTGCCCGGACTACGCTTCCGGCGCGACCGCATGCAGGCGGCCTGCACGCCCGCCCTGCTGGCCACGGCCGAAGCGCTGCGCCGCGTGGCCGAAGGAGTTCCCTTCCGCGAAGCCTACCGCCAGGCGGCCGCTGCCCTCGACAGCCTCCCCCAACCCGATCCCGAAACCGTCCTGCGCGCCTATCGCGTGGACGGCTACCCGGGTCGGGGACGTCCGGACCGCCTGCTGGAGCAGCTCCGTGCCTTTCAGGACTGGCTGACTCCGACCGAACCCGAGGACGCGTAGCTATCCGAGCCGCTGCAGGAATTCCTTCCAGGGCGTGGCCGCCATCGTCTCGGTCGTGGCCCGCGCCAGCGCGCGGATGATCATGGCCGCCCGCTCCACCTCGGCCTGATCGTTCGCCTCCACAACGTCCACAATGTCGTAGCGGCCCAGCGTCACATAGCTGTCCTTCCAGATGACGCCCGGACAGCGTTTGCGGATCTCTTCCGAGACGCGATCGGCCAACTGCCGGAATTCGGCCGGGTCTTTGAAGGAATCCGGTCCCAGCCGCGTAAAGATCAGATAGGTCGCCATGGCGCCTCCACCGGTTTGATAGGACGTTTCCGCCGCAACAGGCAACGCCGCGCACTTCAGACATTGCACCGCGGCGACATCTTACTTGAAAGGAATTGCCTCCTCACTACCCGGTTCCTCGGGTATCCGGTTCGTTACAGCATGAACACCCTGCAGCGAAAGGGCGCGGATCTGTTACTGTAGGCAGATTGTGTTTGTAAGTGTCGGAGAAGTTCGCGATTTCGACCATAGCCTGCCGTTTGAAGCAAAACCATCGCGCTCGTAGTCAGGCACGGAGCGCAGCGAAGTGCCGTCGCGGGTGACGCCACTTCGGCGGACGCCTTCGTGGCGTACTACAACCCCGTGCTTCTGACGCGCAGTGCAAAGCCCTGGCTTACCAGGTCTCTCCCTTGCTTTTCGAATAAGTTCTAGTCCGGCACGAAACGAAGCGCCTCCAGGAAAACGCGCCACGCCGGCTAACGCCTCCGTGGCGTACTTCAGGCACACCCGTAGTCAGGCACAAAGCGGCGTGTCGCCCACACAAGCGCCCCGACGGGTGCTTCTCTGGCCTGCCTGCTGGTGCCCGTGCGACAGGCTACTGCACCGTTACGGAAAAATCGGCGCTTCGCAGACCGGCCCCGCCCTCCCAGAGTTCGAAGCCCGTCTCCACCGCGTGCAGGTACCACTCCGGACGTATGTAGCCGCGGGCGACTGCGTCGTCGATAAAGGCCTTCAGGTCCAGCTCGCTCACCGAGGTGGTGGGCGTCGTGCGTCGGTAGGCGATGTAGTTCCAGTCCCAGTCGGCATACCAGACTTCCCAGGTGGCCCCGGCCAGTTCCACGGTGGCCACGCGGCTACCGCCCGGCATCACGCCGCCGTTCCAGTTCAGCCAGATCATCAGCTCGGCGCCTCCGCTGTAGCCGTTGCTGGAATTCGTTACGGGACTGAACCAGATGTCGTAGGCGGCATTCCAGCGCCCTGTCGTGATCGGCGTGAGCGTCCAGCTCGTGCGCACGTCGGACAGCTCCTGCACGCGCCGCGGCAATCCCGAATTGTTCGTGCAGGCGCCCCAGTGACACCCGAAGTAGATGGCCGGATAGGCGGCCACGTCGTTGCCGTTGTCGTGATCGGCCCGCGTGATCGTAAAGTTGCCCGTCTCCAGCCCGACCTCGATGCACTGTGCGGTCTCCGCGCCCCATACGTTATTGATCACCCGGTAGCGCCCACCGGCCACATCGCGCGCGTCCCAGCGCCCGCACAACTCGACGGTCGGCTCGGGTTCAGGCTCCGGTTCCTTTCCGTTGTCGCCATCGGGAAAGAGCCAATCGCATCCGGACAGCCATAACAGGCTCAGGACCAGGATTGCACGCATGGTTTCCATTTATTCCATCGAAATGACAAAGGGCACTTCAAGGTACGAAGTGCCCCTGTCGAACGCAAGCACCGGTTGTGTCGCTCAGTCGCCTTCCGGCCAGTCGTCGGTGCGGAAGGGCGAAGCGGGCAGGCCGGCCCGATTGAACAGCGTGGCGTGCGGCGTATTGGACCAGCCGTAGCGCACCGCCTGCGGATCGGAGACGCGCGGACTCCACACCACCAGCGTTTCACCTTCGACCCGCACCCGCGCCGGATGGAAGACGCGGTCCGGTCCCGCAATCACGAACTCGCCGCCGCCGTCGGCCGGGCGCAGGACCAGTCCGCCTTCGGCATAGCGGAAATAGAGCCGCAGGCGGCCATCCTCACGTTCCATGCGTTCGTAGATGGGACCGGAGTAGACCAGATCCCGGAAGCCGTAGTCGTTGGCCAGCGCCCAGAGGGCCAGTCGCTCGCCCACTTCACGTTTGCGTGCCGGATGGATGTTGTGGTCGTCGCCCACATCGGTGGTCACGACCATACCCGTATGAGGCACGCGCAGCATGGTGCGCAACTGCGCTTCCCGGAGGCGCTGCGAGCGGGCGTTCGGCCCGTAGTCGTAAGGGGCAATCTGGACGAAATAGAAGGGAAACTCGCCCAGCGCCCAGTGCGTGCGCCAGCAGCGAATCAGCGTGGGAAAGAGCCGTTCGTACTGCGAGGCGCGCCCGACGTTCGACTCGCCCTGATACCAGATGGCTCCCCGAATGCTGTAGGGAATGAGCGGGTGAATCATGCCGTTGAAGAGCGTGGTGGGCGTATTGGGCCCGAGCGAGACGGGCAGCTTCGGACGCCCGGTGTAGCTCAACGGGCCCTCACCGAAGACGTACAGGCGGCGTCCCACCAGTTCGGCCACCGGCCAGTAGTGCCATGTGCCGGCCAGCGAAAGGGCCGCGTCCGGCTCGTTCTCGGGATAGAGCCGAAGCTGCTCGGGCTGTCCCCACAGGCCCCCACCGCCCTGCGTGTCGATCACACGCACGGCGATCAGATTTTCGCGGCGGACCAGCGCGGCGGGCACGCGATAGCGCCGGGGCGTATTCCAGTAGCCGAGCCGCTCGTAGCCACCGACCGGCTGCCCGTTGAAATAGGTGCGGTCCATGTCGTCGATGGGGCCCAGTTCCAGCACCAGATCACGCCCCAGCCAGGCTTCGGGGACCTGGACGCGCCGCTGGAACCAGACCACGCCGTCGAAGGCGCCCATTGCGGTATCTTCCCAGCGGGCGGGTAGCAACATGCTGAGCGTATCGGGCAGCGGATTTTCGGCGTAGCGGCCGTCGTTCAGGTCGAGCATGGCCCAGAAGGTGGTGTCGTTGCCTGCGGGTACGGCGATCTGCTGCAGGCGGCTTCGCCAGGCTTCCAGTTCGTGCAGGACGGGCTCGGTGGCTTCCAGGCGGGCGACGATTTCCCAGAAGTCCTCGAGTTCGCGCAGGTGGTCGCGGCCGGTCCAGGCCTCGGCGGGCGTGCCGCCCCAGCTACTGTGGATGACGCCGACCGGCACGCCCAGGGTCTCGTGCAACCTGCGGCCGAAGAAGTAGGCCACGGCGCTGAACGTCGCCACCGTCTGCGGCGAGGCCACCTGCCAGGTGCCGGCGAAGGTGTCCTGCGGGGTCAGCGCCACAGCACGTTCGACCGTCAGCAGGCGCATCTGGGGATAGTTGGCCGTGCGGACGGCCTCGGCGGCGCCGTAGACCGAGTCGCCCGGCGACCAGCCCGCCAGGCGCGGCATCAGGGGCATTTCCATGTTCGACTGGCCGGAGGCCACCCAGACCTCGCCGATGAGCACGTCTTCGACGACGCGCCGTTCGCCGTTGCTTTCGACGGCGAGCGTGTAGGGTCCGCCAGCCTCCTGTGGGGGCAGCTCGACCAGCCAGCGTCCCTCCGTATCGACCTCGGTCTGCGCCGTCACCGTATCGAGACGCACCGTGACGGTGGCGCCCGGTGCCCCCCACCCCCAGATACGGATCGGCTGCTGACGTTGAAGCACGGCATGATCCGAAAAGATGGGCGCCAGACGCAGCGGACGAGTCTCGCGGGCACATCCGACCAGCAACAGCCCGACAAGCAGCACAAGCAGATAGCTTTTCATAGATCGTAAATCGTAACCGGTTAACCTGAACAACCGCCCAAGATATGCAACGCCCCTCGAATGCACAAGACAGTTCGTTTCACCTCACCGAAAAGCCACGACGGAGGAAATGTGGAATATCCCAAAAAGGTGCGATTAAAACCGAGGTCTTCCTCGAGGAAGGCTGGCGCTTCTCGCTATTTCAATACCAAAAAGGTGCGATTAAAACTTTCAGTAGACTTCTTCTCCATGAGCCGCGCCAGCACATTTCAATACCAAAAAGGTGCGATTAAAACATGAAAGCAAAGCTTGATTTTGATCTTTAAACAAAATTTCAATACCAAAAAGGTGCGATTAAAACGGCATCGACCTGGAGCGGGTGCATGTGTCATGGAGATTTCAATACCAAAAAGGTGCGATTAAAACGACGGTACGACGGTCCTGGTCACGTTCAGTGGTCTGACCATTTCAATACCAAAAAGGTGCGATTAAAACGAAGCACAGACGCCTGGTTCGCACGCTTGAACCATCATTTCAATACCAAAAAGGTGCGATTAAAACACCGCACGCGCGGCCTTGAAACCAAGTACCTGAAACATTTCAATACCAAAAAGGTGCGATTAAAACGTCTTCACGCCGGCCTGCGCGGCCCGCTCGGCCAGCTATTTCAATACCAAAAAGGTGCGATTAAAACTCGATCTCGCGCTGCTCTCGCAGCCACAGCCCAAACTATTTCAATACCAAAAAGGTGCGATTAAAACCCCTGGTTCAGCTTCTTCAGCAGCGTGCTCTGTTTGAATTTCAATACCAAAAAGGTGCGATTAAAACAAGCGCGCGCCTGCTCCATCGCACGCTGCACAGCGTCATTTCAATACCAAAAAGGTGCGATTAAAACCTCCACCCCGCCGAACTGCTCCACAGCACGCTCGGGCAATTTCAATACCAAAAAGGTGCGATTAAAACGTCAGATCGTACCGAGTCCCGTCAGTGAGCTGCTGCATTTCAATACCAAAAAGGTGCGATTAAAACCTGGCTGGTGCGCGGGCAGCATGGTGAGCATGCAGGATTTCAATACCAAAAAGGTGCGATTAAAACAGGCGCTGCAGATCGTCGAGTCGGGCGGGTCGGAAGAATTTCAATACCAAAAAGGTGCGATTAAAACCATTTCGTGATCCATTCACCCCCGATCCGAATCGAAATTTCAATACCAAAAAGGTGCGATTAAAACCACCTGCAGCTCCTCGATCGACGTAATGTCGCGCAGATTTCAATACCAAAAAGGTGCGATTAAAACGCACGGTCGGTTTTGTCGGTTTTGTCGGTTTTGTCGGATTTCAATACCAAAAAGGTGCGATTAAAACTCGTGTGAAGCGGCACGGAGAGTTCCTTCGTCGTCATTTCAATACCAAAAAGGTGCGATTAAAACTCTATTCCGCGATACACTTGCATATACGCCCGCCGAATTTCAATACCAAAAAGGTGCGATTAAAACTCGTCAAGTTCCCAACACTCCGCATCCGCCCTTATATTTCAATACCAAAAAGGTGCGATTAAAACAGGTCGCGCGAAGCGTCACTCATCATTTCCGAATTTCATTTCAATACCAAAAAGGTGCGATTAAAACTATGCAGCGTATCGAACACTCTGTACGCCGCGAAGGGGAATTTCAATACCAAAAAGGTGCGATTAAAACGCGCCCCACAATTCGATCTCATCTACGCACACCCACATTTCAATACCAAAAAGGTGCGATTAAAACCGCGCCGGGCACCACAGCGCGGGCAACGTCCGTCAATTTCAATACCAAAAAGGTGCGATTAAAACACGGAAACGACTTGACGGTTTTCGCGCCGTTTGTAGATTTCAATACCAAAAAGGTGCGATTAAAACCATCGTGGTGGACGGACAGATGACAAACGAGCACGAGATTTCAATACCAAAAAGGTGCGATTAAAACAATGGTCTGATCCGGCGGCCGAGCTTTATATCGCTCTATTTCAATACCAAAAAGGTGCGATTAAAACTCTCCTATCAGTTTGTGCGGCTGTAACAACCCAACATTTCAATACCAAAAAGGTGCGATTAAAACCCGTCCGAGGATGTGGCGATGTACCACGTCTACGTATTTCAATACCAAAAAGGTGCGATTAAAACATGAGCTGAAGACCGGTCGGGGCCGAAGGCGGCGATCCGGATTTCAATACCAAAAAGGTGCGATTAAAACCGCGATCTTCGGTACACGATGGCGGCGTTGATCGCCGTATTTCAATACCAAAAAGGTGCGATTAAAACCGAAGATGAGTGGGGTATTTACGTACATTTTAGTGAATTTCAATACCAAAAAGGTGCGATTAAAACTCGTACCGGTGAACCCCATGAAGCTGGAGGACGGGAATTTCAATACCAAAAAGGTGCGATTAAAACCGGCGGGATGTCCGACTCACTTTATAACGACCCGTCATTTCAATACCAAAAAGGTGCGATTAAAACTTGCGCTGAACAGCCGGGTTCATCTGATCAGCGTGAATTTCAATACCAAAAAGGTGCGATTAAAACCTTGGCCGTTTACGGTAATTGTTGATCACCGATAAAATTTCAATACCAAAAAGGTGCGATTAAAACCCCCGGCCTTTCAAAGAGCAGAACCGGCTTCTGGAGGGTATTATAAGCGATTTGATCCGGAATGTCAAGTCCCCGGAGTCGTCGACCTCCGGTTACCCCTGAAACCCCGGGGTCCGACAACTTTTATTAAACTGCTAAAAATAAAAGAAATAAAACAACAGATTTTCTTTTACCTATCATTTGCGTTGCCGAATTCAGTTCGTTATCTTGGGGTCGACGACGCCAGTCAGGGCACTTCTCACGTAATTACAGGAGGTTACGATGCCGTACTACATTGCCGTTTACGATGTCAACGTGCGGCGCGTCGCCAAAATGCTTAAGCTCTTCCGGCGCTATCTGACCTGGGTGCAGCGCTCCGTCTTCGAGGGCGAGTTGACCGAAGCGCAGTTTCAGCGCCTGCAGCACGAAGCCGGCCGGCTCATGAACCCCGACGAAGACGTGGTCATCTTTTACGAGCTGCGCGACGTCCGTTACAGCCGGCGTCTGGTGCTGGGTACTGAACAGGGCCACCGCGACCGCTTCCTATGAATCACCACCACATGTGCAGCCCGCGGTAAGGCTCGTTCTTCGGGTCCAGCAAATGCCGGATCAGCTTGTAGCACTCCAGGCGAATCAAGCGTTCGTAACTGACGTGTCGCTCCAGACGACGGTGATAGACCGTCTGGCGCAGGCGTTCATCCCAGTGCCGGACGAAAATCCGTCGCCCTTCCTCCTTCAGGTAGACCCCGCCCAGCCGTTCCTCGAAATGACGCGGCGTGATCTCACCGGTCTTGACCAGCCGAAAAATGGCTCGATCTACCAGAATCGGCTTGAAAATCTCGGACAGGTCCAGCGCCAACGAAAAGCGCCGCGCACCCGGTTCATGCAGGTACGAAATGGTCGGATCCAGCGCCGTGCGATGAATCTGACGAATGGTGGTCGTGTAGCACAGGCTGTTGCCGAAGCTGATCAGCGCGTTGATCTCGTTGGAAGGCGGCCGCCGCTCGCGCTTTTCAAAAACAAAGGCTTCGCCGGGACCGTCGGCCAGAATGGACGGCCAGGCGCTGTAGTAGGCCTCCCGGCTGCGCCCTTCGATGCCCATCAGTTCGGGAATCTTTTCGGCGGACCTGAGCTGCGTGCGTTCCTGCTCGATGGTGGCGATCGCTTCGGCGACGGCTTCCCGACGCTCCCCTTCCAGGCGGTTGACGTAGTAGCGCAGCACACGGAGCAGGTTGTAGGTGGCCGCCTCCACGATGGCCCGGGCCAGATAACGCCGCCGCTTTGGTCGCACGTAGTGCAGCACCTGCTCGATGCGCAGCCGCCCGCTGTGCAGGTAATCGCGCGGGATGTAGGTGCCCGTGTAGTTGCCGTAGTAGTCGTAGAAGTGCGCCGGGATGTCGTGCCGCGCCAGAAACGTGAGCAGCTTCGAGTTCAGATCGACCTCGCCGAAAAAGTACAGGCTTTCGACCTGTTCGACCGGAAACGGGATGCGTTCGCCGGTGGGTGTGCCCGAGGGTTCGCCTGTCTCATCCTGATCGTCCGGGATGCGTTCGCCGGCGGCTTTTTCGAAAAAGAGCGTGTTCTGTCGCCGGCGCAGGCGTCCGCTGGAGAAGATGTAATAGGGCCGCTTCATGAGTTCGGGGGCTGACAGTCGCGTGGAAGCAGCGGTAGCAGGCGCGCAAAGCAGGCCATCGTGGCCACAACGTCGGCTTCGCAGTAGCGACGCACGCCTTCGATCCCTTCGGTCTCCAGGAGGTGCTGCACCAGACTTCCGTCGCCGTGCTCCTTGGGGCTCGGAATGTGCAGCAGCGCGCACAGATCGGCCAGCCCCAGGTTGATGCCCGCAAACAGGTTGAACAGGTCGCAATGGGGATATTGCTTGTAGGGATAATCATCCAGCAGGCCGCATGCCACGGGCAGCAGGCCGTGGTGGAGCGTGCGGGCCAGCAGAAAGGGCACGTCGAAGCGCTTGCCGTTGAACGTGATCCACAGGATTTTCTCGCCAAGATCTACAAACTGCTGCACGTCGCGCCAGAAGCGCGCGAGCATGGCGCCTTCGTCGTCGGGCGTAGGCGCCAGATAGGAGTGCGGCGGGTTGGGCCGGAAGGGATCGTCGACGGCCCGTTGCACCGAAATGCACACGATCCAGCTCAGCAGGGGATGCAGGCTGGCGGCCCGCTGCGCCAGTGCTTCCTCGTGCGCTTCGGGTTCACGCTGGCGCAGGAAGTGCACCTCGCGCGCCAGGCGGGCCTGCTGCTGGGCCGAGTACCCATCGGCCGGCAACGGACACGTCTCAATATCCAGCGCCAGGTAATGCATGGGAGGCGTCAGAAATTGACAGGCAACTGTCGCTCACGCCAATTATCAGGCCACGGCACGTTCGCCGCCCGGAGCATTTCCCCGATAAACTCCACGCTCTTTGCACGAATACGCTCATAGTCATCCTGAGAGATTGGTTTAAATCCATGCGCCAGAATGGAATAATTTCGCAACTGAAGCAAGTTTTTCAGAGCATTCTCCCAGCGCTTCCAGACTGATCTACAACCTTCATCCAGCTCGGCAAGCAGCGTATAGGCCTCCACAAGAGCCAGTTGTACCTTACCACGAGCCGCCTCACGCTCGGCGTAGCGCGCCTGTAATGTCTCCGGTAGTCGTGCTACTTCAAGATTGCCTGTGTCCAGGCCATAACGGATTTTCAGGAGAAGTTGACCGGTCAACTCAATGGCCCGGTATAGACGGGCGACGGCATCATCAAAGCGCTGTTGATGAGCTCTGCGCTCTGCGTTGAGCAACAGATCTTCTACTGCCTCAAATCCATGCATCTTTTTCGTAAGTTTCGTGGCCTTCATTTCTCCCTTCAGCAATGCCAGGCTACACCGTATATTTTCCAGAAAAAGAATCCACTCATAAAAATCTTTTCGATATGGCTCAAGGAGATTTTTGGCTGTTATATGGTCAAATTTATCCCATAAGTCAAAAGCCTGACATAGGATTACCCGACGCTGCAACCTGCTTTCGATTTCGGAGGGAAGATCGGGTGTCTGTATTAGCTGGTCAATCAACTCTTTTGCAGCAGCATAATCATATCGACGCAACAGTGTAGCCAGTAGCCTTTCCTGGCGCTGCACATAAGTAGCATCTGTGCGCGACAGTCGAACGCGCTGGGTTCCGGCCTGAACCTGACGCAAATCTGCCCGCAGGCCTTTCATCACACAGAGAAAAACTCCGGGCACGTCCATTGCAGCAGCCACAAGTCCGGCCGACATAGACTTGGTGCCTCCCGTGTAATCCACGATTAAGTTCGCTCCTGCAAACTCCTCCTTCTCTCTTTCTATAATCCTCAGCGATTCTGTATAACAGACTACCGGATCATCAATTTCTTTGATACGGACAATTTCATAACAGCAATCCGTTGCTCCTGCTTGCTCCAAAATCTGTGGAATCAGACGATAGCTCCCCTGAGCAGTCTCAAGATCATCTGAACAGACAAAAACAATGCGATCAGGTCGGTTTTTCTGAATTGAGGATATTACAGGATCGATTGATCCACCAACAGAGATTACAAGAATTTTCTGTACTGATTTAGCTTCCATAGTCAATTCACCTTTTTGACATCAACAGCGCGGTATTGATTTTCTTCCTTTACCAGACGAAAGCGTACCCGAGCGCCTTTCTCCAGGCCGGTCATATCTGCGGTTGCAAAATCAAACCGAATTGGTTCACCGCCCTTGTCTGATAAAATCGTGCCGTATCCTTTGCTGAGTTTCAGATTGTGTACTACGCCGGTCTCATAATCCTGAGGGACATCTCCTGAAGTAGTGATTTCCATTTGTGGACGCGAAGACCTCGCCTCTGTATCCACTTCGGACGCTGACTTTTTCGCTTGCTGAATGTCAGCATCCAACCTGATCTGAACCCAGCCGGCCAACCAGGATGGCTCCTCTCCATCAAAGACAATCTTTCGCGTTTTTGGGAAAACAGGGAATCTGAGTTGATTTTTATTTCTGTCGTAATTCAGACCATATTTTTTTCGAATCTCATTCAGGTTTTCCTCTTCAAGATAATCGCCTGTCATTGATCGCCATCCGCTACTCCATCCCAGACGTAGCAGAAAGCGTTTGCCCTCTTCCGGCGTATCTTCGGCCGGAATCAACTGCACCAAACTGTCAATACTGTCGAGCAATCGCTGCAGTCTCCCATTGCCACATTGTTCCAGAAAGGCCTGTTCGCGTTTCAGCAGGTGCCGAGCATGGCGATTTGCCCAGCGTGCTAACTGCTCCAGGCTTAACTTACCTCTAAAATGCAATTCCCGCTCGGCCCGTTCATCATCCAGAAGGAAACGATCCAGTCGCAACGACAAAACACCCTGCGTACCAGGCCTGAGCATCTCGGCGTAAACAGGAGTGGCCTCACGGATATCAGAAAAGGAACGCCTTCTAGGCACATTACGCCATCCGTAACGTCCGCCTCCCGGATCGGTCAGGTTGAGAATGAACAGCCGGTACAGGTCAAGATCCTTCTGATGCACAGGCGTGTCGAACACGGCCAGCACACGCAACAGGTCATGATTGGGGTCACGTCCCAGCACTTCACGAACTAGCGGTTGCGCTGCCCACTCCCTTTTTTTGCCAGTTTGTGTCAGCAGTTGCTGCTTACGCCCCTGGTCTAATTGTTCCCAGAAATGCCGAAAAATCACCGTGCGCAGTGCCCCCTTGAGCGACGATCCTGGCACATAGGGTTGGCCGTTCCCATCCCGCACAAAAACCAGGATTTCCCTGCTACGACAGGGTAGTTCATACTCAATGCCTCCCTCAATCTCCCACAGCAATTCCGCACGCCTCTGTTCATCCTCAAAGTCCGCCAGCGACTCAGGATGCTCCTGCAGATAACGCATCAAGAAGTGTTCGGGAATTACATACGTCCCCTCATTGTCTACAACAAAATCGAGGTTTCTCTGCCACCTGATCCCGCAGCCGACATGGACAGGCGTAAGTACCTCCAGGACCGCCTGCACCTGCTCCGCAATCCGACGACCCGTATGCGGCGTAGCTTCCATTGTCATCTCACTCGGGCTTGACATAAATGGGTACTACCATGGCCTGACCGTTACGCCAGACGGGAAACGGCAACGCTGGCACCTCATCATGAGAAAGTGTTGCGACCAGTCTACCCCGGGGTATCAGATTCTTCCTGAAACACAGCACGGAACCTTCTGCAAAGAAACGGGCGGCTCGACGCCGCAGCGTCATGGCTCCGGGCGCCGTCACCCAGCCGCGCCGGGTTACCAGGGCATAATGCGAACGCAATGGATCAATGTCGCTGACATCCTCGGGACGTGGATTATACAACGAAAGCAACATCACATACGCTGTATTTTCTTTCTCTGGAGCCTGAATCGTCAATTCCTCTCGCTTCCATCTGAACCACCCCTTCCCCATGGTCCGGTCGGCCCCGATTCCCTCATCGGCCAGCAAATGCAACGCTGTTTCGAATCGCTGCTGTACTTCCTCATTTTCAAAGGTGGCCAGAAAGAACAGTCCGGCTTCCCGGTCAAAATAGACCTCTGCAAAGTGATAGATTTGCGAGGCCTGCGTTACACGGTCGAGCGCCACCCGGGGACGCACATGGGTAGCCATGATAGCCTGACCGAGAGGGGCTCCTGCAAACCAGAAAGGCCCCTGCAGGTTATTTTCCTGCACTTCCAGTGTCTGTCCGAGAAGCACCTGCTCAAAGAGCGCCAGGCTCAGATAACGTACCTTTTTCAGGCGTTTCAGTAGCGCATACTGTTCCTCCGGAACTTTCGGGAAAAAGCTAAGCGGGCGAGGAAAGAAGAGTTCATCACCCACAAAGGGAAACGTAGAGGACAGCTTTACGGCTCCCTCCCGGAGCAGCCAGCATACGCCTTCTGCTCCATACAACCAAGAAGCCGCCACGCATATGGCGCTGAAAAGCGTGTCGGAGGGAATGGTAGCCGATACGCTTTCTTCGCCGAAGCCTTCGGCGGCTACGTGTAACCCGTTCGGGAATCGTAGCCGATAGCAATGAAAGTTCATGAGACCGACCGGGAACGCACCTGGAGTTCCTGAGGGATCGTCACAGACTCATACAACTGCCAGTCGCCTCCCTTCTCATAAATGCTGCGGTCCTTATAGCGCAGGCGTCCTACCACAATGCGCACCTGCCCGCTTCCACGCGACCCTTTGCCGCCCAGGTAATCGTTCTGCAAAAGCAACAGGCCTTCAAAAAGCAAATTCAGCAGCCTGCTTTCGTCATCACCCTCATACACATTGATAATGTGTTCCATGCGGAAAACAGCCCCGGCCGGTACGCGTTCCAGCTGGCGCGGCACCGCCGCCGAGGTCACCCGATCGATTGCCACCTCCGTTTTGACTTCCGTATAAGGCATATCGGTGGTCTTACTGCCGAACAAACGCTGCGCGCTTTTGCGCGTCAGCAGACAGTCACGTACGATCAACCGTCCGACGGGCTGGTCTGCCAGATTGCGCTTGCGCACTTCTTCGGGCGTAGTGCCGAACAACTGCACAATGGGATGACGAATATCTTTAAAAACAAATCTTTTAGCCTCTCCAAATCCTTCACTAAACGTCTCCGCATATTGCTCCCCAACATGCACACGTTCCAACAGGGCGCGCATTTTGCCCTTCAGCGAAGAACCGGGAATGTACGGTTCATTCGTGAGAGGATTGCGGACGACCGTAGCATCGGCCCCGCCGATGCTCATGCCCAGATTCGATCCGCCAATGTGCAGGCCGGTAAGTGCTTTGATAAAACCCTGCACCTGAATTTTTTTGACCAGTTTACCGGTGATCATCTGGTTTTCCATGGCTTATTTCCCTCCGTAGGCACGATGGTACGCAAGAACCGCTTCAAAAAAGTCGGCAAAGCGCTCAAAGCGCTGAGCCTGTTCGCTTTCTTCTTTAGCCTCAAGTATTGCATCTATAGCCCGAATAAAAACCTTGTTAAAATCCTTCGACCCATCTGTTGCGTTACGAGAGGTAGCATATGTTAAGCGTGGCTTCAACAATAGCATAGCAGACAAATCAAATCCTTTCATTCGCATGCGCTCTACTTCACCGTAAATATTTCTTATCTGAGAAGTTGTAAGCGCACTATACCTTTTCTGATCAGGATCTCTTCCGGCCAGGCATCTTCCAAATCTTTCTGCATACAATATTGCTTCTCTGTTTAGTCCATCACGAATCCATTCAACCACTTTTTCCTGGCCGTCAATTTCTTGGCCATTGATTGTAAACTTTGTCGGCATGGCTACTCCTCCTTACGGGTTAGCATTTCGGTCCAGCGGGCAGGTATATGTATAAGCGCAACAAAGTCGCTTTCCGTCGAGGTACTGCAGAAGAGCTCGGCTGCCAGTTGTAGCAGATCGTCGGCGAACGCTTTGTGCTGATTCGCATACCGCGCCAGGCTATAGCAGGCGCGCCACCGCCATCGGCCCCAGATATTCTGATGCTGCTGATACTCTGCATAGATCCCGTATAACCGGCCTAAGATACCACGACTGACGCGATCTTCCTGAATAGCCTGGTAGAGTCGCACCATCCACTGGTGCAGCACCTCCAGATCGTTCCAGCTGATTGGTGTTTCCAGAAAAGACAGCGCATTTTTTGAAACTGTAGCCACCTCTACACCATTCCGGCGCACATGGCGACGAAAATCTTTGGCCTTCTCTTCAGCCCGTCCCGCTTCCTGCGCTGCATGGTACAGTGGCAATTTAGGAGGAAAGAGGGCAATGCCTCCAGAAAGTGTCATATATGGATTACCTCCTGTAAATCGATCAAACTCGCGTCGAATCCATTGTGCCACATCAGGAAGCACATTCCAGACCCCCACGATAAAAAGATCATCTCCACCCGCATAAACAATCTGTATCATATCCTTTAATTGATCTCCCTGATTTTGCTGTACCCCCTCACACACACTCCATCGTAGCCTTCTGAGTCTATTCAGATACCCGGCAAAGAAAAAGTCAAGCATTGTGGAAAGCTGCACTACTCGGGAAAACGTCGCATGCGCTCCCAGTCCATCTCGGAAAATCTGTCCCAGATTATCGACATCCATCCGCAACGCCCCCAGCAACCTGCTCCCCTGGGCGCGCTCGGCCGCCTGGTCGAAGTCACCTTCGAACGCCCAGTTTCCCCCGTAAAACATCCAGCTCTGATGCAGCGCTCCGGGCCGCACTTCGTCTGTATTGAGCCAGATTAACTCGCCCTGAACATTCCCAACTTCAGGCGGCCCTTCATAAATCCGAAAACGCCAGCCATTGAACAACGCATTGCCATCACCGGGAGCATCGGGGCTCAACAACTCGATGGCTCGAGCACTTCGTAACGCTCGTCCCAGTTCTCGGGCCTCATGCTGTTCCTGACTGATATACCGGGGTGTTGCTTCGTTTTCTTCCTGGTAGGGAAAGATTACTTCAGCTTGTAGCTTTTCTGCCTCTTCCCCGGTCCGGCACAGGTAGCGTCCGGTAGCATAGCATGTAACAATGGACCCACCGGGGCCCCAGGGATCCCAGAAATCTTCCTGCGTAATCCGGGCACTAAAAGGCTGGCGTTTCTTCTGCTCGATTTTTTCAGTAACTTCAGCCCACTTTCGAGTGATGGGATGTGGATGCTGCTCTCCAACAAAATCCTGACCACACAGCTCGACATGGGCTATAACGAGCCCGATTGCTCCGTCGTAGCGTTCCAGCAACCATTCCTGGGCCTCCTGTTCAAAGCGACGTAGTACTTCAGAAAACCTGCTGGTATTGGGCGCCAGCACGTAGAACTTCCCACCACTGGCATACAGCAGGCAGGCCAGCGGCAAATCCAGACGGCGCAACAGTTCACGCGCTGCTACCTGTAACAGAAGCTGCAGGTAAAATGAACGTCCCTTAAGCGCTCGAAGAGCTCCTTTGTGTGCAATGTTATAAATGTATCGCTGAATTCCTGTAATATCGCCACAGACTAACCGAAACCGATTTTCATTCCTATCAAAAACATCTGATTGCGCGGAGCTGTCTGGTCGTTCTTGTAGAAAGTCGTACAGGCAGACAGCCAGAGCAGCCGTCAGACGACTGTGTTCATATAGAGAAATATCCGGAACATTTCGATAGGAAGCGGACGGAACGCACCAGAGATACTTTTTAAGCAGCGCCAGTAAGGTGTCCGGGTGTATCGCCGCACCAAATTGCGCGAGTTCCTGCAGAAACGCCTGCCAGTGCTGCAGATATCGTTCCTGCAGTTGCGCTGGCTCAGGAAGGTTCTGTTCAGGAAATGGATAATATTCATCGTTCAATCGGCCGATCGGCTGCCAGACCTCCGGCGGATTGCCTTGCGTCTCACCCAATCGGACTGCTGAAAAAATACTCTGCAGTGGCCGCTGTAATGTTTCTGTGTCACGCCGTCGCTCGCCACTGGCCAGAGAATCCGCCTCGCAGACAATCTCGGCCAGTCTGCGTAACGATCCTTTCAGATTGCTCCTTCGCAAATCTTCGAGATGATGAAAAGCTGCAATTGTTTTAATGCGTTCATCTTCAAATAACGCATCGATCACCTGAGCTGAAAGCAACGGATGCTTCAGGTGCTCATCAAGAGCGCGCTGTCGGAACTTACCGATGTCATGCAAAAGCGCGCCCAGGTACAGCGCTTCTCTTTCAGAGTACGGCATGTGTCTCTTACTCAATCCAGATCTCCTTCTTTATAGACACCATTTCACCCAAAGCATAACTCCTCGTACGCACATTTTTTGCAAAAGCGGCGGTTTTCGAGGCGAGGTGGTGGCGTGGGCCGGGCGGCCGTCTGATGCAGCTCCTGCACGAGCGTGCGCAACCGGGCTTCGTCGTCTGCGGTGAGCGTGACGGTTTCGGTGCGGCGCTGGCGGGGAAAGTTGAGCTGGCCTTCGAAGGGACGACCGTCGGGCCGCGTCACACCCCGGAGCTTGAGCAGCCACAGGTAGAAGCGGAGCTGCCAGCGGTGCGCTTCGAGGCCGGAGGGACTCCGTTTCGTCTCGTGGAATACGCCGTCGCGCAGCTCGGCCCAGTCGATGCGTCCGGCCAGCCGGAGCCCTTCGGGGTCTTCCACTTCCACATTCACGTGCTGCAGCTCGTCGGCATAGGTGGTCTCGTCCAGCAGGCGTCCCAGCGCCACGGCCTCCGATTCCTGCTCCATCCAGAGCCCGTGCACGGCCAGCCATGCCTTGCGCGGACACAGCACAAAATAGTTCACCAGCGTGCCGGTGATGGAAAGCTCAGGCATGGTCCCTTTCTCGTGCCTGCGTCTGCTCAGAGGTTCGCCCCTGCCATTTCACAGCATGAACGATGCAGTATCATTTCTGACATCTGGCTGAAGCCCCAGACAGGGATCGTACTTGCAGTCGGCCACCCATACCCGGTACTCCTGCAGCCGCGTCAGTGCATTCTGCTGACGCAGGGCATGAAAGCGTCCCTGCGAAATCGGCACGAGCAGCCCGTAAGCTTCGACGTACTCCCCGCGTTCGGCTCGTCGGAAGAACTCTTTCTGGAGCTGCAGCGGAAGCACTTCGTAGCCATCAAACAGCGCATCGAACTGATCCTCCAGGTTCGGATCCGACTCGAAAGCCACCAGGTGTTCCGGTCCGGCTACCGCTTCGTAGGAAGAACGGCCACGCGCCACCTCCTGCTGAAGCGACGGCACTTCGGGCTCGTACACCGCGTCCAGCCACGCACCGATCATCGCCTCATCGATCATTTGTCCATCAAACCGCGCGAGGTGCTCCACCGTGCGACGCATCAGCACTTCCTGACGATATGGCCAGGTCCAGTCCATGGCTTCTGTCATCACAAAAACGGGACGTTCTTTGAAACGCCGCTGGCGGTTTACCCGCCCGAAACGCTGCACCAGCGCTTCCAGAGGGGCCGGATCGGTGTAGATCGTATCGAAATCGACATCCAGGCTCACCTCCACGACCTGTGTGGCCACCACCACGAAGCCGCCCTGACGTGGCTGTCGATCGACCCGCGCCTGCAAGACGGCCTCTCGCTGCAGCCGATCTTCGGCCGTAAATCGGCTGTGCACCAGCAGCACCGGATCGTGCTCGGGATCGCAACGTTGCGGCCACGGACTGTTCAACCGTACCGCCAGCGCTTCGGCGAGCTGCTGCGCAGCGGCTACCAGGTTGGTTACGACCAGCACAGCCTCACCCTGCTGCACACGCCGAACGATCTCGTCCAGAACGTGCCCATCCGTCAGCTTTCCTTTTTTCAGAAAAAGGCGATGGCGACAGAATTGCTCGTACAGCTGACCGTCGGCCGACTGCCAGACAACCTTCAGTTCCCGCTCCAGCAAGCCGCGCAGCCAGGAAGGCATGGTAGCTGTCATTACGGCCAGGCGCACGTCAAAATGCTGCTGCAACATGGAAAACAGTCCCAGGAGCAGCCCGAGCCGAAAGGGTTCGTAGCCGTGAATTTCATCGACGATCAGATGGGCTCCCTGGAGCATGGCCCACTGCCCTTCGTAGCCTGGCAATCGGAAAGCCGCCCGCAGTAACTGATACGGTGTAGCCAGCAAGACGGGCTGCTGATGCAGGCGTCCCAGCGCCTTGAATCGCTGCGCCTGCTGATAGGCCACCGCGTGTTCAGTCACCTCGCCACGAACCAGTTCCCGGTAAACCGCCTGGACCGCCCGGCTATGCAGCAGCGCCACCTCGTCCCTGCCCAGGCCGTATTTTTCGACGAAACGCCGATACATGGCATTCAGGCTGGCCTGGTATGGAAGCAGATAGCATACAGCGCCCCGGCGGCCTTCCTGAAGCTGACGGCGCGCCCAGAGCAATGCCGCTTCCGTTTTTCCGCTTCCAGTAGGCGCGGCCAGCAGCAGCGAGCCCACATGCTCGGCGGCCGTTTGTTGATGCGTGTACCAGCCAGATCGGCTGGACGATAACGCCTTTGCAACGCCGTCCAGATCGGGTGCCTTCAGCGGGGGTGCCTGCGCACTGGCGAGGCGATCGGCCTGCAGCATGAGGCCGCGTACAAACAGCGCCTGCCGCCGACGCTGCCATGCGTACCGGCGCTCCCTGCGTGCAGGCTGACGCTGGCTCCCAAAGTACCGGCGATAACAGGCGAGCGCCTTCCGAATACGATCCGGCCCATCGCCCAGCAACACCGGCACGTCATTGAGCATCACGTGAAGCGACGGCGCCTGCACGTTCAGGCGCTCTGCCGAGACTATCCCGGGCCATTCCTCAGCAGTCCAATGGGCCAGCGCCTCCAACCTTTTTTGATCCATTTCCTGCCAGCGCTCATCGATGCCGCTGTCGGCCGGATCTTCCACTTCGATGTACTGGCGGGCCAGCACCGGGTAATCCCGATGGTGGGCGGCCACGGCGGCCACCGCCAGCGGATAGCGCGGGTCGTCTGCCGGCAAGAGCCAGTCCAGAAACGCCAGCGAGAGCATCTCGTGGCGGTAGTTCCATTTTTCTCCGCTCTGGAGCATTTCCTGGAATCCCCGGGCAGCCTTGCCGAAATCGTGCACCCAGGCGGCGGCAAACAGCGCGTCCCAGAGGCCGGGCAGTTCCAGCTTCTCCTCCAGATCGGGCATGCGCTCGCGCAGCTGCCGCAACCGCGCCACCACCTGCCGGGTATGGGCCGGGAGCGACTCCCCGCCCCGGGCTGCGCTTTTCGCCAGCAGGTCTTCCGCTTCCATACAGCTTAACGGAACGCGTGGAAATAGAGCAGATGCGGTTCGTTTGAACCTGACGCTTCTGTCCAGCACGGTTCCGGCGCGTCCGACTCCAGATGGACCGGTGCATCCAGTGCCAGAAACCAGTCCCACGCCACCTGATGCCGGCTTCTCGGGGTAATGAAGCGCGGCATATAGAAAGCAGGAGCCAGCGGTGCCTTTTCCCGAAAGCTTACCGGAAGCAGTCCGGGCACCAGCCATCCTCTGCGCGCGGCGTGCAGCCTCACTCGTTCGACCCGTCGTACGCTGACCAGCTCCTGAGAGCGGCCCAGCGTCAGGATATAGCAGGGGTTGCGAAATGCCCGGTAAAGTGCCTCCAGTTCGTCCCCGGTCACGTACAGCGTAAGTCGAGGATGCACCAGCCACTCACGCGGAAGAATGTTGCTTGTCGCTTCCAGATTCTTCCGGGCGGCTTCGCCACGCGTGGCCGTATTGGGCTGCACAAACCATATCGTTTCGACGTCATCGACACGATGCCGCGCACATTCGAAACGATAGGCAAAGCGCAGCGTCTGCGGATCCGGGAAATGCCCCAACGCCGCGCTGATCAGTCCGTAGATCGTAGAAGGCGGCGGCATAGGATAAGTGGGCTGGCGGCCGATCAGAAAATGCGGATAGCGAAACGACGCGACCGGGCCCGCCAGCTCAACTTTGACCGCTTCCAGACGCGCTTCGTTCATGCCAGCCATTCCGGATGACGTTCCAGTTCTTCAGCAAGCCGCGCAAAAACCCGGCGGGGATGTCCCAGTACCACGCCATGAGGATAGGCCTGCTGTAGCGTCTCCAGGTTCTGTTCCAGCTCCTGACGCCCCTCCGACGCATACCCTTCCACCCAGCCGATGTACAGCGGCGACAGAATCTGGTCGCCCCAGACCTCGCCAACTTCCTGGAACGCTTCCAGTACAGGCCGCGCCAGACCTTCGCGATCTCCGTCGATCGTGTAGTAGAACGGATTGTTACCGCCCCGCACGACGGCCATGACCACCACCACCGGATTCACATCCGTGTAGTGCAACGCCTGCTTGGCGCCTCCGTCCACCACCGGCATGGCCGAAAGCAATGCGCGAATCCGCTGCAGACGGACCTCGTCCGGAAGCCGATAGGCCCGGTTGGCTTCATCGTGCGCCAGGCCACGCGTTTCAGCCAGCTGGCGCCGCACTTCGTCCAGATTCAAAAAGCCGGTGCGGTTCTCATAGGTAAACACGCCGATTCGGCCGAGGTCGATGGAAAACATGCCTTTGAGCGACGTACGATAAAACTGGTGTTCGTGCGGAACCGGATCACCCTCATGACGACTCATGGTCCCGAAATCCTGCACGAGCCCATCGCTCATGGCCACCAGCGTCCCTACCCGGAAGGGCGAAACGCGCGTCACCGTCTCTTTCGTCTCGGTGGCGTCCACGAAGGCCGCCCGACTGTCCGCGGCTTCCACACTTTTGCCCGGCGCACGCATGTAGCCGAACACGTCGTCATCGGCATACTCGACGGGATTCGCGTCGGTGTAGGCCACCTTTTTCTCCCGGAAGATGGGCGCGACGGTCCACCCCTCAGGTTGCAGTTGCTCCAGCGTACGCCGCAGCCAGTAGCGGTAGGCCTGAGCCGATACGTACGGATAGCTCCGGCCATTGATGCGAAGCGCTTTGACCACCACGGCATTTTCCGTGGCGCTTCCGGGCTGCATGCCCGCGTTGTTCAGCGCCGAGGCCGGCGCATGAATCACCTGGATCCCAGCAATGAATGCCATGGCACTTCCCCTGTTTTGGTTAGGCTTCTTCTGTTTCTTCGTCAGGGATCTCCTCTTCCAGCAGCTCGGGTGCTTCCGCAAAGAACCCGGCCTGATGCAGCTGCTCCAGCACGCGAATACGAACCAGATCGCGCACCAGACGCCAGTCGGTCCGCGGAAAGCCCTCGCCTTCTTCGAACAGAAGCAGGTAGTCGTCGAAGGTGAGCAACAGCTGGTTGGTCCGGCGCAGCCGCTCCCGGATTGCCCGGATCAAAAGCGCCCGAAAAGCGCCATAGGCGTCGGTTCCGGAGACCAGCCCCATCAGTTGCCGGTACAGCCGGCGATCGTTGTTCGCCTGAATCTCGTGGGCCAGCTCGTCGGCCAGTCGGCGGATGGTTTCGATGCGTTCCGGTGTCATTGCAGGCATCAGTTCGGTTAAAAACAGTTCAACCAGTGGCCAGATGTCGATGTCTTCCGTGCGAAAGTCCTGGCGCTGCCCTGTTCGGTTCAGGGCAAAGCGCAGAAAGATGCGTCGGATGAAACCGGCGGCCTCGTCCGGCAACGCCGGCAACAGTTCGTACACGTCGTTGCGGGCCTGCAGGCGTTCATCATCGGAAAGCGGCGCGCCCTGCTTTTTCCTGCCCTGCGGGATCGCCTGCTCATAGGCACCGTCTCTGGGACGACGCCAGAACGCCCGCACCAGTGCTTTCCATCGGGGACGGTGTGCCGCCGCTTCGGCCCGGGCCAGAAAGCGATTGACCAGCGGACGCACTGTGTAGATGTCCACAGATGGGCCAAGCCCTCTATTAGACAAATGATATAGCGTAACGCTTACAAGCTGATCACTCGGCGCAAAACGATGTGACCGTCCAGGCCCGAACACCTCTTCCAGGGCTTCCAGCAGGCGCGTACGGGGCGCTTTACGGTCTTTCCAAGAGCCACCCGCCCGCAGCAGGGCCAGCTCTCGGTCCAGCGTTTCTTTCCAGTATTCGCACAGATCGAGCAGCAACTCCGGATCGTCGGCGCCCACGATCATGGCGCGTCCACTGACGATCGGAGCGACGCGCGGAAGCGACAGCACACATCCCAGCGCCAGTGCCGAAAGCGGAAGTTCGGAGCGACCGTTTGGATAGAAGTTGAGCTGCTGCTGCCCCATCAGCATCGGGAAAAGATCCCGGGCGGCCCGAACTACGGCGGGCCTCTCCGGGAAGAATGTGCAGGGCTCTCCAATATCTGCAAAACTTTTGGTTAAGCCGAGCTTTTCTTTTAATTTTTCTTTTCTTACCAACGGATTATTTTTCCATTTAACGTTATCAAAATTAAACAGCAGAGCATCAATAGGTAGTAGTTTATCCAGATAGTCCTGCTCCAGCTCGTCCATCCACCGTGCCCACTGATCCTGTGTAACGTCTTCGGGTCGGTCGTTGCCAGTGGCCAGCACGACGGCGGCCACGCCCATGTCGATCAGCGCGTGACCGGTCCAGCGGAGTCCTACGGATGTTGTTTCGTGTGCCATGACGCTCTTTCAGGCTTGCATTTGCCGGGAAACCCGGGATTGCCGTCGATCCATCCGATCCAGCGGCTCGCCCAGGGCGCCGAAGCCGCAGCCGGTCAGTTCGCCCGCGCCCACCAGCCAGGCAAACTGCACGGCTTCAGGCGGGCCCTCGACGATCACCGGACACAGGCTGCCCCGGTGGTCGATCCCCTTGATGCGCACGAGCTTGGTCTTGGCCCCGCGGTAGCGTCGATCGAAACGCATGGTGGCCTGCGGCGCCAGATGGCCCAGCCCGGCCGCCGCCAGCTTGCGACGCAGCACGCGTGTGAGCACCTCGTCGGCCGCCTCGTCCTCCCAGGTCAGGTAGTCCCGGCCGCCGTCGGCACGCACGCGCCGCGCCACGACCGGGCTCTCCACACGAAACACGGCCCGCGTGCCAAACGACGGCACCGGTAGCGTCTGCACGCTGGCCACGGCCATCCCGGCGATCACGGTCGGGTCGCAAAAGATACCCCGCACCAGCCGCTCCACCGGTTCGCCCTCGTAAAAGCTGAGCGTCCAGAACGCCCCCTTCGGGAAGTGCAGCCCCCCCTTCCCCAGGCGTCCCCCCTGCAGCCAGCCGAAGGAGTAGAGACTCAGGTTATCGTGCCAGTCGTTCTGTCCCAGCCAGCGGTGCAGCACGCCCGCCAGCCGGTAGGGATAGGTGAACGGCACCGGCTCACAGGACGGCGTCAGCAGCAGTCGTAAACGCATGGGCTTCTCCGTTCAGTGGTTCTTCGCGTCGCGTAAAGCTGAAGGTTGATCGTACACCCCGACGCCATAGCGTTCGGCCATGCGCCGGGCTTCGCTGGCGATGCGATGGCGCAGCACGGGCGGGCCGATCACCTCGCACTCGGCCCCGTAGCTGAGCACCCAGCGCGCCACGTCGGCCAGGCCCGTCACCTGCAGGTGCACGTCCAGCGAGCCGTCCGGACGCTCTACGAGCACCTGGCTTGGATGCCACTGCTCCTCCCGGATCCAGCGGGCCTGATAGGGCGAAAAGCGCAGATGCACGGCATAGGTGCGCTCGTCCCGGTGCATGCCGAAGGCCGGCCCCAGGTAAGCCTCCAGGTCGAAGTCCGGCCGCCGCGCGAAGGTCTCCTCGCGCAGCTTTAGATGTCGGATGCGGTCGATGCGGAAGTCGCGCATGGCCTGCCGCAGCCGACAGTAGGCCACCAGGTACCAGCGGCTCTGGTGCGCTACGATGGCATAAGGCTCCACGTCGCGCTCGGTGAGCGCGTCCGCGTAGTTGGCGTAGTAGTGCAGGTGCACCACACGCTGCTCGGCCGCCGCCCGACGCAGCACGTCCAGATAGCGCAGCGGGGTGCGCGGACGCGGTCCCATCTCGAAGCGCAGCGTACGCGTGAGCGTGTCGGGATCGACGTGAATCGGCTCGGGCAGATGCGCCGCCAGTCGCTCGACGGCCGCCTCCAGCAGAGCGGCGTCCGGCGTGTCGCCAAAGGCCTCCAGCGCCAGTCGGGCCACCAGAAAGGCCGCCAGCTCGGCCCGATCCAGCGCAATCAGCGGCAGATTTTCGGTAAAAGACTCTTCCAGGTAATACGTCTGGCGACGGGGATCATAGGCCACCGGCACGCCCAGCCGACGCAGGTACTCGATGTCGCTGGCGATCGTGCGCCGGGACACCTCGAAGTGCCGGGCCGCCCGCGTGGTGGTCAGCGGACGGCCGCTGCGCAGCCATTCCAGCAGCCGCTGCAACCGCAGGATCTGCGGCCCGCGCAGTGCATGACCGCCTGTCGCGCGCCCCGGCATTCGGTGAAGAAACGCTGGTCAAAACATGCCCTGCTCCTACGATAAGAAAGACACCGTGCAGGGTAGCTTCATAACCTCTGTGGGAAAATTTTTTTATGAACCGGCCGATACGCCCTGCCTCATTCATCATCCGGTGCCGCGTTTGCCAGCGCTTCCAGAAACTCAGCAAAAGCCAGCAGTTCTTCACGTAGCGTACTCCAGAGTTTCGGTAGAACGGCCATCAGGCTTTCTATTTTCTCCGGCGTAAGGTTCATGGTATACACATTGCGCACCAGATGGCGAAAACGACGGAATTCATCCAGGGTATGTGCGGTGGTCTGGCCAATAACGGCGGGTCGCATTTCCGGAACGTCTTCAGCCATCCAGCGCAACAGGTCGCGGTGCCATGTCTGGCCTGTGGGAATCCGCTCATCTACGTTGCGAGCAATCAGGACAAAAAGACGCTCGACGCCGGAATAAAAGCCATGCAGATTCAGGGCCACAGCATCAAGATAAGCCCATTCCTCCGGGGTCTGAAGCAATCGCAACCACGCCTGACGGGCTCGACCCAGCACCTGCTCCAGCTCAGGGATTTCACCCCGAATCCGTTCTGCCACTGCTATGTAACGCGTCTTCACAGCTCGATGCCATAGCGTTCAATAGCTCGGCGTAGGGCGCTACCGACCCGTTCCAGTTCGATCAGATCGACCGGCCTGTCAGCAATCATCTCCTCGGCCAATCGCCAGGCTGCCCAGTAATCTGCGGCATGCAACCCTTCCACCGCCAGGTCCACATCAGAATCCGGTGCAAACCAGGCACCATGGGCCAGCGAGCCTAAAAGTACCACACGCCGAACGCCAAAGCGCACCTTCAACGCCTGCGCTACCGACCGAGCCCGATCAATCAGCGCATCCCGTTCTTCGCACCCGGCCAGTATTTCATGCCGTTCTGCAACCCGACGCTTTGCTGCGCTCAAGTAGGGTCTCCATCCCTCTCCTCTCAATTCCAGTGCGGTAGGCATATCGTCCCCTTTGTCTGCCTGGCTCGTTGCTGTGTTTACCTGCGCCGGGTTGGAAAGGCTCCCTCTATTCAAAGGCCGGATCGCATTGAAACAGCTGCCTGCGCATTACCCTGGAAACGTTCGTTCCGTTTTTCAGCGCAAAGATACGCTCTTCGCCACGAATTGCCGCCTGTTTTCTCGGGTTTACTCCGCCACCGGCTCGGCCGCGCCCGGCACCTTTTTGCCGAGCAGGCGCAGCCCGAGCAGCAGTACGGCGGCCGAAAGCCCCATGGAAAGCCACCAGGGCCAGCCGAAGCCGGTCGGCAGCGTGCCCAGCAGCACCGCCACGATCCCCACGAAAAGCGCATAGGGGAGCTGCGTGCGCACGTGCTCGATATGGTCGCAGCCGGAAGCCATCGACGACAGGATTGTCGTATCAGAGATCGGCGAGCAGTGATCGCCCCAGACGGCTCCGGCCAGCACGGCCGAGACCGTCGAGTAGATGATATGGTGATACTCGGTCTCGGTGTGCAGCCCGCTGGCCGCCAGCACATGCCAGGCCAGCGGCACCACCAGCGGTAGCAGGATGCCCATCGTGCCCCAGCTCGTACCCGTGGCGAAAGCGGTGGCCGCCGCCAGCACGAACACGAGCGCCGGCACCAGCCCCGGCGCCAGCCGCTCGCTGAGCACCGACGACAGGTACTGCGCCGTGCGCAGCTCCTCGGTGATCGACGAAAGCGCCCAGGCCAGCAGCAGAATGATCATGGCAAAAAACATGGAGCGCAGGCCGGCATACCAGGCCTCCATCGTCTCGTCGAGCGTCAGGATACGCTGGCCGATCGAGAGCGCCGCGGCCGACAGCACGCCCAGCAGCGAGCCCCACATGAGCGCCCGGTAGGAGTCGGCGCTGCCGATGATTTCCCGGAGCGTCTCGCCCTCGCCCGTCGCGTACAGCCCGCCCAGCACCGAGACGAACAGCACCAGAATCGGAATGAGCGCGTTGCGGGCGCGATGCGGCTTGTCGTCCGGCGGACGAAACTCCCGTCCCTCGGCGGCCGCTTCGTCGATGCGGGCGTCGGGCCCCAGCACCTGTCCCGTCGTGCGGGCCCGCAGCTCGGCCCGGTACATCGGCCCGAAGTCGCGCTGCGTCCAGGCCACGGCAAACACGAACAGAATGGCCAGCCAGGGATAGAAGCTGTAGGGAATGGAATTCAGGAAGATCGAATAGGCACTTTCGTCGTAGCCGGGGATCTGCGCCACGGCCGTTCCGACCAGCCCCACCTCGTAGCCGATCCAGGTGGTCACAAAGGCCAGGCAGGCCACCGGCGCGGCTGTCGAATCGACGATGTAGGCCAGCTTTTCGCGGGAGATGCGCAGTCGGTCCGTGACAGGTCGCATCGTGTTGCCCACCACGAGCGTATTCGCATAGTCGTCGAAAAAGATGAGCAATCCCAGCACAGTTGTTGCCAGCTGCCCACGCTTCGGATCACTGGCCCAACGCACCATCCAGTTGACAACCCCCTGCATGCCGCCATTCTTTGAAATAATCCCTACCATTCCCCCGATCATCAGAGAAAACAGGACAATAGCGGCATGGTCCGGGTCGGCCAGCGCCTGCCGCACGTACACATCAAACGCATCCAGCAGCCCCTGCCAGAGGCCGGCCAGCGACACATCGACCGCCAGCCAGGCGCCCATCCAGATGCCCAGAAACAGCGCCGGCACCACGCGTCGGAAAAGCAGCGCAATCAGAATGGCCAGCAGAGGCGGCAGCACCGACGTCCAGCCCGGCAGCGCCCGCGCCTCGGCCCGGACCACCACCTGTCCGCCCCGTTCCAACACGATCGGCACGCGGCCGCTGCGCGCAACCCGCACGCTGTCGGCCCGCAGCACGCCATTTTCCGGGGTCAGCGCGTACGTCCGCCCTTCCACACGCAGCACGTAGCCGCTGTCGGGGGCCAGGCCCTCGACAGTCACGGCGAAAGGCAGGCCCTTCAGTACGGGATCGGGCACCTGAAGCTGCGGCTGGGCTACTGCACCCAGCACAAGCCCGCAATGCAGCCAGATCGCACAGGCAAGGATCCGAACGCGCATGGTCAGCCCTATCCTCCGGTTCCGAAGATGCGGTCGCCGGCGTCGCCCAGTCCGGGCCGGATGAAGGCGTTCTCGTCGAGTCCCCGGTCCACGGCGGCCGTGACGATGCGCACGTCCGGGTGCGCTTCCTGCAGCGCCCGAATGCCTTCCGGCGCGGCGATCAGGCAGACGAACGTAAAGCGCCGGGCGCCGTGCGCCTTCAGGTGATGGATGGCCTGCACGGCGCTGCCGCCCGTGGCCAGCATAGGATCGACCACGAACACGCGGGCGGACTCGATCCCGCCGGGAATGTTGCTGTAGTAATCGACGGGCTGCTTGGTGCGCTCGTCGCGCTGCATGCCCAGGTGGCCAATGCGGGCCTCCGGCACAAAACGCACGAAACCGTCCACCATGCCCAGGCCGGCCCGCAGGATGGGCACCACCACGATCTCCTCGGCCAGCCGGTAGCCGGTGGTGGGCTCCAGGGGCGTTTCGATGGGGATCGGCTCGACGGCCAGGTCGCGCAGCGCCTCGTAGGCCAGAATGGCCGCCGCCTCGGCCACGATCTGCCGGAACTGCCCGTGCGTGGTCTCCTGCCGCCGGAGCAACGTCAGGTCGCGTTTGAGCAGCGGATGATCCACCACAATGAGCGTGCTCATGACTCATCCCGGGCCACTTCCTGTTTCTTGCGCCGACGTGCCTCTACCCAGCGCCGATGCGCCTCGTAGTCTTCCTTCCAGGGCTGGCGTTCGAAGTAGCTGTCGGTGAGCTTTTTAAGAGTGCCGGAAAGCAGAACCAGTGAAATCACATTGGGCAACGTCACCAACGACAGCGCCACGTCGCCCACATCCCAGATCGTCGTGACGGCCACCACAGCCCCCAGAAAGTGCATGATCAGGAAAACGACCTTGTAGGGCAGGATGCCTCTGGTGCCGAACAGATAGTAGGCGCACCGGTCGCCATAGTAGCTCCAGGAGATGGCCGTCGAGATGGCAAACAGCAGCACGCTCAGCAGCACGATATAGCGGCCCAGTCCTCCGAGCCCCAGTTCCGAGAGTCCGCGCTCGAAGCCCAGCGTGGTCAGCGGCGCACTGCTGCGCACCGCATCGCCATAAAGGCGCGTGTAAACCTGGCCGTCGTCGCTTCGGGCCTGCGCCTGCAGCGGATAGATCGTACCCGTAAAGGGCTGCGTCTGCGCCTCATCGACGAACAGCCGGGGCACGCCCACCTCGAAGTAGGCCAGTTGCGGCTGGCCTTCGGCCGGGCGCCCGTCCACGTACCGCACCGAGTCGGGCGTAGCCACGCGCGTGTAGCCGAGCTCGTCGTTGCCCGTCACGTAGGTGATGTTCACATCGCGCAGGGGCAGCGTGGTGGGCACGCGGTCGTTCCAGACGTCCGTGATCACGATCACCAGCCCGGTCATCGTACAGATGACCAGCGTATCGATAAACGGCTCCAGCAACGCCACTACTCCTTCGGAGACCGGTTCATCGGTTTGGGCAGCCGAGTGCGCAATGGGGGCCGATCCCTGTCCGGCTTCGTTCGAGAACAGTCCGCGTTGCACGCCATAGGTGAGCGTGGTCAGCAACATCCCCATGCCGGTGCCGGCCACCCCGGCCGTCGGGTTGAAGGCCTCGCGGAAGATCGTCCCGAACGCCGGCAGCACATGCTCCAGATTGGCAAAGATGATCAAAAGCGCACCGGTCACGTAGAGCCCGGCCATCAGGGGCGCCAGCACGCCCGTCACGGCGCCGATGCGACGGATGCCGCCGATGATGACCAGCCCAACGACGATCGCCGTAATCAAGCCAGTGATCCAGGGCTCAATCCCAAAAGTATCGCGCACCTGCGTGGCGATCGTGTTGGCCTGCACCGCATTGCCCGTCATGAACGACGTGATCATGAGCATGAAGGCAAAAAAGACGGCCACCGGCTTCCATCCCAGCCCTCTTTCGATGTAATACATGGGTCCGCCGGCCACCGAACCGGCCCATACCTTGCCGTCCGACTCGACGGGCACGCGATAGTGCAGGGCGAGCGTCACCTCGCTGTACTTGGTGGCCATGCCCAGGAAAGCCGTCACCCACATCCAGAACAGCGCCCCGGGTCCGCCCACGTGGATGGCGATGGCCACACCCGCGATGTTACCGATCCCCACCGTGGCCGAAAGCGCCGTGGTGAGCGCCTGAAAGTGCGAGACGTCGCCGGGTTCATCCGGATTGTCGTACTTCCCGGAAGCCACGGCAAAGCCATGCGCCAGCTTACGGAGTTGAATGAAACGAAGCCGCAACGTCAGAAACAGCCCGGCGCCCAGCAGACCGATCATCAGAATCGGCGCCAGAAAGCTGTTGATCTGTCCGATTATGTGGCTGAAAAGCTCCATGGGGCTTGTTTTCTGGTTTCCGGATCGCACCTCCGGCCGGACCCAGCCGGCACCCCGGTCACGTTGCCCGGCCAAACAACAAAACTCGGCCTAATATAGCAACCCGCCCGAAAAGAATCGTCCCCCTGTAGCCCGATGGACAGAGGTGATTTCACGAGCGTCGGTAGCCCCTGACACCCCCTCCGGTCCTTCGGACCATCTCCCCCTCAAGGGGGAGCAGTGTTCACAGGCTACGGCTGGCGATGGATGCAGGCGCATACGCGTATTTCAGCGCCGACGATTTCTGTTTCCATACTCTCCGCCACCATCCATGGAGAAGGGTGTCCCCGGTCGTTTCGGACACCGTCTTGCGGGCCTGCTGCCAACGGTAGCGCCCCCTCAGAGCGTGCGCGGATCGACTTCGACGAGCTGTCCGTTCAGAATGGCCAGCGTCCGCGCCGGATATTTTTTGACCAGACGATAATCGTGCGTGGCCATGAGCAGCGTCATCCCCTGGCGGTGCAGCCCCAGCAGCAGCTCCATGATCTCGTCGGCCACGCGCGGGTCCAGGTTGCCCGTGGGCTCGTCGGCCAGCAGAATCCAGGGATCGTTGACGATAGCCCGCGCGATCACCACGCGCTGCTGTTCGCCGCCGGAAAGCTCGTGCGGATAGCGCCGCCGCTTGTGGCTCAGGCCCACCAGCGTCAGCGCCTGCAGCACCCGGGTTTTCACCTCGGTCCCGCGCTTCCCCGTCACGTACAGCGCAAAGGCCACGTTTTCATACACGTTGCGATCGGGCAGGAGCTGGAAATCCTGAAACACCACGCCCAGCGTGCGGCGCAGGTAGGGAATCTCGGCCGGCTTGATCCGGTCGGAGCGATAATCCCCCACCTGACAGTAGCCCGACTCCGGCAACAGATCCATGTAAATGAGCCGCATGAGCGTGGTCTTGCCGCTGCCGGTCGGGCCGATCAGATAGACATGCTCCCCCCGTTGAATTTCGAACGAAAGATTCTCGAACACCGGGCGCCGCTGGCCACCCGGCAACGGGTACGAAATGCTGACGTTTCGAAAGACAATCACGGCCGTGCTTGTGGCTGATCAGGACGACGAACCACCCAGTGAATACGCTCCGAGCGCGCCGTAGCCGGACGGAGCGAAAAATTATCGTAGGCTGCTTCGATCCGGAAGCCCTCGGCCCGCAGCCATGCGCGGATCTCCTCCAGCGTGTAGGCCCGCTCCAGGTGTCGTTCCCGGTACACCTTCCCGTCCACTTCCAGCTCGAAGATCGTGGTATGCAGCCGGCGCTCCGGATCGTAGTGACTCCGGCGCACGTAGCGAAAGGCGTCGGTTTCGCCCGCATCGTCGAAGTCGGCCTCGTGCTCCAGGGAATTCATCGGCGTGCTCTGGTCGAAGATAAACACGCCGCCGGGCCGCAGCGCCCGCCACGTGCACCGGAACAGCGCCCGGACGCCTTCGGGCTCCAGCAGGTAGTTGAGTCCGTCGAAAAGGAGCAGCACCACGTCCACCGGCTCGGCCACGCGGTAGTCGGAGAAATCGGCCTGCTCGAACACGACAGAGCTGCCCGCGCGGGCGGCCTTCTCACGGGCCACCGCCAGCATGGCCGCCGAGCGATCGCTGGCCCGATAGCGGTAAGGTCCCAGCGGCTGCAGCGCCAGGGCCAGCGAACCGGTCCCGCACCCGAGTTCGAGCACCGTCTGCGCTTCGGGACAGAAGCGCCGGATCAGACGATGCACGTAGCGGGCCCAGGCTTCGTAATCGACGTAATCCATCACCTGATCGTACCCGCGCGCCAGCAGGCTGTAGGGCACGACCTCCTGCACGCGAATGCCCGCACTCATGACGCCGCTGCCGAAGAAGAAGTCGCCGCCGCTGCCTGTTGCCGTTCCTTGCGACGGCGGGCGATGTCGATGGCCAGATAGATCGCGCTCCGCATACTCCCCGGCGACGCCTTACCCTGGCCGGCGATGTTGTAGGCCGTGCCGTGGTCGGGCGACGTGCGCACGATGGGTAGTCCGGCCGTGTAGTTGACGCCGCTCTCGAAGGCCAGCGTCTTGAACGGGATCAGGCCCTGGTCGTGATACATGGCCACCACGGCATCGTAGAGCCGGTAGGCGCCAATGCCGAAGAAGCTGTCGGCCGGAAACGGTCCGAAGACCAGATAACCTCGCCGACGAGCCTCTTCGAGCGCCGGGATGATCGTCTCGTTCTCTTCGCGGCCCAGCACACCCCCATCGCCGGCATGCGGGTTCAGCCCGAGCACCGCGATTTTGGGCCGGTCGATCCCGAAATCCTGAATCAGGCTCTCGTGAATGATCTCGATTGTTTCCAGAATGGCCTGGCGGGTCACCCGTTTCGGCACGTCCCAGATCGGGATGTGGCCGGTCACCAGCCCGATGCGCAGATCGTCCGATACCATCATCATCGTGTAGCGCCGGGTGCCCGTCAGCCGCGCGATAAATTCGGTATGCCCGGGCTCCCGGTAGCCGGCCAGCGAGATCGCCTCTTTCGAGATGGGCGCCGTCACCATGGCGTCGGCTTTTCCGTCCAGGCAGAGCTGCACGGCCCGGCGCACGGACTCCATCGCCAGCTTCCCGCCTTCCGCCGTGATTTTGCCAAATTCCACTTCGGGCGCCTTCCCCCCGGTCACGTCCACCACGACCAGCCGCTCCGGGGTGATCCGCTCAGGCACGTCGCCGACCACCCGCAACTCGGGAAGCGGCAACTCCAGCACCTCCGCGTGTTTGCGGAGCACTTCGGCCGATCCGACGATGATCGGATCGAAAAATTTCATCAGACGGGAATCCGACAGGCACTTCAGCACGATCTCGGGGCCGACGCCGTTCGGATCGCCCAGCGTGATGGCAATCCGCGGGCGCGGCCGCACCGGCTTTCTGCTTTCCAGATCTATCGACATGGGCTTTTCCTCCGGTCCGCGTGCTTATATTGTTCCGAGACGGAACGGCCGGACGCTCGCCGGAGATCCCTTCCCCATGCACCCGGAACGCCTGCAACAACTCGTGGACCTGCTCCGCGGCCGGCGGCTTGCCGTGCTCACCGGGGCCGGTTGCAGCACCGAGTCGGGCATTCCCGACTACCGGGGCGAAGGTACGCGCCGCCGCGCCCGCAATCCGATCCAGTACCGGGCATTCGTGACCGACGCGGCCGTACGCGCCCGCTACTGGGCCCGGAGCACGCTGGGCTGGCCGCGCTTTGCCAAGGCCCGCCCCAACCCCGGCCATTACGCACTGGCCCGGCTCGAGCAGGCCGGCTTGCTGGTGGGACTCATCACGCAGAACGTGGACCGGCTGCACCACCGGGCCGGCAGCCGCCGCGTGCTCGAACTGCACGGCAGCCTGGCCACCGTACGATGCCTGACGTGCGGCCATGCCATCGACCGGGACGCCTTCCAGCAATGGCTGCTGGAACTGAACCCCGGCTGGAGCGCACATGCGGCCGAACTCGCCCCCGACGGCGACGCCGATTTGCCCGACGAACTCACCACCCGCTTCCGCGTGCCCGACTGTCCCCGCTGCGGCGGCATCCTCAAACCTGACGTGGTGTTTTTCGGCGAAAACGTGCCGCGCGAGCGCGTCGAGGCCGCGCGCCGGATCGTGGCGGCGGCCGACGTGCTGCTGGTGGCCGGCTCGTCGCTGGCCGTCTATTCGGGCTATCGGTTCGTGCTCGAAGCCGCCCGTCAGCGTAAGCCCATCGCCCTCGTCAATCTGGGTCCCACGCGGGGCGACGCCCTCGCCACGCTCCGCCTCGAAGGCCGCACAGGCGAAGTGCTCCCCCGTCTGGCTGCGGCACTCACCGGCCGGGCATTTCCCGAACGCCACGTTACGGAAGGCTTACGACGCGCCGGATAGCCTGCGACCGACTACTGAAAAGCGCCCCTACCAGATCATTGACGTTTTCCCTATCCCGTAGGGGCGGACCACTGTATCCGCCCCCCGCCGGCTTATGTCCGCCACACGGGGTGTGGCACCCTCCTGCACCGGTAAATCAGCGATCCCATATAAGCCGGCGTTTCGCGCTGCGTCTCAGAAGCGCGGGTTTGTAGTACGCCACAAAGGCGTCACCCGAGACGGCACTTCGCTACGCTCCGTGCCTGACTACAAGCGCGTTGGTCGGGCTTCAAACGGCAGGCTATAAACCTCACCGAAACGCTATAAAGGGTTACAGGTCGAAATCGCGAACCCCTTCGACGCTATGGATGACTTCTGAAAAAGAACGAAATCATCACACCCGTCCCCGCGACTGGCCGCGGACGAGTGCGGCGCCGATCAGATGGGCAATGCGAAGCGGCTCGGGCAGACGCGACTTGTTCAGCGTGGCCTGCACGAGCTGACGTGCCTCGAAGGCGTCGGCGCCGGCCCAGGCCACGTACAGCCCCCGCCCCATGGGTTCGGCCGGCGGCGTACGCTCCAGGATGGCCAGCCGGTCTTTCAGCCCGGCCGCCCGGAGCGCGTCGGCCAGCTCACTGTCGGCCGTATCGTGGCGCGTGACGGCCAGCACGGGCAGCGCCAGCCGCTCCGAGAGCGCCTCCAGATCCACCACGGCCAGCCCCGCCATCGTGATGCCGCCCAGCACGACGGCCTGCAACGACGGCCGCCAGCGCAGCGACTGAATCCACCCGGCCAGAAACTCCGTCGCCCCTTCGCCGTCGATCGGAAACCGCGTGATCGCCACGCCCTCGACGAGCGTCGCCCCCTCCATCATCACGCCCACGATCGGCACCTCGGCGTCTTTTCCTCGCTCGAACGGGGCGTCGTCAATGCCCAGTACGTGGGGTCTGCGCGTCATCGGGCTTCGCGAATGAACCGGTTGTAGAGCGACTCGAAGGCCAGTTGCACGTCGCGATCGTCCAGGTAGATGTTGAACTCCGTGGTCGTCGAAGCCACCTCGACCACGTTGATGTTCTGCAACGCCAGTTGTTGCAGGAGCTGGTAGAGCAGGCCCGGCGTCTCCAGGTACGCCTCCTGGAACTTCACGCCCAGTCCGGCCAGGTTGCGGTACACGCGGCGCGGCGCCACGCTGAGCACCTCGGGCACCCGCTTCAGATGCCGCTGCTCCAGAATGACCGTCACCTCGCTGACGCCCTCGGTCAGCGTCAGATACCCCCCTTCCTGCTGCACGCGGCCGAACAGCTCGGCCAGCTCCCGCAGCGTGGTTACCTGTTTGGGCAGCGTCAGCGCACAGAGCCCGCCCTGCACATTGATCCGATCGATCCGAAACCGCCGCTGCGGAGCCGGCTGCTGCGCCTCCCAGCGCCGCTGCAGCCGCGACAGGCTCATCAACACGGCCGACGGACGCACCGGCTTGCGCACGCGCGCTTCCACCAGCGGACAGATGAAACGCGCCACCTGGCTTAAATTCAACAACCGATGGTGCAGCCCGAACTGCAGCGCCGGATTGGCCTCGACGATCGCCTGCACCGCCTCGGATACCTTGCGCATATGGCAACGCCGACCCTTTTTTGTTATAAATATAACAAATTCTGTTGCAGCATGATATTTTTCTCGAAAAACTTTCGCCGACCGTCCGCCCGTGCCTATCCTACAGCCTACCGATCAGAAGCACCATCGAAAAGCCTCCAACGCACATGGCATCACCACGCTGGGTTGTGTTGAAATTCGGCGGCACGAGCGTTTCGACGCTGCCGCGCTGGGAAACGATCGCCCGCATCGTACGCGACCGGCTGGCCGAAGGGCTGCGGCCGGTGGTGGTCTGCTCGGCGCTGTCGGGCATCTCGAACGCGCTGGACCGGCTGCTTGCCGAGGCGATGGCCGGTCGCGGCGAAGCAGCCCTGGAGGGCATCCGCCGCCCGCATCTGGAGCTGGGCCAGGCCATGGAGCTCGACGCCGAGGCGCTGCTGCGCCCTTACTTTGAGGAGCTGGAGCGCATCACGCTGGGCGCGGCCCTGTTGCGCGAAGTGACGCCCCGCCTGCAGGCCCGGGTGATGGCCATGGGCGAACTGATGGCCACCACGATGGGCGCGGCCTACCTGAACCGGATCGGCCTTACCACGCAGTGGTGGGACGCCCGCGAGCTGCTGGAAGCCGTCGACGAAGCGCACGGCAATGAAGCCCGGCGCTACCTGTCGGTCACCTGCGACTACCGGCCGGACCCGACCCTCCAGGAGCGGCTGGCCGCCGCCCCGGCCGAGGTCATTCTGACGCAGGGCTTCATTGCCCGCAACAGCCGGGGCGAGACCGTCCTGCTCGGCCGCGGCGGCTCGGACACGTCGGCCGCCTACCTGGCCGCCAAACTGCAGGCCGAGCGACTGGAGATCTGGACCGACGTGCCGGGCATGTTCACGGCCAACCCGCGCCAGATCCCCTCGGCCCGCCTGCTCCGCCATCTCGACTACGACGAGGCGCAGGAGCTGGCCACCACGGGCGCCAAGGTGCTGCATCCGCGGTGTCTGGAGCCCGTGCGCGCCTACGGAATCCCGTTGCACGTCAAATGCACGGACCATCCCGAGCTGGAAGGAACGATCGTATCGGCCGATGCGCCGGACGTCGGTCCGCGCGTGAAGGCCATCTCCTGCAAGACCGGCATCACGCTCGTGTCGATGGACACCGTCGGGATGTGGCAGCAGGTGGGCTTCCTGGCCGACGTGTTTGGCGTCTTCAAGCGGCACGGGCTGTCGATCGACCTGATCGCCACCAGCGAGACGAACGTCACGGTCTCGCTCGATCCGCAGGCCAATGCGCTGCAGTCGGCCCAGCTCGAGGCGCTGGTCGAAGACCTCAGCGCCTACTGCCAGGCCCGCGTGATTGCCCCCTGCGCCGTGGTGAGCCTGGTCGGGCGCCACATTCGCGCCCTGCTCGACGAACTGACGCCCGCCTTCGAGGTCTTTGCCGAACACCACGTGTACCTGATCTCGCAGGCGGCCAGCGACCTGAACTTCAGCTTTGTGGTCGATGAAGACCAGGCCGATCGGCTCGTGCGGCGGCTGCACGCGGAGCTGTTCGGACGCATCGAGGCCGACACGCTTTTCGGTCCCACCTGGCGCGAGCTGTTCGCGCCCAAGGCCGAAGCAGCAGTGGCGCGCCCATGGTGGCACCGCCGCCGCTCCGAACTGCTGGCGCTGGCCGAGGCGCAGGCGCCCTGCTACGTGTACGACGAAGGCACGCTGCGCACGCAGCTCGAAGCACTACGCCGTCTGCGCTCGGTCGATCGCATCTTCTACGCGCTCAAGGCGAACGACCATCCGGACGTGCTCCGGGTGTTCCACGAGGCCGGGCTCGGCTTCGAGTGCGTCTCGGCTGGTGAGCTGGAGCACGTGCGCACGCTCTTTCCCGAGCTTGCGCCCGAGCGCCTGCTCTTTACGCCCAACTTCGCGCCGGCCGACGAATACCGCCGGGGCTTCGAGCTGGGCGCCTTTGTGACGCTCGACAACCTGCATCCGCTGGAGGCCTGGCCCGAGCTGTTCCGGAATCGCAACGTGCTGGTGCGGTTCGATCCGGGCCGGGGCGACGGGCATCACCGCTACGTGCGCACGGCCGGCGCCCAGTCCAAGTTCGGCATCGCGCCCGCGCAGGCCGAACGCCTGCGGAAGCTGGCCGACCGGCTGGGCCTGCGCATCGTCGGGCTGCACGCGCACGTGGGCAGCGGCATCCTGCTCCCGGAGACCTGGGCCGAGACGGCCCTCTTTCTGGCCGAACTGGCCGAAACGTACTTCCCCGAGGTGCGCTACCTGGACGTGGGCGGTGGCCTGGGCGTCCCTGAACGCACGGGCGCGCCGGGCCTGGACCTGGAGGCCGTCGAAGCCCACCTGCGCCGCTTCAAAGCCGCCCATCCCCGGTTCGAACTCTGGCTGGAGCCGGGTCGCTTCCTGGTGGCCGAAGCCGGCGTGCTGCTGGCCCGCGTCACCCAGGTCAAGGAAAAAGGCGGCGCCCGCTACGTGGGCGTTGAAACCGGGATGAATTCTCTGATTCGTCCGGCGCTTTACGGCGCCTACCACGAAATTGTCAACCTGACGCGGCTCGACGCACCGGCCACGCAGACGGTCGATGTGGTCGGGCCGATCTGCGAAACGGGCGACGTGCTGGGGCATGGCCGTCGTCTGCCCGACACGCGCGAAGGCGACGTGCTGCTGATCGCGCAGGTGGGTGCTTACGGGGCCGTCATGAGTTCGCACTACAACCGGCGGCCGCCGGCCCGCGAGGTCTTTCTGCCCGTCGGTGCGTCCGCCATAGTCTCCTCCACCACCGAAAACGCAGCCTCCGTATGAAGCTGGCGCTGGTCGGAACCGGCAACATGGGCCAGGCCATCGAACGCCTGGCCCTGCAGCAGGGCGATGAGATCGTCGCCCGCTTCAACGAGGAGCATCCGCTCCCGGTCGATGGCGACGTGTCGGTCCTGAACGGGGCCGACGTGGTGATGGACTTCACGCTGCCGCACGTCGTGCGGGCGCACATCGACGCCTACTGCCGCTGGCGCGTCCCGGCCGTCGTCGGTACCACGGGCTGGTACGATCAGCTCGACGAGGTGCGGCGGCAGGTCGAGACCAGCGGCGCCACGCTGCTCTACGCCCCGAACTTCTCGCTGGGCGTGGCGCTGCTCAAGCACGTGCTTCAGCAACTGCTGCCGCTGCTGGAGCGCCTGCCCGACTACGACGTGTATATTCATGAAGTCCATCACACCCGGAAAGCCGATAGCCCCAGCGGCACGGCCCTCATGCTGGCCCGCCTGATCGTGGACGGACTCTCGCGCAAGACGCGCATCGAAACCGAAACGCAGCACGGACGCATCGCGCCCGAAGCGCTGCACGTGACCTCGACGCGGGCCGGCCAGGTCTTCGGCCGACACACGATCGGCATCTGCGGTCCCTTTGACGAACTGACCCTCGAACATAACGCCTACAGCCGCGACGGCTTTGCCGCGGGCGCCCTGCAGGCCGCCCGCTGGCTCGTCGGCCGCCGCGGATTCTTCTCGCTCGACGACATGTTGAACGAATGGCTGCATGCCACAACCAACCGGAGCTGACGCCATGGCTGCGCAACCTGTATTCCGAGGAACGGCGCCCGCCCTCGTGACGCCCTTCACGCGCGACGGCAAAGTGGACGAACCGGCGCTACGCCGGCTGATCGATCGCCAGATCGAAGGCGGCGTCGATGCGCTCGTGGTGCTGGGCACCACCGGCGAAAACGCCACGATCTGGCCCGACGAACGCCGCCGCATCGTGGAGCTGACGCTGGAGCATGTGAACGGCCGCGTGCCCGTCATCGTGGGCACCGGCAACAACTCGACGAGCGAGAGCCTGGTCTTCTCGCGCGAGGCGGCGCAGGCCGGCGCCGACGGCCTGCTGATCGTGGGCCCCTACTACAACAAGCCCCCGCAGGAAGGCTTCCGCGCCCACGTGGCGGCCATCGCCGAGGCGGTCGATACGCCGATCATCCTCTACAACGTGCCCGGCCGCACCGGCTTCAACATCACGGCCGAGACCACGCTGCGCCTGGCCGAGGAGATTCCGACGGTCGTGGGCATCAAGGAGGCTTCCGGCAACCTGGCCCAGATCACCGACATCCTGGCGCACCGGCCGCCCAAACTGGCCGTCTATGCCGGCGACGACGAAATCACGCTGCCGCTGCTGGCGCTGGGCGCCGACGGCGTGATCTCGGTCGTCTGCAACGCGCTGCCCGAACGCTTCACGGCCCTGGTGCGGGCGGGACTGGCCGGCGACTTCGAGCAGGCACGCAAGCTGCACTTCGAGCTGCTGCCGGCCATGCGGGCGTGCTTCTATGCGACGAACCCGATCCCGATCAAGGCCGTGCTGCACGCCATGGGCCTGATCGAGGACGTGGTGCGGCTGCCGCTCGTGCCGCTCGACGAGGCCACACGCCGCCGCGTGCTCGAAGCGTTCGAGGCGTTCCTGGCGACGGCCTGATCAGCCGGCCTCTTCCAGCTCGAACTGGAGCGCCCGGAGCGAATAGCGAACCTCGAACACGAACAGCACGACGGCCACGCCGACCAGCGCCACGGCCACAAACAGCAGCAGGCTCTTGACGGGTTCGAAGTGCAACGCCCACAGTCCTTCGATCACCGTCAGGAGCACGATCAGACTGCTGGCCAGAATGCTGGTCAGGATCGAGAGAATCGCGTTTTTCATCACATGACAGCGCCGGTAGATGATCTGAATGGAGTGGCTCAGGCGATCCCGTTCGTGCGGGTCTTCCGTCCGGGACCGCTCGGCCATGAGCTGGCGCACGCGGTTGAGGGCGTGGTGGTAGCGATTGATCATGCTGAGCAGGAGCAGCCCGACCCCCGAAATCAACGCAACCGGCGTCAGCGCCGCGCGCAGCACGCCTTCGAATTCTGCCGACATGGCTCGTTCTGGAAAAGGCCGCGGTTAATGGACACCGGCCTTCCTTCTTCGGGACGGATCGCCATGTTCCGTCAGCTTTCGGAAATTTCTGCAGTTTACATAAAACAACCATGATGTTGACCGACGTCCACGAAAAGCTTCGCCAGCGGATCGAAGCGCTGGCCGCGCAGCCGACCGATACGCTGGACCTGCGTGCCGCCCGCGAGGCGTTCGAAGAACTGCTCGACGGCCTGAACCGGGGCACGATCCGGGCAGCCACGCCGGCCGAAGACGGCCGCTGGATCACCCATGCCTGGGTCAAGCAGGGTATCCTGCTGGGCTTTCGGATCGGGCAACTGGTCGATTACTCGACGGAGCGGTTTCCCTTCTTCGACAAAGACACCTATCCGCTCAAGCCGCTTACGCTGGCCGATCGGGTGCGCATTGTGCCCGGCGGCTCGTCGATCCGCACGGGCGCCTACCTGGCGCCGGGCGTGGTCTGCATGCCGCCCATGTACGTGAACGTCGGCGCCTATGTGGACGAAGGGACGATGATCGACTCGCACGCGCTGGTCGGAAGCTGCGCACAGATCGGCAAGCGCGTGCACCTGTCGGCCGCCGCGCAGATCGGCGGGGTGCTCGAACCGGTGGGCGCCCGGCCCGTGATCATCGAAGACGACGTGTTCGTGGGCGGTGGCTGCGGCATCTACGAAGGCTGCCTGGTCCGGAAAGGGGCCGTGCTGGCGCCTGGCGTGATCCTGACCGGCTCGACGAAGCTCTACGACCTGGTGCACGAGCGCATCCTGGCCCCGGCACCCGGCGAGCCGCTGGAGGTGCCGCCCTACGCCGTGGTCGTACCCGGCGCCCGCGCCGTCCGCTCGGCCTTTGGCGAGGCGCACGGCCTCTCGCTCTACACCCCGGTCATCGTCAAATACCGCGACGCCCGTACCAACGCTGCCACCGCCCTGGAAGAGAGTCTGCGATGAGCGTGCTTCCTCCTTTGCAGATCGAAATCGAAGGCACCGGCATTTCCCGGCCGCTCAGCGAGCACGTGAACCTGCTCGGCGGCCTGCTGGGACAGGTCATTCAGGAAATGGCCGGTCCCGAAATGCTGGAGCTGGTCGAGACGCTGCGACGCCTGTGCAAGCAGGCGGCCCTGGACAGCCGCCCGGAACTCCGGGAACAGGCCTACATGCGTATCCACAGCGCCACCTACGACGAACTGCTGTGGCTGCTGCGCGCCTATACGGCCTTTTTCCACCTGGTCAACCAGGCCGAGCAGCAGGAAATCATCCGGATCAACCGGGAACGAGCGCAGCAGAGCACGCCCGAACATCCGCGTCCGGAGTCGATCGATGAGGCCATCCTGGCGCTCAAGCAGCAGGGCCGGACGCTCGACGAAGTGCTGGCGTTGCTGGAGCGGCTGGACATTCAGCCCACGCTGACCGCCCATCCCACCGAAGCACGCCGCCGCAGCATCCTCTACAAGCAGCAGCACATCGCCCGGCTGCTTTCGCAGCAACGCCGCTGCCGGCTCACGCCCGAGGAGCAGGAAGCCCTGCTGGTGGACCTGCACAACCAGATCACGCTGCTGCTGGGCACGGCCGAGGTGCGCGAGGAACGCCCCACCGTCCGGGACGAAGTCGAACAGGGTCTGTACTTCATTCAGAGCACGATCTGGGAGGCAGTGCCCCGCATTCATGAAGACGTGCGCCGGGCGCTGCGCCGCTACTACGGCACCGACGCCGACTTCCGGCCGTTTCTGCGCTACCGCTCCTGGATTGGCGCCGACCGGGACGGCAATCCGTATGTCACTCCGGAAATTACACGCTGGACTGCCCTGACGCAGCGACGGCTGGTGCTCCAGCGCTACATGGAGGAGCTGCGCCAGCTCCGACGCCGGCTGAGTCTTTCGGATCGCTACGTGCCGCCCCCGGAGGAGCTACGCCGCTCGCTGGCCCGCGACGCCCGGGAAGTATTGCTCCCGCCCCATGTGCTTCGCCAGTTCCGGCACGAGTCGTTCCGACTGAAGATCTCCTACATCATGGGGCGGCTGCACGGGCTGCTCCAGGCGCTGGACGATCCGTCGCAACCTGCGCCCGACTACGACGCCGACGCCTTCGTCGAAGACCTGCGGCTGTTGCAGCGCTGCCTGGAAGCCTGCGGTCTGGAGCGCATCGCGCGGCACGATCAGCTCACGCGTCTGCTGGTGCTGGCCCAGACGTTCGGCTTTCATCTGGTCACGCTCGACGTGCGCCAGCACAGCAGCGTGCACGAAGCCGCCGTGGCCGAGCTGCTCAGGCTGGCCGGGGTCGAGAACGACTACCGGGCCCTGCCCGAGTCGCGCCGCCAGGAGCTGCTGGCCGACGAACTGAGCAATCCGCGGCCGCTGCTGCCGCCGGGGGCCCGGGTGTCGGAAGCCACGCGGCAGGTGCTGGAGACCTTCGCGGTCATCCGCGAGCTGGTGCAGCTCGACCCTCGCCTCGTGGGCAGCTACATCGTGAGCATGACGCACACCGTCAGCGATCTGCTCGAGCCCATGCTGCTGGCCAAAGAAGTCGGGCTCTGGCACTACGAACGCGACCCGCGCACCGGCAGGCCGGGCAACGTGCGCTGCCCCATCGATTTCGTGCCGCTTTTCGAGACGATCGAAGACCTGGAGGCGGCGGCCAGCCGCATGGAAGCCATCCTGAGCCACCCCGTCTACCGGATGCAGGTGGCTGCCCGCGGCGGCTTTCAGGAGATCATGCTGGGCTACTCCGACAGCACGAAAGACGGGGGCTACTGGATGGCCAACTGGGCGCTGCATCGGGCGCAGGAGCAACTGGCCGAAGTGTGCCGCCGCCACGGCGTGGACTTCCGGCTGTTTCACGGACGCGGTGGCACCGTCGGTCGCGGCGGCGGCCGTGCCAACCAGGCTATCCTGGCCATGCCGCCGATCGTCCACAACGGCCGCATTCGCTTCACCGAGCAGGGCGAGGTGATCTCGTTTCGCTATGCGCTGCCCGAGATCGCCCATCGCCACCTGGAGCAGATCGTCAATGCCATGCTCCGCGTGGTCGGCCTCCCGGCCGCTTCCGGAAGCGACGGCACCGATCCAGCCACGCGCAACCGCCTGATGGACGAGCTGGCCGCGCGCTCCATGCGGGCCTACCGGCGCCTGATCGACGCGCCCGACTTCTGGTCGTGGTACACGCGCATCACTCCGATCGAGCAGATCAGCCGCCTGCCCATCGCCTCGCGGCCGGTCTCGCGCAGCAGCGCCCGCGAAGTCGATTTCGAAAGCCTGCGGGCCATCCCCTGGGTCTTCGCCTGGACCCAGGTCCGCTACCTGATTCCGGGCTGGTTCGGGATCGGCCAGGCCCTCGACGAATTGCTCCAGGCCTCGCCCGAGCACCTGGAGACGCTCCGCACCTGGTATCAGTCCTGGCCATTTTTCCGCACCGTACTGCAGAACGCCCAGCGCGAGATGGTCCGCGCCCGCCTGGAAATTGCCGCCTACTACGACCGGCTGCTGGGCGACGGCCCGACGGCATTCCACCAGATGATCGAAGAAGATTTTCAGCGGGCCCGTACGGCCATCCTGCGCATCACCGATCAGGAAGAGCTGCTCGATCACGATCCGATCATCCGCAAATCCGTGCAGCTCCGCAATCCGTACACCGATGTGCTGAACCTGGTGCAGCTCGAACTGATGCGACGCTATCGCCAGGCCCCCGAGGCCGATCGGGAGCCGCTCCGGCGCGCCCTGTTCCTGAGCATCAACGGCATCGCCGCCGCCATGCAGAGCACCGGATAGCACAAAAAAGGGCCGGCGCCGAACCGACCCTGAAAAGAAATTCATCCAAAGCTACAGCGTTATTTGGCGGCAGCGGCGGCCTCCTGTTGCTGTTTCTTCTTCTTTTTCTTCGGGCGGTATTTGCCGTAGGTGCCGCGCCAGATCTTCCCGCGTCGCGTACGACGATCTCCTTTGCCCATGAGTCTGTTTCGTTTTCGTTGCGCTACGGTTTCGTTCCAGCAAAAAAGCGCTGGAATATAACACGCGGCGTCCTTTTCGGCAAGTCACGCTCAGACCTGCAGGACGCCGGGGTTAAACGGCGGAAGGTCGGGGTTATGATCCGCCATCTCGATCCCGAGGCTGATCCAGCGACGCGTTTCGATCGGATCGATGATGGCATCCACCCAGAGCCGGGCGGCCGCGTAGTAGGCGGAAGTCTGCGCCTCGTAACGTGATTCGATTTCTTCCAGCAGGCGCTGCTTTTCTTCTTCCGAGAGCGTTTTGCCTTCCCGTTCGTACTTGCCGAGTTGCACCTGCAGGAGCGTCTGCGCTGCCTGTTTCCCGCCCATGACGGCAATACGGGCCGTGGGCCAGGCCAGCATCAGGCGCGGCTCGTAGGCGCGGCCGCACATCGCGTAGTTGCCGGCGCCAAACGAATGCCCTACCACCACGGTGAACTTGGGCACGACCGAGTTGGCCACCACGTTGACCAGTTTGGCGCCGTCCTTGATGATACCGCCGTGCTCGGCCCGCTTGCCCACCATGAAACCCGTCACATCCTGCAGAAACACAATGGGAATGCGTTTCTGGTTGCAGTTCATGACGAAGCGGGCCGCCTTGTCGGCCGAGTCGGAGTAGATAACGCCGCCCACCTGCATTTCGCCCTGGCGGCTGCGGACGACCAGCCGCTGATTGGCCACGATGCCCACGCTCCAGCCGTCGATCCGGGCGTAGCCCGTGATGATGGTCTGACCGTAGCCGGCCTTGTACTCCGTCCAGGAGTCCGCGTCGATGATGCGGGCAATCACCTCACGCATATCGTAGGGCTGCTGCAGATCGGGCGGCACCAGGCCGTAGAGATCCTCGGGCGGGAAGGCCGGCGGCCGCGGCGTGCTGCGCGGGAAGCCCGCACGCGGGCGCGGTCCCAGGTGCGACACCAGACGCCGGATCGTCTCCAGGCACGTCTCATCATCGGGCATCTTGTAGTCGGTCACGCCCGAGATTTCCGTGTGCGTGGTGGCCCCGCCCAGCGTTTCGGCATCGACGATCTCGCCGATAGCCGCCCGCACCAGGTAGGGTCCGGCCAGAAACACCGAGCCGGTACCCTGCACGATGAGCGCTTCGTCGCTCATGATGGGCAGGTAGGCGCCGCCGGCCACACAGCTCCCCATGATGGCGGCGATCTGCGGCACGCCGAGACTCGACAGCCGCGCGTTGTTGAAGAAAATGCGACCGAAGTGGTCCCGGTCCGGAAAGATCTCGTCCTGCATGGGCAGGTAAACGCCCGCCGAATCGACCAGATAGATGATCGGGATGCGGTTCTGCAGGGCGATCTCCTGGGCCCGGAGGTTTTTCTTGACGGTGATGGGAAACCAGGCGCCGGCCTTGACGGTGGCGTCGTTGGCCACGATGAGGCACAGGTGGCCGCTCACGCGCCCCAGACCCATGACGGTCCCGCCGGCCGGACAGCCGCCCTCCTCTTCGTACATGCCATAGCCGGCCCAGAGTCCCAGCTCCCAGAACGCGTCGGGATCGTCCAGCAGGCGAGCAATGCGCTCGCGGGCGGTGAGCTTGCCCCGCTGATGTTCGCGTTCCATGCGTTTGGGTCCGCCGCCCTGCCGGATCTGCTCGGCCTGACGCTGCAGCGCTTCGAGCATAGCCCGGTGCTGGGTGATCCAGTGTTGCACGGTGGGTTTATCGGCGGCCAGCGGCGAACCCAGCCCGGCCGCCACCTGCGTACTGCTCTTTTCCATGCTCAATGATCACAAAAAGCGCTTCCAGATCGATTCGGCTACAGGGATTCAAGATAAGAACAGCTCCTTCCACCGCCAACATCGGCCCAGCCACGCCGGGGCGTTCCTTAAAGAATAGCTTCCATCTTTTGGAGAATTTCCTCGCGGGACTCGCCCGTCTTTTCGCGAATGAGCGCAACCATCGCGCGTAGGTCGCCCCGTGCTTTCTGCAGCTCCTGATCGCTGAGGATATCGCCCCAGATGATCCGAATCTGTTCTTTGGTCCGTTCCCAGCTTTCCTCCATCTGCCTGGTTGCCATGGCACCCTGTTCGTTTTATGATTCCGTTTTTCTTCAAAGAAAACGGGAGGGCGAACAGGGCGGTTCCGAAGCCTACTGCAGTGCGGCCACCAGCGTGTTCCAGTACATAAGCACGAGGATGACCACCCAGAGAAAATGTCCCATCCCCACGGCCATGGCGACGCGTTTGCGCAGGCGTTCGGCCTGCTGCATGTCGGGTGCGCTATTGCCGAGCGCCTGCTGCAGCCCGCGCCAGGCCGGCCGCAGCAGCCCCCACTGGAGTCCGATCAGCACCAGGAGCAGCAGCAGGCTCGTGTGGTAGGGCGGGCCGTACACGGCAAAGCCGCCCCCGGTAAACAGAGCGCTCAGTCCAAAAATCAAGGTGGCCACCAGAAACATGCCCATCTGGCGCACCGTGGTTGCTCCTTCTTCGAGCAGCGCCTGCGCCGCCGGCGGCGAGAGGGTCAGCGCACGGCGCGCCTGCGCTGCCAGCCGGAGCCCCAGTCCGAACCAGGCGGCCGCCGTCAGAATGTGCAGCAGGACGAAGATACTTTTCAGAAACAGCATGGCCGATCGTATTTTTCTCCAGAATTTTTGCGACTTTCCGGGAGGCTTCTTCGTTAGCGCTCCGGATTTTCCCGAAGAAAAGCGTGCCCCGTCAAAAAGGCAAGCCTGCATTTATGGCTTCAGTGGGAATTATCGGAGCCGGCATTGCCGGTCTGGCGGCCGCCTACGAGCTGCACCGCCGCGGTCTGGAAGTGACGGTCTTCGAAGCCACCGATCGCATCGGCGGCTTCATCCAGTCGGAGCGGATCGATGGTTTTCTGGTGGAGCACGGCCCCCAGACGCTCCAGCGCACCTCGGGCGACTTCGAAGAGCTGCTGCGACAGGTGGATCTGGAGGACGCCTGCATTACGGCCCGGCCGATCGCGGCGAATCGTTTCATCGTGCGGGGTGGCCGGCCGATCCCCCTGCCCCGCTCGCCGCGCGAACTGCTGCGCACGCCGCTGCTTTCGCCCCGGGCACGCCTGCGCCTGCTGGCCGAGCCGTTCATTCACCGGGCCCACCGGAGCACCGAGGAAAGCGTGGCCAAATTCGCCCGGCGTCGGCTGGGTCCGGAGGTGCTCGACTATCTGGTAGAGCCCTTCGTGGCCGGCATCTTTGCGGGCGATCCCGAGCAGCTTTCGGTGCGCTATGCCTTCCCGAAACTGTTCGAACTGGAGCAGCAGTACGGCTCGCTTTTCTGGGGCCTGATCCGCGATCGGATGAAGCAGCGGTATCACCCGGCCCCACGCCGCTCGATGTTCTCGTTTGTCGAGGGCCTGCACATGCTGCCCCGGGCACTGGCCGAGCGGCTGCCACCACATGCGATCATTCGGAACGCCGAAGTGCTGGCCATTCGCTGGGATGAGAAAAATCCCTGGACGCTGGCGTTCCGTCAGGGCAGCCATGCCTCGACGCGGTTCTTCGACATTATCATCTGTGCCATACCGCTGCATCGGCTGGCACAGCTCCGGATGCATCCGCCGCTGGAGCGCCGCCCGCTCGGCACCGTTCCACACCCTCCGATCGCACTGGTGGCGCTGGGCTTCCGGCGCGAGCAGGTAGCCCACCCGCTGGACGGCTTCGGGATGCTGGTACCGGCCGTGGAGCGGGACTTTCAGATTCTGGGCACGCTGTTTTCCTCGTCCCTCTTTCCGGATCGGGCGCCCGAAGGCCACGTGCTGCTGACCACGTTCGTCGGCGGCATGCGGCATCCCGAACTGGCGTTGCTGCCCGAAGATCGGCTGGAGGCGCTGGTGCTGCAAGACCTGCGCCGGCTGCTGGGCATCTCGGGCGCGCCGGTCTTCCGGCACGTGTGGCGCTGGGAGCGCTCGATCCCGCAGTACCGGCTGGGCTACGATGCGGTGCTCGCCTGCGTTCACGATGTGGAAATGAGCCGCTCCGGTCTGTTTCTGGCCGGCAACTACATGGAAGGCATCTCCGTGATCGACGCGCTCCATACCGGCCTGAAGGCCGCCCGCGCGATCATCCAGCACCTGCGCGAAGAAGCGGCCGGCGGTCTGGCCAAGCTGGTGCTGGGAGATTGAGATTGGATCAAGAAACGCCGGCCGGCTTGCCTTCCCCGGTCGGATGCCCGTATCTTTGCGTCAATCTCATCAAGAACGGCTGAGGGAACAGGCCCGATGACGCCGTAGCAACCGGGCATCTCCTGCCGGCAGGGAGGTGCCGTCCGGTGCTAAATCCTGCCCGGAACGCAGACCGGGAGCGATGAGGGACGCCCTGCGTGCCGCGCCGCAGTTCCTCCCGTTTCTGGTCGATACGCTTCCGGGGAAGATGAGAGCAGCTTCTGGCGTTTGCCGGGGTTCTGTACGCTCGGTTCTTGATGAGAGCTATTGCAGGAAGTCGTTTTCATCATCAAGAACCGATCAAGGCCTATGCAGCCACAGACGCGTCTGACGCTGGCCGGTCAGCAGACCGATTCCAGCTACAACAGCATCGTCCCTCCCATTTACCAGTGCGCCACGTTCCGCTTCGAGGATGTCGGGTTGACGAAGGGATACGACTATTCGCGCAGCGGCAACCCGACGCGGCGTGCGCTGGAAGAGGTGCTGGCCGACCTGGAGGGCGGCGCCGACGCCGTGGCCACCACCAGCGGCATGGCGGCCGTTTCGACGGTGCTGGCCCTGTTCGACCACGGCATCCATGTGATCTGTGCCCACGACTGCTACGGCGGCACCGAGCGGCTGCTGAGCCTGCTGGCGCGACAGGGCAAGCTGGAGGTGTCGTTCGTCGACCTGCGCGACCTGCAGGCCGTCGAGGCGGCCATCCGCCCGAACACCCGGCTCATCTGGGTGGAAACGCCCTCCAACCCGCTGCTGCGCATCGTCGATCTGGATGCACTCTGTCGCTTCGCGAAAGCCCACGACCTGCTGGTGGTGGTGGACAATACCTTCCTGTCGCCGCTGCAGCAGCGGCCCATGGACTTCGGCGCCGACATCGTCGTCTATTCGACCACGAAGTACCTGAACGGCCACTCCGACGTCATCGGCGGGGCGGTCATCGTCCGCACCGGGGAATTGAACGAGCAGTTGCAGTTTGTGGCGAACGCCCACGGCACCATCGCCGGTCCCTTCGACTGCTGGCTCGTACTGCGCGGGCTGAAGACGCTTCCGGTGCGCATTCGCCAGCATGAGCACAACGCCATGGCCGTGGCGCGCTTCCTGGCGCAGCATCCCAACGTCGAGCGCGTGTTCTATCCCGGATTGCCCTCGCATGAAGGCCACGAGATCGCGGCGCGCCAGCAGAAGGGGTTCGGCGGCATGGTCTCGTTCAGGGTGAAAGGGGGCCTGGAGGCCGTCCACCATATCCTGCGGTCCACGCGGGTGTTCACGCTGGCCGAATCGCTGGGCGGCGTCGAGTCGCTCATCGAGCATCCGGCCACGATGAGCCATGCGTCGATGCGCCCGGAACAACGCGAGGCCGCCGGCATTACGGACAACCTGATCCGCCTGTCGGTCGGCATCGAGGCCACCGACGACCTGATTGCCGACCTGGAACAGGCGCTGGCCTACGAACCGGCCACCGTTGCCGCCTGAAGTTGCGTTCGGCGGATTTCGGTTGTAAATTCCGGCAACCTGTTTTACAAAACGCCCGTGATTCCCATGCAGGTACCCGGCCTTTTCCCCTGTTGCGGTTGTCCGTGTTGTTGCCCGCACACGGGAGGGGCCTGCTGTACCTGTAGCCTCTGTGGTTGAACTGCAGCCGATCGTTCGATACAGCGCCCCTCCCGCCCTGCGGTGAGGGGCTTTTTCGTTGCGCATCCTGAACGTTTTCCTTTTTCCTGCGACTGCAACCATGCTGCATTCCCATAACCGTCCTGTTGAGCGCGGCAAGGTTTACCTGGTCGGCGCCGGTCCGGGCGACCCGGAGCTGATCACCGTGCGGGGGCTGACGCTGCTGCGCCAGGCCGAGGTGGTCGTCTACGACCGGCTGGTGCACCCGGCCCTGCTGAACGAAGTGCCTGCAACGGCCGAGCGCATCTACGTGGGCAAGACGCCCGGCCGCCACGTGCTGCCCCAGGAGGCGATCCAGGAGCTGCTGATCGACCGGGCCCGGCGCAATCTGATCGTCGTGCGCCTGAAGGGCGGCGATCCGTTCGTTTTCGGTCGGGGCGGCGAAGAAGCCCGTGCACTGGCACAGGCCGGCATCCCCTTCGAAGTCGTGCCGGGCGTCACCAGTGCCATCGCCGTGCCCGCCTATGCCGGCATTCCGGTCACCCAGCGCGGCGTGGCCGGCTCGTTTGCCGTCGTGACGGGCCACCGCTGCGACCTGGAGGCGCTCGCGCTGGACTGGTCGGCGCTGGCCCGCGTCGATACGCTCGTGCTGCTGATGGGGCTGCGCCGCCTGCCTGAACTGGTCCGCACGCTCCAGGCGCACGGCCGCGCGCCCGATACGCCCGTGGCCGTCATCAGCAACGGCACCACCGCCGCCCAGCAGTGCGTGCTCGGCACGCTGGCCGACATCGCCGAGCGAGCGGCGCACCTGAGCACACCCGCCACCGTCGTGGTCGGCGAGGTGGCCCGCCTGGCCGACGAGCTGGCCTGGTTCCATCCGGAGCCGGCCCCCTCGCCTTTCAGCCTGCATCCCGAAACCCAGCCTTCTGAGCCCTGAGCCATGCGTGTCTATCCGATCTTTCTGAACAACCTGGAAGGACGTCGTTGCGTGGTCTTCGGCGGCACGCACGAGGCCGAGCGCAAGGTGGCCGATCTGCTGGCCTGCGGCGCCGACGTCGTCCTCGTCAGCGAAACGATCACGCCCCGGCTGCGTGCATGGGCCGAGGAAGGACGCCTCACCTGGCACGCCCGCTGGTACCGGCCTGGCGACCTGCAGGGCGCCTTCCTGACCATCGTGGCCGTCACCAATCCCGAAGCGACCGAGCCCATCTGGCAGGAGGCGCAACGCGAGCGCGTGCTGATCAACGCAATGGACGACGTGCCACACTGCACTTTCGTGGCCGGCTCGGTCGTGCGTCGCGGCGCGCTGGTAATCGCCATCTCGACCAGCGGGCACGCCCCGGCCCTCTCGGTACGACTCCGCGAAGAGCTGGAGCAGCGCCTGGGCCCCGAATACGCCCTTTTCCTGGACCTCATGGGCGCGCTGCGCCTGCCCATGGCCACCCACTACCCGGACTTTGCCGAACGCAAAGCGCGCTGGTACGCGCTGGTCGACGGCGACGTGCTCGACCTGCTACGCCAGCAGCGCTTTGCCGAAGCACGCGCCCGCATCGCCGAGCTGGTCGGCGATGCGGTGGCCGCCGAGCTGCCGGATCCCGACACCATGGCGCGGCTCTTTGCCCGCTATCAGGAAGAACTCGCCCAACCCACCCACCAACCCCAGGATGCCTATGCAGCCCACTGAAGACCTAGTATTCCGCGTCAGCGGCGTGGCCGAAAGTCCGGCCCGCTTTCGGGCCCAGACCCGCCGCTTCACGGTGCTGGTCGACGAACCCGAAGAGCTGGATGGCACCGACGAAGCGCCCAATCCCGTAGAGTATGTGCTGATCGGCTTTGGCGGGTGTCTGAACGTGATGGCCCACCTGATCGCCCAGGAGCTGGGCTTTACGATTCGCCGGCTGGAAATCGAACTGAAGGGCACACTGAACCCGGACCGACTCTTCGGCCGCTCCGACGCCGAACGGGCCGGCTACAAACAGATCGAAGTCCAGCTCCGAGTCGATGCGGATGCCGACGAAGCCACGCTGCAGGAATGGCTGGCCCGCATCAACGACCGCTGCCCGGTCAACGACAACCTGAGCAACCCTACCCCGGTCACGATTTCCGTGACTTCCCTGCAGGAACAGCAACCCGTAACCTGAAAACCAAACACGAGCAACAGCCATGGCACAGACATCCACACGACCCGCCGTTCTGGTGGACACCGAATGGGCCGAGGCGCACCTGAACGATCCCAACGTGCGCTTCGTCGAGGTAGACGTCGACACGTCGGCCTACGAAACGGGCCACCTGCCCGGCGCCGTGGGCTGGAACTGGAAAACGCAGCTTCAGGATCAGCTCACCCGCGACATCATCAAGCAGGCCGACTACGAGGAGCTGTTGAGCCGCTCGGGCATCCGTCCCGAGACGACCGTCGTCCTCTACGGCGACAACAACAACTGGTTTGCCGCCTGGGCCTACTGGCTCATGAAGTACTACGGCCACGAGGACGTGCGGCTGATGGACGGTGGCCGCAAAAAGTGGGTGGCCGAAAACCGTCCGCTGACCACCGAGGTGCCCACCTACGAGCCGACCGGTTACAAAGTCACACGCGTCAACGCGCACCTGCGTGCCTTCCGCGACGACGTGGCCGAACTGATTCGTCAGGAGCGCTTCGCGCTGGTCGATGTGCGTTCGCCTGAGGAATTCCGTGGCGAGATCCTGGCGCCTCCGGGCCTGTCGGAAACGGCCCAGCGCGGCGGCCACATTCCGGGCGCGACGAACATCCCCTGGTCGCAGGCGGTGCGCGAAGACGGCACCTTCAAATCGATCGAAGAATTGCAGGCGCTCTATGCCAGCAAAGGGGTGACGCCCGACAAGCCCGTCATCACCTACTGCCGCATTGGCGAGCGCTCGTCGCACTCCTGGTTCGTGCTGCACGAGCTGCTCGGCTACGAGAACGTCCGGAACTACGACGGCTCCTGGACCGAGTGGGGCAACCTGGTGGGTGCCCCCATCGAGCGCTGAGCCTGCTCCGAGTGGCTGCGCGACACCGGGTGGTGTCCGGTCCGGCGCTCCGGCGCCGCCGGACGCCGCCCGGTTTTCTTTTCAGGCGCGGCCAACCTGCGTGAACAGGTACCGCATGAGCTTGCGCTTGGCCACCGGCAGCACGGTCTGCGCAAACGGAAAGTCCAGATCCGTGGCAAAAAAATAGGTGGCCGGGTTGGGCAACTCGCGCCGCTCGGCAATCAGGTCCAGCTTGATGCGCTGCGGCGCCGGATAGACGCCCCGGATCGGGATCTGCTTCAGGTGTACGGTGCGGAGCGTCCGATAGCGCTCCGAGCCGCCGCTGACCACCGAAAGCTGGTACTGCAACACGTGCAGCAGCCCGCCCCGCTGGTCCGGCACGATCAGGTAGCCCTCTTCCTGATAGGAGGGCACGATGCCGACGGGCTCCATGTGCAGGTGTTCCTCGACAAACTCGAAGATCGTCCGTCCTTCCTCGATGGCGTCCTGAATGTGGGGGAGCGCCCAGCGGATCAGCTCCTCCACGGCGGCGATCCGATCGGCATCGAAGGCCGGCCGTTCGTAGATGATCCGACAGGCCTCCCAGTCCACCTGACGCGCCTCACCGGGCGCGGCATTCCGGATACCTTCCAATCCCCGCAGGATATGCTGCAACTGCTCAAAAAGCTGAATCAGATCGCTCAGGTAGGGATAGATGACGTTTCGCGAAAACTCCCGGTGCGTCTCCTGCAGGGCGGCCAGGATCTCGTACTGGGCGCGCTCGACGTCCGCTGCACCACTCAGGAAGTGTTCGAGCCGAAGCCCCTTGCCCGCACCCCGCGCAAACGACCGTTCCATAGCACGACAGCGGTTGGTGAAACTTCGCTTTACGGGCAATATCGTCGCGTATCGTTGTTTGTAAAGCGACGGTGAAGGGACAGAACAATAACGGCGGGAAAAATGCAAGGTTCTATCGGCTCACCGGTCGAAAAGCCACGATGAACGGTCGCAACGCGCTGCCCGGTTGAAAAAGACCTGAAGTCCTTCAGGGCGTCTCCAGCCGGCGCACGGTCTGCTCGTCTACCTGCACGTATCGGCGGCCGCACTCCTGACAGGTGGCCTCGCGCCCCTCGAAACGCAGCGGAATCCCGCACTCACACACCCACCCCACCAGACGCGCCGGCACCCCCGCCACCAGCCCGTAGTCCGGCACATCCCTCGTCACCACCGCGCCGGCCGCCACCAGCGCCCACCGACCGATCGTCACCCCGCATACGATCGTTGCGTTCGCTCCGATCGACGCCCCGTGCCGCACCAGCGTCCGCACGTACGACCCCTTCCGCGGAAACGCCGCCCGCGGCGTCCGCACGTTCGTAAACACCATGCTCGGCCCGCAAAACACGTAGTCCTCCAGCTCCACCCCCTCGTACAGCGACACGTTGTTCTGAATCTTGCAATGGTCTCCCACCTTCACCCCACGCGCCACAAACACGTTCTGCCCCAGCGTGCAGTGCGCCCCGATCTCCGCTCCCCCCATCACGTGACTGAAATGCCAGATCCGCGTGCCCTCCCCGATCCGGGCACCCTCGTCCACCACCGCCGTCTCGTGCTTCCACCAGCTCATGCCGCTACCAGGCTGTGCCGCTGACCGTTGCGCGCCCGCACCACCTCCAGCCGACGCAACCGATCCACCGTCTCGATCGCCGCTCGCGCCGCCTCGATCCCGAACCCCGCCCCCGCCAGCGTCCGACGATACACCTCCGTGTGCAACTCCGTAAACCCACCCGAAAACTCCACCTCCTCCCCTTCGATCCGGATCGAACGATACGTCCGTTGACCCTGCGCTCGCAACGCCTCCGGCACATGCCGCGCATCGATCGACAGAAACCACCGCACCCGCGCCCGCTCCAACTCCAGGTACCCCGCCATCGTCGTCGCCGTCCGCACGTGCAACTCTGCCCGTTCCAGCGCCCCGAACAACCAGTGCAGCAGATCGAAAAAGTGCACCCCGATGTTCATCGCCACCCCACCGCTGAGCTCCTCGCGCGCCTTCCAGCTCCGCAGGTACCACGGACCCCGGCCCGTGATGTAGGTCAACTCCACGTCCTTAACCCCACCCTCGCCCAGCAGCCGCTCCCGAAGCGCCACCAGCGCCGGATGCACCCGAAGCTGCAGCACCGTCCACACCCGCCGCCCCGACCGGGCCTCCAGCTCCGCCAGCCGATCCAGCTCCGACGGCTCCAGTACCAGCGGCTTCTCGCACAGCGCGTCCGCCCCCACCCGAAACGCCATGCGGATGTGCGCCCCGTGCAAAAAGTTCGGCACGCAGATCGACACGTAATCGACCCCCTCACCCCGATCTCGCAGATCCTCCAGATGCGCCTCGAACAGCTCCGGATGCAGGAAAAACGCCGCCTCCGGAAAGTACCGGTCCAGCGCCCCCACCGCGTCCACCACGTCCAGCGCCGCCACCAGCTCGCCCCCCACCTCCTGTATCGCCTTCAGATGACGCGGCGCAATGTAGCCCGCCGCGCCCGTGAGCGCAAATCGCTTCATAGCAGCACAATCTTTTCGCTTTCAATGCCACGCGTCGCGTAGCGCGTGTCCAGCACCGCGCGCGCCTGCTCGACCACCCACCGGTAGTCGATCGTGCTGTGGTCCGTCGTGATGATCACCAGATCCGCCCCCGCAACCGCCTCCTGCGTAAGCGGCACGCTCCGGTAGGTCCGCCCCGCCACCTGAACCTCCGGCACGTACGGATCGTGGTAGCGCACCGCCACCCCGTCGGCCTCCAGCAGTCGCAGCACCTCCAGCGCCGGACTCTCCCGCCAGTCCTCCAGGTCCCGCTTGTAGGCCACCCCCAGCAGCAGCACCCGCGCCCGCGAAGGCGCCACCCCCAGCCGGTTCAACACCCGGTAGGCCTTCTCCCGAACAAACTCCGGCATCTTCCGGTTGATCTCCCCCGCCAGCGCAATGAAATGCGTGTTGAAGTTCAACTCCTTCGCCTTCCACTCCAGATAGTGCGGATCGACCGGGATGCAGTGGCCGCCCACGCCCGGACCCGGCCAGAACGGCATGATCCCAAACGGCTTCGTAAAGGCCGCCTCCAGCACCTCCCACACGTTCAAGCCCATCCGGTCACACAACAGCGCCAGCTCGTTGACCAGCGCGATGTTCACCGCCCGGAACGTGTTCTCGAACACCTTCACCAGCTCGGCCGCCTTCGCGCTCGAAACCGGCACCACGTGCTCGATCGTCTGGCTGTAGAAGGCCACGGCCACTTCCAGGCTCTCCGGGCCCACACCCCCTACCACCTTCGAGGTGTTCTTCGTCGTGTAGCGCTGATTGCCCGGATCGACCCGCTCGGGCGAGTGCGCCAGGAAAAAGTCCCGCTCGACCTTCAACCCGCTCTCGCCCTCCAGAATCGGAAGCATCACCTCCTCGGTCGTGCCCGGATAGGTCGTCGACTCCAGGCTGATGAGCTGGCCCGGACGCAGCCGCCGCCCGATCTCGTGCGTGACGCGCTCGACGTACTGCAAATCCGGCGTCAGGTTTTTCGTCAGCGGCGTGGGCACGCAGATGACCACTACGTCCATCTCCGGCACGCGCCCGAAGTCGGTCTCGGCCACGATCCGGCCTTCGGCCACCAGATGTCGCAGCTCCTCGTCGCGCACGTCCCGGATGTAGTTCTCCCCGCGGTTAATCTTCTCGGCCCGGCGGGGATTCTGCTCGATGCCGATGACGCGGTAGCCCACCTTGGCCTTCTCCACGGCAAAGGGCAAGCCCACGTAGCCCAGCCCCACCACGCCCACCACCGCCTCCTTCGTCCGAATCCGCTCCAGCAGCGTGGCTTTGTCGACCACCAGCGATTCCATGGCGTGCTTGTCTGTGTTTCGGCGTGCTGCTCCGGCCCTATCAGAACCTGTGCCGAAGCGCCAGAGTGAAGATACAACCTGAAGCGGAAGTGGAACCATAAAAAAAGGGCCCGGTGCCCACCCCAAAAGCACCGGGCCTGCGCGCCTCATCCACCGAGGGAACCTGCGTTCAGGGACGGCTGCTGGCGCCGACGTCCCCCGTGAACCACCACCCCACAAGCCGTGGATGACCCCGTCTGTGCAGAGTATCGGCACTACGTAGAAAAACTTAAGGAGTCTTTCTAACTCACACGAAAAGAAAGATTTCTTCGGCGGACGCCGACCTGCGGACGCTTCCCTTCTGGTGGCGGAACCACCATCCCGTCAGCAGCAGCGCACCGCCGAGCAGCAGCAAACGAGCCATCGGCCACCTCCATGGGTTGGATCATCTTGTATTTTCTTCAAAAGCCGTACCACCGGTTTTCTCTCGGGATTTTCGCAAAGGCGGTGGACGCGCCGGGAGAACTTTTCCCGGTCCTTTTCGTTTGGTGAGCAGAATTTGCCGTGTAAGGCCATGATGCTTTCGCCCGTGCACCGGTGTTGCTGTTGTTGTTGTGCCCACCCGATCGGGGGGGCAACAGGTGCGTGTGCACCGGCGAAAGCAGCATGCAGAATGTAGCAGCGCCAACACGCCACGCACAGGTTGCCCCTCCGGAAGCTTCCGCGAGGGGTTTTTTATTTCTCGAACCTGCGTCTGCTTATGTTTGCCGAAACGCTACAGACGACCACGAACACGCGCCCGCTCTCCGGCACCGAACTGATCCGGGCCATCGGCCACACGCCCCTGATTCGCCTCCGGCGGGTTACGCGCCACCTGCCCGAGACGGTGGCCGTCTACGTGAAGGCCGAGCACCTGAATCCGGGCGGATCGGTGAAAGACCGGCCGGCGCTGCGTATGGTGCTCGAAGGCCTGCGGAGCGGGGCGCTGCGCGAGGGGCGCGCGCTCATCGACGCCACCAGCGGCAACACAGGCATCGCCTACGCCATGCTGGGGGCGGCCCTTGGTTTTCCGGTGACGCTGGCCATGCCGGCCAACGCCTCGCCCGAACGCAAGCGCATTCTGAAGGCCTACGGCGCGGAGCTGATTCTGACCGACCCCATGGAGGGCACCGACGGGGCCCAGCGCTACGTGCGGGAACTGGTGCAACGGGAGCCCGACCGCTACTTCTATCCCGACCAGTACAACAACGACGCCAACTGGCGCGCCCACTACGAGGGGACCGGGGTCGAGATTCTGGAGCAGACGGGCGGACGCGTCACGCACTTTGTGGCCGGACTGGGCACGACGGGCACGTTCGTGGGCGTCAGTCGGCGGCTCAAGGCCCACAATCCGGCGATCCGCTGCTATGCCCTCCAGCCCGACTCACCGCTGCACGGACTGGAAGGACTCAAGCACCTGGAAACGGCCATCGTGCCGGGCATCTACGATCCCTCGCTGGTGGACGAACACCTGAGCTGCTCCACCGAAGAGGCCTTCGAGATGACCCGGCGGCTGGCCCGCGAAGAAGGGTTGTTCGTCGGACCTTCGTCCGGCGCCAACGTCGCGGCGGCGCTGCACATCGCCGAACAACTGGACCGGGGCGTCGTGGTCACCGTCCTGTGCGACACCGGCGCCCGCTACCTGAGCGAACCGTTCTGGGAAGAAACGCCATGAAAATCAAAGCAACGCTGCTCGATCAGATCCGGAAGCACGGCGAGGCCACCTATCCGGAAGAGTGCTGCGGGTTGCTGCTGGGCAGAAGCGGCCCGGACGGCAACCACGTGCTGGCGCTCTATCCGGTGGAAAACCGCCATGCCGAGCAGCGCGAGCGGCGCTACACGATCGCTCCGTCCGACTACCTGGCCGCCGAGCGGGCCGCCCGCCAGCAGGGGCTGGACGTGGTGGGGTTCTACCATTCCCACCCGGACCATCCCGCCCGCCCTTCGGCCACCGATCTGGCCGAGGCTACCTTCCCGGGCTACACCTACGTGATCGTTGCCGTGCATCAGGGCCGGGCCGGCGAACTGACCGCCTGGCACCTGTCGCCCGATCGCACCCGCTTTGAACCCGAAGCCATCGAAATAGAACTCGAAACAACCTCCGTCGATCAAACCTGAGCAAGCAGCATGAGCACGACGACCGCAACCGTGACGATCCGGATCCCCACGCCGCTCCGAGGCTTTACCAACAATCAGGAGACCGTCGAGGTGAGCGGCACCACGGTAGGCGAAGCGTTGCAGCACCTGGTGGAACAGTTTCCCCGGCTGAAGCCGCATCTGTTCAACGAAGAAGGGCGTCTGCGCTCGTTCGTGAACATCTATCTGGGCGACGAAGACATTCGCTACCTGCAACGCGAGGCAACGCCCCTGAAGCCGGGCGCCGAGCTTTCCATCGTGCCATCGGTTGCCGGTGGACGTCTCTAAACCATCAGCGAAACCAGCCATGCCTGTGACCACTGCCGATATTACGCTGACGCCGGAAGAACTCCGGCGCTACAACCGCCACCTGATCCTGCCCGAAGTCGGCCTGGAAGGTCAGAAGAAGCTGAAGGCGGCCTCGGTGCTGCTGGTCGGTGCCGGCGGCCTGGGCTCGCCGCTGGCGCTCTACCTGGCGGCCGCCGGTGTGGGCCGCCTGGGCCTCGTCGACTTCGATGTGGTCGACGAGACGAACCTGCAGCGCCAGGTGTTGCACGGCACGAAAGACGTCGGCCGCCCCAAGCTGGAGTCGGCGCGTGATCGCATCCTCGACATCAATCCCCACGTACAGGTAGACCTCTACAAGACGCGCCTGACCAGCGAGAACGCGCTCGACATCATCAAAGAATACGACCTGGTGGCCGACGGGACCGACAACTTCCCGACGCGCTATCTGGTCAACGATGCCTGCGTCCTGGCCGGTAAACCGAACGTCTACGCTTCGATCTTCCGGTTCGAGGGCCAGGTGTCGGTCTTCGGCACGCCCGACGGGCCGTGCTACCGGTGCCTCTACCCGGAGCCGCCGCCGCCCGGCCTGGTCCCCTCCTGCGCCGAAGGGGGCGTGCTGGGCGTGCTGCCGGGTCTGGTGGGCACCATCCAGGCCACCGAGGTCATCAAAATGATCCTCGGGATCGGGACGCCGCTCATCGGCCGACTGCTGCTGGTCGATACGCTGCACATGCAGTTCCGCACGCTCAAGGTTCGGAAGAACCCCGAGTGCCCGATCTGCGGCGAGCATCGCACGATCCATGAACTGATCGACTACGAACAGTTCTGCGGCCTGCCCTCGCGCAACGGCGAGGCGGCCGCGCAGCAGACGGCCGAAAGCGAGGTGCCCGAAATCACGGTGCATGAGCTGAAGGCCCGCCTGGAGCGCGGCGACCGGCCGGTCATCCTGGACGTGCGCAAGCCGCACGAGGTTCAGATTGCCAGCATCGAGCATGACCTGCTGATTCCGGTCGACGAGCTGCCCGAGCGGCTTTCGGAACTGGAGTCCTACCGCGACCGCGAAATCGTCGTGTACTGCCGCTCGGGGGCGCGCTCGGCACGGGCCACGAAGCTGCTACGCGAGGCGGGCTTCCGCGACGTCAAAAACCTGAAGGGCGGCATCCTGGCCTGGAGTCAGGAGATCGATCCCAGCATCCCCCAGTACTGAGCGCAATCCCTCCGACAGGAAGCCCGGTCGCTCAGGCGGCCGGGCTTTTCTGTTCAGCTTCCGATGACACGTTCAGCGGCGATTCCAGAAAGCGGGCCAGCAGGTCCGGCGTGGGCACGCGGCACTGCTCCCGGCGCCCGAACCAGCGGTAGCGATGCCGAGCAATCCAGCGATACACTGCGTCGCGCAACGGTCGGGGCACCACGATCAGCCCATAGAGCAACGGCCAGAGGCCCTGCAACCGCCGCAAAATGCGAAGCGCCGCCGTCGAATCCCGATAGAGCCGGCCGTTTTCGATGAGCACGATGCTGTCCATATAGTCCGGCCGGAGACCGAAGCGTTCCAGGTAGGGCCGCGCCGCCTCGGACTGAAGCGCTCCGAACTTGAAGTAACCGGCCGGATCCCGGTCGATCACGAAGTTGACGAACCCGTTGCAGAGGTTGCACACCCCGTCGAACAGCACGATGCCGTGCTGCGCTTCAAGCTCGGAAGGCTGCATTGTCATGACGTTTCCGTCGTTGCGGTGGTCTTCGTCAGCTTTCGGGCCATGGCTTCGAGCGCGTCGGCATGCGCCTCGGCGGCCGCCACGCCCCGCTGGAAGATTTCTTCTTTCTCTTCCCAGAGGCTCAACATGCCCACGTGCGACACCTCCGGGGTGATCAGCACGTCCGGCCGACAGGCCTGCAGCCGATAGCCTTCCAGCTGGGTGACGACGATTTCCATGGCACGGCCGAGCACGTCGAAGCCGTTGGGCTGCCGCTCGCTGCCGTTGCGCCGGAACGTGCGCGACAGGCGCTCGCTCCACATGCCCAGGCTGATCCGACGCCCTTCGGCGTCGTCATCTCCGTTGCGGCGGCGCTTGACCGGCGAGGGCTCCAGCGCCGTGCTCTCCCGATGCAGCCGGACGGCAATCGTGTAGCGGGCGCCATGGTGCACGAGCGGACTGACCGGTACGTTGTTGCAGAGGCCGCCGTCCACCAGCAGCCGCCCGTTGATTTCCACCGGCGCAAAAATGCCCGGAATGGCCGAAGAGGCCAGGATCGCATCCACCACCGGCCCCCGGCTGAAAATCACCTCCTTGCCGCTTTCCAGATCGGTGGCCACCACGTAGAAAGGCACCGGAAGGTCTTCGAAACGACAGTCCTGCAGGTGGTAGCGAAGATACTCTCGGAGCGGTTCGTTGGAAATCAGGCCCTGACCGTCGAAGCGGAGTGAAAAAAGCGCCCGCGTGCGCTGCTCCCGCATGAGCTGCTTCATCTGCTCCACCGAATAGCCGAACGCGTAGAAGGCGCCGATGAGCGCACCTGCGCTGCATCCGGCCACCACGCCCGGCCGCAATCCGTACCGCTCCAGCACAGAAAGCACGCCGATATGGGCCCATCCCCGCATGCCGCCGCCGCCCAGGGCCAGTCCCAGCTCCGGCTGTACCGCTCGTACTCGTTCTGCTGCCTTCATCGTGGCCTACCGACTCGTGTTGGTCTGCGGACGTGTACCGCCAGGGGCGGGCAAAGATTCATGGCCGCTTGTCCGAAGCTTTTGTATCTTGGGGCCGGCGTCTTTCCGGAATCACATGCTGCCCATGGAGTCGCTCGGTGCGCTTACGGCAAGTCAGCCCATCGCCAGCGGTCTGGAATTGCAGGCCGGCCCGGCTCGCCTGCGCATCCAGGCGCTGGCGGACGGCATCTTCCGGGTGTGGGTGCACCCGGACGGACGGCCTTTCCCTGCCCATCCGTTTTCTTATGCGGTGCAGCCGGAATGTTTTGCAGCCGCCCCACCTTCGGTGACGCTTCACCGCGGGGAAGACCACCTGGTGCTGGCCCTGGGCGCCTGGCGGGTGGTCGTGCAGCGCGATCCGGTGCGGCTCCACTTCGAGGGTCCCTCGGGCACGCCACTGGCTGCCGACAGCTTCGGGCCGGTGTGGGAAGCCAATCGCGTTGCCGTCTGGAAACGCTGCACCGAAGGCGAACGCTTCTTCGGACTGGGCGAAAAGACCGGGCGGCTCGAACGCACCGGCCGCGCCTACGAAAACTGGAACACGGACGACTCGGGCTACGATACGCGGGACGATCCCCTGTATAAAACGATCCCCTTCTACCTGGCGCTGTGCCCGACAGCCGATCGGCGCTTTGAAGCGTACGGGATTTTTTTCGACAACACGTTCCGTTCCTGGTTCGACTTCGGCGGGCGCGCTCCGGAGCATGTAAGCTTCGGCGCCGACGGCGGGGAGCTGGTCTATTACTTTCTGGCCGGTCCCACCCCGGCCGACGTGCTGCGCCGCTACACGTGGCTGACCGGACGCTTTGCGCTGCCTCCCCGCTGGGCACTGGGCTACCACCAGAGCCGCTGGAGCTACTACCCGGAGGCCGTCGTGCGGGCGCTGGTGGCCGAGTTCCGGGCGCGCGGCCTGCCGCTCGACGTGGTGCACCTCGACATCCACTATATGGACGGCTACCGGATCTTCACCTGGGACCCGGAACGCTTTCCCGACCCGAAGCGCCTGGCCGAAGACCTGCGACGGGAAGGCGTGCGATTGGTGACGATCGTCGATCCCGGCGTCAAGGTGGACCCGGGTTACCGGTTGCACGACGAAGGGCTGGCCGAAGACGTGTTCGTGCGCTACCCGGACGGCCATCTGTACGCCGGGGAAGTCTGGCCGGGACGCTGTTACTTCCCGGACTTCACCGACCCGAAGGCGCGGGACTGGTTCGGGCGCTACGTGGGCGAATTCCTTCAGACGGGCGTGGCGGGCTTCTGGTGCGATATGAACGAACCCTCCGTGTTCGGAGGCGGCACCATGCCCGACCTGATCGTGCACCGGCTCGAAGGCCGGGGCGGCACGCACCGCGAAGCCCATAACGTCTACGGCCTGCTCATGGCCCGCGCGGTCTGGGAAGCCTGCCGCCGACATGCGCCGGATCGACGTCCTTTCGTAATCACCCGGGCGGCCTATGCCGGCGTGCAGCGTTACGCCTGCGTCTGGACCGGCGACAACGTGGCGGACTGGTCGCACCTGCGCCAGGCGCTCACCATGATGCTCTCGCTGGGCCTCAGCGGCGAACCCTTCTCCGGAAGCGACATCGGCGGCTTCATCGGCACGCCTACGCCCGAACTCTATGCCCGATGGATCCAGCTGGGCGCCTGCTCGCCGCTGTTCCGCACGCACACGGCCCACGGCACCCCGGCTCAGGAGCCCTGGAGTTTCGGCGAAGAAGTCGAGGCCATCGCCCGCAAATACCTGACGTGGCGCTACCGCTTGCTCCCCTACCTCTACACCTGCTTCGCGGAGCACCTGCGCACCGGCCTTCCCGTGCTGCGCCCGCTCTGGCTGCACTACTTCGACGATCCACGCACGCACGACATCGAGGACGCGTTTCTGCTGGGACCGCACCTGCTGGTGGCTCCCGTGCTGGAGCCGGGCGCCCGGACCCGTCGTGTCTACCTGCCGGCCGGACGCTGGTACGACTTCTGGAGCGATCGCTGCTACGAGGGTCCGAACGAAATCCTTGTCGAAGCGCCCCTGGATGTAATGCCGGTCTTCGTTCGGGCCGGTACCGTGCTGCCGCTGGGTCCAGCGGTGCAGCACACCGACGAACCCTGCGAATTTCTGGAGCTTCACGTCTACCCCGGCACAGGTGGCGGCACCCTCTACGAAGATGACGGACGCTCGTGGGCGTACGAATCCGGCGCGTTCCGGCGCACCACGTTCACGCTGGAGGCCAGCGCCACCACGCTTTCCCTGAAAGCCGACGCGGAAGGTGCCTACCGCTCCCCGCTGAAGCACCTGACGCTCTGCTGGCACGACTGCGAGGGGCCGGCCCGGCTGGAAGTGGACGGCCGCGTCGCGGACGTCCGTTATGAGACCGCCCAGCGCCTGCTTTACGCCGGGCTCCCCGTGCACTTTGCGTACGTGCGCACCTGAACGGTCGCTGTACCACCGTTTTTGTGCCCGGACCATTTTGCGTGCGCCGCTTTGCTCAGCCGCACCAAAGTCTTTCGATAAATTCCAATCGTTTAAACATCTATCTTGAATATCCGTTATGATTTTCGTAAATTGTAACCGTCCGGTATCCGCGTGATGCCGGAGCGGACATTTTCCTCACCAATCCTACCAGGAAGCGGACATGGCTCAGCCGATGCGCATTCTGTTCGTCTCAAGTGAAATCGTCCCCTATGCTCAGGTTACGGCGGTGGCCGAGCTGGCCCGCCTGCTGCCGGAACGGTTGCAGGAGTCCGGGCTCGTGGAGCCGCGGATCATGATGCCGCGCTATGGCATCGTCAGCGAGCGCCGGAACCGCTTGCATGAAGTTATCCGTCTGTCGGGCACGCACGTGCCCATCGGCAAAGACCGGGAGACGCTGAAGGTCAAGGTGGCCTCGATTCCCGGCATCCGGCTGCAGGTCTATTTCATGGACAACACGCGCTTTTTCAAGCGCAAAGGCGTTTATGCCGACAAAGAAGGGGCTGAGTTTCCGGACAACGTGTCCCGGGCCCTGTTCTTCGGCCGGGCCGTGCTGGAGACCGTCCGGAAGCTGGGCTGGGCGCCGGACATCGTGCATGCCTTCGGAAGCCTGGCGGGGCTGCTGCCCCTGCTGCTAAGCACCGAATACGCGGAAGATCCGCTCTTCGAACGGGCCCGGCGCATCTACACGCCGGATGGCCTGACGCTGAAGGCGCGCCTGACCGCTGCCGTGTTGGAGAAATTGAAGCTGCCCGGCGACGAGCGCCTGATCGATCGTTCGCTGGACGAGGCGGGCCGCGCGCTGGCTGAGGTGGTTGCCTATCCAGCCACGCTGCAACCGGCCGAAAGCGATGCGGTACAGTTTGCGGCCGAGCCCGAAGCTGTCGTCGAGCAGGCGGTTTCACTCTACGAGCAGTTGCTCAGCAGCGTGCCGGCCTGAGGGAAAACCTGCCCGGAGCTCCTGCGTTAACCGCACGGTCTCGAACCGTGGGCAAGCCCCTCGACCCTGTCGGGTGGGCTTTTGCCTTTCTCGAACACGAAACGACGGCCGGGCATCGTTCTATAGCCGATGCTCACGGCTCAGGTGAAAGTTTCCATGCGACGTTCCTCTGTCTGGAGTTGCTGCGTCCTGCTGTTGCTGCTGGCGACGGGTTGCGACGATCCGTCTGCAGTAGGTATCGGCCTGATCGGCGAAGAAGGCCTGCCCGTTACCGTGCGTCTGCCGGCCGACTCGGTGCTGACAGCCTCCCAGAAAGACCGGACGGGTAACACCGCGCGGGTGCTGGCCGGCCGCGTGGCCGATCCGCTGGTCGGGACGCTTTCGGCCACCGGCTACGTGGATTTCGTGATGAGCGGCACCGCCCTTGTCGATACCACGATCGTCGGCGTCCGCCTGGAGATGCCCCGGGATTACGTCTACGGCGACACGCTCGGCTCGGTGACGCTGGCGTTGCACGACATGACGGAAGACTGGCCTTACGCCGGCGTCGGGACCGATACGACGTTGAGCGCCGGTCCGCTGGTACGAACCTTCACGTTCGCGCCCACCGACACGCTCGTCCAGGTCGATCTGCCCGCCGAGTGGATTGCCGCCCACGACACCACCTTCCGGAGCAGCACCTTTTCGACGAGCTTTCATGGCTTTCAACTGGCCCCAGACGAGGGCAATGCGGTCGTAGGGTTTCGCTTTTCCGAGATCCGGCTGCTGGTATTCACCGCGACCGACACGGTCACGTTCACCGCGTCGAAGGTGCTGACTACCGTGGCCCGCGAAACCCTCCCCTCGCTACCGGAAGATCGGGTTTTGCTGCAGGACGGTCTCGGTCAGGTGGTGCGGCTGCGTTTTGACTTTTCGGCCGACAGCGTGCGGGAGGCCGGCCTGCATGCGGCCGTGCTGGAGGTACCGATCGACTCGGTGCAACTGAAACAGACGCCGGCGGGCTTCGTGCGGCCGCTTCCGGCCACGGTACGCCTGATCGGCGTCAATGCCGAGGGCAACGTGCCGGTCACCTCGCTGGGCGAGCCGATCGTCCTGGCGACGACCACGCCGGAAGGCGGACGGCTGCGGTTCCGGCTGGGCAGCACCTCGCTGCAGACGCTCCAGCGGCTCATGCTCGGCGAGACGCCCGTCCGGTATCTTCAGCTGGAATTTCCCACCGACGACAACGCACTCAGCCCCCTGCTGCTCTACGCCGGGCCGACGTTGCGCCCCACCCTGATTCTGATGGTTACGCCGCCTTCACCATGAACATGCCTGCGTTCCACCGACTGATCGGCCTGCTCCTGGTGCTGGGAGTGGCCATGCCGGTCGCCGCCCAGCACACCGGGGAAGGATCCGTGTATTCGCGCTTCGGTCTGGGAAGCCGGCTCGATTATGCGTCGTCCCAGCTCCAGGCAATGGGCGGGGGCGGTGCCGGTCTGTTCAACCTGAACTACCTGAACCTGAGCAATCCGGCCGCCTGGTCCGATCAGGTGCTTACCCGGGCCAGCGGAACCGTGGTCTTTCAGCGGCTGCGGGCCACCGACGCTTCGGGCAACACCGCCTCGCTGGGCTCCGGCGCGCTGCACGCCGTACAGTTCAGCTTTCCCCTCCGGGCACGCCGGATCGGTGTAGGCCTGGCCTTCCGCCCCTACACCCGCGCCAACTACCTGGTGCGCACCGACGCGCGTCAGATCATTCCGGAGCTGAGCGACACGGTCCAGACCCGCATCGATTATGCAGGCGAAGGCGGCCTGCAGCAACTCAACGCCGGGCTGGGCCTCTACCTGCATCCCAGGCTCAGCGTAGGGGTCAGCGCCGATCTGATCTTTGGCATCATCGAGCACACGCAACGCACTCGGTTCTTCGATCCGGAGCTGCCCGGGGTCATTCCTTCCGGATACATGTCCACGCTGTTTGCCACCTCCACGCGGATGACCGGCGTGCGGGCCACGGTGGGCCTGCTGCTTCGCCTGCCGACCGGCACACAGGGCTCCGACGGGGTGGCCGTGGGGCTGACGGTCTCGACACCCACCGTGCTGCGCGCCACGCGCGTCTACACGCTGGGCGAAAGCCTCGACCGCGACACGCTGGGCACCACCCGGCGCGGCGACGTCCACCTGCCGCTTTCGGTGGCGTTGGGCGTGTCCTACCAGCAGGACAATCGCTGGACGCTGGTAGTGGACGGCCGCTACGAACCCTGGTCGCGCTTCCGGAGCGATCTGGATTTTGCCGGCTACGATCCGAACGGCGAAAATCTCTTCAAAGATCGCCTGCGCCTGTCGGCCGGACTTGAATACCTGCCGGCCGGAACCGATTATTCTGCTCCGTATTTTCACCAGATAGCCTACCGTCTGGGCATCTTCTGGGAACAGGCGTATGTGGCGCCGAGACCGGACGTCTCGCTGCGCACGCTGGCCCTGACGGGCGGGCTGAGTTTTCCGACGCTGTTTCCCGGCACGCGCCTTGACATCAATCTGGAAGTAGGAACGCGCGGCACAACAGCGCACGACCTGGTGCGGGATACCTACTACCGCATCGGGTTGAGTGTGAACGTAGGAGAACGCTGGTTCCTGCAACGACGCTTTAACTGACATCTGCCAACCAGCCGGTGAACAACGATGATGATCCGGGCAACAGGGACGCTCACCGGGCAAGTCCAAAAGAAAAGCCTCTGGGGAAGTCTGCTGGGCCTGTTTCTGCTGGCATTCAGTGCTCAGGCCCAGCCGGTGGCCGCCCAGCAATCCCAGCAGGAGGCGGTCGACGAGCAGACCAAGGCTGTCAATTACAGCCTGTACTACGAGTACTTCAAAAACGGCGACTATGCAGCCGCCCTGCCCTACCTGCGCTGGATGATCCAGCATGCGCCCGAGTATGCCGGGCCGGGCCGCAAGGACGACCGCAACTTCGAGCGCATTATCAAGGCGCATGAAGAACTGGCCAAGGCCAGCGACGATCCGGAGTTCGCCCGGGCGCACCTCGACTCGGCCCTGGCCTACTTCGACATGGCGATGGAGGTGCTTCCGGCCCGTGGGGTCGAACTCGACACGGTCACCTGGTACATCCGCCGGGGCCGTCTCATCCAGCGCTATCCGGAACTGCTGGCCGATCGCCAGGCGGAAGCCGCCGAGTACTACCGCAAGGCGTTCGAGCTGGCCCCCGAGCGCGTCGACGACTATTCCATCCAGGTGGTCATTGCCGAGCTGGTCAAGGAAGGCAAAAAGGAGGAAGCCGTCGACTTCATGGACCAGGTCGAGGCGGCGCTGGGTGACGATCCGGAGCGGGCCTCGCTGATGGAATACATCACGACGGTCCGCGACAATCTCTTCCAATCGCCTGAAGAGCGCATGGCCTTCCTGGAAGATCGGCTGGCCAAAGATCCAACGAATCTGGAGATTATCTCCGAACTGTTCAACATTTATCGCCAGCTCGGCGAACGTGAAAAGATGTATGGCCTGGCCGATCGCCTGCTGGCGCTCAAGCAGGATGCACGCACCTATCACATGGTCGGCAAGCTCTACCTGGACGACGGCGAGCCGGCCAGGGCGCTCGAATACTTCCGCCAGGCCATGCAGGCCCCGGGCGTCGAGGAAATCGCCCGCGAACTCTACTACAACGCCGGCGTGGCCGAACAGCAGCTCGGACGCCTGGCCAACGCACGCACCTACTTCCGCCGGGCGCTGCAGGTCGATCCCAACTTTGGCAAAGCCTACATCGCCATCGGTGACCTGTATGCCCAGGCCGTCACGGAATGCGGCAGCCAGCTCGAACGCGAGGACCGCGCCGTCTACTGGCTGGCCGTCGACTACTACGAGCGGGCCAAGCGCGTAGACCCGTCGGTCGCCAACGAGGCCAACCGCAAGATCAGCACCTATAGCAAATACTTCCCGGATCAGGAAGCCCTCTTCTTCAAAGGCTGGAAGGTGGGCCAGCCCTACAAGATCGACTACGGCTGCTACGCCTGGATCAACGAGGAGACCACTGTCAAGCCACCGCCTTCTTCCTGATCAGGCTATCTGACCAGCTTCCGGGTAAGGGCACGGCATGCCGTGCCCTTACTTTTTTGCGCAAAGCGCTTTCCTTCCCGACCATTTCTCTTGAGCTTTGCCGAAAAGATCGCGAACTTTGGGGCGTCCTGCTCAGCCAACCCAACGCGTACTTAGTCGACCATGGCGTACATCGACGAAATCATTGCCCGACAGATCCTCGACAGCCGGGGCAATCCCACGCTGGAAGTGGACGTCATCACGGACGAAGGCATCGTAGGCCGCGCGGCCGTGCCCAGCGGCGCTTCCACGGGCGAGCACGAGGCCGTGGAACTGCGCGACGGCGACAAGAGCCGCTACCTGGGCAAAGGCGTGCTCCAGGCCGTGGCCAACGTGAACGAAAAGATTGCTCCGGAACTGACCGGCTTCAGCATCTTCGAGCAGGCGGCCATCGACGAAGCGCTCCTCGCGCTGGACGGCACGCCCAACAAGAGCAAGCTGGGCGCCAACGCCATCCTGGGCGTCTCGCTCGCCGTGGCCAAGGCGGCCGCCGCCACGGCCGACCTGCCGCTCTACCGGTACGTCGGCGGCACGAATGCCCGGACGCTCCCTGTGCCCCTCATGAACATCATCAACGGCGGGCGCCACGCCGACAACAACCTGGACCTGCAGGAATTCATGATCGCACCGGTCGGCGGCGGAAGCTTCTCCGAGGCGCTCCGGATCGGCGTGGAGATCTTCCATCACCTGAAGCAGGTACTCAAGTCGAAAGGCTACAGCACGGCCGTGGGCGACGAGGGTGGCTTCGCCCCCAACCTGCGGGCCAACGAGGAGGCCGTCGAGGTCATCCTCGAAGCCATCGAAAAAGCAGGCTACCGCGCCGGCGAGGATGTCTTCCTGGCGCTCGACCCGGCCACCAGCGAAATGTACCGGGACGGCTACTACGTCTTCTGGAAGAGCGACCCCGACACGAAGCGCACGTCCGAAGACATGGTGGCCTTCTGGGAGCGCTGGGTCAACCAGTATCCGATCATCTCGATCGAAGACGGCATGGCCGAAGACGACTGGGAAGGCTGGCGCCTGCTGACCGAGCGGCTGGGCCACCGCGTACAGCTCGTCGGCGACGATCTGTTTGTGACGAACACCGAGCGGTTGCAGCGCGGCATCGACAGCGGCTGTGCCAACTCGATCCTGATCAAGCCCAACCAGATCGGCACACTCACCGAGACGCTGGCTGCCATCGAACTGGCCCACAAGCACGGCTACACGGCCATCCTGAGCCACCGCTCCGGCGAAACCGAAGATACCACGATCGCCGACCTGGCGGTGGCCGCCAACACCGGCCAGATCAAGACGGGTTCGGCCAGCCGAAGCGACCGCATTGCCAAATACAACCAGTTGCTGCGCATTGAGGAGCAACTGGGCGATACGGCCCGTTTCCTGGGACGCAACGCCTTCCACGTGTAACCCGTGTCCGTACCCCGCTACACCGACCTGCACGCCACGAGCAGGCGGCGTCGCCGGCGCCGCCTGCTCGCCGGGCTGGGGCTGTTGCTGCTTTTCATCTGGCTTGCCTTCCTCGACAGCCACAGCCTTTATCGGCGCATTCGGTGGAGCTACGAAGCGGCGCGCCTGCGTGCCCAGAACGAAGCGCTGCGCGCGCAAATCGACTCGCTTCAGCAACAACTGGAGCACGGCGTGTCCGACGAAATGGTCGAGCGCATCGCCCGTGAGCAGTACGGCATGCGCCGCCCGGGCGAAACGATCTACCGCGTCGAAGAATAGCTGCACAGGCCTATGGCTTCCATCCCGCCTTTTGCCGTTGGCGTTGATCTGGGAGGTACCACCATCAAGGCCGCCCTGGTGGAGCGCGGCGTGGGCATTCAGCACGAACTGAGCCGCCCCACCGAGGCCGAAGAGGGTCCGGCGCACGTCATTCGCCGGATCGCCGAGATGGTGCAGGCGCTCATCGAACGCGCCCCCAACCGGGAGATCGCGGGCGTCGGCATCGGCGCGCCGGGAACCGTCAACTGGGAGCGCACCGCCGTCATCTATCCCCCCAACCTGCCCGGCTGGGGCATCGTCGATCTGCGGAAGGAACTGCAGGAAGCACTGGGGCTGGCGCTGCCGATCTTCGTCGAAAACGACGCGAATCTGGCCGGACTGGGCTCGGCGCACTACGGGGCCGGCCGACCGTTCGACTCGTTCATCATGGTCACGCTGGGCACCGGCGTGGGCGGGGCCATCATCTATCGAAATCGTATTTTTCGAGGCGCTACAGGTGGTGCCGGCGAAATCGGCCACATGAGCATCGACTACGAAGGGCCGCTCGACCGCTACGGTATCGCTGGCTCGGTCGAGGCCTATATCGGCCAGCGCTTTCTCTCGCACTACGCCCGCTATCGCCTGCTGACGCAACGGGACAGCCTGGTGCATCAGATGGCCGGCGAGGACCTGCGCGACATCAATCCGCGCATCCTCTTCGAGGCCGCACAGGCCGGCGACGAACCGGCCCGCGAAGTGCTGGCCTGGGCCGGTCACAAGCTGGGCTGCGTGCTGGCGGCGGCCGTCAACCTGCTCGATATCCACAAAATCGTGGTGGGCGGTGGCGTGTCGGCCGCGGGCGACTTCATCCTGGAGCCCGCCCGCCAGACCCTGCGCCGCTACGTGATCCCCGCCCTGCGTGACCGGGTGGAAATCGTCCGCGAAACGCTGGGCAACGAGGCCGGTATGCTGGGCGCCGCGCAACTGGTCTTTCAGCTCCTGGAGCATCCCCGCGAAGACCTGGAAGCCTGAGCCGGGAACCCGCCGTCCACTGCCCGGTGCATTCCCACCGTCGTCCACGCAAAGGCATAGCTCTGATGCGCTGCGGGTGGGGATGGCTGTTGCTCATGCTGCTCCCGGTCGTTTCGGCCCGGGCGCAACCCGCCGGTGTTGCGGCGCGTCCGGCGGCCGACGACGGCGTGCACTTCAGCGCCCGCGACTCGCTCGTGCTGCTGCTCGACACGCCCGAAGGAGATCAGGGACACCTCATCGGCGACGCCCGCGTGCAGTACCGGGATCTGGAGCTGACCGCCTATCGGATCGACCTGCTGTTCGATCGGGAAGAACTGCGGGCGACCGGCCTGCCTGTCGATACCGGCGTCGTCGGACGTCCGCAGTTCCGCCAGGGCGGCGACACGTTCACCGGTCAGGAACTCCGCTACAACCTGCGCACTGAGCGTGGCCGCGTGGTGGGCGCGCAGACCCGCATCGAAGACGGGTACCTGCAGGCCCGCGTGGTCAAGGTCACCGAAGACAGCGTGCTCTACGTGCAGGGCGGCACCTATTCCACCTGCCCCTGCACCGACGGCCGGGCGCCCTCCTACTCGCTGCGCACCAGCAAGATGAAGGTCGAAGGACGCTGGATCTACACCGGCCCCATCCAGCTGTACCTGTTCAACATTCCCACCCCGCTCTGGCTGCCCTTCGGGTTTCTCCCGGCCATCGAGGGACGGCGCAGCGGACCGCTGCCGGTGCAGTACGGCGAAGATGAACGAGGCTTCTATCTGCGCGGCTGGGGCTGGTACTGGGCCATCAGCGACTACATGGACCTGCAGATCCGCGGCGGCATCTGGACGAAAGGGAGCTGGCAGATCAGTCCGCTGTTTCGCTACGCGAAGCGCTATGCCTTCAGCGGCCAGCTCATGCTCGACTACCTGCACAACCGCAGCGGCGAAAAAGGCGATCCGGACTTCAGCGTCACCAATACGGCCTCGTTTCGCTGGACGCACAATCAGACGCTCGGCCCTTCGGCCAACTTCTCCGCCAACGTCAACCTGACCACCTCCAGTTACTTGCGGGCCATCTCCGAAAGCTACGACGACCGGGTGCGCCAGACCATCTCCTCCAACATTCGCTACAGCAAGAGCTGGTCGCAGGCCGGTCGCTCGCTCAACCTGTCTCTCTCACATCAGGAAGTGCTGACCACCGGCGCCGTGCAGCTCAGCTTTCCCCAGCTCTCTTTCTCCCAGCGGGCCTTCAAGCCATTCCGGCACGGCACCGGAAGCCGCGAGCGCTGGTACGAGCGCATCACGGTCAGCTACAGCGGCACCCTGAACAACCAGTTCAACTTTACGCCGCTGCCTGACGAGACACTGCTGGCACGCGGCGACACCAGCGCGCTGGACATTTCCTGGTACGACGCCCTGTTCTCACCGAGCGCCTATCGGCGGGCCACCGGCCAGGACGTGCCGTTTCAGTTCCGCGCCACGCACCGGATTCCCGTATCGGCCAGCTTCTCGATGCAGCGACTGCCCGTGCTCGACCGCCCGTTTCCGGTCACCTTTTCGACCAGCCTGAGCTATCAGGAGGACTGGTTCATTCGCACCGAGCGCCGCGGCGTCGATAGCACGGGACGCGTGGTGACGCGCTCCGTGCCTGGTTTTTTTGCGCTGCGACAGTTTTCGACGGGGCTGTCGGCCTCGACCACCATTTACGGCCTGTTTCCGGTGCGCGTCGGCCCGTTCGAGGGCCTGCGCCACACCGTACGGCCCAGCCTGAGCTTTTCCTACCGCCCGGACTTTTCCTCGGACTTCTGGGGCTATATGCGGACCTATCGGGACACGACCGGCCGCGAAGTACGCTATCCCGTCGTACAGGGCGTGCCGGTGGGCCGCACGCAGAGCCTGTCGTTTTCGCTGGGCAACGTGTTCGAAACGAAGCGCGTGCGCACCGACACCAGCGGCAACGTCCAGCGCCAGACGCTCCAGCTGCTCAATGTGGACCTGTCGACCAGCTACAACTTTGCCGCCGACTCGCTGCGGCTGTCTTCGGTCAATATCAGCGCGCGCACCTCGGCGCTGGGGCCGCTGAGCCTGAATTCGTCGCTGGTGCTTTCGCCCTATGCGCTGGCACCCGACGGACGGACCGTCAATCGCTATGTATTCGACCTGCGCCGGGGTCGCCTGGCCCGCATTACCAGCTTTCGGCTCAGCGCTTCCCTCAGCCTCCGGAGCCGCACCCGCCTGGCCGAGGCCGAGGCGGCGGCCCCACCCCGCGCCCGCTTCGGCGACCCGTTCAGTCCGGACCCCGTCACGAGCCCGATCCCGTCCCTGCTCGATCCGGCCCTGCACTACGCCGACTTTTCCATTCCCTGGTCGCTCAACCTGAACTTCAGCTACAGCATGAGCCGTCCGGCTCATCGACTGACCCGCAGCGCCATCCTGAACGTTTCGTTTGACTTCAACCTGACCCCGAAGTGGAAAATTCAGGGGCGCGGCGGCTACGACTTCGTCCGGGGCGAGCTGTCCACGACGAGCCTGTTCATCGTGCGCGACCTGGGCTGCTGGCAGATGAGTCTTTCATGGATTCCCTTCGGTCGCTATCAGTCCTATGCGTTCGAACTCTACGTCAAAAGCGGCCGCCTCCGCGACCTGCTGCGCCTGCGCCAGCCGCGCTCGGACATCCGCGGCCGCTTCCAGCAGTTGCTGTAACCCCTGGATTTTTCCACATTTTTTGCACAAATCTTTCTTTTATCACCGGCCGTTGCTATCGTTAAAAAGCCGTCAAAGAGGAACGCCTGTGGTTCTGGAAATTTAGGAGCCGTTCCTGCAGTCTGTTCTTTTTCACCAACGGGGTCGGGCCGAAGGGTCCACCCTGGAGCCTATGGGTAGATTTGCCTTCTGGCATCGCTTTTCCAAAGCCACACGCGCCGACCGCAGACTGGCGCGCCGCCTGGCCCGGCGCATTGAGGCGGACAGGGCCCTCGCCGAAGCCACCAGCGTGCACGTGTACGTCCTGGAAGGACACGTAACGCTGTACGGGTTCGTGCGGGGCGAAGCGGCCCGTCGCCGCCTGCTGGACGTGGTGCAATCGGTGCCGGGCGTGCGCTCGGTCGAGGCCAGCCTGCAGGTGCTGCCCGCAGCGGAACTGGAGCTGGTGGGCGCCTGAAATCAGGCGCGGCGCATCCAGGCGTTGTGGACGCGCTCGAAGCCCAGCCGGGCGTAGAAGCCGGCCGAGATGTCCGAGTCGCGCAGCACCAGCTCGGTCCCCCTGCAGCGCTCCAGCACGGCCTCGATGAGTCGGCGGCCGATGCCCAGTCCCTGCACGTCCGGCTCGACGGCCAGGTCGCACAGGTAGCTGTAGAGCACGCCGTCGGTCAGTACGCGGGCGATGCCCACCAGGCGACCGTCGTGCCAGGCCGTCAGCACCAGCGAGGAGTTCTCGAACATCTGCCAGACGCGCCGGGGGTCGTCGACGGGCCGCAGCAGCGGCGCCCGCCGGTAGAGCGTCATGATACGGCCGGGCGTCAGCCCTTCCAGTCCCTCTCGAATCTCCAGCGCCCCGGTCAGTTGTTGTGTGCGGGCCGGCATAGCGTCTCCGTTCAGGCTGCGGCGACGCGCTGCAGCGCCTGGTTCACCTTGTCGGCCACCTCTTTGAAGAGCGTGGCCGTCTCGATTTCCAGGCCGCTCTGCTCCAGAATGGCACGCGCTTCCTCGGCGTTGGTGCCCTGCAGCCGCACGATCAGCGGCACGTTGATCTGGACCTTGCGGGCTGCCTCGACAATACCGCGGGCGACGCGGTCGCAGCGCACGATGCCGCCGAAGATGTTCACCAGAATCACCTTGACGTTCGGGTCCTTCAGGATGATGCGGAAGCCGGCCTCCACGGTCTCCGGGCTGGCCCCACCGCCCACGTCCAGGAAGTTGGCCGGCTCGCCGCCCGCCAGCTTGATCAGGTCCATCGTGGCCATGGCCAGGCCGGCTCCGTTCACCATGCAGCCTACGTTGCCGGTGAGCCGCACGTAGTTGAGCCGGTACTTGCTGGCCTCGACCTCCAGCGGGTCTTCTTCGTGGATGTCGCGGAGCTCGGCCAGATCGGGATGCCGGAAAAGCGCGTTGTCGTCCAGGTTGATCTTGGCATCGACGGCCACCACGTCGCCCTGCTTCGTCAGCACGAGCGGGTTGATCTCGGCCAGCGAGCTGTCGGTTTCTTCGTAAGCCCGATAGAGCGCCTGGATGAACTGGACGGCCTGTTTGAAGGCGTTGCCCTCGAAGCCCAGCCCGAAGGCCAGCTGGCGTGCCTGGAACGGACGCAGGCCGATCGTGGGATCGACCCACACCTTCAGGATCTTCTCGGGGCTCCGGGCGGCCACTTCCTCGATCTCCACGCCCCCTTCCGTCGAGGCCATGATCACGTTCTGGCTCCGCTGGCGGTCCAGCGTGATGCCCAGATAGTATTCCTTTGCAATATCGACGGCACCGGCCACCAGCACGGCCCGCACTTTCTGTCCCTCAGGGCCCGTCTGGGGCGTGACCAGGTTCATGCCCAGAATGGCGCCGGCCTTCTCGCGCACCTCCTCGATACCCTTCGCCAGCTTGACGCCCCCGCCCTTGCCGCGACCGCCGGCGTGAATCTGCGCCTTCACCACGAACAGCTCATACCCCTGCTCCTGCTGCAGGCGACGGGCGGCTTCGACCGCTTCCTCCACGGTGCGGGCCACATAACCGGGCTGCGTGGCCACGCCATAGCGTTGCAGAATATCCTTGGCCTGATACTCGTGCAGTTTCATGGATCTTCCGGACTGCGTGAACTGAATGGATTGTCTAAAAGTACATGCCCGGGGCTAAAGAATCCACCCTGCCTGCAGCGAAATTTACTTTTTTGCGGGTTGTTCGCGCATGACGTTGATCGACCGCCATATCGTCCGCCGCCTGCTGCTCGGCTATCTGTTTTTCACGGGCGCCCTGATCGTCTTTTTCATCGTACTTCACTACGTGGAGTACATCGACGACTTCATGGATCGGGGCGCTTCGATGCGGGAGGTCTTTCTGGTCTACTATCCCAGTTACATCCCCGAGATTGTGCGGCTGACCTCACCGCTGGCGCTGTTTCTGGCGTGCCTGTACGTGACGGGGCGCATGGCGCAGGGGCTTGAGATCGTGGCGCTGCAGATGAGCGGTGTTTCGCTCTACCGATTGCTGCGCCCGTACGTCGCGCTGGCGCTGGTCGTTACCGGCTTCATGTTCTGGTTCAACGGCTGGGTGGTGCCCGTGACGAACCGCACCGTCGTGGCCTTCGACGAGAAATATCTGTCGAAGACCCCGCGCCAGTTCGATCTGAGCCACCTGCATCGTCAGGCGCGGCCCGGACAGTTCCTGTCGGTGGGTTACTACGATCACGAACGGCGCATCGCCTATCGCATCGCACTGCAGCAATTTGCAGAAGGCCGACGGCTCGCCTACCGACTCGACGCCCCCCGCATGGAGTGGAACGACTCGTTGCAGGCGTGGGAGGTGCCCGAAGGCATTGCGCGGCATTTCGAGCCGGACGGACGCGAGGTGCGCCGTCCGGTACGCCGCCAGCAACTGGATCTGCCGCTCTACCCGCGCGATCTGGCGCGCACCGAGCGGGAGGTGGAGGCCATGACGCTGCCCGATGCGGCCGCCCACCTGGCCGCCCTGCGTCGCTCGGGGGCCGGTCACCTGGGACGCCCGCTGGTGGCCTATTACAGCAAGTTCGCCTATCCCTTCGCCAACCTGATTCTGGTGCTGATCGGCGTGCCGCTGGCTTCCGTGCGGCGGCGCGGCGGCCAGGCCATCCAGATCGGCATCGGGCTGGGCGTGGCCTTCGCCTACCTGGCGCTGCAGAAGCTGATCGAACCCTTCGGATACACCGAGACGCTGCCTCCGCTGCTGGTGGCCTGGCTCCCGCATCTGGTGTTTCTGGCGGGCGCGCTGGTGCTCGTCGCCCGGACGCGCACCTGATCAGGCTTCGCCGCCGGGCCCCCCGAAGTGAATGGGCGGACCGGGCTCGGGCACTTCGATTTCGCCGTAGGTGGCCTCGTAGCGGCTGATATTGTCGGCCAGCGCCCGGAGTAGCCGTTTGGCGTGCGCCGGGGTGATGATGATGCGGCTCTGCACCCGGGCTTTGGGCAGCCCCGGCATGATGCGGATGAAGTCCAGAATGAACTCCTCGGCCGAATGGGCAATCATCACCAGATTCGCGTAGCGCCCTTCGGCCACCTCTTCGGGTAGCTCGATGTCGATGCGCTGCGGTTCGTTTCCTGGAAAGTTGAGGTTGCCGGCCATAGATCTTTCGTGTTCGGAATGCCTCGAGGTGGACAGGCTACGCCGAGCCAGCCGTCCAGGTTGCGTACATTTCCCCTTGTGTCCCATCCGCTCATATTCTAATTTGTTAACAATCCTGACATAACGCCCGGACGGGCCGTTTCGTCATGTCTTCTTCGCCTCCACCCTATCAGACCGTCAGCAGCCACGCGCCCGAGTTCACCTCGGAGCCGACCCTCTTTATTGCCACGCTCTCACCCGAGGGGGTCTGCTACGAGGCGAACCCGGCCTGGGAGGAGCTGTTCGGCCGCATGGCCGCGCCCTGGCAGCGGCTTTCACGGGAGGATCAATTGCGCTTCCGGGAATTGCTGGCCCAGGCCGCGCAGGGCCAGCGCATCCTGCACGAGGTGCTGATGCTACAGCTGCCCGGCCGCGACGAACCCGTGCCGGCGCTTTTCAACCTGATCCCGGTGCGCCTGCCCACGCACGGCGAAGAGCCGGTGGCGCTGGTGGTGACCGTCGAACTCCTGGTCGAGCCCTCCAGCCTGACCTACAGCCAGAACCAGCGGCATCGCCTGGAGACGCTGGGCCGCATGGCGCTGGGCATTGCCCATGATTTCAACAACCTGCTGATGACCTTCATGGGGCATCTGGACCTGCTGCGTCGCTCGCTTCCGCCGGAGGCCACCTCCGAAGAGGTCACCCATCACCTGAAAGCGCTGGAACAGGCGGCCCGCGATGGCGCAGCCCTGATGCGCAAGCTTCAGGAATACGTCCGTCAGGAAAAACCCACAACGCTGGAGGCCATCGACCTACCCGTCCTTCTGGAAGAATGCCTCATGCTCACCCGACCCTACTGGTACAACGAGCCGCGGCGGCAGGGCATCGACATCCGGGTGGAAACACAACTGGAGCCGGCCCCGCCCGTTCGGGGCATTGCCTCCGAGCTGCGTCAGGTGTTCACCAACCTGATCCTGAATGCCGTCCAGGCCATGCCACAGGGCGGTACGCTGCGCCTTGAAACTGCCTTCGACGAAAAGCGGGGCGTGATCGTCCGCGTGTCCGACACCGGCATCGGCATGCCCGAATCCGTGCGCCGCCGCATCTTCGAGCCGCTGTTCACCACCAAGCCGGAAGGCTCGGGCATGGGGCTGGCCATCGTGGCCGGGATCGTACGCGAGCATGAGGGCTCCATCGAGGTGGAAAGCGCGCCCGGCGAGGGCACCACGTTCACGCTATACTTCCCTCCGGCCGAGGCTCCGGAACACGCACCCGCGACGGTGCAGGAAGAAGCGCCCGTGCCGCCCGTGCGCGTGCTGCTCGTCGACGACGAGCCCGGCGTGCGCAACGTGCTCACGCGCCTGCTGGCCCTGCACGGCCACACGGTCGTTCAGGCCGCCTCGGCCGCCGAGGCGCTGGCACACCTGGAGCGAGAGGCGTTCGACATCGTTTTCACCGACCAGGGCATGCCCGAAGTCAGCGGCGTGGAACTGGCCCGCCAGATTCGCGCGCGATATCCCCAGCTGCCCATCGTGCTGATCACCGGCGACACCGAGGTACGCGCCGAGCGCGGGTTGATCGACGCCATGCTGCAGAAGCCTTTCCGCCTCGAGGCGCTCGCGCAGGTCATCCGCCGGCTCTGCGGACAGCGTGCGTCATAATGGCAGGCGCTTTCGGCCGGTCTGGTTTTTGACCCACCCCGGCATAGCCCTCTGGTAGGAAAGGCATCACGCAAGTTGTCAGCCTTTCGCCGGGGTGGCATACCTTCGCGCCAAACCTTATTTACACCATGTGGAACCGGGAAACGATGCCGTACGGAGATCTGCTGTATCTGCTGGACGACGATCCGGAGCAGAGCATTCCGCTGCCCACGCCGGATGAGCAGAAGGCGATGAGCGCCGAGGAGGTGCCGGAGACGCTGCCTATCCTGGCGCTGCGCAACACGGTGCTCTATCCGGGCGTGGTGTTGCCGATCACGATCGGGCGTGACGCCTCGCTGAAGCTCGTGCGCGATGCGTTCGCGGGCGATCGGCTGATCGGCGTCGTGGCGCAGCGGGACAGCGAGGTCGAAAATCCGACGCCGGACGACCTGTACCGGGTGGGAACGGTCGCTTCGATCCTGAAGCTGATCAAGATGCCGGACGGATCGAAGTCGATCGTCATTCAGGGGCGGCGTCGGTTTGAAATAGAGGAATACATCCAGACCGAGCCGTACTTCGTGGCGAAGGTTCGGCCGCTGGACGACAGCATCGAGGGGGTGGACGAAGTCGAGCTGCAGGCGCGCGTCCGCTCCATCAAGGAGCTGGCCGTCCAGATCGTCAATCTGTCGCCGAACCTGCCCAGCGAGGCGGCCTACGCGATCCAGAACATCGAGTCGCCCTCGTTCCTGATCTACTTCATTGCCTCGAACCTGCCAATCGACGTGGCCGCCAAGCAGGAGCTGCTGGAGGCCCGTTCGATCCTGGAGCAGGCCGACCTGCTCATGCAGCATCTGTCGCGCGAGCTGCAGGTGCTGCAGCTGTCGCAGGAGATTCGCTCGCGCGTCAAGAGCGACGTCGATCGGCAGCAGCGGGAGTACCTGCTGCGGCAGCAGCTCAAGGCCATCCAGGAGGAGCTGGGTGAGGCCGACGAAATGGCCGAAATCGAGGAGCTGCGTAAGCGGGCCGAGGAAAAGCCGCTGCCCGAGCATGCCCGCAAGGCCGTGCTCAAGGAGATCGAGCGGCTTTCCCGGATGAACCCGGCCTCGCCCGACTACGCGGTCACCCGCAACTACATCGACTGGATCCTTGAGCTGCCCTGGCTGGAGTACTCCGAGGACCATCTGGACCTGCAGGAGGCCCAGCGCATCCTCGACGAGGACCACTACGGGCTGGAGCAGGTCAAGAAGCGGATCCTGGAGTACCTGGCCGTGCTCAAGCTCAAGGGCGACATGAAGGCGCCCATCCTGTGCTTCGTCGGGCCGCCGGGCGTGGGGAAGACCAGCCTGGGCAAGAGCATCGCGCGGGCGCTGGGCCGGAAGTTCGTCCGCGTCAGCCTCGGTGGCGTGCGCGACGAAGCCGAGATTCGCGGCCATCGGCGTACCTACGTGGGCGCCCTGCCCGGTCGCATCATTCAGGGCATCAAGAAGGCGGGCACGTCCAACCCCGTCTTCATGCTCGACGAGATCGACAAGCTGGGCGCCGACTTCCGGGGCGATCCGGCCAGTGCGCTCCTGGAGGTGCTCGACCCCGAGCAGAACTACGCCTTCAGCGACCACTACCTGGAGCTGGACTACGACCTGTCGCGCGTGCTGTTTATCGCGACGGCCAACTACCTGGACCTGATCCCGGCGCCGCTGCGGGACCGGATGGAGATCATCGAAATCAGCGGCTACACGCAGGATGAAAAGCTCCAGATCGCCAGGCGCTATCTGGTGCCGCGGCAGGTCGAGCAGCACGGGCTCAAGCCCGAGCAGTTCAGCATCACGGACGAGGCGCTCCGGGAGATCATCGACGGCTACACGCGGGAGTCGGGCGTGCGCCAGCTGGAGCGCACGATCGCCTCGGTCGTCCGCGGCGTGGCCAAGAAGATCGCCATGGGCGAGATCGAATCGGCGCACGTGGACGTAGGCGACCTGAAGGAGTACCTCGGCGCCCGTAAGTACTTCTCGGAGGTGGCCGAGCGTACCGAGGAGCCCGGTGTGGCGACCGGCCTGGCCTGGACCCCGGTGGGCGGCGACATCCTCTTCATCGAGGCGTCGGCCGCCCGGGGTAACGGCCGGCTGATCCTCACCGGTCAGCTCGGCGACGTGATGAAGGAATCGGCCCAGCTGGCCTACTTCTACGTGAAGGCGCACGCCGACGAACTGGGCATCCCGCTCGATGCGTTCCGCTACTGGGACGTGCACGTGCACGTGCCGGCGGGCGCGGTGCCCAAAGATGGGCCTTCGGCCGGCGTGGCGCTGCTGACGGCGCTGGCCTCGCTCTTCACGCAGCGCCGCGTGCGGCACACGGTGGCCATGACCGGCGAGATTACGCTCCGGGGCCTGGTGCTGCCGGTGGGCGGCATCAAGGAGAAGGTACTGGCCGCCAAACGGGCCGGCATCCAGACGGTGCTCCTGCCGGAGAAGAACCAGAAGGACATCGAGGAGATCAAACCGGAATCGCTCGAAGGCCTGGAGATCGTCTACGTCCGGCGCGTGCACGAAGTGCTGGAGCGGGCGCTGGAGCCCGAACCGGTGCGCGATCCGAACGAGGTCTACCGCGTGCCGGAGGCCGAGCGGGCGCCCGTGCCGGCCAACGGCGCCTCGTCAGGTACGGTCGTCGCCGAATAAACGACGGGCATGGACTGCTCCGGCAGCTTCATGCCCGTTTTCTTTTTCGATCCGCACCAGCTCACGCGGCCCGGTGCGGTGGAGTGCCGGATCGTGCCGGGCTACCGCTTCCAGAAAGGCGTCCGCGTCTTCGGGGGCGATCACCAGCCAACTCGGTCGGCGCGTGCGGCCATACTCGATGCGCAGAGCTTCGCGAAGGGACAGGCCAAGCGAAAGTGCCCGCAGCGAAAAGTCTCGCAGGGGATGATGCGCCACGATGCGCTGAATCCGACCATACGGAACGCGAAGGCGTACCAGCCCCGCCCGCACGACGATGGCTTCGGGCGTTACTTCGTAGTGCATTGGCCAGAGCAGCGCCCGCGCCAGGAACAGGTCCATGCCGCCGACCAGCACCAGTACCAGGGCGACTTCCCTTTCGCCCCGGTAGATCAACCAGCCGGCCAGCAACCAGGGCGACAGAAAAGCCCCCACCAGCAGGATGGCCAGCCAGCGATCGATCTTCGACCGAAACACCTCGGTCACGGCGCTTCCGGCGCGTCACGTTTTTCCGAAGGCCGGGCGGACGGCTTCTCCTCGAGCACGCGGGCTTCCTCGATGTCGGGGTTCATCCCCTGCTCGAAGGCCCGCTTGCTCTCGACCGCGATGCGGGCCACGTGCCGGATCAGCCGCTTCAGCAATCCTTTGCCGGCGTGGGCGGCCATCCCGGCCACAAAAACCGTTTTACCGAGCGCGTTGAGCTGCTCGAACTCGACGATGCGACGCGGGCGTTCCATCGGGGCCTCGGTTTCAGGATTCGGTTGCCGCGCCGCCGGCTGAACCGGTGGCCGTCTTCCGCTGACAGGCCTCCATGCAGCGCTCCAGTCCGCGTGCCAGCAATGCGCCGGCCGTCTCGATGCCGTCGGCCAGCGTGGCGGCCGTCGCTTCGATCAGGAACCGCGCCTTATCTTCCAGCCGAAGCCGGGCAAACGCGTTCCGAACGTCCTCATAACGGGGCGTCTCCATAGCGCACACCTCCGGATTGCGTTCCGAACCGGAGCAGTAGACGAGCCGTTGATCCGACAGGTTTCAAAACAGGGTCAGCCATGGGAAAGCAGCACAACGGAGAAATTCTGGAAGGCACGGTCATCCGGGCCACCGGGAGCTGGTTCGACGTGCAGGCCGACGGGCGCGTCATTCCCTCGCGCGTTCGGGGCAAGTTCCGGCTTGCTGGCATGGACACGACCAGCCCGGTGGTGGTCGGCGATCGGGTAAGGGTGCGGCTCAACCCGGATGGCACCGGCCTGATCGTGGACGTGCACCCGCGGCGCAACGAGCTTTCGCGCCGCGCCGCCGGTCGCCGGCACAGCCTGCGCCACGTGATCGCCGCCAACATCGACTTCGTGTGGATCGTGCAGGCCGTGCACCTGCCCGAACCGAACCCCGGCTTCATCGACCGTGTGCTGGTGGCCGCCGAGCGCTATGAAATCCCCGCCGGCCTGATCCTCAACAAGATCGATCTGATGACCGAAGAAGACCGGCCGGCCATCGACGCCCTGGAGCGCCTGTACGCCGACCTGGGCTACCGGGTGCTGCGCACCAGCGTGGTGACCGGCGAAGGACTGGACGCGCTGCGCGAAGCATTGCGCGGCAAGACCAGCGTGGTGACCGGACCCTCGGGCGTGGGCAAGTCGTCGCTGCTGAACGCCATCGAGCCGGACTTGAACATTCGCACGGCACCGGTCAGCGAAAAGACCGGAAAGGGACGCCATACGACCACCTACGTGGCGCTCTATCCGCTTTCGATCGGCGGCTTCGTGGTCGATACGCCCGGACTCCGGGAGTTCGGCGTGACCGACCTGGAGCCGGCCGAGCTGTCTCACTACTTCGTGGAATTCCGACCCTACCTTTCCGCCTGTCACTTCCCCGACTGCACGCACGAGCACGAACCGGATTGCGCGGTGAAGGCGGCCGTAGAAAATGGCGAAATCTCCGAAGAACGCTACTACAGCTACCTCAACATCCTGCACAGTCTGAAGCTGGGGGAAAAAAATATCGGTCGTTGAGGACGGATCGGTCATTTTTTTCCGCCGATCTGCTAGAAATCCCCATCTTTACCGATTGCACGTCCTTCTTTTCGCAGGGTACACCTTTTGTTGGTCTTCCGGTGGTTTATCCTTGAAACATCTGCCATCAGCCGAGCAGCATGCTGCGTCGCCCCTTTTTTCGCTGGTTCTACGGGCTGGCCCTGCTGATCGCCCTGCCGGCACTTGCCCAGCAGCACTACTTTCACACCTATACCAGTGCCGACGGGCTTTCGCAGCTGATGGTGCAGGCGCTCCTGCAGGATCGCCAGGGATATGTGTGGATCGGAACGCAGGCTGGCCTCAACCGCTTCGATGGCTTCGGGTTTGAATCCTTCAGTCTGCGAGACGGCCTCGTCGGCGACTTCATCTGGGCCCTGGCCGAAGGACCCGACGGCTCGCTCTGGATCGGCACCCGCAACGGCCTCAGCCGCCGTGAGCCGAACGGCCGCTTCACCAGTTTCGGCCTGGCGGAGGGGCTCCCCTCGCCCGACGTACGCACGCTGACGGTCACCGCCGACGGAACGGTATGGATCGGCACACCCCGGGGTCTCGCTTACCTGAAGGACGATCGGATTGAGCGGGTCGAAACGCTGGGCACGCAGGCCATTTACGACTTCCTGATTGACCGCAAGCGTCAGCTTTACGTCGCCACCCAGAACGGCCTGTATCGCTGGGCCCCGCCCCGCTGGGTGCCCGTTGCGCCTTTCACCGAGCAGCCCGTCTATCGCCTCCTGGAAGACCTGGAAGGACGCCTCTGGGTATCCACGGCCGATGCGCTGGTGGTGCTGGCCGGAGGCCGCCGGGTTGCCCGCTACACGGAAAAAGATGGTCTGAAGGGCCTGCCGGCCCGTGACCTGGCGGTCGATTCGCTGGGGGTGGTCTGGGTGGTCACGCTGGAGGGACTGGGACGCATCGACGCCACCGGGGTCCGCTGGCTCACGGAAGCCAACGGGCTGCCCACCTCCGTACTCAACACCCTGATGGTCGATCGTGAAGGCCTGCTCTGGCTGGGCTCGCTGAAAGGGGTGTCGCAGTTTCGCGGTAGGGCCTTCACGAACTACACCGTACGCGACGGACTGGCCGACAACCTGGTGCGGCCGATCGTGCGCGACCGACAGGGCTATCTCTGGGTGGGCACCCGACGCGGCCTGAACCGCTTCGACGGGCGCCGCTGGGCCGTCTACACCGAAAAAGACGGCCTGCCCAGCGAGTTCGTCCGCTCCCTCTTTCTGGACAGCCGGGGACGCCTCTGGATCGGCACGCTGCGCGGCCTGGCCCTCTACGAAAACGGGCGCTTCCATCGCGTGCCGGGCTTCCCCCACGAGGCCAGCGTCATGTCGATCGTGGAAGACCACCAGGGACGCATCTGGCTGGCCGCCCAGAATCTGGGCGTGTTCCGCCAGAACGGTGCGCGCTTCATCCCGGTGGAAGTGCCGGGTCAGGTCTTCACCGACGCGCGGCTGCTGGTGGACCGGCGGGGACACGTGTGGATCTCCGGCGACATGGGCCTGTCGCGCTGGGACGGTCGCCACTGGCGCACCTTCACCTCGAAGGACGGCCTGGCCGGTAACAATCCCTACTTTCTGGCCGAAGACCTGCAGGGGCGGATCTGGTTCGGCTATCATGCCGCGCTGGGCATCACGGTCTACGATCCCGAGCAGAATCGCTTTCGCACCTACACGACGGCCGATGGGCTTCACAACGACGCCGTCTATTCGATCGGCGTCGATCACCAGAACAATATCTGGATCGGCACTTCGCGGGGCGTCGATCGCTTCGATGGGGAGCGCTTCGTGAACTACAGTCCGCTGGAGGGCTACGCCAGCTACGAGTCGAATGCCGGCGGTTTCTTTGCCGACGTGGACGGCACGCTGTGGTTCGGCACGATGGACGGGCTGAGCCATTACAACCCGCGCGAAGACCTGTGGAACGACCGTCCACCGCGCGTTCGTCTGAGTTACCTGCAACTGGGAGACCGATCGGTCAGCCCGGACTCCCTCGTCCAGGTCTCTTACAAAGCCAACACGCTGACGGCGCGCGTGGCACTGCTCTCGTTCTTCGGGTCCGAGCAGATCCAGTTGCGCTATCGGTTGCGCAGCATGGATACGGACTGGAACCTGACGTTCCAGCCCCTTCAGCGCAATCGCTCCTGGCTGCGCAAGCCCATCAGCAGCGAGGAAGGCTGGCGCCCGCTGGAGTCGCCCACCATTTTTCTGACCAACCTGCCGGCCGGCTTTTACGTGCTGGAAGTCCAGGCGCGCAAGCCCACCTCCGACTGGTCGCGCCCGGCGGACGCTCGCTTCGAGATCACGCCACCTTTCTGGCAGACCGCCTGGTTCGCGGCACTGATGGTCACGCTGCTGGGGTTGCTGGTGGGCGGCATTCATCGCTACCGGATCTATCGCATCGAACAGCAGAAAGAACAGCTTGAAGCGCTCGTCCAGGAACGCACGGCCGAATTGCAAGCCCAGAAACGTCAGCTCGAAGCCACGCTGGAGGATCTGCGCCGGACCAAGGAAGAACTTGAGCGGGCCAACGAAGAGCTTGTGCGGGCCAGCCGCCTCAAGAGCGAGTTTCTGGCCAACATGAGCCACGAGATCCGCACGCCCATGAACGGCGTGCTGGGCATGACCGAGTTGCTGCTCGAAATGGACCTGACGAAGGAGCAGCGCGAATGCGTGGAGATCATCCACCGAAGCGGCGAGACGCTCCTGACCATTCTGAATGACATTCTGGATTTTTCGAAGATCGAGGCCGGACGGCTGGAGCTGGAAAACATCGACTTCAACCTGCAGGAAACGATCGAAGACGTCATCACGCTGTTTGCCCCGCGCGCGGCGGCCAAGCAGCTCGAACTGATCTGTTTCGTCGAAGAACGGGCGCTGGAAGTGCAGGGCGATCCGCACCGACTTCGTCAGGTGCTCTCGAACCTGATCGGCAACGCGATCAAGTTCACCGAACGCGGCGAGGTCGTCGTCGAAGCCGAACTGGAACGGCTGGACGAGCGTCGCGCCCACTGGCGCATTTCGGTGCGGGATACGGGCATCGGCATTCCACCGGATCGCCTCGCGCATCTTTTCCAGCCCTTCACCCAGCTGGACGGCTCGACGACGCGCCGCTACGGCGGCACCGGACTGGGGCTGGCCATCTCCAAGCAGCTCGTCGAGATGATGGGCGGCACGATCGGCGTCGAAAGCGAGGTCGGAAAGGGCTCCACGTTCACGGTGCGCATTCCCTTCCGGCTGTCGTCGCAGCGTAAGCTGAACGGGGATGAGCGGCGGGCGCTGCTCAAAGACGTGCGCGTGCTGATCGTGGACGACAACGAGGCCAACCGGGAAATCCTTCGCCGCCAGACGCTGGGCTGGGGCATGGTGCCCACGCTGGCCCGCAGCGGCGCCGAGGCGCTGGAAATGATGCGGGCGGCCGCCCGCCAGGGCCATCCGTTCGAGCTGGCCATTCTGGACTTGATGATGCCCGAAATGGACGGCATCATGCTGGCCCGGGAGATCAAACAGGACCCGTCCCTTGCCGACACGCCGCGGATCCTGCTCAGCTCCTATCTCTTCACCCGCGAGGATCACCGGGCCATGGACGAGACGCTCTTTGCCGCCGTCCTGTCCAAACCCACCCGTCAGTCCTACCTGTTCAATACGCTGGTCCGGGTGCTTCAGGAATCCCGGCCGGTCGTTGCCGCAAAACAGCAGGCACAGCAGGACGAGTCGGCCGCTACGCCTTCCGATTCGAGCGCGACCCCGTCCTCCACGCCCAGACCGGCGGGTCGTGGGCATCTCCTGCTGGCCGAAGACAACCCGGTCAACCAGAAGGTGGCGCTCTACCATCTGGAACGGCTGGGTTACACGTGCGACGTGGTCGGTGACGGCAAGCAGGCCGTCGAGGCGGCGCTGCGCGGCGGCTACGACGCCATCCTGATGGACGTGCACATGCCGGTCATGGACGGATTCGAGGCGACGGCGCAGATCCGCGAGCGCGAGGCCGAACTGGGGCGCCACACGCCCATCATCGCCATGACGGCCAATGCATTACGTGGCGAGCGCGAACGCTGCCTGGAGGCCGGCATGGACGACTACATCGCCAAGCCCTTCAAGAAAGACGAACTCAAGACCGTGCTGGAGCGCTGGATCCAGAAGGCCGAGGCCTGAAAGGCCGCCCGATTTGCTACGAAGCACGTGTCTGTAGTACGCCACGAAGGTGCCAGCCGAAGTGGCGTCACCCGAGACGGCACTACGCTGCGCTCCTCGTCGGACTACCAGCGCATGCGTGGCACGCTCCGAAACAGGGCTGGACCCGGAGGACGAATACAACGCGCAGGCAACGAAACGCAGCCGATGCGTATCCGAGAGCGGTTCCCCCGGCCTACACGTCCATGGTCGTCACGGTTGCGCGTGCTGCCAGAAACACCTTTCGTCCGATCAAAAAACGGCCGGACGTTTCACCTCACTTCGCGCGGCGACGGCGGCCCCGCGTCTTTCCTTTTCGGCTGGCTTTTTCTTCCAGCAGGGCCAGCGCCTCTTCCAGCGTGATGGCTTCGGGCGCGCGTCCTTCGGGAAGCGAAGCGTTCGTGCGACCGTGCTTCACGTAGGGTCCATAGCGGCCCTCCCAGACCTCCACTGGCTCGCCGGTCTCTGGGTGCGTCCCCAACACGCGGAGCGGCCGGCTCCTTGCTTCTTTTTCGGCCAGCAGTTCCAGCGCCCGCTCCAGGTCGATCGTGAACACGTCGTCCTCTTCCTTGAGCGAGGCGAATGTCCGCCCGTGCTGCACGTAGGGTCCGTAGCGGCCGATGCCCACCAGCACGGGCTGGCCGGTTTCGGGATGGGTGCCCAGCGTGCGGGGTAGTTGCAGCAGCGCCCGCGCCGTTTCCAGGTCCACCACGGCCGGTTCCATGCCCGGCGGCAGCGCCACCCGTTTCGGCTTGCCGGCCTGCTCGTCGTCGCCGAGCTGCACGTAGTAGCCGTAAGGGCCGCGGCGGAGCAGCACGGGCATTCCGGTTTCCGGATCGATCCCCAGCACCCGGTCTTCTATCTGTCCTTCGCGCAGAATCTGCTCCAGTTTCTCACGGGTCACGTCGCCGGGCGCCAGGTCGGGCGGCAGCGAAGCGGTCACGATCTGCCCGTCCACCGGGCCTTCGACGTACGGCCCGTACTTCCCCACGCGCACCACGTAGGGCTCCCACTGCGGAAAGCGAATCGTCGAGACCTCGCGGGGATCCACGCGCCGCAGCGCCTCCTCGATCATACGCTCGAGCCCTTCTTCGCCCTGATAGAACTGGCGCAGGTAGGGCACCGTCTTCTGTCGCCCCTGCGCGATCTCGTCGAGCGCCTCCTCCATCTGGGCCGTAAAGCCCAGGTCCACCAGTTTTTCGAAACAGGCTTCCAGCAGGTTGTTCGTGGCGAAGGCCATGAACGTGGGCACGAGCTGGTTGCCGCGCCGCACGGCGTAGCCGCGCTGCAGGATGGTGTCGATGATCGTCGCGTAGGTGCTCGGCCGGCCGATCCCTTCCTGCTCGAGCGTCTTGACCAGCGTGGCCTCGGTGTAGCGGGCCGGCGGGCGCGTCTCGTGCCGCTGGGGCTCGACCTGCACGCAGCGGGGCCGATCGCCTTTTTTCAGGGGCGGGAGTGGCTGATCGCGGTCTTCAAGGGCGGCCTCCGGATCGTCGCTGCCCTCGACGTAGGCTCGGAAGAAGCCCGGAAACTCGATGGTCCGGCCCGAGGCGCGGAAGCGGGCGATCGGCCCCCGGTCGCCGGCCTCCAGGTGCACCGTCAGCAGCCGGAGCCGCGCGTCGGCCATCTGCGAGGCCACCGTACGCTTCCAGATCAGGTCGTACAGCGCCGCGTCGATGCCGGTCAGGCCCAGCTCTTCGGCCGTTTTCATTGCGCGGCCGGCGGGCCGGATGGCCTCGTGCGCCTCCTGCGCATTACGGACGCGGCTCTGATACTGGCGCGGCTGCGGGCTCAGGTACTCTTTGCCGTAGCGCTCGACGATGGTCCGGCGGCTGGCTTCGATGGCCTCCTGCGACAGGTGGGTCGAGTCGGTCCGCATGTAGGTGATGTAGCCCTGCTCGTAGAGTCGCTGGGCAATCTGCATGGTCTGCCGCGCCGAGAGCCCCAGCTTGCGGCTGGCCTCCTGCTGGAGCGTGGAGGTGATGAACGGCGGCGCGGGCGATCGGGTCACGACGCGTTCTTCGACGTCGGCCACTACCCAGCCCTCGTGACGGAGTCGTTCGGCCAACTCATGGGCCTGCGCCTCGTCGAGCAGGATCACGTCGCGGCCGGCCACCAGCCCTTCCTTCAGCCGGCCGGTGTGTTCGTCGAAGTCCTTGCCGCCGGCCACCCGGATGCCGCCCACGTGCGTCAGCACCGCCTCGAACGTCTGTCCCGCCTGCTCCAGGAGCGCCTTCAGGTCCCAGTAGGTGGCCGGGACGAACGCAATGCGTTCTTTCTCGCGCAGCACGAGCAGCCGCACGGCCGCACTCTGGACACGTCCGGCCGACAGCCGCGGGGCGATCTTGCGCCAGAGCACGGGCGACACCAGGTAGCCCACCAGACGGTCCAGAATGCGCCGGGCTTCCTGCGCCTCGACCAGGTTGTAGTCGATGTCGCGTGGATTGCGCAGCGCCTGTTCGATCGCCTCCCGCGTGATCTCATGAAAGACCATGCGGCGGACCGGCACCTTCGGTTTGAGCACCTCGACCAGGTGCCAGCCGATGGATTCACCCTCGCGGTCTTCGTCGGTGGCGATGTACAGCTCGTCGGCCTCTTTCAGCGCCTCTTTGAGCTGCTGCACCACCTTCCGCTTGTCGCGTGGGATCACGTAAAGCGGCTCGAAGTCGCGATCGATGCGCACGCCCAGCCGCGCCCACTCCTCGTGCTTCAGGTTGGCGGGCACTTCGGCCGCCGAGGCCGGCAGATCGCGAATGTGCCCCATGCTGGCCTCGACGCGGAAGCCGTCCTTCGGCAGAAAATTGCGGATGGTGCGTGCTTTCGTCGGCGACTCGACAACGACCAGGCGCTTCATAACGATCGGGCTACTTCCGTACAAAAAACCACCCGGCGATCGGACCGGGCGGGCAGTCTCACGCCTACCGGCAGGCAACGTTCCAGAAAGGGGCACTCAGACCAGAAGCAAGATACCCATTGTTTCGCTCTGCACAAGCTCCACCACGAGTTCGTAGTTTCGGCGCAGGATTTCCTCAATTTCACGAGTAGAGCAGTTACCACGTCCGATCCAGACCACCTTGGGGGGAAAGCCGTAAAGCGTACTCATTTCGGCAAAATCAGCGTCTTTGCTTACAAGCACATAGCCATGACCCCGAGCGAACTCCCACACCTCAACATCCAACGCCCGATCCAATCCCACCTCAGAGACATGCGCGGACCCGGGATAGCAGTCGGCAAGTCGGGCAACCAGGCGCGGCGAAAGATTCTGGTCAAACAGCAGCTTCATGCAGGAGCCATCAGTGTGTGCCGTTCACGAGCCGCCGCATATTCCAGACAGGCCAGAATGTCTTCCTTTGTCAGATAGGGAAAGTCTTCCAGAATCTCGTCGTACGACATACCCGAGGCCAGATAGCTGAGCACGTCATAAACGGTAATCCGCATGCCACGAATGCAGGGCTTACCGCCGCGCTTGCCGGGTTCGATGGTAATACGATCCAGATAACGCATTGCTGACTTGAAGCACGGTTGATCAGCAGATATTTTGTTATTCACGCCCGCTGGCAGGCAACGTTCCAGAAAGGGGCGTGCCGGCAGCGCAAGAAAAAAAAGGACCGGCCGAGGCCGGTCCCCTGCGGTGCCTGCTGCGTGCGGTTACGACTCGGTCGCGACCGCCTCGCGGCTGCCGTCGCCGGCCGCCTCGATGCCGGCTGGCGGCGCATTGTAGTAGCGCCGGTATTCTTCGAGCGTGAAGGCATCGACCTGGATGGCATCCCAGCGGGCCGCTTCGGCCTCCTGGATGAGGCCGGCCTCTTCGGCCGTGATGATGCCTTTTTCGACGGCCTGGCGCACGAGCTGCTCCGGCCGCGCCTTGGGCAGCTCGCCCCGTTTGACGGCCGCATAGATTTTCCTGAGCAGCTCGTCTTCCTGGTAGGCCAACTGGAAAGCCCGCTCCAGGCGGCCGAGCGCCTCGTTCGGATCGGACGGTACGTACATGCCGGCCGTCATGCGCTCCCGCTGCTCGCCCGGCGTCAGCATGAGCTGAGCCACCCGATGCCCCAGCCGGTCCGAAGGCGGCGCGCTCAGGCGGTTCAGACGCGACCACCAGGCGGCCGGCCCGCGCAGGAACCAGGTCAGTCCCGGAATGCGCAGGTTGTCGAAGAGGCCGTCGAACGCCTGCTGCATGCGATGGAAGGCATACTGCATGGCCCAGTCGAAGAACGGCCGGTCTTCCTCGCGGCGGCCTTCGGCCTCGAAGCGCCGCATGGTGGCCGTGGCCAGGTACATCCAGGAGAAGATGTCGGCAAAGCGGCCCGTCAGCTTTTCCTTGCGCTTCAGGTTGCCGCCCAGCGCGGCCATGGCCAGGTCGGCCAGGAAGGCGAACGAAGCCGAAGCCCAGGCCAGCTTCCGGGCATAGCGGGCGGCCGGACCCGAAACGCCCGTGCGGGCCAGGCGTCCGCGCGACAGGCTCAATAGCAGCGCCCGCGCACCGTTGCGCACCACCAGGCCGACGTGCTTCCAGAAAGCGTCGTCAAACGCCTGCACGTCGCCACGCTCCAGCGCCGAGATCTCCCTGTAAGCGTAGGGATGGCAGCGGATGGCCCCCTGCCCGAAGATCATCAGCGTGCGCGTCAGGATATTGGCGCCCTCGACGGTGATGCCGATCGGCGCGGCGATGTAGCCGTGGGCCAGCAGGTTGCGCGGTCCGCGCGAAATGCCGTTGCCGCCCAGGATGTCCATGCCGTCGTTGATGGCCTGGCGGCCCAGCTCGGTCGTGTTGTACTTCATGATGGCCGAGACGACGGCCGGCTTGGCGCCCCGGTCCAGGCCACCGCACGTGTAGACGCGTCCGGCCTCGACCAGATAGTTGAAGCCGCCGATGCGCGCCAGCGGCTCTTCGATGCCCTCGAACATGCCGATGGGCAGCCCGAACTGACGCCGCACGCGGGCATGCGCCGAAGCGACGCGGTAGATCAGCTTCAGACCGCCCGCCGACGAAGCCGGCAGCGAAATACCCCGCCCGGCCGCCAGCGACTCCATGAGCATGCGCCAGCCCTTGCCGGCCCACTCCGGCCCGCCGATGATCGCATCGATGGGCACCACGACGTCATGGCCTTCCACCGGGCAGTTGTAGAAGGGCACGCCCAGCGGATCGTGCCGCATGCCCAGCTTGACGCCCGGCGTACTGGTCGGAATCAGCGCACACGTGATGCCCAGATCCTCCCCTTTACCCAGCAGGTTGTCCGGGTCCCGGAGCTTGAAGGCCAGCCCCAGCACCGTCGCGATGGCGGCCAGCGTGATGTAGCGCTTCTGGAAGTTCAGCCGGATGTAGAGCTTGCCGTCTTCACCCCGAAACACGACGCCGCTGGCCTGGATGGCCCCGGCATCGGACCCGGCCCCGGGCTCGGTCAACGCGAAGGCCGGGATCTCCTCGCCCCGGGCCAGACGGGGCAGGTAGTAGTCGCGCTGTTCCTGCGTGCCATAGTGGATGAGCAGCTCGGCCGGACCCAGCGAGTTGGGCACCATGACCGTCGTGGCCAGCGGCCCGCAGCGCGACGACAGCTTCTGGACGACGGCGCTGTTGGCCAGCGACGAAAAGCCCAGCCCGCCGTACTCTTTCGGGATGATGATGCCCAGAAAGCCTTTCTCCCGGATGAACTGCCATACCTCTGGCGACAGATCGCGCCGACGCCAGACCTCCCAGTCGTTCACCATCCGGCAGAGTTCCTCGACGGGCCCTTCCAGAAAGGCCCGCTCTTCGTCGGTAAGCGACGGGTAGTTCGTTTCTCGAAGCAGCCGGTTGAAGTTCGGCTTGCCGGCAAACAGCTCGCCCTCGACCCAGACGGTGCCGGCTTCGATGGCCGTGCGCTCGGTATCGGAGATCTTCGGCAGAAAACCGGACGCCCGCATGAAGGCCATGAGCGGCCCGGAGACGAGCGTCCGCCGCAGCAGCTTCAGGTTGAAGACCACGGCCAGCACGCCGAAGACCACCCAGAGCCAGAGTGGCGCGCCCACCCCGTAGAGCACCATGGCTGCGGCCAGCGTCCAGAGCCCGAGTGGCGCGCCCGTAAACGCCAGCGCCAGCGCCACCACAAGCACGCCGAGCACGATCCAGCCGGCGCCTACAGGGTCCAGAAAGTGATAAAACGGCAGGTTCATGATCCCCTCCGTTGTATGGTTGGCGGTTATCGCCTCAGCGTTGCAGGTTTTCGATGATGCCGGCGGCGCCCATGCCACCGCCCACACACATCGTGCAGAGGCCGTAGCGGCCACCCCGCCGCCGCAACTCGTACAGCAGCGTGGCGGTCAGCTTGGCGCCCGTGCAACCGAGCGGATGGCCCAGCGCAATGGCGCCGCCGTTCACGTTCACCTTCTCCTCGTCGAGCCCCACCTCCCGGATGACGGCCAGCGCCTGCGCGGCAAAGGCTTCGTTCAATTCGATCAGATCGATGTCGTCGAGTGTCAATCCGGTCTGCTTGAGCACCTTGCGAATGGCTTCGACAGGCCCGATGCCCATGATCTCAGGCGGCACGCCGGCCAGCGCAAAGCCAATAAGCCGGCCCATGGGCTCGACGCCCAGCTCCCGCACCATGCGCTCGCTCATCACCACGGCGGCGGCCGCACCGTCCGACTTCTGCGAGGCGTTGCCCGCCGTCACGGTGCCGTTCACCCTGAAAACGGGCCGCAGCGCGGCCAGCGCCTCCAAGCTCGTGTCGCGGCGCGGCCCTTCGTCCACGCGAAATTCCTTCTCGACGGTGCGCGTCTGGCCGTTCTCGTAGACCACCTCGCGCACCGGGACGGGCACGATCTCTTCATCGAACTTGCCGCTGTCGATCGCTTCGATGGCCCGCTGGTGCGAGCGCAGCGCGAAGCGGTCGGCCTCCTCGCGGGTGATGCCGTAGCGCTCGGCCACGTTTTCGGCAGTCAGCCCCATCGACAGGTACACGTCGATGTCGCGCTCGACCAGTTCGGGATCGGGCTGGAAGAAAAAGCCGGTCATGGGCACCTGGCTCATCGACTCGGTGCCGCCCGCCACGATCACGTCGGCGTGCCCGGCCATGATGGCCTGCGTCGCCATGGCGATGGTCTGCAATCCCGACGAGCAGAAGCGGTTGACGGTGGCGCCGGGCACGCTGTCGGGCAGGCCGGCCTTCTGGGCCACGATCCGGCCCATGTTCATGCCCTGGGGCCCTTCGGGAAAGGCGCACCCCATGATCACGTCGTCGATCAGCTCGGGCTCCAGCCCTTTCACGCGCCGAACGGCCTCGCGCACGGCGATGGCGCCCAGTTCTTCGGGACGCACGTTGCGCAGCGATCCCTTGTCGGCCTTGCCGACGGCCGTGCGCACAATGCTGACGATATATGCTCCGTTAGCCTGCATGGCAGTTGTCTTTTTCGGTTTCGGGGTTCAGTTACGCAGCGGTTTGTTGGTCTGCAGCAGGTGCATGATGCGCTCCTGCGTCTTGGGCTGACCCAGCAGGTGCAGGAAGACCTCACGCTCGAGCGCCAGCAGATAGTCCTCGGAGACTTCCTGCGGATGGGTCAGATTGCCGCCCGTCATCACGTAGGCGAGCTTCGACGCCAGATATTGATCGTATTCGGTGATGAAGCCGCCTTTGCGGTACTGATCGACGCCCACCATGAGCGCCGCGTAGCCCGGTTTGCCCAGCACCTTGACGCGGGTGGGCTTCGTCGGCGGCTGGTAGCCCTGCTCCGAAAGCCGGAGCACTTCCTGCTTGGCCACGAAGAGCCGCCGGTCTTCGTGCATGACGATGCGGGCGTGCGGCGGCAGGAAGCCCATGGCCTGGGCCTGGCGGGCACTGGTGGCTACCTGCGCCATCGCGACGGTCTCGAAGTACTTCTGAATCCAGGGCAGAATCTCGCTGGGATGGCCGTGCGGCGCCTGCTCGGCCGCCTTCACCACCAATCGCGTGGTGCCCGTACCGGCCGGAATCAGCCCCACGCCCAGCTCCACCAGTCCCAGGTAGCTTTCGGCCGCGGCCACCGGGTTCGGGCAGGCCATCACCATCTCGCAGCCGCCGCCCAGCGCCCGCTGGTGCACGGCCACCACGACGGGCTTCGTGGCGTAGCGAATGCGCTGCATCACCTCCTGGAATTTCTCCAGGAAGGTCTCCAGCAGCTTGAACTCCTGCTGCGCCACGGCCATGACCGCCTCGCCCAGGTTGGCCCCCACGGAGAAGTGCCGCCCTTCGTTGCCGATGACCATGCCCCGGATGTTCGGGTCGCTTTCGACGCGGTCGAGCACCTCCAGCAGCCCCTCCATCACCCACTGCCCCAGCGCGTTCGCCTTCGAGCGAAACTCGTAGAGCACCACGCCGTCGCCCAGGTCGAGCAGCGCGGCCTCGGCGTTCTGCCAGAGCGTGCGCTTCGAGTCGGCTTTGATCACGGCCAGCCGGATTTCGTCGGCCGGGATCGGATCGTCCACGTAGCGGCCTTCGACGGGATGATAGACCTGCGGCCGGCCATCCACCTGACGGTAGAAGGACGTGGCCCCCTTCTTCGGCATCTCCTCCACCCAGGCGGGCAGCGCATAGCCCAGCTTGCGGCAGCCCTCCACCACCTGCTCGAAGCCGAGCGCGTCCCAGATCTCGAAGGGACCCAGCTCCCAGCCAAAGCCCCAGCGAATGGCGCGGTCCACGCTGGCCGGGTTGTCCGTGATCTCCGGAATGCGACGGGCCGCATAGGCCAGCAGGTCCAGCGTGGTCGTGCGGAAGAACTCGCCGGCCCGTCCCTCATCGGCAAAGAGCGCCCGCAGCCGCTCCTTCAGATCCGGAATCGACTGGATGCGGTCCAGATCGCCCAGGTTGAGCGGCCGCGGCGGCTCGTACTGGCCGGTTTCAGGATTGATCGATTTGATGACGCCGTCTTCTTTCTTGTAAAAACCGGCCCCGGTCTTCTGACCGAGCGCGCCCTTTTCGACGAGCGTTTCCAGGATTTTCGGCGGCCTGAAGGCCTCGCAGCTTTCGTCGTTGGTGGCCTTTTCGTACAGGTTGCGGGCCACGTCGAGCATGACGTCGAGCCCTACCACGTCGGCCGTTCGGAAGGTGGCCGACTTCGGCCGGCCCACGAGCGTGCCCGTGAGCGCATCGATTTCCTCGATCGTGTAGCGCCCCTGCTCAAAGAGCGCGATTACCCGCATCATGCCGTAGACGCCGATGCGGTTGCCGATGAAATAGGGCACGTCGTTGGCCACCACGATCCCCTTGCCCAGGTAAAAGCGGCCGAACCAGGCCACGCGGGCCAGCACCTCGGGGTCGGTGTCGGCCGTGGGGATCAGCTCGAGCAGCTTCAGGTAGCGGGGCGGATTGAAGAAGTGCGTGCCCAGAAACCGCCGCCGGAACGCCTCGGAACGCCCTTCGGCGATCTCCCGGATGGGCAGGCCGCTCGTGTTCGTCGAGATGATCGCGTCCTCGCGGGCCGCCTCCTCCACGCGCGCCATCACCTGGCGTTTGATGTCGAGCCGTTCGACGACGGCCTCGATGATCCAGTCGGCCTCGCCTACCCGGTCGAAGTGCTCATCGAAGTTGCCCAGCGTGATCCGTTGCTTCGCAGCCTCGTCGAAGAACGGATCGGGCTTCATCTTGAGCGCCTTCCGGAATTGCTGCTCGACGATTGCGTTTTTCGGTCCTTCCTTGGGCGCAATGTCGAGCAACAGCACTTCGACGCCCGCATTGGCCAGGTGGGCGGCAATCTGCGCGCCCATCGTACCGGCGCCCAGCACGGCCGCCTTGCGGAATGGCCGGAAGTGCCAGGGCCGCAGCTCCAGCAGGTTTCGGGGAGTTACCGTGGTCGTTTCCATGATGCGTTTTCGTGGTTTTTATTCAGGATTCAGGGGTTGTCGCTTCCTGTTCATGTGCTTCGGCCTCGGCGCCCTCGTAGAGCGCCCGGATCTGGGCCTCGTATTTCTTGTAGAGCGCCGAGCGCCGCACTTTGAGCGTAGGCGTCAGCGTGCCCTCTTCGATGGAGAGTCGCTCGGGGACCAGCACAAAGCGCTTGATCGTGGCCCAGGGGTCCATGCCCTCGTTGGCACGATCGACGATCTGCTGATAGACTTCCAGGATCTTCGGCTCGCGCACCAGCTTTTCAAGCGGCTGGTTGGCGTCGAGCCCGAGCCGCCGCGCCAGCCGTCGAAGCGCTTCCTCGTCCGGGAAAATGAGGGCCGCGGTGAACTTGTAACCGGGTCCCACCACGAGCGCCTGCTCGACAAGCGGATCGGCCGTCAGGCGCTGCTCCAGCGGCTGGGGCATCACGTACTTGCCCGTCGAGAGCTTGAACAGATCTTTTTTGCGGTCGGTGATGACGAGGAAGCCCTCCTCGGTGAAGTAGCCGATGTCGCCCGTGTGGAACCACCCTTCTTCGTCGATCACCTCGCGCGTGCGCTCCGGGTCCTTGTAGTAGCCCAGCATGACGTGCGGACCGCGCGTGAGAATCTCGCCGTCCTCGGCGATCTTCACCTCCACGCCCGGAATGGGCACGCCCACCGTGCCGGCCCGGTTCAGCTCGGGGCGGTTGTAGGTGATGACCGGGCTTGTTTCGGTCAGGCCGTAGCCCTGCAGGATCGGGATACCGGCCGCAGCGAAGATGTTGGCCAGTTCGGCCGAAAGGGCCGCCCCGCCCGCGATGATGAAGGCGATGCGCCCGCCCAGGGCCTCCCGCCACTTGCGATAGACCAGCCGGTCGGCCACGGCCAGTTGCAACCGGTAGAGGCCCCGCGGCTCGCGCCCCAGTTCGTAACGTCGGGCCAGGTCCAGCGCCCAGCGAAAGATTCGTCCCTTCAGGCCGGGCATGGTGGCCGCCCGCTCTACCAGCGCCCCGTAGATTTTCTCGAGCACGCGCGGCACCGTGGCGAACGTCGTGGGCCGCACCTGACGGAGCGCGTCCCGAAGCGCATCGGGCGTCGTAAAGTAGACGCTGGAGGCGTGGTACAGATAGCCATAGAAGAGCGTCCGGGCGAAAACGTGCGTCAGCGGCAGAAACGACAGGGCCACCTCGCCGTCCGGCCCCGGCCGGTACTGTTTGATCCCGCTGAAGGACGTGAGCGCGTTGAACGAAATATTTTCGTGGGAGAGCATCACGCCCTTGGGGCGCCCCGTCGTGCCGCTCGTGTAGATGATGGTGGCCAGGTCATGGGGATGGATCTGCGCCCGCAGGCGCGCAATGGCCTCCGGATCGGCCGCCCGGCGCTGCCGCCCTTCCTCCAGCAATTGTGCGAAGGTGTAGAGCGGCCGCCCTTCCACCCGATCCGCGTCCAGTCCGGTCGCGTCGGCCACCACGACGAACTGCACGCCGGGCAGGTCGCGCAAAAGCGACGCGACGTGTTCGAGCAGCGCTCGGTTCGAGACGACGAGCGCCCGGGCTTCGGCGTGCTCGATGACGTAGTGGATCGACTCGGGCGCGTGCGTCAGGTAGATGGGCACGTCGATCAGGCCGCCGATCAGGCAGGCCATGTCGGCCAGGCAGAAGTAGGCGTCGCTTTCCATGTAGAAGGCCACGTGGGCGCCCCGCTCCAGTCCCATCGCATGCAGGCCCAGCGCCAGCGCTTCGGCCTGCTCGGCAAAATCGCGCAGCGAGATGGGCGTCCAGCGCCCCGGCCCGGCCGGTTGGTTCAGGAAGGCCGGGTTCTCGTAGCGCGCCAGTGCCTCGTAGAGCACGTCCGGCAGCGTCTTACCGAGCACCGGCGTGCCCGTATCGGATGGCGCCGTGTAGATGCGTTCGCCCATAGGTATACACAAAAAAGCGCTTCCTGTCCGTGTTATTTTGCAGCCATCTGCGGCAGGGCCTCAGGAGCCAGCACCCCGCGCAGCAGCGTCCGAATGATCGTGTCGATGAAGGCTTCCGGGTCGATCCGCACGTCCACGCGGCGGGCCAGCAGCAGTGCGATCGCGCCGTGGAGTGCCGCCCAGGCCGCGCTGGCCGTTACGCGCGGATCCTCGACGGCAAACACGCCCAGCCGACGGCCTTCTTCCAGCGCCTGGATGGAAAACTCCAGACACCGGCGCGCCCGGCGATATTTTTCCGGCGGGTATCGCTCCATGCGCTCCGGGTGCAGCATGAACATGATCTCGTAGTATTCCGGATTGCTGCGCCCGAAGGCCACGTAGCGCCGCCAGAGCGCCTCCAGCCGGGCCACCGGATCGTCGTGACGGGCCGCCTCTTCCTGCAGCTCCTCGTAGAGCAGCCCGAAGCCCTCGTCGATCAACGTGTGCACCAGCGCATCCTTGTTCTGGAAGTACAGGTAGATGGCCGTCGGGCTACAGCCGATCGCCCGCGCAATTTTGCGCATGGAGAGACTCGTGTACCCCTCGGCCACCAGCAGGTGGCGCGTGGCGTCGAGAATACGTCGTCGCAGCGTGCCGTCCGATCCGGCTTCCGTCATGGTTCTTTGCGCTGGTTAACACTGTTAAGTTAAACAAAAAATGTATTCGCTGTCAAGTTTTTTCGAACACGGTTGCGCGGTAGCGATGCCCACCACCACGTCGACTCCGGTCGCCTGGAAATGGTCAAAAAAACCGGCGCGGCCCTTTCGAGCCGCGCCGGCTGCCCCACCATGTGTGATTGAGACTTGCGACGTGCCGCTAACGCAAGTCTCCCGGACGTGCTTCTGTGTCTATAGACACCCGCTGAGGGCCGTTGTAACCTCCGGGTAGAAAAATTTTTGTACCGCCCTGCAAAAAAGCCCCGCCCGCCAGCATCGGCGAGCAGGGCCTGCTCATTCCGTGCGGAAGCTGCGCTCAGCTCGAGAAACGCCTGGGGGAGGCAAAGTCGCGCAGGAATTCGACCAGGAGCCGCACGCCGAAGCCCGTGCCGCCTTTCGGACGGTAGGGTTTCGGCTCCTTCAGGAAGGCCGGCCCGGCCATGTCAATGTGGATCCAGGGATAATCGACAAAGTGCTCCAGAAACTTGGCCGCCGTGATGGAGCCGGCCTCGCGACCACCGATGTTCTTCAGGTCGGCTACGTCGCTTTCCAGCAGTTTGGCGTACTCGTCGTACATGGGCAGCGGGTGGACCCGGTCGCCGCTTCGCTCCCCGGCGGCTACGATGGCCTGCAGGCGCTCTTCAGCGCCCTCCACGTTGTTGGTCATGACGGCGGCCGCCTCGGTGCCCAGCGCGATGATCTGGGCACCGGTCAGCGTAGCCAGGTCGATGACCAGAATCGGTCGGTAGGTGCGGGCATACGAGAGCGCATCGGCCAGGATCAGACGCCCCTCGGCGTCGGTGTTGAGCACCTCGACGGTCTTACCGGAATGCATCCGGATGACCTCGCCAGGCACATAGGCATTTTCGCCGGGCCGGTTGTCGGTGGCCGGGATCAGCCCCACCACGTAGAGCGGGATTTTCAGACGGGCCAGCGCTTCCATGGCGCCCACGACGGCGGCCGCGCCGGCCATGTCGGACTTCATGTAGTCCATGCTGTCCTTGGTGGGCTTGAGCGACAGCCCGCCCGTGTCGAAGACCACGCCTTTGCCCACCAGCACGACCGGCCGCTCGTTGAGGGCGTTTTCCGGATGCCAGGTGAGCACCGTGAAGGTCGGTGGCTCCGGGCTGCCCCGGTTGACGGCCAGGAGCCCGCCCATGCCTTCTTCTTCAATCAGCGCTTTGTCCCACACATCCGCCTCGTAGCCGTACTTTTTGGCCGACTGCTCGATCAGGCGGGCGAACTTCGTGGGCGTTTTCTCGTCGGGCGAGAGATTGACCAGGTCGCGTGCCGTCATCACGCATTCGGCGATGATGCGGCCGCGCTCGGCTCCCCGACGGCTGGCCTTTTCGTCCTCACCCGTTTCGTGGATCACGAGCCGCTCGATCTCGCGCAGGTCGCTTGTGTCCGTCTTGTAGCGCGTGAAGCGGTAGGCGGCCAGCATGAAGCCCTCGACGAGCGCCTGGCTGGCCGACTCGGGGTCGATCGAAGTCTGGGGCCGCACGATGGCGGCGGTGACGACTTTGCGCTCGCGGGCCAGTTCGGCGCCGCGGGCGGCCACCCGCCGCAGACGCTCCAGATCGACGCGATCGGCCGGCCCCATGCCCACCAGCGCCAGGCGTCGGGCCCGACCGCTTTCCGGGTAGAGCCAGATCAGTTCGTCCTGCGCCCCGGTAAAGTCGGCCGCGGTGCGCTGGACGATTTCGCCAAACTGCTCGCTCAGGGCCTTCAGGGTTGCCTCGACGGCCCCTTCGGCAACAGGCACCAGGAGCAGATCGATATCCAGTTCATCCAATGGGATCGTAGTGACCGAGACTTTCATGACGCCGTAGAGGATGCTTGCGACTTCTGATGCAGGAGTGCTGAAAGATACGACGCATCTTCCGACGAAAGGGTGCCCGAGGCGTTGCCCGCGGACGGGGTCTCGAGTTGCGGCAGATAGCGCGGGGCGGCCGCCAGGACGGCATCGACCAGCGCATCGAGCGCGGCATTCTCCACGAACGCCCCGGCCGCATTGCGATGACCCCCTCCACCGAACGCCCGGGCCCACTCGTTCACGTGGTAGTCGCCCTTCGATCGAAAGCTGATTTTGACACCTTTTTCGATCTCGGTAAACAGCAGGGCCACCCGCACCCCCCGGATCGAGAGCAGGTGGTTGATGAAGCCCTCGGTGTCTTCGGTAGAGGCGCCGGTTTCGTTGAACATGCGGCGCGAGAGCACCATGTAGGCGACTTTACCGTCGTAGCGGAGCTGCAGGTTGCGCAGGGCCAGGCCCAGCAAGCGCATGCTTTCGGGCGTGCGTGTGTCGAAAATCGCGCTGTGGATGGCCTCGGTGCTGAGACCTCCCCGCTCCAGCAGATCGGCCACAATGCGATGGACCGTCGGCGTGACCGTATTGAAACGAAACGAGCCGGTGTCGGTCATGATGGCCACATACAGCGCCGTGGCCAGTTCATGATCGATCAGGTTTGGATCGACGGCGCAGACCAGTTCGTAGACCAGCTCACCGGTCGAGGAGGCCGTGTCGCGCACGTACTGCAGATCGAACCAGTCTTCCGGGGCCGTGTGGTGGTCGATGAGCAGTTTGCGGGCGCGGCTGGCCTCGACGGCGGGCGCCAGATCGCCGAGTCGGTCCAGCGCGTTCGTGTCGAGCACGCAGATGACGTCGGCCTGGTCGATCCGTTCGCGTTGGGCCAGCGCTCCGTTGAACACTTCTACCTGCTCGATGCCGGGCATCCAGGTCAGGTTCGACGGCGGCGGGTCGCTGTTGATCAGATATACGTCGTGTCCCATCTTCTGCAGCAGCCGTCTCAGGGCCAGCTGCGAGCCCAGCGCATCGCCGTCGGGCTTGATGTGGGTGGTCAGCACGAAGCGTTGATGCCGGCGAAAGCAGTTCAGAACGGCCCTGCGGGTAGACATACGGACTCCGGCTGGTCTGCAAAAAAGCCCATCCTTAACGCCCGAGGGCCGTTCATGTTCGGGGCGTTTCCGGGAGCGTACGCAGCACCGATTCGATCTCCAGGCGAAACTGAGCGGTGGCCGCCCGCGGATCCGGCGCGGTCGTGATGGCCGTCATCACGGCCACCCCGTAGGCGCCAGCCTCTAGCACCGGGCGCACCCGCTGCACGGTGATGCCGGCGATAGCAATCACGGGGATGGGTACGGCCTCGCAGACCTGACGCAGCCCTTCGATACCTTTCACCGAGGCCGGATTGGCCTTCGACGCCGTGGGAAAAACCGGACCGAAGCCGATGTAATCGGCGCCAGCCTGCCAGGCTTCCACCGCCTGCTCGACGGTGGTGGCCGTGGCGCCGATGATGAAGTCGGGTCCCAGGATGCGCCGGGCTTCGGCGACGGGAAAATCCTCCTGTCCGAGATGGACGCCGTCGGCTTCCACGGCCAGCGCGATGTCGATGTGATCGTCGATGATCAGCGGCACGCCGGCTTCCTTGCACACGGCGGCCGTGCGTCGAGCCTCGTACAGCCTGTGCCGGATGCCGCCAAACTTCTGACGAAACTGCACGGTGTCGGCCCCGCCGGCGATCACCAGGCGGGCCAGCTCGGCATGGCCGTAACGCTGCTGGAAGTAAAAGTCCGTGAGCACATGCAGCCGACCGATCGGCTTCTTGCCCATTGTGCAACGCGTCGGTTATTTGTTCTGGATTGTCGGAAACTGATCGGACCTTCCTTTTTAACAACAACACGGCATTTCGTTGCAGCAACGAAAACAATGAAAACGCAGCGCAAGCTATGCTACGCAGAAAATCGACCCGTGATATGGAACGCGCCTTTCAGTTTCTCCGGATGAACGCGCGCGAGCCCAAGCCGCGTACGCGCGGGCTGACCGAAATCCGTGGCCCCTACTACTCGGTAATGGGCCCCAACTATCTGAAAGATGTGCTCGAGACGATGGGGGCCTACATCGATTCGCTCAAATTCGCGGGCGGATCGTTCACGCTCATGCCGCGTCGGGTGCTCCGCGAAATCATCGACCTCTGCCATCAGTATGATGTGCTGGTTTCCACAGGGGGGTTCATCGAATATGTGGTGACGCAGGGGCCCGAAGCCGTTCATCGCTACATCCAGGAGTGCAGGGATCTGGGTTTCGACATTATCGAGATCTCTACGGGTTTTATCACCATTCCGGCCGACGACTGGCTGCGTCTGATCGAGGCGGTGCAGAAGGCCGGGCTGAAGGCAAAGCCCGAGGTGGGGATTCAATTCGGCGCGGGAGGCGATACGCCGGCCGAACTGCTCGAGGCCGAAGGCGTGCAGGATCCGGCCTGGGCCATTCAACTGGCACGGCGCTTCCTGGAAGCCGGCGCCTACATGATCATGGTGGAATCAGAGGGCATCACCGAAAACGTCAAGAGCTGGCGCACGGACGTCGTGGCTCGCTTCATTAATGAACTGGGTCTGGAAAAGCTCATGTTCGAGGCGGCCGATCCGCGCGTATTCGCCTGGTACATCAAGAACTATGGCCCCGAGGTCAACCTGTTCGTGGACCACAGCCAGATCGTCCAGCTCGAATGCCTGCGTAGCGGGATCTGGGGCACGCAGGATCTGTTTGGACGGGTGCACACCTTCAAGGGATAGTTGTCTGGGATTGCAGGGCCGCAAGGCCTCTGTGCCCCACTTTCCGGTAGCGGCACGGCAAATTATTCCTGCGTGTTTTTCCGGAGCGATAGATCTTTTCGCAGGATTTTGTGAAGATGTACGACTCCTCTTCCGAATTTGTATCTTAAGCCCGGTTTTCGAAGCAATGGTCCGTATCTTGTCAGACCTCAAAGCTCTGGAATCTTGAGCGTCCCTGTCCAGCGAGTTACAGCGGATATCATGCGTCAGAAACGTCAGCGTCGGTTACCGCTGGCCGGAGCAGTGCTCTGGCTGGTTCTGTGGCTTCTGCCTTCTGTCGTTCATGCCCAGGAGATTCCACAGCCCGTTCAGGAGGAGATACGGCGGCGGGGCATGACCGTCGAGGAGGCCCGGCGGGAAGCCGAACGCCTGGGCATCGACCTGTCGAATCCCGAGCAGGCCGCCCGGCGCGCCCGAGAGCTGGGTATTCCCGAGAGTCAGATTCAGGCCATGCTGCGCGCCGTCCAGCAGGAGCAGGCGCCACAGCTTCCCCGCATTCTCACGCCCGGCGTCTATCCGGTGAGCTTTCAGGACACGCTGGCGCTCGATACGCTGCAGGCACTGGTGGACTCGCTGCGGCTGCGACGCGACTCGCTCCGACAGCGCAAGGCACAGGCTCCTTCTGATTCGCTCCCCTACTTCGGCTACGACGTTTTCGAGAACGTCCCCGATGCCTTTAAACCCAACCAGCTGGGACCGGTCGACGACCAGTACCTGGTGGGTCCCGGCGACGAACTGCGTCTGATGGTCTGGGGCGCCACGGAGTTCGCCTACGATCTGACCGTCGACCGCGAGGGCCGCATCTTCGTGCCCAGTGTCGGGCAGTTCACGGTGGCCGGCAAACGGCTCGACGTCCTGCGCGAGGAACTCAAACGCTGGCTGGCCCGCAGCTATGCCGGGTTGCTGGAGGACCCGCCCACGGTCTTCATGGACCTGACCGTCGCGCGTCTGCAACCGGTCTACATCTATGCGCTGGGCGAGGTGAAGCAGCCCGGCGGCTACGTGATCGCCAGCCAGTCGACGGTCTTTCAGGCGCTCTACGCCGTCGGAGGCCCGAAGATCAGCGGTTCGCTCCGCGACGTGCGCGTAGTGCGTGGTGGAAGAGTGCTGGCCCATGTGGACCTCTACGACTACCTGCTACGCGGCGAGGGACGCGAGGACGTGCGCCTGCAGAACAACGACCAGCTCTTCGTGCCGCCACGTGGTAAGACCGTGGCCATCCGCGGTCAGGTGCGCCGCCCGGCCATCTACGAACTGAAAGAAAACGAGGGGTTGCGTGAACTGATACAGTTTGCGGCCGGACTCAAACCCGAGGCCTTCACCCGGTACGTGCGGATCGAACGCATCATCCCCTTCGAGCAGCGACAGGACCCCTCGGTGGTGCGCGAGGTGATCACCGTGCCGCTCGACGGGGTGCTGGACGGCTCGCGGCAGGTGCCGCTTTACGACGGCGACCGCGTCGAGGTGCTTTCGGTGCTCGACGTAAGCCGCAACGGCGTTTACATCAGCGGGGCCGTCGTGCATCCGGGTCTTTACGAAATCACCACGCAGGTGCGCACGATCCGTGACCTGATCGAGCGAGCCGGTGGTGTGACCAGCGACGTCTACGAAGGCCGTGTCCAGCTCGTGCGCTTCAAACAGAATCCGGCCGAGCGACCGCCTTCGGTGCCAGTTACCGTTGGTGATCCAGACGACCTGGCCCTCTTGGAAAAAATGGTCACGTTGGACCTGTCGCGTATTCTGCTGGGTGATCCTGAACACAACCTGGCGCTTCAACCCGGCGATCGTATTCGTGTCTACTCAGAGCTGGATATTAATGTACCGCGTACTGTAACAATTGAGGGTAAGGTGCGCAAACCAGGGAGTTATGCGTTACGCGACAGCATGACGGTCTATGACCTGCTCTTCCTGGGCGGGGGCCTCTTCGACGAAGAATTTCGCAAGGAGGTCTATCTGGAACGTGCCGACCTGATTCGCAAGGCCGAGCACGGCACGGAGGAGATCATCATCCCCTTCAATCTGGCCGAGGCGCTGCGTAACGAAGGGGCCGGACGGGCGCTGCTGCAGCCGGGCGACCGCATCCGCATCTATCCGGTCGACGTGCAGGAAATCCGGGATAAGTTCGTCACGATCAGCGGCGCCGTCAAAAATCCGGGACAGTACCGCTGGCAGGAGAATATGACGCTGGAAGACCTGATCCTGCGAGCCGGCGGCTTTACGGAAGACGCGCTGCTGGACTGGGCCGAGGTGACACGTCTGCCGAAAGGGGCCGATCCGGAGCAGTTCGAGCAGCTGGCCGTGCGCATCGAGGTGCCCATGGCCGAGGATATCGACGACGTGGAGGCCGTCTCGTTCGCGCTGGACGATACGGCCCGGGCGCTGCGCGGAGCGCGGACGTTCCGGTTGCAGCACCGCGACCGCGTCTACATCCGCAGCAATCCGGCCTTCCGGCCCCAGCAGACCGTGACCGTCTCGGGTGAGGTCTGGTATCCGGGCACCTACACGATCCTGCGCGAAAACGAAACGCTGGCCGACGTGCTACAGCGGGCCGGTGGCGTGCGGCCTACAGGCTATCTGAAAGGCACCCGCCTGATCCGCGGCGGCCTGCCCGTGGTGATCGACATGGAACGGGCCCTTCGGCGAGATCCCCGCCACAACGTCATCCTGCTGCCGGGCGACGAAATCCGTGTGCCGCCCAGGCCCGGCACCGTGGTGGTACGCGGCAATGTGCGGCGTCCGGGTCTGGTGAAGTATGTCCCCGGCCGACGCGTGGGCTATTACCTCGAACGGGCCGGTGGCCTGGACGAAGACTCGAAAGTCATCCTGGTCACCCAGGCCGACGGCGGTACCTATCCGGTCTATCTGGGGCTGAAGGGCTGGTTCCAGCGCGATCCGGTGGTGGACGAAGGCGCCATCATCGAAGTCGTGCGCAAACCGCCCGAAGAAAAGCGTCAGGTGACGTTCGACATCGGCAAAACGCTGACCGACATCGCCTCGATCGCCGCCAGCACGCTTACCATCATCGCGCTGGCCCGACGACTGTAGGCGCCTTCCGGTCCACTGACCCTACCGCCCCTGCAGCATAGTGGACCGGTGGCGAGCCTCGATCGTCCTCAATACCGGAAGGCTCCGAGTTCAGGCGGGCGCGATCGAATCCGGAAAGGTTTTAATCCGGCGGCGGTCCGGATGGCGGCCGCCGTCATGCGTTCTGGTCAACTTTTCCCGGAACACTTTGCCCTCACCGCAATCCCGAGGCGTACCGCTCACAACAGACGGCCCGTCCCATTACAAACCTGCGCGCCGACCGCCGGTATAATGTTCGCATCCGCATGAAGTGCAGCCAAGATGGAGTCAGCCCCTTCCGTTTCCGTCATCATCGTTTCGTGGAACGCGCGGCATCTGCTGGAGCGGTGCCTGCCGTCGGTAGTGGCCACCGACTATCCGAATCTGGAAATCATCCTGGCCGACAACGGCTCCACGGACGGCTCGGCCGAATGGGTGGCCGCCACGTTTCCGGAGGTTCGCATCGTCCGGCATCCGGAAAACTGGGCCTTCTGCCGGGGCAACAACGCGGCGATCCCGCACGCCCGGGGCCGGTACGTCGTGCTGCTCAACAACGACGTAGAGGTGCCGCCTGAGTGGCTCTGGCCCCTGGTACGCCGTATGGAAGCCGACCCGACGATCGGCGCCGTACAACCCAAACTGCGCCAGTACCACCGGCGCACCCACTTCGAGTATGCCGGCGCGGCCGGCGGCTTTCTGGACCGCTACGGCTATCCGTTCACACGCGGCCGCCTTTTCGACACGGTCGAAGCGGACGAAGGGCAGTACGACGACCACGGCCCCATCTTCTGGGCCACCGGCGCCGCCATCATGCTCCGCCGGGAAGCACTGGACCGCGTGGGATTGCTCGACGAGCACTTCGTGCTGCACATGGAAGAGATCGACCTGTGCTGGCGGCTTCAGCGAGCGGGTTATCGCATCGAGCTGGTACCGGAGAGCGTGGTCTATCATCTGGGCGGCAGCTCCCTCCCCCGCCACGATCCCCGCAAGACGTACTACAACTTCCGAAACAGCCTGCTGCTGCTGTACAAAAACCTGCCTCCGACAGCGTGGCGGCGTACGTTCCCCGTACGTGCCGTACTCGACATGCTGGCGTTTCTACGCTTTGTGCTGCTGGGCAAATGGGGCGATGCGGCGGCCGTCGTGCGGGCCTACCGGGATGCCCACCGCATGCGCCACCTCTACCGGGATCAACGCCCGATGAACGGTGAAGCCGCCGTGCTTCCTCCCTATCGGGGTAGCATTGCGCTGGATTACTTCCTGCTTCGACGAAGGCGCTTTCGCGAGTTGCCCGCGCGACGTTTTCTCAATCCATGGCGGCGGGCGTAAGCCGACGGTGTGCCGTCCACTGCTCGTATTGAACGGCAAAGGCCACGGCCGCCAGCACCAGCACCATCCCCACGACCGAAAGGGCGGGTGGCACCTCACCGAACAGCAGGTAGGCCAGCAGCGAGGCCCCAACCGGCTCCAGCAGCGAAAGCAGGCCCAGCCAGGCGGCTGGAATGTACTTCACGCTGTAGTTGAAGGACCCGTGCCCGAGGATCTGCGGTCCCAGTGCCATCAGCGCACAGAGCGCGTAGAAGCGCGGGCTGTAGCCCCAGAGCGGAACGTCCAGCAACAGCGCCGGCACGAAAGCCGTCAACGCCGCCACCAGGTACAGCGGGAAGACGTAGGCCAGCCAGGAAATGCGCTGCCGGACGACCCGGCCGATGAGCAGATACAGGCTGACCAGCAGCGCGCCAGCGAGCGCCAGCGCGTTGCCCAGCAGAGGCTGCGGGCCGGTCTCCAGACCGGTATGGTCGCCCCATCCGATCAGCGCAGCGCCCACGACGGCCAGTCCGATGGCCGCCACCACGGGCAGGGCCAGGCGCTCCCCCAGCCACCAGAACCCCAGCGCCGCCAGGAAGACCGGACTCAGGCACACCAGCACCGAGGCGCTCGCCACCGAGGTGTAAAACAGGGAGAGAATCCAGACGACAAAGTGCAGTCCCAGAAAAATGCCGGCGAGCAACGTCAGCGCTGCTTCCCGTCGGGAGAGCCGGTTTGCGCGAAGCTGGGGCAGGGCGAACGGCGCCAGCATGACGACGGCCAGCAACGTGCGCCAGAAGGCGATCGCCAGCCCCGGAGCTTCTTCGCCGGCCCATCGCACCAGGATCGGGCTGGCCGAAAAGCTCAGCAGTCCCAGGGCCAGCATGGGATAGACCCGAAGCGGAATCTGCCGACCGATCATGCAGCGCCCCGCCCGCTTAGCGCAGCCGATCCATCGACCGGATCAGCGCAATATCTCGTTCGATACCCCGACGCGCCAGCCAGAGTAGCAGATAGGCCAGCACAGGCAGGCCGATCCAGAGCAGCCGATCCCAGAGGATTCCACGCTCCGAGCGCACGCCCAGCATGCCGCTCAGATACAGCCCGCCCAGGTACACCACGGCCATCAGCAGCACGCCCACCTGTTCGAAGACCACCAGCGTTCGCTGACGCTCCAGGCGGCGGTACTGAAAGATGATCACCACCGCTCCGAGGGCCAGCAGCACAGACAGCCCGCGGGCAACCGGTCCGATCCAGGCGTGCGGTGCCGTCCCCAGCAGATGCCAGGGCCCCGGTGTCAGGCCCAGCCAGAGCAGCACCAGCCCCGCCAGCAGCAGATAAACCGATTGAATACGCTGAATCATAAGCCCGGCTATGCATAGAAAAGCCCCGCCGAAGCAGGGCTTTCTTGAATCATACAGGTAGGGATCGACTACGACGCAGGCGCCTCAGGCCGCGCCGAGTAGTTGATGCGAAGCGTTCCGGCCTCCCGAAGTTCCTGCTGCACGTCGTAGACCAGCTTCATCCTGGCGTCCTGATCGATGCGCAGCGACACGATCAACTTGGGCTGCTCCACCAGCTTGTTGTACATGATCGTGCGAATCAACGTAAGGTCGTCGATCAACGCATCATCGATCTGGACGCGCGTTTCTCCCAGCGTCCCGTCCGGTTTTTTATGCGGACCGATATAGACGTAAGAGAGCAGGCGTTTCTGGTCGATCTTGGTCAGCGCCTCCGCCCGGGGCAAGAGCGTCCGGACCTGTATGGTGGTTTCCCGGAGCACCGTGCTGACCATGAAGAAGATCAGCAGCATGAAAATGATATCCGGGAGCGAGGCGGTGGGAATCGCCTGCTTGGTTTCCGCCTTCTTTTTAAAGTGCTGCGAAGCCATCGTTTACTTTAAAGCGAATGCTTAGCAATCAGGCTCTGCCACCGAAATCTGGGCCGGAATGATTTCACGAATCTGATTTTCGTCATCCGGTCCCAGCGTGGCCCGGTAGGCGTTGTAGTTGGGATAGCCCAGTTTCCGCGCCTCGGCGTCCCAGAGCTCGAAGTAGGCCATCCAGACCTCGTCGAGCACCTGGATATACGTATTGTAAGAAGTCTCGCAGTCCGTCTTGATCGACACGACGGCCTTCTGCGGACTTTCGGCGTAATTGGGATCCGCGCCGTTGTTGGTAATGTGCTTTTTGACCTCTTCGCGGATCTGCTGAATCGAAGCCACCTGATCTTCGATCAGCACCTGGCCCTGGGCATTGACCAGGATTTTGAGCATGTTGCGTTCCCGCACCGGCGGCGGTTCCTGATCTTCTTCCAGCTTGGGGGGCAGCGTCATGCCGATCCCCGTATCCACGTCGATCGTCGTGGTCACCAGGAAGAAGATCAGCAGCAGGAACGCGATGTCGGCCATCGAAGCCGTGGGAATTTCGGCCTCCTGGCGCTTTTTCTTTTTCAGCAGCCCGGCCATAACCTCACGTCCGATTTAAAAGCTGAACATGTTCCGCAGCCCCGAAAGCAGCAGGGCAATGGCGGTCAACACAAACATCACCAGTACGGTGATCACGCCGGCCTGCGCCCAGCTCCCTACCGTGAAGCCCAGCACGACCATCAGCAGCACGGGCAACACGACGATCAGCATCGAAATCGGGCTGATCTTCCCGTAGGTCAGGTTACGCAGGCCAAAAATCACCTGGGCTACCAGCCCCAGCCCCAGCAGGATCAGAGCCGCCCAGATGGCCAGAGGAACAATGCCTTCCATAGTTGCCGGTTCGCTTTTTCTTTGAAAAAGTTCCGCTCAGGCTTACGACTGCTTGGACGCTTCCGCCTTCTCGGCTGCGGTCAGCGGCCGTCCGGCCTGCATCAGCACCAGCGAGTCGATCAGCTCGATCGAGGCCTCCTCCATGTCCACCACAATCCGGTCGATCTTCGAAACCGCGTAGTTATAGAAGAACTGCAGGATGATGGCCGTGATCAGACCGAAGACCGTGGTAAGCAGGGCCACCTTGATACCACCGGCCACCAGGCTGGGCGAAATGTCGCCGGCCTGTTCGATGGCGTCGAAGGCCTGCACCATGCCGACGACCGTACCGAGGAAGCCGAACATCGGAGCCAGCGAGATGAACAGCGACAGCCACACCAGCCCGCGTTCCAGGAAGCTCATCTCGATCGAACCATAGGACACGATCGCCTTCTCGACGGCTTCGATACCCTCGTCGGCCCGGAGCAGCCCGGCCTGGAAGACCGAAGCCACCGGTCCGCGCGTCTTGGCGCAGATCTCTTCGGCCGCCTGAATACCGCCCTCCTCCAGCGCTTTCTTCACCTGGACAATGAACTTGCGCGTGTTGATGTCGGCCAGGTTCAGCGTAATGATCCGCTCGAAGGCAATGGCCAGACCGATAATGAGCGAAATCAAGACCGGCCACATGAATTCGCCGCCTTCGTTGAAGCGCTGGACCAGGACGTTAATGAAGCCTTCTTCTCCGGCGGCAGCCTGAGGCAGCATCAGCAGCAGGCTCAGCAGTTCCATGGACGGTTTCCTCCTTCTGGTTGGTGCTTTACTCCTTTCGTGTAAGCGTTGCCGGAGATGATCACCCCCGGCCTGCAATCCGCCCCATATTACCGAATTTCTTCCGCAGAGTCAATCCCGGCCTTTCCGTAACCGTTCTCGGTAACGCTGCGCCAGCTCCTCGGCCGGCTTCCACAGCCGCAGCGCCTCCTGCAACATCGCATCCACGGTCTGATAGACCGGATAGCGTGTCCTCGGGCCGAACAGTCGTACGGCCAGCTGGGCTTTCAACAACGTGCCCAGCACCGGCCAGTCAGCCCGCCAGCGGGTTTCGGAAAAGCGCAGCGCGGCCGGTTCTTCCGTTTCCGCTTCAAAGCGGAGCCCATTTTCTTCCAAAAACTCACGAAAAGCCTGCTGCAGGGCTGCATCCGGCCAGTAGTCTTTCACAAAAGTTTCTTGTTGGCCCCTCCACTGACGACGAAGTTCGGTCCCATGCCGATCGAACCAGCGCCAGACGAAACGCTGATCCAGATTGCGCCGCAGTACGGCCTGCACCAGCGGCGAGAGCGTGTCCGGCGGCACGAGATAATCCGGCAGAATGCCACCCCCACCGAAGACGATCCGCCCTCCATCGGTGTAGTAGCGCAGCGAGTCGGGCACTTCGGCCAGAATCTCTTCAACAGGACGGGTCACATCGCGGGCTGCCCGCCGCCAGTGCTCGGCATAGTAGTCCTGCCGATCGCCTCGCCGGTAGGGTGTCTGAATCAGCCGTCCCGAGGGCGTATAGAAGCGGGCCACGGTCAGCCGCAGGGCACCGCCATCGGCCAGCGTGATCTGCTGCTGCACGAGCCCCTTGCCGAATGTGCGGCGTCCCACGATCAGCGCCCGGTCGTGATCTTGCAACGCCCCGGCCACGATCTCGCTGGCCGAGGCCGTGTTTTCGTTGACCAGCACGATCAGTGGGCCGATCTCGAAAAGCCCGCCCGGATGCGCGTACCAGGCAGCCCGAAACTCCGGCCGCCTTCCTTCCTGACGCACAATGAGTTGCCGGCCGCCCAGCAACTCGTCGGCCACCTGCACGGCCACTTCCAGATAGCCTCCACTGTTGTCGCGCAGGTCCAGCACCAGCCGCTCCATGCCCTGCCGCCGGAGCTGTCGCAGCGCCTGCACAAATTCCCGGTAGGTCGTGCGCGCAAACCGATTGAGCTTGAGATAGCCGGTCCGCTCGTCCAGCATGTAGGCGGCATCGACCGTATAGAGCGGAATACGATCGCGCGTGATCGTGAATTCCAGCAGCTCGGGCACGCCCGGACGCCGCACCGTCACACGCACCTGCGTCCCACGCGGCCCTTTGAGCGTGCGCTGCACCTGCTCGTGCGTAAAGCCGATGGCGCTCGAATCGTTGATCGCCACAATCCGATCGCCGGCCAGCAACCCGGCCTTTTCGCTGGGCCCGCCGGGGATGACGCTCTGCACGGCGATCGTGTCCCGCCCGTTCGGTCCCGGCAACAGCTCGTAGGCAATGCCAATGCCCTCGAAGGCCCCTTCGAAGCTTTCCAGCACCCGACGCATTTCGTCGGCCGGGATGTAAACGGAATGCGGATCCAGCCGCGACAGCATTCCTTCGAGGGCGCTTTCCGTCAGCCGGGCCGAATCGACGGGATCCACGTAGCGCTGCTGCACGATCAGAAAGGCTTCCTGCAGCTTACGAAGCGCCCGTCGGGCCGGGTCTCCGGAAACGACGGCACCGATCTGAAATCCCAGTACAACGCCCACCAGCAACAGGGCCAGGCCGTAAGGCCAGCTTCGACGCATGAACGAACGCGCGGCGGTTCGGATGGTTAATGCACGCAGGCTCTTACCCTGCCCTGCATCGCAGGATCCGTTTTTCTTTTGGACCAGCCCGCCGTAATTTGTGGACGCAAGCCCTTCGGTGCCATGGAAAACCGAGACGTTGCCCGCCTGCTGCGTGAGACGGCCCGCCTGCTGGAGCTTCGCGGCGAAAATCCGTTTCGCGTGCGGGCCTACGAACAGGCTGCCGAAGCCATCGAGCAACTGGACGAACCCGTCGCCGAGCGGGTGCGACAGGGCACGCTCACCGAGGTGCCCGGCATCGGTCGGGGTCTGGCGGCCCAGATTCAGGAACTGGTCGAACGGGGCACTTCGGAGATGCTGGAGCGCCTCCGGCAAGAACTGCCGCCGGGGCTTCCGGAGCTGCTCACGCTGAAAGGCCTGGGTCCCCAGCGTGTGCGCCAGCTCTGGCAGACGCTGGGCATCGCCTCGCTGGATGACCTGGAGGCTGCACTTCGCGACGGGCGCCTGAGCCAGCTCAAAGGCTTTGGTCCACGCCTGCGCGAACAACTGCTCCATGCGCTGTCGCTACGCCGGCGCTACCGTGCGCTTCGCCTGCTGGCCCAGGTACTGCCCGAAGCCGAAGCGCTCCGTGAACGGCTTCGGCAGCAGCCCGGTGTGATCCGCGTCGAGCTGGCCGGGGCCGTCCGGCGCCTGATGGAGGTGGTGGATCGGGTGGAACTGGTCGTGGCCGGATCGGCGGAAGCCGTGCAGCAGATACTTCCGCAACTCCGGCAACAACCCGGCCCCCACGGCGAAACGCTGCTCGAAGGCGCCCTGCCGGACGGTTTTCCCGTCCGGGTGGCGGTGACCACACCGGACGCCTTCGGCACCGTGCTCTGGTGGCACACCGGCTCGGAAGCCCACTGCCGGGCGTTCGTCCGCACCTACGGTGCCCCGGAGCCCTGTCCGGAGGAAACCACCATCTACGAACGGGCGGGTCTGCCTTTCATCCCGCCCGAGCTGCGCGAAGACCGCGGCGAACTGGAAGCAGCGGCCCACCACGCACTGCCCGCGTTGATCGCACAGAAAGACCTCCGGGGCGTGCTGCACAACCATTCCACCTACAGCGACGGCCGTAACACTCTCCGCGAAATGGCCGAAGCCGCCTGCAACCGGGGGTTCCGCTACTTCGGAACGGGCGATCACAGCCAGTCGCTCACCATCGCCCGTGGGCTTTCGATCGCCGAAGTGCGCCGCCAGCAGGAAGAGATCCGGGCCCTGAACGAACAGTTTGCCGCGCGGGGCTTCCGCATTCTGAGCGGCACCGAGTGCGACATCCTGCCCGACGGGTCGCTGGACTACCCCGACGACGTGCTGGCCGGCTTCGATTATGTGGTAGCCAGCGTGCACACCCGGCTGGACATGGACGAAAAAACGGCCACCGAGCGCATCCTGCGGGCTCTGCGCAATCCGTATGTCACGATCCTGGGCCATCCGACCGGCCGCCTGCTGCTGCGACGGGAGGGCTATCCGCTGGACTGGCCTCGCATCATCGACGCCTGCGCCACCTATCGCGTCGCCCTCGAACTGAACGCCAACCCGTATCGGCTCGACATCGACTGGCGGCGCGTTCGCGAAGCGACGGCCGCCGGCGTGCCCATCGTGATCAACCCGGACGCCCATGCCATCGACGAACTGGACCACGTGCGCTGGGGCGTGGCCGCCGCCCGCAAAGGCTGGCTCACGCCTGAGGCCTGCCTGAATGCCCGGGATCTGGACGAACTGCTCGCCTGGCTCCACCAGCGTCGCCAAGCCAGCCAGCCATGAAGCGTCCGCTGCTCCTGATCGCCACCCTCGTCACGGGCCTGCTGCTTCTGCTGGGCGGGTATCGGTATCTCATCCGTGAAGTCGAGACGCCTCCGGCGCACCGCGTCGTCCCCGGCCTGCAGGCCGCCGTCGCGATCGAAGAACTTCCCGGCCACGCTGTGGCCATCCGGGCAGAAAACCTCAACGACGCGCTGGCGGCGCTGGGCTACGTGCACGGACTCCGACATGGCTGGCCGCTGCTGCTCTGGCGGCAGGCGGCACTGGGACGTCAGACCGAATGGTTCGGGGCCGCGCCCGTCCCGCTCGACAGCCTGATCCACGCGCTGCTCGTGCCCGAGCAGGCCCGGGCCGCCTACGAGCACCTGCCGCAGCATGCGCGGGCGCTGCTGGACAGCTACGCCCGGGGTCTGCAGACCGCCCTGCAGGAACGCGCCGTTCGCCTCCGCGACGAACTGACACTGCTGCAAATCTCCGTAGCGCCCTGGCTCCCCTGGCACAGCCTGGCCGTCGAGCGGCTGTTGGCCCTGCTGATGCTGCCGGACACGCTCGACGCAGCGCTTCCCGGGCTGTCGGCCCTGCGCGCCTGGCTCCATCTGTACGGGTTTCGGCACAGCCTGGCCTGGGTGCGTTCGACGCCCGAAGGGACCCGGCAGCTCTTCATGCGCTACGTCTACGGCGACCTGGCGCTGCCCTTCTTGCAGGAAGTGCTGCTCACGCTGCCCGACGACACGCTCCGCCTGGTGACCGTTCCCGGCACGCTGAGCTTCCCGGCCGGACGAACCACCCGCCAGGCCTGGTATCTGCTGCCCCGCGTGCAGCCCCCCTTGCTGGAAGTGCACCCGCGCAGTGCGCTTGCGCTGAAATCCACCTATGCACGTTTTCGGCTACCCGATGGCGACGAGCGCCTGCTCCGTCGCGAGCACGGCGGCGACGCCCTGGTGCTGGCCGAAGTCGCCCCGGACACCGTGCGTCTGCTTCGATGGGCCGGTCTGGCACCAGTCAGCGACCTGCCGGCCTGGCTGGCCCTGCTGGCCGACAGCACGGCGGCGACGTTCCGGCTGCTCGCAGGCGACGGGCTGCTGCTGACTGACGAGGGTTACCGGCTGCTGGGGCAACCGCCGGTCGTCGAACCGCTGGGCGCGGGCGTGTTGATCGGCCAGACCGACTGGCACCGGTGGATCGCCCGGCGCCTTCGCACGCTCCCTCCGTCCACGACCCCGCCGGACGATGCCGTCAGTACCTGGGCGCAGGAGCAACTGGCCGCGTTGCTGCCGGCGCTCGATACGCTGGCGCCTCCCGACTCGCTGACCCGCGAGGCCTACACGCTGCTGCGCAACTGGAACGCCGCCTACGACGCCGCCAGCATCGGGGCCACGATTTTCGATCACTGGCTCTTTCGATACCGGCAGCGTGGCGGCACGTCGGCCCTCCGGGAGCTTCCGGATTCGCTGCGCCTCATCCACGCGCGGCTGTTAGCGGCCACGTTCCGAGAAGCCGTCGATACGCTGGCGCATCGTCTGGGTCCGGATCTCAACCTGTGGCGCTGGGAGCGCGCGCATCCACGCCGGCTGGCCTTCCCGGTCTGGTCTCACCTGCCAGATCTCCCGGCTGCCACGCGGTATGCACCGCTGGTGCTCCCCGGCGAAGGACATCCGTCCACCATCCGGTGGGGCTATTCGCCGCTGCTTCAGGAGCGTCCGACTCCGGCCTTCTGGGAGGGCTGGACCATTGCGCCCGGCACCTCGTTCTACGTACGCCGCCTCTGGCCGGAGGTCGATCGTTTTCTGGCACGCTATCGATTTTCCGCCCGCGTTACCGTCACGGCCCTTCGGGAAACCGCGCCCCTTCGCACGCTTCGGCTGACGCCTCACTGAAACAATTTATATGTGATTGCTGATATGATTTTCCGGAAATCGTGCTATCATTGATGAAAGAGGCTACCCCGGAGCGTTCTCCATATTCCTGCGCCGTGTTTTCGCCCTGACGCCGCCGTTTTCAGCGAACAGGGGCGACAGAATCAAGCCCGCCGCACGGTTACCTGAAGGGCCGGGAGCACGTCGCTTTCGGCCACCAGCACGTCGCCGTCCTGCACCGGTCCCACCCCTTCGGGTGTGCCCGTGAAGAGCAGATCGCCGGGCTGCAGCGTGAAGATCTCCGAGCAGTAGGCAATCAGCCGGGCCACGGGAAACACCATATCGGCCGTGTTGCCGTCCTGTCGCACATCATCGTTGACCCGGAGCCGGAGCTGCACCCGCTGCGGATCGGGCACGGCCGTTGCCGGCACGACAGGCCCCAGCGGCGCGAACGTGTCGAACCCCTTGGCCACCGTCCAGGGATAGCCTTTCTCCCGGGCCTGTTGCTGCAGGTCGCGGGCCGTCATGTCGAGCCCCAGCGCATAGCCCGCCACGTAGTCGAGCGCCTCGCTTTCCGGAATGTGCTTCCCCTCGCGGCCGATCACCACGACCAGTTCCACTTCGTGATGCACCTCGCGCGACTGCGGGGGCAATAGCACGGTCCCGCCCGGACCGATCAGCGCCGTCGATGGTTTCAGAAACAGAATCGGTTCTTCGGGCACCGTGCTGTTCAACTCGGCCGCATGGCGCGCGTAGTTTTTGCCCACGCAGATGATCTTGCGGGGCACGATGCGCAGATCCGAACCGGGAAGTACAATCTCCATCAGCGTTTGACAACTTTGGCTGGCATTGAACGTTGAAGCGTCGTAACTTTGGAAGCTACGACTTTTTTCCCGAACAAACCGTGAACTCTCGCGTCGGTACCCAACCCGGCGCCCCAAAGCAGAGGGAAGCCATGTATGCCATTGCAGACATTGCCGGAAAGCAGTTTCGCGTAGAGGAAGGCCGATACCTCTACATCCCCTATCACGAGCAGGCCCAGCCGGGCGACGAACTGGTTTTCGACCGCGTGTTGCTGGTTGTTGACGGCGATCAGGTGTACCTGGGTCGTCCCGTCGTGGAAGGAGCCGCCGTCAAAGCCCGCGTGCTGGAACACGTCAAGGCCGACAAAGTCATTGTGTTCAAGAAAAAGCGGCGTAAGCGGTACAAGGTCAAGCGCGGGCATCGCCAGCGCTACACGAAGGTGCAGATCGAAGCGCTGACGCTGCCCGAAAATGCGCAGCCGCTTGCTGTCGAAGCAGCCACTGCCTGAAGTTTTCGTCTAACGGCCAACCAGCGAGGGTGTTATGGCGCATAAGAAAGGAATGGGATCGACCCGGAACGGCCGGGACTCCAACCCGAAGATGCTGGGCGTCAAGGTCTTCGGGGGGCAGTTCGTCACGGCCGGTAGCATTCTGGTCCGCCAGCGCGGAACCAAGTTCCATCCGGGTCTGAACGTGGGTCGCGGCGGCGACGACACGCTGTTTGCCAAGATCGACGGCGTGGTCCGTTTCTCCCGCGGCCGTGGCGATCGGCGCTTTGTGCACGTCGATCCCGTCGAAGCCTGACCGATCGGTTTTGCCAGAAGCGGGGGCCGGTTCCGCATCGGACGGAGCCGGCTCCCGCCGTTTTTCAGGCCGGCTGGGTGGTCTGCAGCGCATCGAGCTGGCGGGCCAGCGCCTCCGGATCGGTGACGGGCTGCCCGCAGCGGTAGTCGTGGCATACATAGGCAGTGGCCCGGCCGTCAAGCGGCGCCTGAGCGGCCACGAACGGCGCCAGCCGAACGAGCCGCTCACCGGCCGCACCGGGCCGACGCAGCAAGAGCACCTTGCGGGGCAGATACCGTCGGTGAATCGTGCGCAGCATCTCCCGGAGTGTCGGGTCGTCTGGCTCGCCGGCCAGCACCAGCTCGTAGATGGGCCCGAAGGCCAGGTCGATGGCGACCAGCATGCCCGTAAAGATGGGCGGCTGCTGTTTGACCGGCCCCGAGAAAAAGCGAATCATCGCATCGGCGTGCTCTTCGTAAACTGTCCGCCCGGTCATGTGGCCCAGTCGCACCAGGTTCATGAGCGCCACGGCATTGCCCGACGGCAACGCATTGTCCAGCGTCTCTCGCGGCCGCACGATCAACGACTCGCCGTCGTCGGGCGTCATGTAAAACACGCCACGTGGATCCCAGAAGTGCGCCAGCGTCTGATCGGTCAGCGCCAGCGCTGTTTCCAGGTAGGATTCTTCAAATGTGGCCTCGTACAGATCCAGCAGGCCCCAGGTCAGGAAAGCGTAATCATCGAGCATGCCCGGAATGCCCGCTTCACCGTCCCGATACCGATGCCACAGGCGGCCTTCGGGCGTGCGCATCGTGCGCAGCAGAAAGTCGGCGGCCGCACGTGCGGCCTCCACGTACGCCGCCTCATCGAACACCTGGGCGGCCCGGGCCAGCGCAGCGATCATCAATCCGTTCCAGTCCGTCAGGATCTTCTCGTCCCGCCCGGGCCGCACGCGCCGCGCCCGATAGGCGAACAGGCGCTGCCGGATTTCTTCAAGCTTTGCCTCCAGTTCTTCCGGCGTCCAGCCCCGTTCACAGGCCAGCGCCTCCGGCGGCCTGCTCAAGTGCAGAATGTTTTTGCCGGTGCGCTCGCCCGTCGCCTCTTCCTCGTAGTTGCCCTCGGGATCCACGTTGAACAGCTCGATGGCCAGCGGCGTCAGCTCCGGCCCCAGCGCCTCGCGCAGTTCCTCGACCGTCCACACGTAAAACTTTCCTTCTTCGCCCTCACTATCGGCATCTTCCGAGCTGTAAAAGGCGCCTTCCAGCGCGCGCAGGTCGCGCAGCACGTAGGTCAGGATTTCCCGGGCCGTGCGCTCGTAGAACGGCTTGCCGGTAGCCTGATAGGCTTCGGTATAGGCCATCGTCAGCAGCGCCTGGTCGTAAAGCATCTTTTCGAAATGGGGCACGCGCCAGGCTTCGTCCGTCGCATAGCGGTGGAAACCAAACCCGACATGATCGTAGATGCCGCCCAGGCGCATTTGCACCAGCGTGTGCTCGACCATCTGCAGCGCGTGCGCCTCCCCGCTCCGGTGCCAGTAGCGCAACAGAAACAGTAGCGTGTGCGGCGTGGGAAACTTCGGCGCATGCCCGAAGCCCCCGTGTTTTCGGTCGAAGATGTCATCCAGACGCCGGTAGGCGATCTCCAGCCACTCCGCATCGATGACCTGGCTGGGTGCCTCGAACGACATGACCTTCTGCAGCGTGCCGGTCAGCTTTTCGGCCGAGGCGATGATCTCGTCCCGGTGCTGCTGCCAGGCCTCCTTGATACGCGGGATGATCTCCATCAGCCCCGGCCGTCCGTAGCGGCTTCGCTTCGGGATGTAAGTGGCCGCAAAGAACGGCTTTTTGTCGGGCGTCATGATGATGGTCAGCGGCCAGCCGCCGTGCCCCGTCACCATCTGGCAGACGGTCATGTAGAGGTGGTCGATGTCGGGCCGCTCCTCGCGATCCACCTTGATGTTGATGAACGCATCGTTCAGCAGACGGGCGACCTCTTCATCCTGAAACGACTCGTGCGCCATCACGTGGCACCAGTGGCAGGCCGCATAGCCAATCGACAGAAAGATCGGCTTGTCTTCTGCTTTAGCCTTTTCAAAGGCTTCCTCGCACCAGGGCCACCAGTCGACCGGATCGTCCTTGTGCTGCTGTAGATAGGGGCTTTTCTCAAACTGAAGGCGGTTCGGCATGACGGTTTTCGGTTTGTGCCAGAAAGAAAAAGCGTAGCAGCCGGCGGACTGCTACGCTTAAGCCCGAAGCGGCAATTTGTGCCCGCCGACTCAGAACGCGTCGCCGAAGCAGATCGCGTTCAGAAACAGCCGGCTCGATCCCACCCAGAAGGCCCGGAAGTTCGGGTTGTCCATGATCAGGATGATGCGGCCGCGTCCGTAGCGCTGGGCCACGACGGCGGCGGCACCCGGCGCCAGCTTCCGGCGGGCCGCCGAGAGATACCCGCTGCGCAGCGGCTGCTCGGTATAGACGGCCACGTTGGCGCCCGGCGTCTCGGAGGGATCGTAGAAGGTTTCTTCGGTGCGGAAGACCGGCAGCGTGGCACCCAGTCCGAAGGCCAGCGGATGCGTGGTGTCGAGCCGGGCTTCCAGGATGGCGCCGCCGATCACCTGCGCGCCGCGGGCGCGCTCCAACTGGCCGTACGAATAGGGTCGCAGCAGCGAATCCAGGTTGAAGGGCCGGGATTTCAGACTTACCAGCCCCTGCGCGACCACCCAGTCGACGGCGTCCGTCAGGGCGATCAGCACACCGCCCTGCCGCACCCAGTTTTTGATTTTTTCTGCCGGGAGCGCATTGTACGAACCGCCGGCCAGCACCAGCCGGTTGTAGCGGTTCAGGTCGGCCCAGGCGACGTTGTCCACGTCCAGCAGCGAGACGGGCATCTGCATGCGCTCGGAGAGCAGGTGCCAGACCTCACCCGCATTGTAGGCACGCGTGCCCTCGCCGGTCAGCAGCGCCACGCGAGGCTGTTCGAGCACCTGACCGTAGTCGCGCGTGCCCAGGTCGGGCCCCTGCTCGGTCAATCCGGTCTGGACCGCGAAAAAGCGCACGTGGTAGGTGTCGACCAGCTCACGCAGCAACGCCGGCAACGAGTCGGACGCCGGCCCCTTGCCGTCGCGTTGCACGACCGGGATCAGCACGGTGCCGGGCGGAAACGTGCGGCGACTGCCTGCTACGGGCAGCGTGACCGCTTCGGTGAGCACCCGCGCCCGCACGCCGGCCTGCAGGAGGCGGTAGAGGGCCGCCGGCGCGTAGAACCGATCCCAGGTCATCAGATAGGCATAATCGGAGCGGCCGCCCGCCAGCTCGCCTCCGTCCAGCCGCACCGAATCGACAGGCGTCCCCAGCAGCTCCGACGGATCGCGCTGCCATTCGGCCCAGACCACATCGTAGGCCAGCGGCAGCGTCCAGGCCGACACGTCGTAGAAAAGTGAGTCTTCGAATGTGGTACGGCGTTCCATCAGCGCCTGCAACAGACGGACCTGTGGCTGCTGCGTGGGCACCACGTAGGCCTGTCCGGCCCGGAACGTCTTCCCGTCGACCGTCACGTCGCGGGCCAGCGTGTACACCCGGATGCGGTGCCGCCGGAGCACCTCGGCCAGCATCTGGGCCCGCGTGCGGCCCGGCTCCAGCGCGATCAGGTAGGCTTTGACCGGAAGGCGACGGGCAATTTCTTCGGCCTCCCGGTAGAAGTCGCGCTGGTAGCGCAACAGCTCCAGCCGCAACGCACGCAGCGCCCGCAGCGTCGAAAGCGAGGTGGTAAACTGATTGCGAATCGTGAAGGCATAGGAAAGCACCCCGTCGCGCGTTTCCCGGAGCAGCGCGCGACGAAGCCTGTTCGAAGAGAATACCGACGGCGCCGTTGGCGTCCGGGTAGGTCGAACCCTTGCCGTAGTAGAAGTCGTCGTAGCCTTCCTCCGAGTAGTAAAGCGAGCCGATCCGGTTGAGCGCTTCGGCATGATAGCGGGCGATGGCGGCCGTCAGCTCCTGGTTGCGCGCCGGCGTAAGCGGGTGCGTGCGGCTGGGCACGCCCGGCATGAAGAAGAAGGTGGACTCGCTCCCCATCTCGTGGTGATCCGTCAGCAACTGCGGCCGCCAGTGATGGAAGAGCCGGAGGCGTCCCTGCGACTCCGGATGCTGGCCGGTGAGCCAGTCACGGTTCAGGTCGAACCAGTAGTGGTTGGTGCGGCCGCCGGGCCAGGGCTCGAGGTGCTCGCGGTCCTGCGGATCGGCCACGGGCACGCGGCCCCGGTTGCGGTTGGCCCAGTCCACAAACCGATCCCGGCCGTCCGGATTGAACATGGGATCGACGATGAGCACAGCCTGCGCCAGCAGCGAATCGATCTCCGGTCCGCGAGCCGCCGCCAGGTAGTAAAGCGTAAGCAGCGACGCTTCGGAGCCGCTGGCTTCGTTGCCATGGATGCTGTAGCCCAGGTAGGCGACGACCGGCATACGGGCCAGTTCGGCGTCGGAGACGGACGCCGGATCGTCCGAAAGCCGCAGGTTGGCCCGGCGGATCTCCTCCAGACGCATCAGGTTTTCGGGCGCCGAAACGATTGCGTGGATCAGCGGCCGTCCCTCGTAGGTGCGGCCGTGCTCCTCGACCAACACCCGATCGCTGGCTGTCGCCACGGCCTGAAAGTAGGCCACGATCTGATGCGGAGCGGTGTGACGCGTACCCACCACGTGCCCGATTACCTCCTCCGGCTTCGGAACAGCCGGATCGTAGGACATGGCTTCAGGCAACGGCAGGGGCAGCGGAAAGGCGGGCTGGCCCTGTACGATCTTCGGGCAGCATACGCCCAGCCCCAGCAGCATACCAGCAAGCAAACGCTTGAACAGACGCTTCACGGTCATCTTTCGGTCTGATCGACGATTCCGGTTCTACCAGAAGATAAAAACGGCAGTCCAACAAAAAAGCCCTGGCGGGCGAAGGCCCACCAGGGCTCAGGTTTTTCCGGTCAGGATAGCGTTCAGGAGGCTTCGACCGATTCGGTCGCTCCGTCGCCGGCGCCGTTGCCGGCCGCGGCGCTCTCGCTGACGGCCGCCTGCAGCGCCTCCAGCTCCTTGCGCGAGCCGACGACCAGGTGCTGGAAGCGGCGCTGACCGGTACCGGCCGGAATCAGGTGACCGACGATCACGTTCTCCTTCAGACCGTAGAGGGGGTCGGTCTTCGCCGCGATGGCCGCCTCGGAGAGCACCTTGGTGGTCTCCTGGAACGAAGCGGCCGAGATGAACGAGTCGGTCGAAAGCGCCGCCTGCGTGATGCCCAGCAGCACCGGCTCGGCCACGGCGGGCTGCGCCTCGCGCACCTCCACCGGGCGCAGGTCGCGCCGCTTCATCTCGGAGTTCACCTCGCGCAGGCGCCGCCGGTCGATGATGTCGCCCACCTTCAGATCCGAGTCGCCCGAATCGACCACGACGAAGCAGTCGTAGAGCTTGTCGTTGATTCGGTCCAGCGTGTAGCGGTCGATCAGGTCGCCCTCGAGCAGGTTCGTGTCGCCCGGATCGGTGACGCGCACCTTCTGCATCATCTGGCGCACGATCACCTCGATGTGCTTGTCGTTGATCGACACGCCCTGCAGGCGGTAGACCCCCTGGATCTCGTTCACCAGGTACTCCTGGACTTTCCGCGGACCCAGGATGCGCAGGATGTCCTGCGGCGACACCTGACCGTCCGACAGCTGCTGCCCCGCCTGCACGTAGTCGCCCGGATGCACCAGGATGTACTTGCTAAGCGGGATCAGGTAGGTGCGCGACTCGGAGCCGTCGGGGCTGGTGACGATCACCTCCTGGGCCCCACGCTTCCGGGCGCCGTACTCCACGTATCCTTCGATCTCCGAAACGATGGCCGGATCGGAGGGCGTGCGCGCCTCGAACAGCTCGATCACGCGCGGTAGACCGCCCGTGATGTCGCGCGTCTTGACCGTCTGGCGCGGCAGCTTGGCCAGCACCTGACCGGCCTGCACCACATCGCCCTCGTCCACCTGGATGCGCGAGCGCACGGGCAGCGCGTACTCACGCACCGAGCCGTCGGGTAGCTCGATCAGAATAGCCGGCGTGAGCGAGCGGTCGCGGCTTTCGATGACGACTTTCTCGCGGTAGCCGGTCTGCTCGTCGGCCTCTTCGCGGTAGGTGACCCCTTCGATGATGTCCTGGTAGCGGACCGTACCGCTGACCTCGGTCAGGATCACGCTGTTGTAGGGGTCCCAGGTGACCAGCACCTGGCCTTTTTCGACCAAGTCGCCTTCCTGCACGAGCAGTTCGGCCCCGTAAGGTACGTTCGCCCGCCAGAGTTCGCGGCCTTCCTCCTGCGGATCCATGATGCGGATCATGCCCTGACGGGAGAGCACGACCTCCTTCGGCCCTTCCTCCGATTCGTAGGTGACGGTCCGCAGGTTTTCGAAGACCACGCGACCGGCAAACTTCGCGTTGAGCGTGCTTTCGGCCTCGATACGGGCGGCCGTACCACCGACGTGGAAGGTCCGCAGCGTCAGCTGCGTACCCGGTTCGCCGATCGACTGGGCCGCCACCACGCCGACGGACTCGCCGACCTCCACCAGGCGGCCGGTGGCCAGGTTGCGGCCGTAGCAGAGGGCGCATACACCACGCGGCGCCTCGCAGGTGAGCACCGAGCGGATCTCCACCTCTTCGATAGAGGTCTCGGCGATGCGCTGCGCCTTTTCTTCGTCGATCAGCTCGTTGGCCGCCACGATCAGCTCGCCCGTGAGCGGGTCGTACACGTCGTGCAGCGACACGCGCCCGAGAATGCGGTCGGCCAGCGGCTCGACGATCTCCTCGTTGTCCTTGAGCGCGCCGATCTTGATGCCGCGCAGCGTGCCACAGTCGTGCATCGTGACGGTCACGTCCTGGGCGACATCGACCAGGCGGCGCGTCAGGTAACCGGCGTCGGCCGTCTTGAGCGCCGTGTCGGCCAGCCCCTTACGGGCGCCGTGCGTCGAGATGAAGTACTCGAGCACGGAGAGCCCTTCCTTGAAGTTCGAGATGATCGGGTTTTCGATGATCTCACCAGCCGACCCGATCATGCTCTTCTGCGGCTTGGCCATCAGGCCGCGCATGCCGCCGAGCTGGCGGATCTGTTCTTTCGAGCCACGCGCGCCCGAGTCGGCCATCATGAAGATGGGGTTGAAGCCGTCTTTGTCGTTCTTAAGCGTCTCGAAGAGGATCTCCGAGAGGCGGTTGTTCGTGCGCGTCCAGATGTCGATCACCTGGTTGTAGCGTTCGTTGTCGGTGATGACACCCATCTCGTAGTTCTGACGCGCCCGGGCCACCTCCTGGTTGGCCTCTTCGATGAGCAGTTCTTTTTCCTTCGGAATGATAATATCTTCGAGCGAGAAGGTCAGGCCGGCTCTGGTCGCCTGCTCGAAGCCCAGCGCCTTGATGTCGTCCAGGAAGCGGGCCGTCCGCGGATAGCCCGTGGCCTTGAGCACGCGGCCGATGATCGTCTTGAGGTTCTTCTTGGTGAGCACTTCGTTGATGAAGCCCACCTCGTCGGGCACGACCTCGTTGAAGAGAACGCGGCCGACGGTCGTGTCGATCATCTGGCCGTCCTTGAGGCGGACCTTGATCCGCGCGTGCAGATCGACCACCCCCTGGTCGTAGGCCTGGCGCACCTCTTCGGTGCTGGCAAAGCGCATCCCCTCGCCCTTGACGCCATTTTTGGCCTTGGTCATGTAGTAGAGGCCCAGCACCATGTCCTGCGTGGGCACGGCGATGGGCTCGCCGTTGGCCGGGCTGAGGATGTTGTGGCTGGAGAGCATCAGGATCATGCTCTCCAGGCAGGCCTCGTGCGAGAGCGGCACGTGCACGGCCATCTGGTCGCCGTCGAAGTCGGCGTTGTAGGCCGTACAGACCAGCGGGTGCAGCTGGATGGCCTTCGCCTCGGTCAGCACGGGCTGGAAGGCCTGGATACCCAGCCGGTGCAGCGTCGGCGCGCGGTTGAGCAGGACGGGCCGCCCCTGGATGACCTTCTCCAGGATGTCCCAGACCTCGTCGGTGCGACGGTCCACCACGCGCTTGGCGCTCTTGACCGTCCGCACCACGCCCCGCTCAATGAGCTTGCGGATGATGAAGGGCTTGAAGAGCTCGACGGCCATCTCTTTGGGCAGGCCGCACTGGTGCAGTTCGAGCTCCGGCCCGACCACGATCACCGAGCGCCCGGAGTAGTCGACGCGCTTACCGAGCAGGTTCTGGCGGAACCGGCCCTGCTTGCCCTTGAGCATGTCGGAAAGCGACTTCAGGGCCCGGTTCGAGTCGCTGCGCACGGCGTTCGCCTTGCGCGAGTTGTCGAAGAGCGAGTCGACAGCCTCCTGCAGCATGCGCTTTTCGTTGCGCAGGATGACCTCGGGCGCCCGGATGTCGATCAGCCGCTTGAGGCGGTTGTTGCGGATGATCACGCGCCGGTAGAGGTCGTTCAGGTCGCTCGTGGCAAACCGGCCGCCTTCGAGCGGCACCAGCGGGCGCAGCTCCGGCGGAATCACCGGAATGACCCGCATGACCATCCACTCGGGCCGGTTCTCCAGCTTCCGGTTCGCCTCGCGGAAAGCCTCGACGACCTGCAGCCGCTTGAGCGCCTCTTCCTTGCGCTGCTGGCTCGTCTCGGTCTTGACCTGGAAGCGCAGCTCCTTGGAGAGCGCGTCCAGGTCCAGCCGCTTGAGCATCATCTCGATGGCCTCACCGCCGATCTTGGCGATGAACTTCTCCGGATTGTCGTCGTCGAGGCGGTTGTTGTCCTCCCGGATCTGGTAGAGGATGTCGTAATACTCCTCTTCGGTAAGGAGCTGGTTCTTCTCCACCCCGAGCTTCTCGGCGCAGCCGGGCTGAATGACGATGTAGTTCTCGTAGTAGATGACCTTTTCCAGGTCCTTTGACTTCAGCCCGAGCAGGTTGCCGATCTTGTTCGGGACGGTCTTGAAGTACCAGATATGGACGACCGGGACGGCCAGCGTGATGTGGCCCATCCGCTCACGGCGCACCTTCTTTTCGGTTACCTCGACGCCGCAGCGGTCGCAAACGATGCCCCGGTAGCGGATGCGCTTGTACTTCCCGCAGTGGCACTCGTAGTCCTTGACCGGCCCGAAGATCTTTTCGCAGAACAGGCCGTCCTTCTCCGGCTTGAACGACCGGTAGTTGATCGTTTCGGGCTTGAGGACTTCGCCGTAGGAGCGTTCGAGGATGCTTTCCGGCGAAGCCAGGCTCAGCGTGATGCTGGTGAAGTCGCGCTTGATCTTGAGCGTCTTCCCTTGCGGCATAGCGTATATCGGCGGGTTGGTGTCGAGTCAGGGGGAGCCTTTGTTCAGTCGAGCCGCACTTCCAGGCCGAGGCCCTGCAGCTCACGCACCAGCACGTTGAAGCTTTCGGGGATGCCGGGCTCAGGCAGGTTCTCGCCCTTGACGATGGCCTCGTAGGCCTTCGAGCGGCCCTGCACGTCGTCCGACTTGTAGGTGAGCATTTCCTGGAGCGTGTGTGCGGCACCGTAGGCGTAGAGCGCCCACACCTCCATCTCACCCAGACGCTGCCCGCCGAACTGGGCCTTACCGCCCAGCGGCTGCTGCGTGATGAGGCTGTAGGGCCCGATCGACCGGGCGTGAATCTTGTCCTCGACCAGGTGGTTGAGCTTCATCATGTAGATGTAGCCCACCGTGGTCTTTTCGTCGAGCGGCTCGCCCGTGCGGCCGTCGTAGAGCTGGACGCGGCCGTCCTCGGGCAGCCCCGCCTCGCGCAGCAGCGCCTTGATGTCGTCGAGCGTGGCGCCGTCGAAGACCGGCGAGGCGAACTTCCGGCCCAGCACCTTGCCGGCCCAGCCGAGGAGCGTCTCGTAAATCTGCCCCAGGATCATACGGGAGGGCACGCCCAGCGGGTTGAGCACGATGTCCACGGGCGTCCCGTCCTCGAGGAAGGGCATGTCCTCGACCGGGACGATCTTGGCCACCACGCCCTTGTTGCCGTGCCGGCCGGCCATCTTGTCGCCCACCTGGATTTTGCGCTTGCGGGCGATGTAGACTTTGGCCAGCTGCACGATCCCGGGCGGCAGCTCGTCCCCCATCTGGATCTGGTGCTTGAGGCGCTTGGCCTCGCCCGTGATCCGCCGGTGCACCTGTTCGTAGTTGCGGAGCAGCTTCTGTACCTTGCGGTTGACGGTCTCGTCCTGCGTGAAGGGCAGCATCGGATTCAGCCGCAGCGGCGAGATCTTCTCGAAGGCTTCCCGCGTGAAGGGCATGCCTTCGGGCAGCACGATGTCGCCCTCACGCGTCTCGACACCGGCCGAGACCTGTCCTTCGACCAGGTTGAAGAACTTCTCCCAGAAGCGACGGTCAAGCTCGGCCAGATCCCGCTGCAGCTGTTCGTCGATTTCGGCCAGCCGCTGCTGCTCCCGCTTCTTCGAGGCCGGATCGAGCTTGCGGCGGCTGAAGAGCTTCGTGTCGATCACGACGCCCTTCATGCCCGGAGGCGCCTTCAGGGAGGCGTCCTTCACATCGCCGGCCTTGTCGCCGAAGATGGCCCGGAGCAGCTTCTCTTCGGGCGTGGGCTCCGTCTCGCCCTTGGGCGTGACCTTACCCACCAGGATGTCGCCGGCCTTCACCTCGGCCCCCACGCGGATGATGCCCCGCTCGTCGAGGTCCTTCGTGGCCTCCTCGGAGACGTTCGGGATTTCCCGCGTGAGTTCTTCCTGGCCGCGCTTGGTGTCGCGCACCTGGCACTCGAATTCCTCGATGTGCACCGAGGTGAAGACGTCCTCGGCCACCAGGCGCTCCGAAATCACAATAGCGTCCTCGAAGTTGTAGCCGCGCCAGGGCATGAAGGCGACCAGGACGTTCTTGCCGAGCGCCAGCTCGCCCTTTTCGGTGGCAAAGCCGTCGCAGAGCACCGTGCCCTTCTCGACGCGCTGGCCGACTTTGACGATCGGCCGCATGTTGATGCACGTGTCCTGGTTCGTGCGGCGGAATTTGATCAGCCGGTACTCCTTGACGGGTTCCTCGAAGCTGACCTCGGCGTCTTCGGGGTCCTGATCGTAACGGATGACGATGCGCTCGGCATCGACGTACTCGACGACGCCCGGACCTTCGGCCACCAGCAGCGCGCGCGAGTCGCGGGCGACGCGGGCTTCCATGCCCGTACCCACAATGGGCGCCTCGGGCTGCAAGAGCGGCACGGCCTGGCGCTGCATGTTCGAACCCATGAGCGCGCGGTTGGCGTCGTCGTGCTCCAAGAACGGAATCAGACTGGCCGAGGGCGAGACGATCTGGTTGGGCGCCACGTCCATGTACTGGATCTGCTCGGGCCGCATCAGCGGGAAGTCACCGCGATAGCGGCACTTGACGAACTCGTTGAGGAAGTTGCCTTCCTCGTCGATGGGCGCGTTTGCCTGCGCGATGACCGCGTTGTCCTCTTCCTCGGCCGTCAGGTAGACGATCTCGTTCGTCACCTTGCCGTTGCGCACCACCCGGTAGGGCGTCTCGATAAAGCCGAACTCGTTAATCCGGGCGTGCACCGTCAGCGAGCAGATCAGTCCGATGTTGGGGCCTTCCGGCGTCTCGATGGGGCAGAGACGGCCGTAGTGCGTGTAATGCACGTCGCGCACCTCGAAGCCGGCCCGCTCGCGCGTCAGACCACCCGGCCCCAGCGCCGACACGCGCCGCTTGTGCGTCAGCTCGGCCAGCGGGTTCGTCTGGTCCATGAACTGGCTGAGCTGGTTCGTGCCGAAGAAGGTGTTGATGACGCTGGCGATCGTCCGGGCGTTGACCAGGTCCTGCGGCGTGAAGCTCTCGGCATCGCGCAGGTTCATGCGCTCCTTGATGGTGCGGGCCATGCGGGCCAGCCCCACCGAGAACTGCGCCGCCAGCTGCTCGGCCACCGTGCGCACGCGGCGGTTGCCCAGGTGGTCGATGTCGTCCACCGTGCTGCGACCGTTCTGCAGCAGCACCAGCTCGCGCACGATGGCGACGATGTCTTCCTTCGTGAGCGTGAGGATATCCATGGGGGTATTCTGACGCAGCCGCTTATTGAGGCGGTAGCGTCCGACGGCCCCCAGGTCGTAGCGCTTCTCGTTGAAGAACAGCCGGTCCAGCAGCGCACGTGCCGTCTCGAGATCGGGCGCCTCCGTCCCGCGCAGCTGGAAGTAAATGTATTCCAGCGCCTCGGCTTCCGAGTGCGTGGGGTCTTTCCGAAGCGTGTTCAGCAGCAGGCTTTTGTCGAGCGCCTCCTCTTCGTCTTCGTCCTCCTTCAGGAGGTAGAGTTTCGTGATGCCGGCCTCTTTGAGCCGATCGTAGTCCCCTTCCTGCAGCTCATGTTCGGCCGGCAGCAGCACCTCGCGCTCACGCTTTTCTTCCAGGACCTCGCCGGTGTCTTCGTCGACGATCTCGATGATGCGTTCCAGCGTGATCGACGAGGCCAGCTTGCGGCCGATATAGCTTTTGAAAGCCTTCTTCGTCGAAATATCGGCCTCTTCGGCCAGCTCGAAGAGCTGGATGATGTCCTCGTCCGAGGAGTAGCCCAGCGCGCGCAGCAGCGTCGTGACCGGAATCTTCTTGCGCCGGTCGATATAGGCCCACAGGATGCCGGCCACGTCCGTGGAGAACTCCAGCCACGAGCCGCGCAGCGGGATGACGCGTGCCGAGTAGAGCTCCGTCCCGTTGGGGTGGACGCTCTGGCTGAAGAAGACGCCCGGACTCCGGTGGAGCTGCGAGACGATCACGCGCTCGGCACCGTTGATGATGAAGGTGCCGCGCTCGGTCATGTAGGGCAGGTTGCCCAGGTAAACTTCCTGTTCGATCGCCTCCCCGGCCTCCTCTTCGTCCTCGTCTTCCAGGATCGACAGCCGGAGCTTAGCCTTGAGCGGGACCGAATAGGTCAGTCCCTGCGCCAGGCACTCCTCGATCGTGTGCTTGGGGGTGTCCAGCGCGTAGTAGAGGAATTCCAGGATGTAGCGCTCCCGACTGTCGGTAATCGGAAAGTGCTCTTTGAAGACCGCCTGGAGACCTTTGTCCTCACGCTCCTCAGGCGGCACGTCGTCCTGCACGAATTCCTTGAAGGCCTGCAGTTGGATCTCCAGGAGGTCGGGGTAGTCCAGGACCGTCTTAGTGCGGGCAAACGAAATCCGTCCGTTCGTGCCCGGCTGGCCGTTGAACTCAGACATAAGCGGGTGCGACTTCGATGGTTGAGTGACGCGTTGCTGTCAACCTACCAGACGAACAGCTTGCGCCTGCAAATTGGATAGAGGTGGATAACAATGCGGTAACGCGTTGGCATGGAGGTTGTTTCTCCATGGAAAAACAGATCCACGGAAGCATCATTTCCGGCGTGCAGGCTACAAGCAGGGAAAGCCGACACCCTCGCGGGAGGGGTCGGCTTGCCTGAAGGCTATTTGAATGCAGAGCAAAAATGCTGGCTGAAGCCGTAGGTTCCCGGACGGTTACTTGATTTCCACCTCGGCGCCGGCCTCCTCCAGCTTGGCCTTGATCTGCTCGGCCTCTTCCTTGCTGACGCCCTCCTTGATCGGCTTGGGGGCGCTGTCGACCAGTTCCTTGGCCTCTTTGAGACCGAGCCCCGTGATGGCGCGTACTTCCTTGATGACGGCGATCTTGTTGCCGCCGGCCGCCTTGAGGATCACGTCGAACTCGGTCTTCTCCTCGGCCGCGGCGGCCCCGTCGCCACCGGCCGGACCGGCCGCGACGGCCACGGCCGCAGCCGCCGGCTTGATGCCGTACTCTTCCTCCAGGATCTTGGCGAGCTCGTTCGCCTCCTTGATCGTCAGGTTGACCAGCTGTTCGGCGAGTGCTTTCAGGTCTGCCATGGTTCCTCCTCCTTGGTTTTCCTGCAGCGGTCTCAGCCCCGAGGGGCTACGCTGCGCATTAAGGAATGCTGACGGTTGTTTCCAGGGTTACGGGATGATACTTTATGCGGCTTCTTTTTCGGCGATGGCCTGCAGGCAGGCGGCCAGCGTCTGGCCCGGTCCCTGCAGTGCGCCCACCACGTTGCGGGCGGGTGCCAGCAGCAGGCCGACGATATCGGCGATCAGTTCGTCCTTCGACTTCAGCGCAGCCAGCGTGTCGAGCGCGTCGCCCCCGTAGACAGCCCCATCGATGTAGGCGGCCTTCAGCCGGGGCAGCTCGACGCCCTGCTCCTCGATGAACTTCTTGATCACGCGGGCCGGTGTGGCCGGCTCGTCGCCCACGGCGATCGCCGTGGGGCCGTTCAGCACCGGCAGCAGCTCATCGTAGCCGCCCCGCTGCTCCATGGCGATTCGGAGCAGCGTGTTTTTGACGACTTTGAATTCCACGCCGGCCTCCCGGAATCGACGCCGCAGGTCGGTGATCTGGGCCACGTTCAGCCCCATGTAGTCCGTCACGTAGACGACCGGCGCCGACTCCAGCTTGGCGCTGATTTCCTCCAGGATGGCCGCTTTCTGGGCTCTGGTCAACGGCATGGCTTATTTCCTCCTCTTGCCAACAGGGTACGGTCTCATCGGAGCGTGTTGAGCACGCTCAGGCTCACCGGCACCGGCGGCCCCATCGTCGTCGAAAGCGTGATGGAACGCACATAGGCTCCCTTTACGGAAGGCGGACGCAGCCGGAGCACCTCGCGCAGGAAAGCCTCGGCGTTCTCGCGGATCTGCTGGCTCGTAAACGAAGCCTTGCCGATGGCGGTGTGCAGGTTGCCGGTCTTATCCACGCGAAAGTCGATGCGGCCGGCCTTGACCTCGCGCACAGCCTCGGCCACATTTTCGGTCACCGTCCCGCTCTTGGGATTGGGCATGAGCCCGCGGGGTCCGAGAATGCGGCCCAGCCGACTGATCTTGCTCATCACCTGCGGCGTGGCAATGACCACGTCGAACTCCAACCAGCCGTTCTGGATCTGGTCGATATACTCGTCCAGACCGGCGTAATCGGCGCCCGCCTCCAGGGCTTCCTTCCAGCGACCTTCGTCGGCCAGCACCAGCACTCGCACCTTTTTACCCGTGCCGTGTGGCAGGGCTACGGTGCCACGCACCATCTGATCGGCATGGCGGGGGTCGACGCCCAGCCGCACGTCGATATCGACCGATTCGTCGAATTTGGCCAGCGCCGTCTTCTTGACCAGCTCGGCCGCCTCCTCCAGCGTGAAGGGACCGTCGCCGGCCTGCTGAATGATCTCAAGCGCCTGGCGATAGCGTTTTCCTCGTTTCTTGGGCATGGCTCGTTACGGTTAAGCGGTTCAATCGCCTGCGCAGGGCAGACTCCCGCAGGAAATTGCTCAGAGATGCTCGGGCTTTCCTTCCACCACGATCCCCATCGAACGCGCCGTCCCGGCGATCATCGACGCCGCCTTCTCCAGATCGTAGGCGTTCAGGTCGGCCATCTTCTGCCTGGCGATTTCCAGGCAATCCTCCCACGTCACTTTCCCCACCTTCTGGCGCAGCGGATCGCTGGCGCCTTTCTCGATACCGGCCGCTTTTTTGAGCAGCTCGGCCGCCGGTGGACTCTTGACGACAAAGGTGAAGGATTTGTCCGAGTAAACCGTGATCACGACCGGCAGGACCACCCCCATGCGATCCTGCGTGGCCGCGTTGAACTGCTTACAGAACTCCATGATGTTGACCCCGGCCTGACCGAGCGCGGGGCCGATCGGCGGGGCGGGCGTCGCCTGGCCACCCCGAATCTGGAGTTTGATAATCTTTTCGACCTTCTTTGCCATGGCTCCTCCTGTTTGCGGTCCGATCGCCTGTCAGCCGTACAGGCTCCCGCGTTTTGCAAAGCGCCTCTCGAATGCTTCTGTTTTCCGAAGGTTTCCGGCCCGGATCGGCCGTTTCTTTTTTCACAGAAAGCCTGCCTACGATTCCCGCTCCACCTGCAGGTAATCGACTTCCAGGGGCGTCTTGCGCCCGAAGATGGAGACCATCACCTTGAGCTTGAGTTTGTCGGGATAGACTTCCTCGACTACCCCGGTGAAATTATTGAACGGCCCCTCGATGATGCGCACCACGTCGCCGGGCTTGAACGGGATCTCCGGCTGCTCGCCCATTTCCCGGGCCTCATCAACCTTCCCGAGAATGCGGCGGACCTCGTCCGGGCGCAGCGGCGTGGGCTGATCTCCACTCCCCAGAAAGCCTACGACCGAGGGCATGTTGGCGATCAAATGCTGCAACTCGCGGTCGAGCACCGCCTCGATCAGAATATAGCCCGGAAAGAAGGTGCGCTCACGGGTCCGTTTTTTTCCGCCGCGTAGTTCGAAGACGGTCTCCGTCGGAATCAGGATCTGTCCGACCCGGTCCTGCAGGCCCAGCCGTTCGATTTCGCGTTCCAGGTACTGTTTGACCTTCTTTTCGTGCCCGGAAAAGGTGCGCAGTACGTACCACTTACGCACCCCCTCCTGTTTTTTTTCTTCGGTCATGACCCCGGCTCCGCTTTACAGGGAGTAGATGAATTCCAGCACCGTGGCAATCACCCGATCGGCCAGGAAGATGAACAGCGCCAGCACGGTCGAGGCCACCAGCGTCAGAATGGTGTTGTTGATCAGCTCCTGACGCGAGGGCCAGCTCACCTTCTGCATTTCGCGGTAAACTTCCTGGAGATAATCCCGGACTTTTGCAAACATGGCCGATGCAGTTGATGGACGGTACCGCTCCGGACAAACAGGAAGGGCGAACCGGTGTTCGCCCTTCTCCTTTACGTGCTGGCACGGGCGGCAGGACTCGAACCTGCAACCTGCGGTTTTGGAGACCGCTGCTCTGCCAATTGAGCTACGCCCGTGTGTCCTCCGGGTCCATTGTACGCCCCGGGGGCGACAGGATCCCGGAGTTTATGACATCAAAGGTTGACTTCAGTCGAGGATTTTGGTGACGACGCCGGCCCCAACGGTCCGTCCTCCCTCACGAATCGCAAAACGCAACCCCTCCTCCATCGCCACCGGATAAATCAACTTCACCCGAAAACGCGCATTGTCCCCAGGCATCACCATCTCCACGCCCTCCGGCAACGTAATATCTCCCGTCACGTCCGTCGTCCGAAAGTAAAACTGCGGACGATACCCGTTGAAAAACGGCGTGTGACGACCGCCCTCCTCCTTCGACAACACGTACACCTCGCACTCAAACTCCCGGTGCGGCGTCACACTACCCGGCGCGCACACCACCATCCCACGCTCCACATCCTCCTTGCCAATCCCACGCAACAACAACGCCACGTTGTCGCCCGCCTCTCCCTGCTCCAACTGCTTGCGAAACATCTCCACGCCCGTCACCACCGACGTCAACTTCTCCTCCCGCAATCCAATGATCTCCACCGGATCACCTACCTTCACCACACCCCGCTCAATCCGACCCGTCACCACCGTACCACGACCCGTGATCGAAAATACGTCCTCGATCGGCATCAAAAACGGCTTGTCCTTATCACGTACCGGCGTCGGAATGTACTCGTCCACCGCGTTCATCAACTCCATGATCTTGTCCTCCCACTGCGGATCCCCATTCAACGCACCCAACGCACTACCCCGAATCACCGGCACCTCATCCCCAGGAAACTCGTACTGGCTCAACAACTCCCGCACCTCCATCTCCACCAACTCCAACAGCTCCTCGTCGTCGACCAGGTCCACCTTGTTCAAAAACACCACAATGTAGGGCACCCCCACCTGACGCGCCAGCAGAATGTGCTCGCGCGTCTGCGGCATCGGGCCATCGGTGGCCGCCACCACCAGAATCGCCCCGTCCATCTGCGCCGCCCCCGTGATCATGTTCTTCACGTAGTCGGCGTGACCCGGACAGTCCACGTGCGCATAGTGCCGCTTCTCGGTCGCGTACTCCACGTGCGCCGTGGCAATCGTGATCCCACGCTCCCGCTCCTCCGGCGCGTTGTCAATCGAATCAAACGTGCGCGGCTTGTTCACCGGGTCCGGCACCCGCTTGGCCAACACCTGCGTGATGGCCGCCGTCAGCGTCGTCTTGCCGTGGTCGACGTGACCAATCGTCCCTATGTTCACGTGCGGCTTCGTCCGCTGAAATACCTCCTTCGCCATGGCTGTTGTCCTTTTTGGTTTTCATGCATAGTGAAAAAGCGCTCCCTTTCGGGAGCACGGCCCGATGCCCGAGGGCATCGTCGCTGGAGCCGCCTGTCGGATTTGAACCGACGACCCCTTCCTTACCATGGAAGTGCTCTACCACTGAGCTAAGGCGGCTTTGTTATCAGGAGCGGGAGACGGGACTCGAACCCGCGACCCTCAGCTTGGAAGGCTGATGCTCTACCATCTGAGCTACTCCCGCTCGACCGTGGTGGGCAGGGGAGGATTCGAACCTCCGAAGGCGTTGCGCCAGCAGATTTACAGTCTGCCCCGTTTGGCCACTTCGGTACCTGCCCGTTTCGTTCCCTTAAATGAACATCGCCGCCCCCGTGTGCCCACCCCACGCCAAATTTACAATCAGGAGCTGGCGGAGGGACTCGAACCCCCAACCTGCTCATTACAAGTGAGCTGCTCTACCAGTTGAGCTACGCCAGCTCGTCGGAGCAGCTTCGAGAATGCTAATTTAGCCCAGGAGTTCCGCGACTGTCAATAAAAATGCGCTTCAAGAGCTCATGAAACGCGCGTCGTCCGGGTGCGACGCCACCAGGCGCGGACGGCCACGACCAGCGCGATCAGACCCAGCACCCCCAGCACGACCCAGCCGTAAAGCTGCAGATAGTGGCGCACGACAGGCCAGTTTTCGCCGACGGCATAGCCCAGATAGGCGATCAGCATGGTCCACACAAATGCGCTGAGGGTAGCCAGCAGGGCCGTCTTGCCCGGATGCATGTGGGCCATGCCCACGGTCAGCGAAATGACCGAGCGGGCGCCGCTCAGAAACCGATTGGCCGCCACGATCCCGTAGCCCCAGCGCTGCATCCAGCGTTGCACCTGGTAGATACGCTGCTTGGGAAGCCAGCGAAGTCGCTCGGGGTCCAGCACGGCCGTTCCGATCCGGTAGCCCACCGCGTACATGGTCATGAAGCCGGCTGCGCCTCCTATGGTCGAAAGCAGAATCACCAGCCACAGCTCCAGCGTGCCCCGCCCCGCCAGGTAGCCACAGAACACGACGAACAGATCGCCGGGAATGGGCGGCACCACGTTTTCGCCGTAGGCGATCACCAGCAGCGCCACATATACCCAGAACGGCGGCACCTGTAGCGCCCACTGCGTCAGATCGGCCAGCCAGTCCATGTGCGCTTATGATTCAACGGTGCGTGGGCGAAGCAGACAGACGGCAAACGCCACGGCCCCCTCGCCGATCCCGACAAAGCCCATACCCTCGCTGGTCGTGGCCTTGACCGAGACGGCTTCGATCGGAAGGGCCAGCACGCGGGCAATATTAGCGCGCATCGTATCGATATAAGGCCGAAGACGGGGGCGCTCCAGTACGACGGTACTATCGACGTTGGCCACTTCGTAGCCGGCCGCAACGACCTGATGATACACCTGACGAAGCAGCTCCAGGCTGTCGGCATCCTTCCAGCGCGGATCGGTGTCCGGGAAGTGCTGGCCGATGTCGCCCAATGCGGCGGCTCCCAGCAGGGCGTCGGCGATGGCATGCAGCAGCACGTCGGCGTCGGAGTGGCCGGCCAGCCCCCGCTCCGAGGGGATGCGTACGCCGCCCAGGATGAGTGGACGCCCCGGGACCAGTCGATGTACGTCGTAGCCGAAGCCGATGCGAAAAGCCGTCATGCGTTCTCGGTCAGCTTTTGGCGCAGGCGTGTTTCCCACTGCGGCCAGAGCATCTGGGCCAGCTCCCAGTCCTCGGCCGTGGTGATCTTGAAGTTGAAGCTGCTACCGGGCACGCACGCGACCGGGTAGCCCAGCCGCTGCACCAGTTCGACATCGTCGGTGGCGGCGGCTTCACCGGGTTGCCGGTGGGCGGCTTCCAGCCAGTCGCGCCGGAATCCCTGCGGCGTCTGCATCCGGTAGAGGCCGGCACGCGGCACCGTCTCGCCCAGCAGGCCGTCGCGCACGCGCCGCACGGTGTCGGCTTCCGGAATGGCCAGCGCAGCCGCCCCAACGCGGCGCGTCGCTTCGATAACGGCCGAAATCTGCTCCGGCAGGATGAACGGCCGCACGGCATCGTGAACGAGTACCAGCGCCACATCCGGAGGCAGAGCGGCAAGCGCCGCCTGCACCGACTCCTGGCGCGTACGTCCCCCGGCTACCACCTGCCAGACCTTCGGGATTCCGGCGGCCTGAAGCGACGTCGCCACCTGTTTCACCCGATCGGCCGGCACCGCGACGATCAGGCCGTCCACCTCCGGGTGCAGCGCGAAAGCACGAAGCGTCTGCTCCAGGAGTGGCCGTCCGCCCAGTCGCCGAAACTGCTTGCGCGGTCCTCCCAGCCGCGATCCGCGCCCGGCCGCCGGCACCAGCACGGCTACCCGACCCACGCCTTGCTGCTGCACCGCCTCGGTCATTCGCCTACCCTCCCGTCAGAGAATCAGCATGGCATCTCCAAAGGAAAACAGCCGGTATTTTTCCTGAACGGCGGTGCGGTAGGCCTCCATGACAAAGTCGTACCCGGCAAACGCCACCACCAGCGCCAGCAGCGTGCTGCGCGGCATGTGGAAGTTGGTAATGAGCCGCTCGACGATCTTGAAGTCGTAAGGCGGATAGATGAACTTGTCCGTCCAGCCAAAACCGGGCTTGACCGTGCCGGTGGCCGAGATGCTCGACTCGAGCGCCCGCACCACCGTCGTCCCCACGGCCGTCACGGTGTGCTCCGGGGAAAGCAGGGCGCGATTGATGCGCTCGGCCGCCTCCTCGGTGATGGTAAAGTACTCAGAATCCATGCGATGCTTGGTGAGGTCCTCGACCTCGATCGGCCGGAAGGTGCCCAGTCCCACGTGCAACGTGATGGGCACGACGTCGACGCCTTTCTGCTTCAGGCGCTCGACCAGCTCCGGCGTAAAGTGCAAACCGGCCGTCGGAGCCGCCACCGAACCCGTCTCCTGCGCAAAGATCGTCTGATAGCGCTCGCGATCCTCCGGCTCGTCTTCGCGCTTGATGTAGGGCGGCAGCGGCATGTGGCCGACTTCTTCGATTTTCTGATAGAGTTCTTCATCGCTGCCGTCGAAGAGGAACCGAATCGTACGGCCGCGCGACGTCGTGTTGTCGATCACCTCGGCCACCAGCCCGCCGTCGAAGTAGATCTTGTTGCCCACCCGAATTTTGCGGGCCGGATCGACGAGGGCGTCCCAGAGACGGCTTTCGGCGTTCAGCTCGCGCAGCAGCAGGACTTCGATTCTGGCTCCGGTTTTTTCCTTGCGGCCGTAGAGCCGCGCCGGAAAAACTTTCGTATTATTGACCACCAGAACATCGCCTTCGTTGAAATAATCGACAATGTCGCGGAAGATGCGATGTTCGATGCTCCTGCGCTTGCGGTCGAGCACCATCAGTCGGGCGCTGTCGCGCGGCTCGGCCGGATACTTGGCGACCAGGCTTTTAGGATAATCGTAGTGCAGATCAGACAACCGCATCGATGATCTTCTGGCTTACGTCCATAGAAACCGCTTACAACCGCGTCGAGCCTCGGTGGCTGTTTTTATGTATGCACGGCTCGAACTGCAAGACGGCGGTCGAAAATATACATTCACACGGCTCCGGCGCCAAACCCTGCGCGGCGCATTCAACACGTTCCCGACGGGTTCGGTCCCGAATTCATGGACAACCCACGCGAAAGCCTTTAACCCTTTTATTTCCGATCATCTTGCTGCTGGCTGGTTGCGACAGCGGACTGGCCCCGCCTCCGCCTTCGCCGCTGGCCGTCATCGAGGGCACCGTGTACTACAACGGCCCCTGGCCGCATCCGGACTCCGTGCGTGAGCTGCGCTTCGTAGCAATGCGCTTCGTGCCCGGGAGCGCGCTGGATCTGCTGCTGCGCTTCAACGAACTGGTGATCAGCGACACGCTGCGGCGCTTTGTCGATTCGGACACGTTCCGCGTCGTGATCGATCTGGAAGGCGTAGCCGCCGACACGTTTCGCTACAGCGGCATCGCCTGGAAGTTCGGACCGGGCCTGCTGGACTGGCGGCCACTCGTGGTCTACGACCGGCCGCTCATCCTCCGGCCGGGTGAGCGCCGCCCCATCGTGCTGGAGGCCGACTTTCGGAACCCTGCCAGTTTTCCGGGATCGCCATGAAATACGGCTGGCTCCTGCTGCTGGTGGCCCTGCCGTTGCGTGCCCAGCCCGAACGGGCCACGCTGGAAGGCACCGTGCGCGACGTCTACGGCACGCCGCTCGCCGGCGTGAACGTGGTGCTCGTGGGGACGCTTTACGGCGCCGCCTCCGACGCCGAGGGACACTACCTCATTGCGAACATTCCGCCCGGCACGTACACGGTACGCGCGTCGGCCGTCGGCTACGTGCCGGCCGAACAGACCGTCACGCTCACGCCGGGCACGCATCGGCATCTGGACTTTGCCCTGGTCCCCACCATCATCGAGGCCCCGGAAGTGGTCGTGACGGCCGCGCGGCGAGCCCAGCCGCTGGAACAGGTGCCCATCAGCCTGTCGGTGCTGTCGCTGGCCGACGTGACCGCACGCGGCCTGTTCACGCTCGACGACGCACTGCGTTACATTCCCGGCGTGCAGATGACGGGCAACCAGGTCAACATCCGGGGCTCGTCGGGCTTCACCTACAATGCAGGAAGCCGCGTGCTGCTGCTGATCGACGGCTTCCCAATGCTGTCGCCCGATGCCGACGGCGTGCCCTTCGAACTGCTGCCCATCGCCCAGATCGACCGGATCGAAGTGCTCAAAGGTCCGGGCTCGGCCCTCTACGGAAGCGGCGCGCTGGGCGGTGTGATTCAGGTCGTCACGCGCGATTTTCCGGAGCAGCCCGAAACGGAAGTGCGCCTCTCCGGCGGTGCCTACGAGCCTGTGCGTCATGAGGAATGGCGGGCACACTGGGAAGGGGCGCGGCACTGGCGGCCCTTCGGCACCGCGATTTTCACGCATGCCCGACGCCTGAGCGACCGGCTCGGCGGCTGGATCCACCTCACCTATCTGCGCGACACGGGCCACCTGAACTTCAGCGAACGCACCATGCTGCAGGGTTACACGAAGCTGCGCTGGCAGCCGGCCGCCGACGCGCGCGTGGTGGTGCTCTCGAGCCTGACCTGGCGGCGCAACGACTCGTTCCTGTACTGGAACGGCCTGCGCGATCCGCTCAACCCCGGCGGCATTCCCACCACCGGAGCCCAAGATGCCGTCGGTGCCAACGATACCCAGTCGCTCCAGTGGATGCTCCTGCCGGCCTTCACGCACGCACCCGGCCGCAACTTCTTCTACACGATCGGCGGGCGACTCTACGTACTGGCGCTGCGTCCCCTCGATGAACAGGGCCGTCCGAAGCCGCTCTCCAAGGGCACGCTGGGCTTTCGCTACGGCGGTCAGTTTCAGCTCGACTGGCAGCCGGTCGAAGGACGCTACCTGACCTTCGGCGCTTCAGCCGACGCCGTCGCCACGCGCTCCTCGTTCTTTCCGTCCGAAGACGGTCATCCGTTTCGGAGCCAGCCCGAAGTGGCCGTCTTCGGCCAGTGGGAAGAGGCGCTCACGGCGCGCTGGCGCCTGACCGGCGGCCTGCGCTTCGACGCCTACCAGATCCGCGCCGACCGGTGGATTACCCGGCTCAGTCCACGCACCAACGTACTGTTCCAGGCGCGGCCCGGTCTGACGCTGCACGCCGCCTTCGGACTGGGATTCCGCGTGCCCGGCGTGGCCGAGCGCTACATCGAAAACCAGGAATTCTTCCCGATCGTCGCCAACCCGGACCTGCGTCCCGAAACCAGCACCGGTTATGAGGTGGGGCTCCGCTATCGTTACCGCGCGGGTCTGCTGGCCGAGCTGAACGGCACGCTGGCGCTGTTCTGGACCGACTACCGGGACCTCGTCGAGCCGCGCTTTCAGGCCGAGCGCCTGGCCTTTCAGTTCGTCAACCTGACGCGCGCCCGCATTCGCGGTCTGGAGACCACCCTGGACGTCCGCCTGCTGGGCGGCTGGCTGGAAGGAATGCTCGGCTACACCCTGCTGGACGCGAAAGACCTGACCGGTCCCGAACCCCTGCCGCTGTCGTTCCGGAGCCGCCACCTGCTCAAAACGAGCCTCACGATGATGCTGCCGTCCCATCTGGCGCTGGGTGCAGACCTGCGCGTGGCCAGCCGCCCGGAGCGTATCGATACCGAGTTTGCGCGCTTCGTGCCGGACGCCGAGGTGACCGTGCCGGTGCGCGTGCTCGACCTGCGCCTGCGCTGGCAGCGCCCCTCCGTGACGCTGACGCTGCTGGTCAAAAATGCGCTGGATTATTATTACGTCGAGCGCCCGGCTCTGCTGGCCCCGCCCCGCCACCTGCAACTCCAGCTTCAGTGGCGGCTATAGCCCCAGGCTGACTGACCCGGACTTCGGAGACAGCGGCTTTGAATCACCCAAAACTGCACCGGCTCACCTCGAGCTGGAACCGCCGATTTGTCGGGGCCTGCCGACGCAACACCGCGTGTGCCTGGAACTTGCTCGAAAAAGAGAGCCCAGCTGACCACGGGCACCAATGCGTTTGTAGAACTTATCCGGAAAACAAGGGAAGAATCTGGTAAGCCAGTGCTTCGCGCTGCATGCCAGAAGCACGGGTTTGTAGTGCGCCACGAAGGCGTCAGCCGCAGTGGCGCTATTCGAGACGGCACTCCGCTTCGCTCCGTGCCGGACTACAAGCGCGTTGGGAGAACCCTTCGAAACACAGCCTGACCCGGCCGGGCCGCATTCAGCAACGTGTTTCACCGGTACATGATAATGCAGCTCCCTATGTGCCGGACATGATTCGCGGGCACGTAGGGGCGGACACGGCGATTCGCCCCACGTGGTGGTCTGTCTCGTAGGGACGAGCTCATGGAATGCCGCACACGTCCGGGAAATCATGGTGCATGTGAAAAAGCACGGGCGCACACGGCGGTGCGCCCCTACCGGACAAACGACGACCTTCCTACCACGTAGGGGCGGACCACTGTGTCCGCCCGATCATACCCACCGGATCACGTCCGCCATGCGGGGTGTGGCACCCTCATGCATCGGTAAATCAGCGATCTCATATCACATGAGCGGCAAACGACGCCTTCGTTTTTCCCTGAACGCCTGTCGCTTTCACCGCCACTTCACGCGATGACCGTTGGCGCTCCCGGTCTGTTTTCATAATTTAGATTCAGTCTAAGTTTTAAACTCGATCGTCATGATCTCGCTGCTGCTTCTGCTGCTGGTGCCGCAGGTGGTGCTCGACACGAGTCGGGCCGTGCCGCTGCCACCGGTCGTCGTCACGGCCACCCGCTCGGCGCGGCCGCTGACGGAGGTGCCCGTGCCCACCCAGCTCGTCCCGGCCGAAGCCATTCGTCGGAGTGGTGCTGCTCGCCTATCGGATGTGCTGGCCGAACAACCCGGCCTATTGCTCTTCGAAGATCATGGCACTGGTCTCATGATCCAGGGCTTTGAGCCCGATTACACGTTGCTGTTACTCGATGGAGAGCCGGTCATTGGCCGCACAGCAGGTACGCTGGACCTAAAGCGTTTCACTGTACAGGGCCTGGACCGCATCGAGATCGTACGCGGTCCTTCGTCGTCGCTCTACGGCAGCGAAGCGCTGGCCGGCGTGGTCAATCTGATCCGCCGCCGCCCTGAAGCGCCGCTGGCCGCTTCGCTGCACGCCCGCACCGAAACGCACGGCACGCACCAGCTCGGCACCAGCGCCGAACTCCGGCGCGGACGGCTGGGCGCTTCGCTGCTCCTTGACCACTACCGTACCGAAGGCTACGACCTGGCACCGGACGTCTTCGGTCCCACCGCCCCCTCGCTGCGCGACTACACGGCCGACGCTTACCTGACCTGGGACCTGCCCCGTCGCTCGCTCCTGTCGCTGGCATTCCGGCGCCACCAGCAACAGCGCCGGAGCGCCTTTGCGCTGGAGGGCACCCCCCACGACGAATCCTATCGCCAGATGGACTGGAGCCTGCATCCCCGCCTGCAACAGCAGCTCACCCGCCGCATGCGGCTCGACGCGTCGCTTTACCTGACCGGCTACGAAACGCGCACGCGCATGACCCGTCGGGAAGACGGCGCGCTGTACTACGCGGATCGGTTCTCTCAGGCCTACCGCAAGCTCGAATTGCGGTTGCAGCAACTGCTGACCGATCGGCAGCTCCTGACGCTCGGCGGCGGCGCCATCGAAGAAGCGCTGGAAGGCGATCGTTACGCCGGACGCGTCTCGGCCCGGAGCGGCTTTCTTTTCGCCCAGCACGAATGGACACCCCGCCGCTGGATCGAAGTGGTCACGGGCTTTCGCTTCGACGCCCACAGCGACTACGCCAGTCGGCTCAGTCCGCGCCTGGCCGTGCTGATCCGCCCCGCCGAGACCTACCGGCTGCGCGCCTCGATCGGCAGCGGCTTCAAAGCGCCCGACTTTCGCCAGCGCTACCTGGTCTTTACGAACGCGGCGGCCGGCTACAGCGTGTTCGGCGTCACCCGCTTTCGGGAAGAACTGGCGCGGCTACAGGCCGAAGGACAGATCGCGCGGCTGCTGATCGATCCGGATCGCGTCACCACGCTGCGGCCGGAAAGCTCCGTCGCCTTCAATCTCGGGGGCGAGGCGACGTGGTTCGACGAGGCGCTGACGCTATCGCTCAACCTGTTTCACAACGAAGTGCGCGATCTGATCGATACGCAACCCGTCGCCCAGAAGACCAACCAGGCGTTCGTCTATTCCTACTTCAACCTGGCGCGCATCTACACCCGCGGGCTGGAAGCCACGCTGACGGCGCGGCCCGTGTCGGCGCTTGCGCTCAGCCTCAGCTATCAGTACCTGGAGACGGCCGATCGGGACGTGCTCGAGGCCATCGACGCGGGTCGGTTGTACGGACGCACGGCCTCGGGCCGCGATTATCGCCTGCGGCGCAGCGACTACGGTGGACTTTTCGGGCGCTCGCGCCACAGCGGCACGCTGCAGCTACGCTGGCAACCCACTTCGCTCGGACTGACCGTGGCGCTTCGCGGCGTGTGGCGCAGCCGCTACGGCTACCGCGACGTGGACGGCAACGGCGTGCCCAACCGCACCGACGAGTACGTACCCGGCTACAGCCTCTGGCACCTGACCGTCGGACGCCGGCTGGGCCGCCACCTGGAGCTTCAGGGCGGCGCTTTCAACCTGTTCGATCTACGGCGTCCGGCGCTGATGCCCTTTCAGCCCGGTCGCCGCTGGTTTGTGACGCTCACCGTTCATGTGTAACCCAAACCCGAAGTGAACCATGCACCCACGAACCTTCCTGCTGCTGAGCCTGACGCTGGTCCTGCTTCTGGCTGCCTGCGACAGCAGTGAACCGCTCGATGAAACCACGCCGGTCGAGGCCGTGCGGGTCGAAGATCTGCCGGCCGATCCCACCACGCCGGATCCTCAGACCGGACGGCCGGTCGGCACCGGACGGTACACGTTCTTCAGCCTGCGCACCGGCCAGATCGTACTGCGTTACGACGAGCCGGACCGAAGCGACTCGGCTTCGACGGCCTGGGACCTGGCCTTCCAGGGCACGAACATCCTGATCAACGGCGGCACGAGCGGTCCAGGACAGGGCGGCGCGGTCGTGCTGGAGGTGCCTTTCGAGGAAGTGACGGAAGCGCCGACCGACGATCAGTTCCGGGTGGACGGCGTGGACGAATGCCCCAACGGCGTCAAGCGCGCCATCTGCCCCGGCTCGGGCAACGGCTGGTACAACTACGATCCCACCACCCACATCGTCACCCCGATTCCTGGCCGCACGATCGTCGTGCGTACGGCCGACGGTCGCTATGCCAAGGTGCGGATCCTGAGCTACTACAAGGGCGCCCCCGATCCCGGGGCCATCGATCCCGAAGCCAATCCTTCGCGCTACTACACGTTCGAGTACGTCTTTCAACCCGACGGATCCCGTCGTCTGCAATAACCTGACCGGAGGCGTAAAACCATGCTGACGCTGCTTTTAATCTGGACCACGCTGATCCCCACGCCCGACAGCACACAGCCGGGCCTGCTTGTGATGGCGCACGGCGGCCCCCCGGCGTGGAATCGGGCCGTACTCGAAGCGGTGGCGCCGCTGCGGGCCGGGCGGCCAACGGCCGTCGCCTTCGGGATGGCCGATCCGCACACGCTCCAGCAGGCGCTTGACACGCTGCAGGCGCAGGGCGCACGCCGCGCCGTGGTGGTCCGGCTGTTCATGGACGGCGCTTCGTTCCGGCACCAGACCGAATACCTGCTGGGATTGCGTCCGGACCCGCCCGCCCGCTTTCTGCTGCATCGCCACGGCAACCATGACGGGCACCACCCGGAAGGCACACCGCCTCCGCTCCGGCACAACCTGGAACTGGTGCTGAGCGAAGCGGGCCTGATGGAAGCGCCCGAAATCGGTCCGATCCTGGCCGATCGGGCGCTGGCGCTCAGCCGGGATCCCCGCCGAGAGTCCGTGCTGCTCCTGGCACATGGCACGGAAGACGAGGTGCTCAACGCACGCTGGATCGTGGCCATGGAGCGCCATGCGCAGCTCGTCCGTGCGCTGGGCTTTCACGCCGTGCGCGTCGAGACGCTGCGCGAAGACTGGCCGGCGCTTCGCGCCGACGCCGAGCGGCGCATCCGGGCGTTCGTCGAAGCTGAAACGCAGGCCGGCCGCACCGTGCTGGTCATTCCCTTCCGGGTCTACGGCTTCGGCCCCTACCGGAAGGTACTGGACGGGCTGACCTATCGGGCCGACGGAACCGGCCTCTTGCCGCACCCGGCCATCACCGCCTGGATAGAACGCCAGTGGCAACGACTGAGCCAGCAAGCTGGCTGGCTACCGCTCGACCCCAACATTACATCGCGCTAAACTAACTGGAAAACACCATGCACGCAGCTTCGGCCGACCGCCCCTATTTGTTTCAGAATGAACGCGGGTACGTGCTCCGCTGCGCTTGCTGCGGGCGCTTTGAGATCGCGCTCGGGCGTCTGCTGCTGCAGCTTTCGCCCGAGCGCTTTGAAGCGCTCTGCAAGCGTGTACGCTCAGTACCGCTTGATGCCTGGGAGCCGGGTAGCCTGTGCGCCCTATCTCTAACAGGGCATATGGAAGCCGCCGACATACGGTATGCCTGCACGCGCGCAGAACTTATCGCATTGCGTGAGTTACTTGAAGGCGCGCAGGCTATGCTGGAGCTCGAGCGTCTCCTTCATGCCTCGCTTCATGCTCGCAACTAATTAGGCCTGCGCTGCTTCCAACGGCTGTAGCTCCCAGGACTGAATCTCCAGCAGGGCATCTGAGAGGCGTTCTGGGTAGAGACAACGGGCGACCAACTCGATAGAGCGATACAGGCGTGGTCCCGGCCGGTTGAAATACGCATGGCCGTCCAGCACAAAAACCCGGCCTTCCTGCACAGCCCGCAGCGCCTGCCATTCCGGACGCTGCGACAGGATTGCGAGCTCGCGCGCGGTCTGCGCCACCGAAAAGCCACAGGGCATCAGCAGCAACACATCCGGATCGACCTCCTGCAGCTCGGCCCAGGAGATAGTTCGTGAAGGGTGGCCCGACTCAGTCAGCACCGGCTGCCCACCGGCCAGCTCCACCACGTCGGGCATCCAGTGGCCGGCAACGATCAGCGGGTCGAGCCACTCTATGCAGACCACTCGCGGAAGGGGCACGCCTTCCATGCGTCGCCGCAGTCCCAGGAAATCACGCAACTGGCGCAGTCGTTTTTCGGCACGTGCCAGGTAGCTCATGGCTTCCTGCGTGCGCCCGATGGCCCGCCCGAGCGCCAATGCACTATCTAGCACCTGCTTGAGCGTCTGTGGTGCCATCGTAAACAGACGCGGAGGCGAGCCGGGCCAGTCGGCCAACCCGGCTTCCAGCTCCGAAGCCGATACGGCACAGACCGGGCACTGCGCCTGCGTCAAGATCAAGTCGGGCTGCAGCGCATGCAGTTGGGCCCAGTCAATTTCATACAGGCTCTTCCCCTCTTCCCACACCGCACGCACCTGGCGATCGATCTCGGCCGAGGTGCCCTGAGCATCGACGCGCGGACGGGTCAAGACAGGCAGGTCCACCACTTCCGGAGGATAGTCGCAGACATGAGAGCGGCCTACCAGGGCTTCTCGCCCCCCAAAAGCACAGACCCATTCCGTAGCAGCGGGAAGGAGCGAAATGATACGCATTGGTGTTAGACAGCAAGTTTTTCACACGCTTACCGGCCGGAAGCGCTTGCCTTCGGGCCGATTTTGTTGTATGATTCAACTACGTAAGGCTACTCATGGTTTGGCCTGGAAAGGGAGGGAAATCCCATGATTACAGATCTGATGCAAGATCAGCCCTTTGCTGTTCGGAAGCGCTTTCGGCCAGAAAATATCCTGAACCCGCAACTGCCCGTTCTGCTGTTGAATGCAAACGGTGACATCCAACACATAACCCCGGCCGCGCGTCGGCTGCTCGACTATCCCGAGCAGCGGCCGATTGACCCCTGTTTCTTCACCTACGTGCACAGCCGCAACCTGCAGCAGGTCTGGCATGACCTGGCCGCTATGGCCCGGCAGTGCAAGCAACAGGCCTCTTGGCTGCTCCGGCTACGCACCGGTCGAGGACACTGGCGCTGGTTCCAGGTACGCGTCCGCAACCTGCTTGCGGAGCAAAACGGCATTCTGTTGCTGTTGCAGCCATTGCAGCAAGCCTGATCGCCTTTTAACGAAGCCCCCGGCTATACACGTAGCCGAACCAGAAGCGTCCGCAGGCGCGTCAGGAACGGCAGCTTGCGGCCACCAGGGCGTACATATCCTCCCTGAATGGCACGTACCTCCTCCACGCTGATAAACACGCCAGGATCTACCTGGCGAAGTAGCTGGATCACTTCAGGCACGTTACGCCGCTCAACGACCAGCTCGAGGATTTCGACCACATCTTCGAGCCCTCGGCCTTGGACCTCCGTCACCCCGAAACCGCGTTCGCGCAAAAGCTGGGCAGCCTGCACGCCGCGATGCGCCGAACCATTCCGAAAGATGGCGCGCACCACCCGTAGCCCGATTGCCAACCACTCCTCCAGCCAGACCCCTACGTAGTTGCCGGCTGCAAATCCTGTAGCATATCCCAGCACATGCCAGATGGAATGCAGGTGTTGAAGCGCCTGGCCAACAGCGACCAGCCAGACAAGCACTTCAAAGAAACCAATCACCGCCGCCCGGCCACGGTAGCCGCGCACTGCCAGAATCATGCGGATCATTGCCATCGATACATCGACGATCCGCAAAGCAAAAATCAACAAAGCTCCCCAAGGCGAAGCAAACCAGGCCTCCATCAGCAATCGTACAGGTTTTAGCGCACCGGCAAACGACCGATCGATCCCCAGGTTCGTCCAAAGGCTTGCGAAAAAACAAAAAGGTCGGCCTTCCTCTTGGAAAGCCGACCTTGCTCCGGGGTTGCGCAGCCGGACCTCAAGACCCCAGATGACAGCTATCTGTAACTTCGAGCGGCACGCTAATCAACGTTTCCGAATTCCCGCCCACCATCACATCAAACCATCCCGGCTCCACCACCCGCTCCATCTCTAACCCATAAAAAGCCAGCGCCTCCGGCCCCAGCTCAAACGTAAGCACTTTCCGTTCACCCGGGGCCAGGTGCACCCGACGAAATCCCTTCAACTCCTTCACCGGTCGCGCCACACTGCTTACCCGATCGTGCACGTACACCTGCACCACCTCATCCCCGGCACGATCCCCCACGTTCTCTACCTCCACGTTCACCTGCACCGTACCACACCCTCCAACCCGATCCGGCTCCAACCAGACCCGCCGGTAAGCAAAACGCGTGTACGACAAACCATACCCGAACGGGAAAAGCGGCCGACTCGGACCGTCCACGTAGTCCAACTCCTTGCTTGGCTTGTGACTGTAATAGGCCGGAAGTTGCCCCTCGTGACGCGGTATCGTGATCGGCAAACGGCCCGCCGGATTGTAATCCCCCAGCAACACCTCCGCCACCGCACGACCCGTCTCCTGACCCAGATACCAGCCCCACACGATCGCCCCCACCCGGTCCACCAACTCCGTGATCACGTGCGGCCGACCTCCAATCACCACCAGCACCACCGGCACACCCGTCGCCAACACCGCCTTCACCAACTCCTCCTGCTGACCCGGCAACCGCAACGACAAACGATCTCCAAGATGATACGGCGCATAAGCCTCACGGGCGGTCTGCTCATTACCACCCACGACCAGCACCACTACATCGCTCGTGCGGGCCAGCGCGACCGCCTCTTCGATGCGCGACCGGTTCGCCTCGGGCGGCGTGAACACAACGCGATGTGCAGCATTGCGCTGCTGAGCCCATGTGCCGCCGAAGTGCGGCTGGGGTTCGTCAGTGAAGACCGAGTCTTCCGTGATCCGAACCCCCTCCGCATACAACACCTCCGCCTCCCCACGCAACCGCTCACGCAACCCCTCCAGTATGCTCACCGTGTAACGCGGACGCCCCGAATATCCCCCCAGCAACACCTCCCCCGCATGCGGCCCAATCACCGCCACCCGATCCAAACGACCCGCCTCCAACGGCAACAACCCGTCGTTCTTCAACAAAATGATCGCCTCGCGCGCCGCCTCCAACGCCAGCGCCCGATCCTCCTCCGACGCGTTCACCCGCGAAGCCTCCGCCTCGTCCACATACGGCTCCCCGTCAAACAATCCCACCGCAAACTTCGCCCACAACAACCGACGAACCGCCGCGTCAATCGCCAACTCCGGAATCAACCCCTTCTTCACCTGCTCCAGCAACACCGGGTACACATCGTAGTCCGGGAGTTCGATGTCCACCGTGGCGGCCAGCGCCCGCCGCGCTGCCTCGGCCTCGTCGGCTGCTACATGATGCTTCGTGATAAGCTGACGAATCGCAAACCAGTCGGAGACGATGACGCCGCGGAAGCCCCACTCGCCCCGCAACACATCCCGCAACATCCACGCGTTCACATGCGACGGTATCCCGTCCACCTCATTGTACGAAGCCATCACACTCAGCGCATGCGCCTTCTCCACCGCCTCCCGAAACGGATACAAAAACACCTCCCGCAAATGACGCTCCCCGAAAAACACCGGCGCCACGTTGATCCCACTCTCCGGCTGACCATGACCCGCCATGTGCTTCAGCGTCGCAATCACATGACCCGGTCCCACCGGCGGAACCCGACGGCCCTGCAACCCCCACACGGCCGCCTTCCCCATCTCCGCCACCAGGTACGGATCCTCCCCAAAGGTCTCCTCGATCCGACCCCAGCGCGGCTCCCGACCCACATCCACCACCGGCGCCAGCACCTGATGCACCCCGCGCGCCCGCACCTCTCGGGCAATTCGCGCGTATACCTGCTCCACCAACGCCGGATTCCAGGTGCTTGCCAGCGCTATCGCCTGGGGATAGCTCGTGGCCTCAGATGCCTGGATACCATGCAGGGCCTCTTCGTGAAAAAGCACCGGAATGCCCAGACGCGTGTTTTCTTTTACCCAACGCTGAATGGCATTTGTAAAGACGGCCGCTTCCCGCGCTGTCTGAAAATACTCGCTCGGCCGCTCGATGCGGCCAATGCCCAGTTTGAACCATTCCGGCGCCCGGCTCGGATCGAAGCGATTCTGCTCGTCGACGATCAACCGCTTCGTCTGCCACATGCTCAGCATCTGGGCGACTTTTTCTTCGAGCGTCATGCGGCCGAGCAGGTCCTCGACGCGCACTTCGATGGGAAGCGTCGGGTCCAGATACGCCGGTCGCTCCTGCGCTGCAGCTTTCAGATGCAGCAAAAGCATTACGCCAAGAAAAACAAGAACCTGCCTCATCGTTTTCCGTGGTTGGTTTGCAGAAACAACTATCGTCCCAGGTTACAGCCCTCGGTGATTTCCAGGGGCACGCTGATCAACTCTTCCGAATTACCCCCCACCAGCACATCAAACCACCCCGCCTCCACCACCCGCTCCATCTCCAAGCCGTAAAACGCAAACGCCTCCGGCCCCAGCTCAATCTCCACTACCTTCCGCTCCCCCGGCCCCAGATGCACCCGACGAAATCCCTTCAACTCCTTCACCGGTCGCGCCACACTGCTCACCCGATCCCGAACATACACCTGCACCACCTCATCCCCGGCACGATCCCCCACGTTCTCCAACTCCACGTTCACCTGCACCGTACCACACCCTCCAACCCGATCCGGCTCCAACCAGACCCGCCGGTAAGCAAAACGCGTGTACGACAAACCATACCCGAACGGGAAAAGCGGCCGGCTCGTACCGTCCACATAGTCCAACTCCTTGCTTGGCTTGTGACTGTAATAGGCCGGAAGCTGCCCCTCGTGACGCGGTATCGTGATCGGCAAACGGCCCGCCGGATTGTAATCCCCCAGCAACACCTCCGCCACCGCACGACCCGTCTCCTGACCCAGATACCAGCCCCACACGATCGCCCCCACCCGGTCCACCAACTCCGTGATCACGTGCGGCCGACCTCCAATCACCACCAGCACCACCGGCACACCCGTCGCCAACACCGCCTTCACCAACTCCTCCTGCTGACCCGGCAACCGCAACGACAAACGATCTCCAAGATGATACGGCGCATAAGCCTCACGGGCGGTCTGCTCATTACCACCCACGACCAGCACCACTACATCGCTCGTGCGGGCCAGCGCGACCGCCTCTTCGATGCGCGACCGGTTCGCCTCGGGCGGCGTGAACACAACGCGATGTGCAGCATTGCGCTGCTGAGCCCATGTGCCGCCGAAGTGCGGCTGGGGTTCGTCAGTGAAGACCGAGTCTTCCGTGATCCGAACCCCCTCCGCATACAACACCTCCGCCTCCCCACGCAACCGCTCACGCAACCCCTCCAGTATGCTCACCGTGTAACGCGGACGCCCCGAATATCCCCCCAGCAACACCTCCCCCGCATGCGGCCCAATCACCGCCACCCGATCCAAACGACCCGCCTCCAACGGCAACAACCCGTCGTTCTTCAACAAAATGATCGCCTCGCGCGCCGCCTCCAACGCCAGCGCCCGATCCTCCTCCGACGCGTTCACCCGCGAAGCCTCCGCCTCGTCCACATACGGCTCCCCGTCAAACAATCCCACCGCAAACTTCGCCCACAACAACCGACGAACCGCCGCGTCAATCGCCAACTCCGGAATCAACCCCTTCTTCACCTGCTCCAGCAACACCGGGTACACATCGTAGTCCGGGAGTTCGATGTCCACCGTGGCGGCCAGCGCCCGCCGCGCTGCCTCGGCCTCGTCGGCTGCTACATGATGCTTCGTGATAAGCTGACGAATCGCAAACCAGTCGGAGACGATGACGCCGCGGAAGCCCCACTCGCCCCGCAACACATCCCGCAACATCCACGCGTTCACATGCGACGGTATCCCGTCCACCTCATTGTACGAAGCCATCACACTCAGCGCATGCGCCTTCTCCACCGCCTCCCGAAACGGATACAAAAACACCTCCCGCAAATGACGCTCCCCGAAAAACACCGGCGCCACGTTGATCCCACTCTCCGGCTGACCATGACCCGCCATGTGCTTCAGCGTCGCAATCACATGACCCGGTCCCACCGGCGGAACCCGACGGCCCTGCAACCCCCACACGGCCGCCTTCCCCATCTCCGCCACCAGGTACGGATCCTCCCCAAAGGTCTCCTCGATCCGACCCCAGCGCGGCTCCCGACCCACATCCACCACCGGCGCCAGCACCTGATGCACCCCGCGCGCCCGCACCTCCCGCGCAATCCGCCCGTAGACCCGCTCCACCAGCGCCGGATTCCACGTGCTCGCCAGCGCAATCGCCTGCGGATAGCTTGTGGCTTCGGCCGCACGCAGACCGTGCAACGCCTCTTCGTGAAAGATCACCGGGATCCCCAGCCGTGTGTTTTCTCTGACCCAGCGCTGGATGGCGTTGGTGAAGGCGGCCGCCTCGCGCGCCGTCTGGAAATACTCGCTCGGCCGCTCGATGCGGCCAATGCCCAGTTTGAACCATTCCGGCGCCCGGCTCGGATCGAAGCGATTCTGCTCGTCGACGATCAACCGCTTCGTCTGTCGCATACTCAGCATCTGGGCGACTTTTTCTTCGAGCGTCATGCGGCCGAGCAGGTCCTCGACGCGCACTTCGATGGGAAGCGTCGGGTCCAGATACGCCGGTCGCTCCTGCGCCCATGCGGCGCAGCTCCAGAGCAGCAACAGGAAGACAATTCCCAAACGCATCGGTAAGGCGGGCCGATTAGAACAGGCGTTCACTGTCTGAGACACATCGACTCGGACAATTCCCTATCGTCCGACCCAGTGCCCCGGCATGGGGAATCGTTGAAGTTTGCGTTGCAGTTCGATGTAGTAGTCCAGCGTGTGGGCGGGCTGCTCGTAGCCGGCCGGAATCGGGCGCCGGCTGAACGTCTGGAAATACAGCACGCAGGCATCGCGCCACCAGACGGCTTCTTTTTCCTGAATGCGCAGCAACGTGGCGATCTGCTCGAAGCGCTCCGGATCGACAAACGCCCGGAGCGACTTCCAGAGCGACTGCCAGCGCCGGACCGTCTCGACGCCCTGGTAGTAGTGATCGACCAGCTCCTCCCAGAGCGTGCGACCGGAGCGCATTCGGTAGTCCCACGGTACGTGATGAAACCACAGCAGATATTTTTCCGGACAGCGCTCCAGGCTGCCAAAAATTTCCCGCAGGGGTGAAAAGTACTGGGCCACCGCGTTGCTGCCTGTTGCCGTCCGGTCGAAGCCGATCCCCAGCGTGTCGGCCCGGTGGTAATAGGTGTTGTTCCAGTCGGGACGTGGCGCCTGATCGAACCAGGGCGCCGGGCCGTAATGGTGGCCGGGACCCATCAGGTGGGCCAGTCCAAGCGGCGTCATGTAGTTGACGACGGCCTCGCGCGACTCAAGCATCATCTGTTTGACCGGTGCGACGAAGCGCGGGTCGTTCGTGAAGGTCATGCGGATCCACTCCTCGGCAATCGAGTCGGCCCGCAGGTCCGGATTCCACGCCAGGCGCCCGAAGGCATACCAGTTGGCCTGATCGAAGATGCTGCCGCACCAGTTGCGGTCGGTGCCGATGTTGGCCACGCCGGCTATGCCGGTCAGTTCGTGGCCGAAGAGGCTACCGTCGATCACCCGTGCCACCGTCGAGCTTTCGCCCCGGGCGTAGGTGTCGGCCTGCAGGACCTCTTCCCACAGCGTCCCCAGATAGGCCAGGTGCGTCGAAAACCCCAGGTATTCCTTGGTGATCTGGAATTCCATCATGAGCGGCGTCCGGGGCATGGCGCCGAAAAGCGGATGGAACGGTTCGCGCGGCTGGAAATCGAGCGGCCCGTTTTTGACCTGAATCAGTACGTTTTCGCGAAACTGTCCGTCCAGCGGCACAAATTCGTCGTAGGCCTGCTTGACCCGGTCTTCGGCCTCCGGTGCGTACACGAACGCCCGCCACATGACCACGCCGCCGTAGGGCGCGAGCGCTTCGGCCAGCATGTTGGCCCCGTCGGCGTGCGTGCGGCCGTAATCCTGGGGCCCCGGCTGGCCTTCGGAGTTGGCCTTCACCAGAAAGCCCCCGAAGTCCGGAATGTAGCGATAGATTTCCGCCACCTTTTCCCGCCACCAGGCCCGGACGTCGGGATCGAGCGGATCGGCCGTGTCGAGTCCCCCGATTTCGATGGGGGCACTGAAACGCGCCGTCAGGTACACCCGGATACCGTAGGGCCGGAAGATGTCGGCCAGCGCCGCCACCTTTTCCAGAAATTCCGGCAAAAGCACCCGCGCGTCGGCGTTGACGTTGGTCAGCACCGTGCCGTTGATGCCCAGCGAAGCGTTGGCGCGGGCATAGTCGCGGTAGCGCGGGTCGATGTAGTCCGGGAGTTTGAACCAGTCCCAGAGCGAAAAGCCGGCATAGCCGCGTTCGACGGTGCGATCGAGGTTGTCCCAGTGGTTGAGCACGCGCAGCCGCACGCGGGGCGCTTCGCGAACATTCAGCGAATCGATCGGCCGGTGCGTCTGAAGCAGGCGCAGCAGATGAAAAGCACCGTAGAGCACGCCCACATCGCTTGCAGCGGCCAGTACCGTGGCGCGGTGTCCTTCTACCGTCATGGTTCGGAGCAGGAACCCTTCGTCGCCCAGCGCCTGCAGCTCCGCCTCCAGCCCCAGCGCCGCGACGGTCGGGCAAGAAGCCGGTGTGCCGACCAGCAGCACCCCTTCTTCGACCCGGTCCACCGATGGAATCGACGTGCCGAGCAATCCCTGCAGGCCGCGCCGGAGCTCCTCCTGAACGATTTCGAGCGTAGGCGAGGTGGCCTCCAAGTGAAGCGCTCGGAACTGTTGCAGGTAGCGTTGTCGGAGCGCTTCATCCTCGATGCGCACGTAGCGCAACCAGAGCTGATAGCCGTCTTCCGCCACGCCTGGCCGGCTCCAGAAGCCAATGCCTGCCAGCAGAAGGATCCATAAAATCAACCGATGCATGGTGCTGTTGCAAAATGGTCCCGAAGGGTACGGGGTAAAATAAGCCCCCTTGTTTGTCAGAGATAGCAGGACGGGGCACCACCCGAAGTCGGCGCTTCGAGCGGTACCCCGTCCTGTCGCGCGCTACGATCGCTCAGCGATAGCAGTCATTCTGCGGGAAGCCCGTCAGGTCCACAAATTCCTGCGGAATGGGCATGTTTACATGACAGTCTTTGATATTGGGTGCCGCATCCGGATTGTACTGGCGCACGTGCTGCACCAGGCGTCCCATGCGCTTGAGTGTAAACCACCGGTCCTGTTCGAAGGCCAGTTCGCGGGCATGCTCTTCGAGCAGAATGTCCTCGTTGAGTTCGGTCAGGTCGGGTACACCGGCCCGCCGCCTCAGCGGGTTAATGTATTCGAGCGCTTTGGCCTGATCGCCCAGGCGCATGTAGGCTTCGGCGGCGATCAGGTAGGTTTCGGCCAGGCGATAGCGGATGATGCCCTTGTAGGAGTCGGCCTGGTTGATATCGCGGGTTGCGCCATACTCCCAGTACTTCTTGCAGGCCGGATGCAGGTAGAGCATTGAATCCAGCGGCGGGTTGAAGTCCGAGGTACGCACCGTGTCGCCCACCTGACGGCCCGGCGGCAGCCCCTCGTCGGGGTCGTCGTAGACCCAGTGCGTCTTGTACCAGGCTTTCAGCCGCCGGTCGTTTTTGTCGAAGAGGCTGAGCAGGTAGGCGCTGGGGTACATACGGGCCCAGGGCCGGCCGCCCTGCTCGAAGGTACGCGCCACGCCCTGAATGCGGTCGTAAAGCGGCGTGAACATCACGGCCAGAAAATGACCGTAGTTGTCGGCCTGCGGATCGAACTGAATGGTCCAGATCGCCTCTTTGTTGTTTTCGTTGTTGTCCGCAAAGATTTCGGCCGGGTCGTCCAGCAGCTCATAGGGCCCCTGCAGGATGAGCGTTTCGGCCGTCTGGGCTGCCTGCTGCCAGTTCTGGAGCACCAGATAGACCTTGGCCAGCAGGTGCATGGCCGCGCCCTTCGTGATCCGGCCGGGCTGGTCGTCGTACGTCCATGCCAGATTGTCGGTGGCAAACCGGAGGTCGTCGACAATGACCCGGTAGATGTCTGCCGGATCGGCGGGTTGTTCTTTCTCGCGGATGGTCTCCGAAGGCTCGGTCACCAGCGGGATATTGCCGTAGCGCTGGTGGAGATAGAACAGGATGTAGGCTCGGAAGAAACGGGCCTCCGCGATAACCCGGTTGCGCCGGGCCTCGTCGCCGTCGAAGTCCACGTTCGGAGCCGCGGCGATAATGGCATTGGCGCGGTAGAGGGTCTGGTACGACTGGTTCCAGTATTCCCGCGAAGCACCGTGCTGCGGGTTGAGATCGGTGTTGTAAAGGGCCGTCCCCCGATCTTCGTGGAGCGGTCCGATTCGGGCCACGTCGGTGCCCGAGATGAACCAGTAGCTGTAGCGCGTGCTGTGGTACATCCAGGTCGGGAAGTCGTAAAGGGCCACCACGGCGCCTTCCAGGCCCTCGGGCGAGTTCAGCACGGCCTCGGTGCTGACGAACGTGCGCGGCTCCTCTTCCAGAAAGCCCTCACCGCACCCGGTCAATCCGACCAGCAGCAGGAGGCTCAGGAGCCAGCGGGTTGGCATCGACAGATATGTCTTCATGGCAATTCCTCTGTTTTCGGTTAGCGAGCGCTCACAATCCGGCGGGTCAGAAGGACAGATTCACGCCAAAGGTCAGCGTCCGGGCTACCGGGTAGCCCTCGACGTCGCCCTGCTCGGGGTTGTAGGACTCGAAGTCCGTCCAGTAGTAGAGGTTATTCCCCGAGAGATAGAGCCGCATGCGATCGACGCCGATGCGGGCCGCCAGCAAGGCCGGTAGCGTGTAGCCCAGCGTGATATTGCGGAGCTGCACGTAGGAGGCATCCCAGACGGCCCGGGCCGAAAGGTAGCGCGGCATTTCGCGTTGATGATTGGGCCGGGGGAAATCGGCATCCGTATCCTCCGGCGTCCAGTAATCGACGGCGATCTGGTTGGCCCGCCCCTGCAGAAAGATGACCACAATGTTCGGGTCGTAAGCCCGCGGGTAGATGTAGGGATTGTAGCGAGTTACCCCCTGCACGGCCGTAAAGAAGACGCTCAGATCGAAGTTCTTATAGGTCAGCGTAGTCCCCAGACCACCGTACCAGTCCGGTTCGGTCGTGCCGACGATGGTGCGGTCCTGGTCGTTGATCACGCCGTCGCCGTTCAGGTCCCTGACCCGGATGTCGCCGGGCTGGGCGTCGGGCTGGGCGCTGCTGGCGATCTCCTGCTGGCAGGCCGCCTCGTCGTAAGGCCCTCCCGAACAGAAGATGCCGTCGAAGACCCAGTCGTAGATGACGCCGATCGGGTGTCCGATGAACCAGCGGTTGGCGATGTCATCCACCGGATTGCCCGCCTCGTCGGTCTGTCCGGTCAACCGGACGATCTTCGAGCGGCTGAGCGACCAGTTCAGGTTCACCTGCCAGGAAAAATCAGGACGGTTGATCAGATAGGTATCCAGGCTGAAGTCGATGCCCCAGTTTTCCGTCTTGCCAATGTTATCCAGGAAGCTGGTAAAGCCGTTCGTGACCGGGATCTGCCGCTGGAGCAGCAGGTCCGAGGTCCAGGAGCGGTAGAGGTCGATCGTGGACATGATGCGCCCGCCAAAAAGCGAGGCATCCAGCCCCAGGTTGAACTGCGTGGTCTTTTCCCACTTCAGGTTGGGGTTCGGGAGCGAGGCGGGCGCATAGCCTTTCACGATATTCCCGCCGAAGGAATAGGAGAACAGACTGGTTTGCCCGAGCGACTGATAGATCGGGATTTCCTGGTTACCGGTCTGCCCCCAGCTCAGGCGCAGTTTCAGGTTGTCGATCTGGCGCACGGAGGCCAGGAAGGGTTCCTGGCTGAGCTGCCAGGCAAAGGCAACGGCCGGGAAGAAGCCGTACTTGTTGCCCGCCCCGAACTTGGAGGAGCCGTCGATACGCCCGGTAAGCGTCAGCAGGTACCGATCCGCGAAGCTGTAGCGCAGGCGGGCCATGTAGGACTCCAGGCTCCAGGCCGAATAGTTCCGGGTAGGCGAGCGCAGATCGGCCCCGCTGCTGATCGCGTTGTAATCGAGCAGATCACTGGGCAGGTTGCGCGTCTGGGCCTGCAGGTCTTCGTCCTGCACACGCTGCACGCTGTAGAGCAGCGTGGCGTGCAGGTTATGCAGCGTGCCCAGCTGTCGCTCGTAGGTCAGGATGTTTTCGATCGTGTAGCTGGTGCTTTCGCCATAACCCAGCACGGCGCGCTGCTGCCCACCGCCGGAATAGTTGCTCGTGCGGTACTCGCCCATTTTGGTCGCGTTGTAATCCATGCCCGCGTTGAGCTGATAATTCAGGCCTTCATACAGATTGACCTGGGCCACCAGATTGCCGAGCACACGCGTGCTCCAGCGATCATCGCGGGACTCCTGGAGTTGATAGAGCGGATTCCAGGCGCTCGGGTCGCCGGTTACAAAAGGCCGCAGCCGACCCTGCTCGTCATAGATTTTCCCCAGCGGTGACAGCGTATAAGCGGTCCAGAAGGGGCCGTAGCGTTCGCCGCCCGCCACATCCTGCTTGGTCCGGGCCAGCAGGAAGTTCGTGGTGAACTTGAGCCAGGAAATCGGGCGGTAGTCGGTGTTGAGCCGGAAAGTCCCTCGTTCGAAGAACGTGCGCTTCAGGATCCCTTCTTCGCGCAGATAGCCGCCGCTGGCATAGACCTGAAATACGTCCGATCCTCCGGAATAGCTGAGGTTATGATTGTGACGCACGCCGGTACGCAGAACGGCCTCCTGCCAGTCGACGTACTGCCCGCTCTGCGCAACCTCCCGTTCAACAGGGTCCATAATCGTTTCGTCGTCGGTGGGCATACCGGCCGCACGATAGGCCTCGCGCCGCAGCGCAATGAATTCCGGCCCGCTGAAAACGTCGAGCGGATTGGCGATTTCTGAAAATCCGATACTACCGTCATAGGAAAAGCGCCCTTCGCCTTCGCGACCGCGCCGCGTGGTGATGAGCACCACGCCATTGGAACCACGCGCCCCGTAGATGGCCGCCGCCGAGGCGTCTTTCAGCACTTCGATCGAGACAATGTCGCTCAGATTCAATTCGGACAGATTTACGCCTTCGACGGGCACCCCGTCGATGACAAACAGCGGCTGGTTGCTGGCGGTCAGCGATCGAGCGCCTCGGATTTGAACTTCCAGGCCGCTGCCGCCTGGCCGCCCATCGGAAGTGATCACGCGCACGCCGGGAGCCCGCGTCTGGAGCGCCTCCACAACGTTCGTAACGGGCAGCTCCTGCAGGCTTTCGACGTTCACCGACGAGACGGCGCCCGTCACATCCCGACGCCGCTGCGTACCGTAGCCCACCACCACGATTTCTTCCAGGCCGAGCACTTCCTGCTCAAGCGCCAGGTTGACCACGGTGACTTCGCCCGCGCGCACCTCGACGCTGTCGACCGTGGCCGTCCGGTAGCCGATGAAGGACGCCTGCAATGTGTAGAGACCGGCCGGGATATTGTCGATCCGGTAGTTACCGTCTATGTCGGTGCTGGCTCCCAGCGTGGTACCCACCAGAAAGACGTTCACGCCGGGAAGCCCTTCCCCGGTGGCCGCGTCAATCACGCGCCCGGCAATGCTTCCTTCCTGCTGGACCGGAGCAGGCTCCGCCGTTTCGGCCGAGGACTTCGGCGCACGACCGACCAGCAGGTAGCCGCTGCGTGTGATCATCAGCCGCAGGTCGGTGCCGGCCGTCACGGCGTAGAGCGCGTCCAGCACGGTACCCTGCGACTGGCGGAGCGTAACGGGCTCGTTCATCGCCTCGCTCCACTCGTAGGAAAGGCGCAGGCCGGCCTGTTGCGCAATGATGCGGAGCGCCTGCTCGCGCGTTACCTGCTCCAGTGTCAGACGCAGGGGCTGGCTGAGTCGCGCAGCGTTTTCGAGATACGGGTCGTTCAGCCAGGCAATGGGCGTGTCCACTTTCGAAGCCGTTCGGGCCTCCGTTTGCTGCGCCCGGACCTGTCCGGCGCCCAGCAGCAACACCCCCAGCACCAGCAACCACAACCGGCACGCTTCGATGCGCTTCCAGAAAAGGCGTTGACGGGTAGCCATGGCGACGCTCCTTATTCGGTTTAGTTAACGTTCAGGTTCAGTGATTTCGGCGGAATCTTCTGGCTTTGCTTTCAGGATGGAGGTGGAGCCTCCCGCCAGCGGATTCGCCGGGGGTTTTCGGCGTCTCGCACGACCTCCAGGTTCATGGTGGCAGCAATGATCTGCAGGACCTGGTAGGCCGGAGCTTCCTCGAAGGTGGCCGTCAGCTGTCGCGCCCCCAGCGCCGGATCCTCGAGCTGGATCTCCAGATCGTACCAGCGCGCCAGCGTGCGGGCCACTTCGCGCAGCGGGGTTCGCTCGAACACCAGGCGCCCTTCGGCCCATCCCACGTAGGCGTCCAGGCTGGCCGGCCGCCTTATTTCAAGCTGCCCGGCTTCCTTCAACCGGGCCACCTGGCCGGCCGCCAGCAGCGCGGCCGCTGCCCTGGCGTGAGCCGACTCGGGCTGCACCTGCACCCGACCATGGCGCACGGCCACGTAGGCCCGGGTTTCTTCGGTGTAGGCACGCACACCGAAAGCCGTCCCGAGCACCTGCACACGCAGCCGGGGCACCTGCACCACAAAGGGATGCAGTGAGTCGGACGCCACCTCGAAGTAGGCCTCGCCGGCCAGCCTCACGTGCCGCCCGGTCCGACCGTAATCGGCCGCCACCTCAAGCCGCGACTCGGGCGCCAGCAGAATGCGCGTGCCGTCGACCAGCTGCACGGTGGCGCGCTGTCCTCGCTGCGTGACAAAAACCCGGGGTGCCTCGGATTCGTGGACCGACTCCGGCCGCGGAAGCCACCCCAGCTCGTGGTACAGCAGCGCAACCCCCAGCGTCACCGCCAGCACGGCCAGCACCCGCACCCCCCATGCTCTGGCCCGATGCCGCCGTGCGGGGATGGCCGGACGATCGGCTGGCCTTTCCATCTGCGCCCGCACGCGTTGCCAGGCTGCCTCCACCGAAACCGGCGGGAGCGTCTGCTCCATCACCTGCCAGGTCAGCTTCAGCTCTTCCAGCAGCTGGCGATGCATCGGGTCGGCTGCGGCCCAGGCTTCCACGGCCGCCCGCTCGGCTTCCGAACAGGCGCCCGCGATGTATTTAGCCAGAAGATCCCAGTCGATGCCTTCGTGCATGATGACGCGTTACCCCTTGCTGTAGAAGAGATCCGTCAGCGAGCCGATACCCTGACAGAAGGGCTTTCAAAAATTTCAGGGCGCAACGTTCAGCCACGCCTGGAGGCGCTCCCGAAGCTGACGCAGGGCGCGCCCCATCTGCGTTTCCACGGTCTTGATCGAGATGCCCAGGGACTGCGCAATTTCGGCGTAGGTGAGCCCGTGATCGCGCGAGAGGGTGAAGATCAGCCGTCGCTGCTCGGGCAGCTCCTGGATGAGCCGTTCGATCAGTTCGGTCAGGTCGTTGCCGACCAGTTGCTGGTCCGGGTGGGGGCGGTCGCAGACCATCTCGGCCGCTTCTTCCAGCGGTACGGCGGGCGGACGCCGCTGGCTGTATTTGACGGCTTCGTTGCGCACGGCGCCGTAGAGATAGGCCGCTACCGAGACGTGGGGCGCCCAGGCGGCCCGGTTGCGCCAGATGTTGACGAACACGCGCTGCACCACTTCCTCGGCCTCCGGGAGCGTGCCCACGATGTGCACGGCAAAGTGCACCAGCGGCGTGTAGTAGGCCCGAAACAGCCGCTCGAAGGCTACCGCATCGCCCTGGCGTACCCTTGCCGCCAGCTCCTGCTGCTCAGAAATAGAAGCGCCCGGCCTCATGGCCTGTCGACCTTATCTTAAGTTGTAATGCGTAGCGCTTTCAGTTCCCGCTATTTAAGTACAGCCGCAACGGTCCCGGACGGCTCAGGCCTGCTGCAGCCACTCGATCCCGCCTGCTCCGCACGGGCGTTCCATCTCCCGGCACGACTTCCGGTTTGCTCCCCTTCGGTCGAGATCGCATCAGCTCCCCGGTCGCTCCCAGCACCACCGTGACCCTGGACGTGTCGGACCTGCTCCGAAGCGACATTTCGCGGTCTGCCCGGAGGTCTTCATGCCGTACGGTCACTTCGTAATCCCCCAGAAATCCCCGAACCGTCCAGGAGCCATCCGGTCCGGTTACGCCGGTCGTGTCGGTCCACCAGCGATTGAAAACCAGATCAAGGAAGACCTTACCCGAAGGCTTCAGCGTCCAGTCTTCTCGGAACAGGGGGGCGTCGTCGCGCCAGTGCGCGCCATCCCAGAACCCCCACATGATAAAGCTCTCGACGGCCGGATGGCTGAAGACCATCGTCAGAAAATCCTCCATGAACGAAGCTTCCGCCTGCTCGGAGGCGCCCCGCACGTCATATTCTGTGATGGAAAGCGGTAACCCGAAGGCCGCCAGAGAATCGAGCGCCGCCTTGACCTCGGTCATGCTCGGCAACGGTACCGTAAAGTGGCTCTGGATTCCGATGCCTTCCAGCGGAGCACCCTGTGCCAGCAATTCTGCGATGATCTGTTTGTAGTAGGCGCGCGTTGCCCCTTCGTTGGCGTAGTTGTTGATAATGTTGAATTCGTTGATGAAAAGCCGCGCCGAAGAATCGGCGGCTTTTGCCCAGCGAAAAACATCCACGTAGAAGTCCTCGCCCTGTCGGTACGGCCCCCATCCGTCAAATACATCGCGAAGCGCGGTCAGGTGTGCCGGTTCGTTGAGCACATCCCAGTCGCGCAGTTTGCCGCGAAGCCCCGGGTGACCGGCCACGGCTGCGATGTGGCGCCGGACCCGATCGTGGATATAGGCGGGATCGTCGCGGTGTGCCGCAACGTCCTGTGGCAACCAGCGCCAGTCCGGCCAGAGCAGATTGTGCCCGCGGATTTCATAACCCAGCGCACGTAGCCAGTCGATTACTTCGATTTTCTGCGCATTGGGGATCGGGCGCTCCGCTTCCCACCAGGGCCATTTCAACGCATTTTCCGGCGTGGCCATGTTGAACGTACGGCCATCGCCGGTCAGATCTTCGAGTTTGGCGCGATAGACAGGGTGGGCATTGGGCCCCAGCACCAGTCCAAAACTGACCGCCGTCCCGAACCCGAAGGCATGCCGGCGCATCCGCACGTGTACCTGCGCGCCTTCTACCGGCCGTCCATCAGGGTCGAGCACCTGCACCCGGATCGTGCCTTTGCGATACTGTTCGATGCGTTGCAGTGCGGCTGCTCGCCAGCTCTGTGCGATCACCGGAGCATTTCCCAGCAACAGCAGGCCAAGCTGAAAGGCCCAGGTTACCCGGCACAGCCTCCCGAGCCAGCCACCCCGTGAACTCGATTGCGTTGCACACATATTCGGTGTTCTTTTCTCTGTGCAGGCGCGCGTCAGCCTCGCACGTACTTGATACCGATCGCGGCCAGATGCCCGGCCAATCCGCGATCCAGACATCTTCAAGCGCTTCACACAGCTTCAAAACTCATTCTGTCGATCATTTTTGCGGACAAAATCCATCTACAATGAATCGATTCAAATTTCATTTCTTTAAGATACTTTTCCCCTTGCGGCGTGTCAACCCATTTGTTCAGCCCTGATGGGAGAAAGGACCCCGGGTTTGCGGCCTGTCCTTTCAGTGCACCACGTACAGCAGCCGTGACGTCCGGAACGTGCCACTCTCGAGCCGAAGCAGGTAAACGCCCGCGGAAAGATTCCGGGTAGGCAGCAGAAGCCGCCCCGCCTGGCCGGTCTGCGTACGCTGAAGGACCACCCGTCCCAGTAGATCCAGCAGGGTGATCTGCACGGTCCCGTTCCGGGGCATCCGATAGGTCAACAGGGCATGGTCGGCGGCGGGATTCGGGAACAGGGCCAGCTCAGGTTTCACGCGCTCCGGACCGTCTGCGGTCGCCGTGCCCGTGTAACGGGGGAGGGTGACGGCCCATACCGCCCGCCGATCACCGAAATCATTCCAGCTCCCATATTCGAGCACATAGATGGTGTTTTCCACCATGACGGCGTCGATAGGATGTACAAAGCCGTGGGCTACCAGATGAGCAGACACCGTGTAGTTCTCGTTCACCTTCTCAAAATCCAGGAAAACCAGATCTTCACCCGTATCGCCCATACGCGCCAGCATCTGGTCGTCGGCACTGTTGAAACTGAGCATAAACCCTCCACCCCGCATCGGTTCAGCCACGAGCGAATCCGCATCGAAAACTAGCCCGAGCGATGAACGGTGCGCGGTAAACGTTCCGATCGTGGTGCCCGTCTCGCTGGCATCGACGACTTCGCCGGTGGTTTCATCCCGGTAGCTATCCGCGTAGGGCCCGACGTTCGGAATCGGATCGACGAACACGACGCCTTCGGGCGGATCGGGATAGGTCGGATCGTTGCTGAAATACCATCCGGTGTCGGCCAGGTTGTTCGTATTGCGGTCACGCTGCACGAACGGATCCTGGTCTGGATCATACCCCTCGAATTGCATCGGCGTCGTACTCGTCCCGATGCGCCAGGGGAAACCGTAATGCTGGCCTTCTCGAAGCCAGTTCAATTCTTCACTGTCGTCCCGGTCGCCGGCATTGTCCAGCCCGAACAGATCCCCGTTGGGCGCGTAGGCGAAATCGAAGGTGTTACGCGTACCTTCGGCATACACATACCCTCCGGCTTTGAGTGCCTGGCGGTCGTTGGGTAACACCAGATTGGTCGCATTGGCGGGAATTTTCAGGATCAAGGCCGTAAGTCCTTCCTCGCGCACGCCGCCGTACATTTCCCCGTGATCCGTGCGCGATCCGGAATTGACAAGCAGTGTCGAGCCATCCGGAGACACGATGATGCCGCTGGCCCGGTGATCGAACCAGGTGTGACTGAGCAGATACGGTTCGGAGGTTGCTACGTTTTCCCAGACCCAGCTTTCTCCTTCGCGCCGACCGCGCTGAATGACAAAGCGGGTATGCGTGGAGCCCACATCTTCGTTGCCCACCACGTACAGCGTGCCATCCGGACCAAAAGCCATTCCAAGCGCCCGTGGCGCGCCGAACGCGCTATCCTGCAGCAACGCGACCGGCGTGAACGTCCCGTCACCGTCAGGTTCCAGACGGTAGATGACGCTGGGAGCCGAACCGGAGCGATCCGGATCCCTGGTGGCCAGCACATAGAGTTTCCCCTCTACGGGATCGCGCGCAATGCGAACGGGGCGGTAATCTCCTGAAAAACGCGCCACCTCGCGAATGGTCACGCCCTCCATGTCGGCCACCGGTGGGAGTGGCCCAAACTGAGCCTGTACCGGAGTGAAAGCAAGCAGAAGGATTCCTGCGACCAGGAGACGCGCGCTGACAGACATGGGTCGATCGTCAGGTTCTGAATTACAGAATACCGTTGAGCATTTGCAGCAGTACAACCTGGTGCACACGCACCGGATAACGTTCCCGTAAGCGGGCGGCCTCTTCCCGGGCCAGACGCTCGCGATGATGCTCCAGAAAAGCCTTTTCGACACGATCGCGTGCTTCTTCGAAGGTCAGTTGTTTTTCTTCCAGCCGCTTCGTTACCCGGATTAACGCATAGCGCCGCCCGTCCCGGACGTCCTGGTACTCGATGGGACCGGCAATTTCGCCCGCCTTCAGGTTGAAGGCCAGCTCTCCGAAGTACGGCGGTTCGGTTCGCTTATTCCAGGTGATGATTTTGCCGTCGCGGGTGCGTTCGTAGGCGCGCAACAGGCGACGGTGCGACGCTTTTTCAAAAGGAACACCCTGTTGAATTTTTGCCCGGATGCTATCGATTGCTTCGCGCGTCGGACGCACGATGATTTCGGTATAGACGCGCGGTAGTTGATAGAACAGCGATTCCGCATGCGCCTGATAGAAGGCGCGCAGGGCTGCTTCGGTAGGCTCCGGAAGCCGACTTTCGATGTGTTGCTGGTCATAAAACCGCACCATCTCCATGGCCAGCAACGGGCTGGGCGTGTCCGGTCGCCAGACCTTCCGCATGTACCCCAGCGCCCTGGCCCGCTCGGCAAGGCGATCGGTACGGAGGGCTTCCAGCAGGAAATCCTGAATGTAGCGGGTCGTGTAGTTCTTGGAGCGCCGGAGCGTCAGCACTTCTTCGAAGATGCGGGGCAGATCGCTGATGCGAATGCCTCCACGGGCATCTCCGACAAGGAGGGCGTCCCCGTGCCGCTTCAGGTACTGCGCGATGGTATCCCGATAAGCGCCCTGATAAAAGCCCGGCGTGTTCGACCAGGCCACCAGTTTGTTCAGCGCCGACAGGTTCCAGCGAAGCGTCGTCGAATCCACCAGCCCCATCCACTCGCGCCGAAATGCCTCGGTAGCCGCAGGAGCATACCAGCGATTCAGCGCTTCGATGATTTGCTCGCGCACCTGCTCCAGGGGCGGTACTGGCCGTTTCTCGATGCGCGTCACCTGCGCCACGGTAAAGCGGCCGGGTTCTTCGAAAGCCCGCACCGCGCCCGGCGACAGCCGAAATAGAATGTTCGCCCTCGGGTTGACGACGGCATAGTTCCAGGTCAAGTACCTTTCGACACCATAGCCGGTGATCTGTCCGGGAATCGAACCGCGAATAACTTCCTGAGCCACCTGGTCGAACGGCGTTCCTGAAGCTAACGCCTCGCGGACCTGCTCCACCACGGCCCGGATGGAATCCAGTTCAGCTTCCGAAGCGTCGGCGGGTTTGGGAAAAACGAATTGTCGATAGTAGACCACCCGCCCCATATTCTGGTGTTCGCGACGGATTGCTTCTTCGTTGAGGTAGCGGTCCTCGTAGCGATGCCTGGCATAGGCGATAACCAGCTCTTCCGTGACGATGCGGGCCACCCGCTGCCGGAACGCCGGATCGTTGACCCGTCCGGATTGGAACAGATCAATGCGTTTCAGCGCCTGCGTGATCAGTTCGTCCAGCGCCCTTTTGTAGGCTTCCTCACGGGGAAGAGTGGCCAGCCAGTCCGGACGGCCTTCCAGGAAATCGTTGAGATCCGAGGCGGTGATGGTGATGCGGAGGCTGTCCGCTCCGACTTCAGCCACCACCGGGACCTGCGCCTGCACGGTCACGGTCCACAACGTCAGTATCCACCCCCAGCAACCGATTCTAATGAGACGCTGAGAGAGCTGGCGAACTACCCGCATCATCGACTCCATCGCTTGATCGTACTCGGTAGTCAAAAGCCGGGGCCGTGGCCCCGGTGACCACGGCCCCGGTTCCTGCAACAACACGCTGGCAACAGGTCTGCTTACCGCTGCAGCACCATCTGCCGCGTTTCGGTATGCGATCCGACTTTCAGCGTGTAGAAGTAAACACCGCTGCTCACCAGCCGGCCACCCTCATCACGCGCATCCCAGGTGACTTCGTAGACGCCGGCCGAGAGCTGCTCCTTGAGCAACGTGGCCACCCGACGGCCCAACAGGTCGTAGACCACGAGTTCCACGTTGTCGGGCGCATCCAGCGCAAACCGGATCGTGGTAGTCCGCTTGAACGGGTTGGGATAGTTCTGCTCCAGGTAGAGGTTGTCCGGAATCTCGGCCGCCACCTTCTTCACGGCGAGCGGAACGCCCGCATTGAGGGCCGCTTCAATGGCCGCATATTCGGCATCGCGCTGGGCCAGCCAGGCTTTCTTCTGCTCCGGGAACCAGTTCAGATCGCCCAGCGGGAAGCCATTGTAGCCGCCGTTCAGATACGTTTCGTTGGTGTAGGCCAGGTTCACGGCCAGCGGCCAGTCGTAGTTGATCCAGTTGGCCGGGTCTTCGTCAGGAATCTCGTTACCGGCCTCGTTGCCCGCCATCCGAATCTTCGGTAGCAACTGCTCGGCCGTTACGCCACTGCTGGCCGAGTTGTAGCCCCAGTTATACAGTTCCTGCACCACGTTGGGCCGCACCTGCTCCGGTCCCTTGATGAACTGCGGATCGCCCGCCTCATACCACGTACCCCAGACCAGATAGGGGAACTGCGCGTCGTCGTCGAACATCGCCAGCGTACGCTCGTTGGCCAGAATGGCCTGTGAAGTCCAGTTCAGATCAGACCGCCCCGTCACGCAGCCATCGGCCTCGCACACATCGCCTTCCACACCATTCTGGTTGAGCGCATCGGCGATGGTCTTCAGCATCGGATCCCAGTACACGCCGTTCAGATCCACCAGGATCTTCCGATCGGCTTCGTTGAACGGCTGCGTGCCCGGCCAGGCTGATGCCGTAATAGCATAAGAATTGCCATTTTCGTCTTTTGGCAGGTAATTCAGGTTGATGATCCCATGGGGCTGGAAAGCACTCAGATCGGTATTGGGATCGTTCGGGTCGAGCGAGTACATTTCCGAATAATCCAGCCCCGGATAGTAAGGCTGGTAGTTGCTGTTGACGAACAGGTTGTTCGTCACCACCATGTGGGTCAGATAACCAAACCCGAGAAAGAGTTGCCCCGCGCAGTTGACGAACGTGTTGTGGTTGAACACCACTTTGCTCGGCGCGAAGTTACGGAATTTGTACTGCATGCCCTGGTTCTGCAGGTGCGTGGAGTTCTCGACCCAGACCAGTTCGGTCGGGACGTCCACGGCGTCGTAAACTCCGCCATTGCGCCGAGAAGGCTGATCGGTCGCGTTCAGGAAGTAGCTGTCGTAGACGTAGAGCGACAGTCCGGGATTACCGTTGGCATTGATCCACGTCCACCGGTTATGCTCGCCGATGACGTTGTCGAAGACGACCGTAATGTTGTCGCCGTTGACCTCGACCATCGACCAGTTGGCCTGACCCTGGGAATGGGCGCTGGTGAAGTAGAGGTTCTTCAGCGTCAGGTCATTGTCGATACGAATGACGGCATAGACCGGATTATTCGACTGATCCTGAAAACCGGCAATGGTGGGCGGCCGACAGTTAGGCGCCTCGTCGGTTACGCCAAAACTTACGACCGTCGCATCTTTTCCACCACACCGCTCACCTACGATCACGAGCGGACGGCCCTGTTCCGGAATGGCTGCGTCGAACAGATACAGCGCCTGGTTTCCGGACTCAAGCGTACCATTCGTACCGGCATGCAGCATGTACACACGTCCTTCCGGCACATTGCCGGCGTCGGTCTCCGCCTGAATAACAGCACCCAGCGTGCTGGGTACCCCGCCGGCATCAAAGAAGTCCGCGATCACCAGCGTATCGCCGCGGACCTCCAGGACATAGTCCTGCAGGGGATTCTGTGCCCATCCGGCGGAGGCCCCCAGGACGAGCGCGCACAGCAGGATTAGCAGTCGTTTCATAGCGATCACCTCCTATTTTTTGATTTTGAGGGTTACATCCCGTAACGGATACCCAGCTGGAACCGCCGCGGGTAGTAGGCCATGCGCGTGATGGCCTCGCTGACCCCGGTGGCATTGGGTCCGACGACCAGCCGCCGGTAATCGAAGCTACCGGCATGCGTGATGTTGATGCCGTTGAAGAAGAGCGACAGTCCTTTGATCGGAAGCCGCTGCCGCAGGGAGAAATCCCAGCCATAAATCGCCCGTGTGAAAGCGTCGTTGGCCGGATCGCGCTGGTCCAGGTTGGCCAGCACTTCTCCCTGATAGCGGAAGGACAGGCGACCCGAAAAGCCTCCGATGTCCACCCCGATCGTGATGTTCAGGATATCGTCCGGCTGCTGATAGAGTCGCCCTGTTCGCACCGTATCTACCTGGGTAGGTGGCCCAAAAGGACTGGTCCGCACCAGGAAGATGGACTGGTAGTCCATCTTGGAGCGCAGGCGCGTGTAGTTGAAGTTGAGCACCAGGCTGTTGAAGGGCCGCGGCAGATACCAAAAGTTGGTCTGCCAGTCAATTTCAAAGCCGTTGATATACCCTTTGTAGGGATTGTTGACATAGGTAGTGATCAGACCGACGGGGTTGATATCCGGCACCAGGGGGCCGTCGGGACAGTAGATGTGTTTCCGTCCGTCGTCGCACTCCGGATAGCCGGCCGCCACCGGTGCCCAGAATGTTCCCTCGAACTGATCGAGCGTGCGACGCTGGATGGAAACCGGACGCACCACGTTGGAGAGCACCTTCCGGAAGAAGCCCACCGTGAAGAGCCCGATTCGGTCGTGGTGCACCGAAATGTACGCGTCGTAGTTGTCGGCCAGCGTCGGCTTCAGGTTGGGGTTGCCAGCCTCTCCGAGCTCGCCCGAGTCGACCCAGGTGCTGGGCAGCAGGTACTGATAGTCCGGGCGGGAGGTCGTCTTCGTATAGGCCAGCCGGATGTTGAGCCATTCGATCGGACTGATGCGCAGCTGAATGTTCGGAAACCACTGGGGATGCGAGCGCGAAACTTCCAGGGTATCCCGAACGTCACCGGATCCGTCGTAAAGCACCTGATTGACGAATGGCGCCCGGTTCGTGAAGCTGAACTTCTCATAGCGCACCCCACCGATCACCGACAGGTGCCGCCCGATGTCCAGATCGGCCATGATGTAGCCGGCCGAGACACGCTCCTCCGCCTCGTAGTCATACCGGTTCGACTGCGCCAGCGCCGGCGTGGCCCATCCCTGCTGTGCCAGACGGAAGTACGTGTCCAGATAATCTACCCGCAGCGCGCCACTGTAAGGCCAGCGCCCCTCCAGGTAGTACTGTCCCCGCTCGTCGACATAACTGCTGTCGATGAAGTAGCGAAGGTTGAGGGCGGCCTCCGGATCCGCTCCAATGCTCGCCAGAAAGTCTTTGGCGCCGACGTTCTGTCCACCCCCGTCGCCCAGCCGGCGATAGTACTGGAGCAGGTCCCGATCGCGGTTTAGCTGGGTATATTTGCCGCCGCCCTGCAGCGCACCCGAAATGGGGCCTACCGTAATGGGCACCCGGATGTTAAAGGCCCCGACCAACCGCCGCTCCCCGAAATCTTCGTAGAAGGTGCGGCCGTCGCCCACTGCACCTGGCGTTCCCGGCTGCAATTCAATGGCGAAGACCTGGTCTTCCGAGGTCCAGTACGTCAGCGGCTGTCCCTGGAAGTAGTTCGTACCGGCAAACTCCGTCTCATACCCCAGATCGTCCTTGCGCCGACTCTTTGCATGGGAAAGGGCCCAGTCCACTTTGGCCACATCCCCGAGCCAGTGTTCACCCTGCAGGGCATTCACCAGGAGATAGCGGCTGCCGATCACCCGATTGATCCGGAACCGCCGCTCGCCGGTAGTCAGGTACAGTCGGTCGATGAAGCTGACGTTGTCGAACTCTTCGGCCGAGTAGGTATTCTGCAGGATGAGTTTGCCGCGATTCGGCAGCCGGTAATCCACGAGCATGCTGGCGCCGTACTCATTGTCGATGTTGACCTGATCTTCCAGGTCGTACTGATTCAATCCGTAGGGGCGTCTGCCGGCCACCGGGTCGGCCTGGGGCAACTCGGCCCAGGTAGCCGAAGCAATGTCTCCCCCGCCGTTGAAACGGCGGGCGTTTGCCTGCAGAAACACACCCAGACGGTTGTCCCAGAACCGATTGCTGACGCTCGCCCAGGCCCGGTAGTTGTCGGCCGTATGGTCCTGCGTGTTGTAGTCGCCGAAGACCAGGGCATCGTATTGCAGCCCTTCCGGCGCCTCACGGAGGCGCAGGTTGACGTTACCCCCGATGGAGTTGGCGTCCATATCGGGCGTCACCGTCTTGGCCACCTCGATGCTGGAGAGCATGTTGGCCGAAATGAATCCCAGCCCGGTGGCCCGGTTGAGCGTGGTGGACGGCAACTGGATGCCGTTGACGGTGACGGTGTTGTACTTGGCCTCGACGCCTCGAATGACGATCTGATCGCCATTCTGGATGGAGATACCGGGCAGGCGGCTGACCGCGGCGGCCGCGCTTTCGTCCGGCAGCTCACGGATGCGTTCGGCCGACACGACATTGACGATCTTGCGTGCCGTGAGCTGCTCGTTGATCGCCTGAAGCTGGCCGGCCGCCTGCGCAGTGATCACAACCTCTCCGGTTTCGATACCGGCCCATTGAAGCGCAACCTCCACACTGACCTCGCCGCCCGGCACCACTTCCACCGGCACCTCTTTTCGCTGGTATCCGATGTAGGAAATCACCAGCGTCTGAGGACCGGCCGGAGCATTCAGGATGATAAACTTCCCTTCCAGGTCGGTGGCGGCCCCGACCGTCGTGCCCGCCACCAGCACATTGGCGCCGGGCAACGGCATGCCGTTACTGGCATCGACAACCACGCCGGTAATGCGTCCCGTCCGTTGCCCCAGCACCTCCGAAGCTGTGCCGAGCCACAGCAGCCCGAGCACCACCAGACAAAATCGCTTCATGTCCCACATACTGACGAATGCAACTGGTTGTGGTTAAACGTTGTGTTTACGATCTCCTGGTTATCGCATCAGCACAAGCCGGCCACTCCGTACCCGCCCATTCGCTTCCAGTCGATACAGGTAGAGTCCGCTGGGCAGATGCCGGCCGTCGAAAGCCACCTCGTACACCCCGGCCCGATGCCGTCCGGAGGCCAGCGTCATCACTTCACGTCCCAGCACGTCGAACACCTGCAGGCGCACCTCCGCCTCGAACGGCAGGGCGTAACGGAAGCGCACCTGACCACGGGACGGATTCGGCCAGGAAACCACCGAAAGCTCCTCCGGCAACGTCCCTTCCGGCTCGTTGGCGCTCAGGTACGACTCTCGATAGGCTTCCATGAATTCCCGCAGCCACACCATGGCCGGACGCTCGGCGCCGTTGCTGTACACCAGGTAGGCTTCGTAATCATTGCGCCACAGGCCGGGCCGCCAGCCCCAGAACGTCACCCCTTCCACAGCCGGATGATACCATACGGTCGGGAAGATGCGCTGCATGTCCCGGAGCTGATTCTGCTCGGACTGCTCCCGCGTCACGAAGGGGCTCTGATTGGGATTGCCGTCGATGTCCATCTCGGTAACCTGAATCGGCAATCCCGTCGTGGCCAGCAGATCCAGCACTTCCTGAATCGGCGCCCCGGAACGCGTCGAGAAAGCATGCCCCTGCACCCCGATCACGTCGATCAGGTTGCGCTCCTTCAACAGTTGAATCAGTTCCAGATATTGCTGGGCCGTTTCCAGACTGCTGAGGATGCCGTAGTCATTGATCATCAGCCGCGTGCCTTCCGGGAAAATCTGCCGGGCCAGTTCGAAGGCCGTGATCACCCAGTCCCAGCCTGTCTCGCCGGCACCACCCAGCGCCTCGATGTAGTTGGCCCGTCCCTCCTGACCATCCGGCGGCTGATGCAGCGGCTCATTGACCACCTGTACCACATCGAACGGCGACGCGGTGAAGCTGTAGCGCTCGGCCACCGCCTGGAACCACTCCTGAATTTCCTCCAGCTGCTCCTCCGGGCTCAGCTCCGAAATCCAGGCAGGCTGCTGCGCCCCCCAGAGCAGCACATGGAAATTGAAGCAGAAGCCGTTATCCCGAGCCAGCGCATAGGCCGCGTCCAGGCCGCTCCAGTTCATCTGGTCTCGTGTGCCCTCGACACTGCCCCACTTGCCCGCATTCTCCGGCGTCACACAGTTCCAGTAATACTCGAAATTCTCTACCTGAGAGGGGCTGTAAATATTACCCAGGAACTTATCCACATCAGCCGCAAGCGGCCGCTCCGGCAACACCACCGGAGGCTCTTCCGGCTCCGGCGAGCCCGGTCCGCCCGTGTCCAGATCCGCCACCGTATAGAGCAGGTCCGAACGTCCAAAGGCCAGCTTGTCGATTCGGAGCCCGTTTTCCCGGGCGCCGATCATGAACGTCACCGTCAACGATTCCGGCGAGACATAGAAGGAATCGGAGGGGACGTCGTTGAAACTATTCTCTGAAAGGTTTATCCATTTCCACACCTCCGAACCTGCCGCCCCAAGGCCTGTCACATACTCATCGGGCTCCGTATATCCGGCCGCCGCCAGCTGATTGGCAATGATCCAGTCATCCGGCGATTCCGGATCCTTCACGCCAAACGAATCTGCATAGAAGAAGCTGTCGTCGTTGAAAGTCTCCGGTCCCACATATACCCGGGCGTAGAGATCGTACCAGCCCGGAGCCGGGAAGGTCACCTGGTACGTGGCCGTCCGATTCTCGCCGGGATGATCTGCGTCCCCCGTGGTTTCATTATAGTCGGTCGTGATCGTAATGTAGGTGACGTTCCCTTCGGTCTCCACCGCCCATTCCGAGCCAAGCTCTCCATCTTCGGCCTCGACAATCACGGGCCGCCAGGCTCCCACCGAGTCCACAATGGCCAGGCCATCAATATAGATGGTGTTGCCGGCGTTGGCCGCATAGCCAAAGTGAATCGGTGCCCGAATGACCGTCTCCTGGTCACTGACCGTAAACTCGAACGTGAACGGCTGCCACTCGGTCGTGATCTGCTGCTCATGCAGTCGCCCGTACTCCTGGTACGACTGGTTCCCCACCGTGAAGCTGACCACCGCCCCGTCCTGCTCGGCCCGCGCCCAGATCGTGTAGGTGTAGGTCACGCCGGGCTCCACGTTCACCGGGAAGGCCGTCGCCTCGATGTCCCAGGGATTGTTCCCCGCCCCGTTGACCGTCACCGCCAACACCTTGCTACCATGGGGCGCATCTGTCGCCTCGACAACCTCAAAGACCGGAGGATTTGTCACCGAGGAGCCCACGTTCAACACCCAGCCTTCCACGCCTCCGGCCAGATCCGTCACTACCCCGGCTGGTGTTGATTCAAAACTTCCATTGACATTTGCCGGCGTCTGGCCCCATGCCTGACCCACCAGCGAAAAAACGAGAAACAGGAAAATAGCGCTTCGAGAAGCGTTTCCAACCGCGTTTCTTAAAAAACGCAGATCAGTAGCGGTGCGCATAAGATCCTCCCCGTTTGGTGATATAAAGTCAATTCAAATATGTTTTTTGTATCCTCACTCCAAATCGTCTCTTTTCATTTTTTGTAGGGCTTCATTTTTTCATTGGAGAATTTACTTCCTGTTCATTTCAAAGTCAAGGGATTTTGCAATCCCTTTCATCAGGGAATCACGATGAGTTGCCCTGTTACCCCTCCGTCTTTCGCAGTAAGCTGATAGAAATAAAGACCCGGTGTGAGCCCCTTGACGGAGAAACGAAACGGATACCGCCCCGCCGGACGCACCGTATCCATCAGCGTGGCTACCTGTTGCCCCAGTGCGTTGTATAGCACAAGGCGAACAGGTCCTGTGCGTGGCAGAGAAACGAGAAAAGTCACGTCATCGCGCACAGGATTCGGATAATGCGTCACCAGGAGTGACCGGACCGCGGCGCCAGTTCCTGTTGCCGTCTCCGTCAGCTGGCCCTCGAACAGCAGGGAACGAATGCGAAACAACGTCTCCGTGGGATTTCCCCGAAACCGCAGAAAAACATCATGACGGCCACTAACCGGCACCACTTCGGCCGTAAAGTCCTGATACACGTCCCAGCTCCCTGTCGATTCGATCGGCACTTCCGCGATTTTCTGGCCGGTATCCAGCGCGTCCACCCAGACTTCGACCACACCACCTCCGGTAGCGCTGGAAGCCGTCACCACAACCTGGCGGGGTATCCTGGAATAATCGCTTCCCGGCGCGCCGAACTCCACGCCGGCGTACATGGCCCATTCTCCATCGTGGATGCCGGCCAGGTAATTCGCATGCGCTGGTAGTCCATTCCTCGAAGTGATCACTCCGTTGTAATTGGTGGGATGCTGGGCCGGAATGCGTGAGTAGGCGTCCCGATATATATAGAGGTCAAAGTAGGCCGGGGTATTGCCGAGCACGTACAATCCCTGCTGATTGCCCGTAAATGCATTGAAATCGTAACCGGACTCCGAAGCGGGCTGCTCGCGGTCCAGACGCGCCACGTTCACCTTCTCGGCCACCGGGACCCAGCTTGCCCCATCCAAACTGAAGGAAGCGGTCAGTTCATGCCCTTCTCGTTCAAGCTTCAACCAGACCGGTTCTTCCGAGGGCAGGGGCGTACTGTGCGCAAGGGTATCGAAACGAAAAGCCACGACACGTTCGCCCTCCGAGCTGCGCGTTACGCATAACCGTGCCTGCAGCGTCTCCGGACCATTGATAATCCAGAGTCCGGCTTCATCCGAACTGGTCGCCGGATCAAAATCGACCCGGGTCATCAGGGAATAGGCCCGCTCGGCAGCGGCCTGCAGCACGGTATTCCGTCCCGGCGTGGGCGGAAACGTGCGCCCTCCTTTAGGTGTCAGCCGCAGCCAGCCGGGGCGTTCCGTCAGATCGTATGTTTCCTCCGGCGTGTAGCCCAGCAGAGACCAGTGCACCGCCAGCCGACTCCTGTCGAAGAAGTCCGATCGAGGCACCGCCCAGGGGATGCCGCTGCTGGGCAAAGCGGGTCCCTCCACGGGCTCCGTGGTTGAAAAGCGGGCGACGGGCCAGCCCTCTTCGTAACGCACTTCAACCAGAAGCCCCTGACGTCCCAGCGCTCGCCATTCTTCACCCGGCCCACTCTGATCGTAGGCATGACAGATCATCCAGTGCGTCCCATCGTCGGCGGTAACGGCCGGTGAGCAATGATTGGGATTGCGAAACACCCGCTGGTACCGATCGGGCACTGTTTCGAAGAGCAACCGGGGCCCTTCCCAGTCGGCGGGATCGTCCGACAGGGTATCGCTGCGCATGACGTACTGATTACCCACCAGATGTTGCGCAAAACTGTAGTAGTAATAGCCCTGATACTTCCACATCACCGGCCCTTCAGCCCATCCATAAGGATTGCCGGCCGAGTCCGGGTTGATCCAGGTCAGGTCATAGACAACCCCGGTCGGCTGACCATCCGGCCCCAGTTCGACGATGTAATTATTCTGGGGACCATTCTTGCTCAGCAGAAACCAGCGTCCATCCTCATCGATGAAAATGGAATTATCCACGCCCAGACCGGGAACGCCGGGCGGTACGTTCATGCGAACCGGCATACTCCAGGGCCCCTCCGGCCGATGCGCCGTTACAAAATACATGGCCCGATCTCCTGTCCCACGCCCGAAGAAGTGCCAGTACAGTCCCTGGTAATAAACCATATGGCCCCCCCATACCCCACCGGCAGGCACGTCGCCATACAGCGACCAGGAGGCCGAAACTGGCCGCCCGACGATCTCCCAGTGAACCAGGTCCGTCGAGCGGTAAATCCTGGGGGTGACGTTGAAGGATGAACCGGACGTGTAATAGTAAGCCCCAACCCGGGTCAGCGTGGGGTCTGGGTGATCGCCGGGGATCACCGGATTGACGTACACCGGACGACCTGGCTCCTGCGCATATCCCGCCCGCACCAGAAATCCCGGCACCATCCATCCGGCCAGAACCAGCCACCCCCCGAGAATTACCGGCCATTCACGGGAGGCTTTCTTAAAGCGAAGCCTGTTCAAGATGGCAATCCACATATCCAGATTGTTTATTGAAATATTTAATCGATTCATAATTTCTGCAATATTAAAACATCATTTCATTTCTGTCAAGATCATCTAAAGAAAGCCGCAGAAAGCCCTCGCTTTTCGCTCTGAATTGCGCCACGATGTGCCTTTCAACAGCGGGTCAACCTGATGCCACGCTGTTTTCGATACGAAGACGGACAGAATAGCCTTCCTTGAAATAAGCAGACGTGCACGCTGGAAGCGTCTGTGCAAAGAAGCCGCCCGCCCTCAGGCTATAAGACGAACAGACAGGGCGGACACAGTGGTCGGCCCCTACAGGATAGGGAAAATGTCAAGGACGCACCGAAGTGTGCGCCCGTGCTTTCTCACTATGATTTCCCGGAAATCGTATAAGACAAGCGCACCCAGGCCCTGTGGCCCCCTCCTTACAGCGCCCGCGTGGTAGCGCGTTCGACAAGCTCGGCTTCCAGTACGATATGCCGCGGGGAAAGCTGCTCACCCCGGTCGTGCGCTTCGATCAGCTCCAGCAGCAGCTCGGCCGCGCGGGCGCCCATCTCGCGCTTGGGCACGCGCACGCTCGTCAGCGGCGTGCTCAGATAGGCCGCCATCGGAATGTCGTCGAACCCGATCACCGACACCTCCTCGGGCACGCGAATCCCCAGTTCGTGCAGCGCCCGGAGCACGCCCATCGCCACCAGGTCGTTGAAACAGGTCACGCCCGTGGGCAAGCTGTCGCGGTGCGTGCGGAAATACTCCAGCGCCGCCTCGTAACCGTCCTGCAGGTGCGCCCCGGCCGGAATGATCACCTCGTCGGTAAAACGCAAATGCGACTGGCTGAAGGCTTTCTCCACGCCCAGAATGCGGTCGCGCGTGTGCTGCGTGTAGGGCGGCCCGGCAAAGTGCACGATGCGTTCATGCCCCCGCTCGATCAGGTAACTGACGGCCATCTGCGCGGCCCGGACGTTGTCGACGCTGACCACGTTCACCTGCAACCCCTGCACGGCCTCCAGCAGCACGAAAGGATATTCGGCCCGTCGCAGCATGAACAGATGGGATAGATCGGCCCGCGCATCCAGTACCGGCGCAATCACCGCGCCCTGCACGTACCGGTTCTGGAAGGCCTTGAGCAGCTCCCCTTCTTTCTCGTAACTCCCCTCCGAAGTGCACACAAACGAAATGTACCCGCGCCCAGCCAGATATTCCTGCGCCCCGATGACCACCTCCGAGTAGAACGGATTGTCCATCTCTTTGATGATCAACCCGATCGCCGGCTCGAAGACCTTCCCGTCGCCCTGCATGGCGCCCAGCGCCCGCGCCGAGGGCGAGGGCTGGTAGCCCAGCTCTTCGATGGCCGCCAGTACCCGCCGTCGCGTGTGCTCGCGAACGGTCGGCCGGTTGTTCAGCACCGCGGAAACCGTTCCCACCGAGACGCCGGCCTTCCGGGCCACATCGGCAATGGTCACGCGCTTTCTCATAGGAGTATGCTCCGTTGCATGCGGTAAGGGCTTTCGCAAGAATTTACAAAAATGAATCCTTTCATTCCAGGCATTTTCAGCGAATCGGCGGGCGGCGCCGGTGAAAATCGGTGGCCTGCTGGTAGGCATGGGCCAGCATGAGCACCTCGGCATCCCGGTACAGGCCGCCGATAAACGTGATGCTGCCGGGCCGGCGACGCGGCGACAGCGGGTTGTCTTTCAGCGGATGGAAGGCGTTCGGTACGCACACGCAGGGATGACCTGTCAGGTTCGTGATCTGGAGCGTCCCTCCGCCGAACGTCGGCGAAACGAACACGTCCACCTCGCGGAAAACCTCGGCCATGCGCTGCATGAGCAGCGTGCGGATACGGTTGGCCTGCAGCAACTCGACGGCCGGCACAAAGCGGGCCACGCGGAACACATGAGGCCAGGTATTGCGTCCCTGCCGAACCATCTGATCGACCCCTCCGGTGCGGGTCAGCTCGTCAAAAGCAGCCGCTGCCTCTACCTCCAGCGTCATCAGCATAGCCGATACAGGCAGGTCGTCCGGCAGACGGATCGGCTTCAGGTCGATGCCCAGCTCACGCAGCACCTGCAGCGTCTGGCGATCGGCCTCTCGGTTTTCATAGTCTGCTTCGAAGGCCTCGGCCAGATAACCCACGCGGAGCTGTCGCACATCGAAGGTTGGATCAAAAGGAAACGGCATGTCGCGCGTGCTCGGATCGCGCGGGTCATGGCCCCGGATCGCGTCAAACACCAGCGCACAGTCTTCGGCCGAGCGCGCCATCGGACCGAGCTTGTCCATCGTCCAGGCCAGCGTCATGGCCCCGTAGCGGCTCACCGCTCCGAATGTGGGTCGATGACCGGTCACGCCGTTCCGCGTCGAGGGCGACACGATCGAACCCAGCGTCTCCGATCCGATCGCGAACGGCACCAGCCCGGCCGCCACCGCCGCGCCGGGTCCCGCCGAGGAGCCGCTCGATCCCTGCTCGATGTTCCAGGGGTTTTTCGTCTGGCCGCCGAACCACACGTCGCCCCAGGCCAACGCGCCCAGCGTCAGCTTGGCCACGAGCACGGCGCCGGCCGCATCCAGCTTTTCGATCACGGCGGCCGTCACATCCAGCACCTGGTTTTCGTAGGGTTTCGCGCCCCAGGTCGTGCGGTAGCCGGGCACGGCCAGCAGATCCTTGGCCCCGTAGGGTACGCCGTGCAGCGGCCCCCGCCAGTGGCCGGCGTCCAGCTCCTCGTCAGCCTGCTGCGCCTGCGCCATCGCCCGTTCTTCGGTGTAGGTGATGACGGCCTTCAGCACGGGATCGTAGCGCTTCAGGCGGGCCAGGTACAGTTCGGTCAGCTCCACCGAGCGCACCTGCCGCGTCTTGAGCAGGTACGAAAGCTCGGCCACCGTCATGAAGGCCAGGTGTCTTCGTCGCTGCGCGGTCGCTCCACCGGTCGGGGCTCCCAGCGCATCCCGGCCGTTCCTTCCGGAATCGGTTCGCCGCCGATGGTCGGATCGAACACGAAGGCCGGAATGACGTCGTTGGGAAGCGGGACCTGCCGCAGCGCCTCGTAGTCCTTCAGCCGCTCGGTCAGATCCTCCACCATCATCTGGCGCTGCTCTTCCGTAAAAGAAAGCCCCGCGATGCGTTCGGCGCAGGCAATCGTCTCTGGCGTAATCGGCGCCCCTTCCTCAATCTTAGCGTAGAGCGCGCCGGGGAAAAGCGTGCCGGTCAGTCCCAGCGCCGAGCAATACTGGAGAAACAAGCGGCGATCCAGTGGCATGGTGGGCTTCAAGGTTGGGTTAACGGAATCGAGGAACGGGAAACAGGATGCGGCTCTCGTGCCCTTGGTGGTCGACCGACTGGATCCCGAAAAAGTAGTCGTCCTTGGACCAGCCGACAAACGTATAGCTGGTGTCGGTTGCCGGCACAAACCATTTTTGCTGCCATTGTGGGGCGGTTGTCTCGCGCACAAGCAGGTAATAGCCGGCCAGCCGGTCTCGTCCGGCCCGCGGTGGCGCCCAGAGCAGCCGGGTATCGACAGATAGCCCCTGCGCATCGATATAAGCGGCCTCAGGCGGAGGAGGGGCCATCGCCAGGTTGGCCAACGCTGCGGTCATGAGCCGCGTCACCCGTGCCACGTAGTCGAAATCCACACGGTCAGGCACGTCGCCGTAGGCTATTCCATTTTCAACGCGCACATCCTGATGCTGGCGCGTATAGGCTTCGTTCGGCTCGGTGAGGCGCACGGCCGCAAAGCCGCGTTCGTTGAACGGGATATGGTCGCCCCCACGCAGGAAGCGATCCCGTCGAAAGATCAGCTTCACCTGAAGCTCCGGCACATAGCGCGCGCCGACCTCCTGCAGGTAACGGGCCAACTGGCGAGAGGGACTGTCATTTTCGCCCCCGATCGCCTGACGAAGCCGGGCTTGCTGCGGGGTCTCGGCTGACGGCACGCCTTCGGAGAAAACGCGCACGGTTCGATTGTCCCGCACTCCGTTGTCGCCCTCTGTATTGCCAATAATATCCAGCGTGAACATACCGGCCACGTTCCAGCCCAGCGAGTCGGCCATAGCCGCCAGATGTCGGGCGCCGAGGAGCCCCTGCTCCTCGGCCGCCATCGCCACGAACAGAATCGTGGCCGGAAAGCGCTCCCTGGCCAGCACCCGGGCCATTTCCATGACGGCGGCCGTCCCGCTGGCATCGTCCGAGGCGCCCGGCGCGTACGAAAGCGAATCCATCACGTCGCTCACGCGGCTGTCGTAATGGCCGCTGACGATGAAAATGCGGTCGTCTTCGGGATCGGTGCCGGGCAGGCGAGCGATCACGTTGACGATCTCCACGCGCCGATCCACACGGCGGCCGTCCGGTCCGTACCAGAAGCGGTCGAAAAATACCTCCATGCGTCCGCCGCCGGCCGCCGCGTAGCGTTCGAGCGTTCGTTTGATCCAGCGACGGGCGGCGCCGATGCCGAACGTATCGTTGTCGGTCGGCGAAAGCGTATGCCGCGTACCGAAGGCGGCCAGCCTGCGGATGTTGGCTTCGATGGAATCGGCCGAAACGCGGCGCAGAAGCTGCTGAATGTAAGGATCCGGCTGCTTAGGTATCGGCTGGGCCTGGGCAGCAACACATGCCCCCAGCATCAACAAAAGCATCCAGCTTCGTAGCATCGCTTTCTGCAAAGGGTTGCTGAGACGTTCTGTTCGCTAAGTTCAAACATAAAAAATTGGGCGCTTAAAAAGCACACGGTGGCCTCGGCCGGATCACAAAATGGCTGCTGAAGACTGGCATCTTTGCCTTTCAATCCCATAGTTTCCGGTCGCAACGCAATAGCTACTTTATGCAACGCTGGACTTCCATTTTGCTGGGGGCTGTTCTGACGGCAGCGTTTATCGGTCCGGGCACGGTCACCACGGCAGCGGCCGCCGGGGCCGGCTACGGGCTGGCCCTGCTCTGGGCACTGACGTTCTCGACGTTGGCCTGCTGGACGCTGCAGGAGGCGGCCGCCCGGCTGGCCATCTGCTCGGGACGTCCCCTGGCCGAAGCGCTGCGACATCAGTTCGGTGGCTGGAAAGGCGTGGCCGTCCGATTGCTGGTGCTGGGCGCCATCGTGCTGGGCAATGCGGCTTTCGAGGTAGGCAACGTGCTGGGCGCCGTGGCCGGACTGGAGCTGGTGTTCGACGCACCTCGCCGCCTGCTGGTACTCGGCGTGGGTGTGCTCTCCGGCATCCTGCTCTGGTTCGGTACGCTGCGCATGCTGCCGCGCGTGCTCGGTGCCTTCGTGGCGTTCATGGGCCTGGCGTTTCTGGTCACCGCGCTGCGGGTGCATCCGCCCGACGCCACACTGCTGCGCCATCTGGTCTGGCCCGCGCAGCCGGAAGGTGCCGGCCTGCTGGTGGTGGGGTTGATCGGCACGACCGTCGTGCCCTACAACCTGTTTCTGGGCTCCGGGCTGGCCCGGGACGAACCGCTGGATGCGACGCGCTTCGGGCTGGCCGTGGCCATCGTCGGCGGCGGCCTCATCTCGATGGCCGTGCTCGTCGTCGGCACGGCGGTGCACGGCGCGTTCACCTACGAGGCGCTCGCCGAAACGCTCGGCCGGACGCTGGGCGCCTGGGCCCGCACGCTGTTCGCACTGGGACTCTTTGCGGCCGGCTTCACCTCGGCACTGACGGCGCCCATTGCCGCCGCCATCACGGCCCGGGGCCTGCTGCGCGCACCGAACGCTTCGGCGCACGACCGCACCTATCGGATCACCTGGCTGGTGGTGTGGAGCAGCGGTATGCTGCTGAGTCTGCTGGACCTGCGCCCGATTCCGGCCTTCATCACGGCCCAGGCGCTCAACGGCGTGTTGCTGCCGATCGTGGCCGTATTCCTGTGGATCGCCACCAACGATCCGCGACTGATGGGCCGCGACGGCCTCACATCGCCCGGGCTGAACGTGCTGGCCGGGCTTTCAGTTGGCGTGGCTGTCCTGCTGGGCCTGCGCAACCTGCTGGCCGCGTTGCAGGCGGCGGGCATGGGTCCGGCCCTCTCCGAATCGCTGCTGCTGAAACTGGCCGGCGGCATTACTTTCTTTCTGCTACTGCTTCTGAGTCGCTATCTGTACCGATTGCGTCGTCCTGCCCCATGAGCGTCCGCGTAGGGATCGACATTGGAGGGACCTTCACGGACTTCGTTGTCTTCGACGAAGCGGAAGGGCACCTGACCACTTTCAAGGTGTTCTCCACGCCGGACGACCCGGCGCGTGCCGTGCTCGAAGGGTTGCAACAGGTGCCGGCGGCCGCACGCCAGATCGTGCACGGCTCGACGGTCGCCACGAACGCCCTGCTGGAACGCAAAGGAGCCCGCACGGCCTTCGTCACCACGGCGGGCTTTCGGGACCTGCTGCACATCGGCCGCCAGAACCGGGCCGAGCTGTACGACCTGGCCGCCCGGCGACCCGAACCGCTCGTGCCACGCACGCTGTGCTTCGAGGTGCCGGAGCGGGTGGGTCCCGATGGATCGGTGCTTCGACCGCTGGATGAGACGGCCATTCCGCCGCTGATCGAGGCGCTTCGGGCGGCCCGCGTGGAATCGGTCGCCATCTGTCTGCTCTTTTCTTTCGCCCATCCGGACCACGAGCAACGGCTGGCGCGTGCGCTACGGGAGGCCGGCTTCGTGGTGGCGGCCTCCAGCGACATCCTGCCCGCCTTCCGGGAGTACGAGCGGGCCAGCACCACGACGGCCAGTGCCTACGTGGCCCCCGTGCTGGATCGCTATCTCGGCCGCCTCGAAGCCGCACTGGGCGGCGCGCTGCGCGTGATGCAGTCCAGCGGCGGCCTGATCCATGCCCGTGAGGCCCGCGCCCAGGCCATCCGCTGCGTGCTCTCGGGACCGGCCGGCGGCCTGATCGGCGCCCGCTTCGTGGCCGGACTGTCCGGCACCCGCCACCTGATCACGTTCGACATGGGCGGCACGTCCACGGACGTAGCGCTGGTGCCCGACGCGCTGCCGCTCACCACCGAAGGGGCCATCGGCGGGCTCCCCATCGGGATTCCGCTACTCGACATCCATACGGTGGGCGCCGGCGGCGGCTCCATTGCCCGCCTCGATCCCGGTGGCGCGCTGCGCGTGGGACCGGAAAGTGCCGGCGCCGATCCCGGCCCGGTCTGCTACGGACGCGGCGGCGCCGAGCCCACCGTAACCGACGCCCACCTGGTGCTCGGACGCCTGCGGCCGGACGCTTTTCTCGGCGGCCGACATCGCTTGGACGCCGAAGCTGCCGAGGAAGCGCTGACGCGACTGGCCCGGGCGCTCCGTCTGGAGCCCTCCGCCGGCCTGACGCCCGCTCAGGCGGCCGCCCGGGGCGTCGTGGCGGTGGCCGAAGCCCACATGGCCCGGGCGCTTCGCGTGATCTCGGTCGAACGCGGTTACGACCCGCGCGACTTCGTGCTCGTCTCGTTCGGCGGCGCCGGCGGCCTGCATGCGGCCACGCTGGCCCAGGCGCTGGGCATTCGCCGCGTGCTCGTACCCGCTCAGGCTTCGGTACTCTCGGCGCTCGGTATGCTCGCCGCCGACGTGGTGCGCGACTACGTCCGGACCGTCATGCTGCCGGGTACAACATCCCCGGACGAACTGCGCCGGCGTTTTCGCCCGCTGGTTCGACAGGGACGCGAGGAGCTGCGCGCCGAAGGCTTCGCGCCGAATCAGATCCGGATCGAGCGTCTGCTCGACGCTCGCTACCCCGGCCAGAGCTACGAACTGACCGTGCCCTTCGGCCGCGGCTGGACGCGCGCTTTTCACCGCCTGCATCGCCAACGCTACGGCTACGCCACGCCGGACCTTGTGCCCGAGATCGTCAACCTGCGCGTGCGGGCCATCGGCCCCATCACCCCGCCCGCGCTTCCGGAGATCGAATCCGGTAGCACTGTCCCACCACCCGACGCCCTGCTGGACACGACCCCGGTCGTGCTCGAAACCGGGCGGACGGACGTTCCCTTCTTCGACGCCACCCGCCTGCGGACCGGCAACCGGCTGATCGGTCCGGCCGTGCTCGTGCGCCCCGACACGACCGTCTATCTGCCTCCCGAGACCACCGCCTACATTGACCGCTACGGCCATGTCTGGATCGAAACCTGAAATGGATCCGGTTCGGCTGGAAATCTTTCGCCACCTGCCGGCTGCGATCGCCGAAGAAATGGGCGCCGTGCTGCGCCGCACGGGCTTTTCGCCCAACATCAAAGAACGTCGCGACTATTCGTGTGCGCTGTTCACGTCCGATGGCGAACTGGTGGCGCAGGCCGCCCACATTCCCGTACACCTGGGCGCGTTGCCGCTTTCGGTGCAGGCCTGTCGCGAGGCGTTTCCCGAGCTGAAACCGGGCGACGCCGTGCTGCTCAACGATCCATTTCGGGGCGGCACGCACCTGCCGGACCTGACGCTCGTTTCGCCCGTCTTTGTGGAAGGAAACCTGCTGGGCTTCGTGGCCAGCCGGGCCCATCATGCCGACATCGGCGGCATGGCGCCGGGCTCGATGCCGCTGTCGCGTGAGATTTTTCAGGAAGGGCTCATCATCCCGCCTGTTAAGCTCATGGAGCGCGGTCGTCCGAACCCGGCCGTGTGGGAATTGCTGCTGGCCAACGTGCGCACGCCCGACGAGCGACGCGGCGACCTGCGGGCGCAACTGGCCGCCAACGAGCGGGGCGTCCGGCGCCTGCAGGAACTGGCCGCCACCTACGGTCTCGAGGCGCTGCAGGCGGCGTTTTCGGCGCTGCTGGATTATGCCGAGCGGCTGATGCGGACCCTGCTCCAGACGCTGCCCGACGGTACCTGGCACTTCGAAGACGCGCTCGACGACGACGGGATCGGCGAAGAGTCGCTCTGGATCCGGGTCGCGCTGACCATCGCGGGCGACACGGCCACGATCGACTTTTCCGAGACCGATCCCCAGTGCGCCGGGAGCCTGAACGCCGTTCGTGCCATCACAGTCTCGGCCGTGTACTACGTGTTTCGTGCGCTGCTGGGCTACGACGTGCCGGCCAACGCGGGTTGCCTGCGTCCCCTGCGGATCGTCACCCGTCCCGGCACGCTCGTCGATGCCCGGCCACCGGCGGCGGTCGCCGGCGGCAACGTGGAGACCTCGCAACGCATCGTGGACGTGCTGCTGGGCGCGCTGGCGCAGGTCTGTTCCGACCGCATTCCGGCCGCATCCCAGGGCACCATGAACAATCTGACCATCGGCGGACTCGACCCGCGCACCGGCCGCTACTATGCCTACTACGAGACGCTGGCCGGCGGCGCCGGAGCCACGCCCGATGCCGACGGCACCTCGGCCGTGCATACGCACATGACGAACACGCTGAACACGCCCGTCGAGGCGCTGGAGTACGCCTATCCGCTCCGCGTGACGCACTACGCGATCCGGGATGGATCGGGCGGCGCCGGCCGCCATCGGGGTGGCGACGGACTCATCCGAGAGATCGAGCTGCTGGCGCCGGCCCAGGTTACCTGGCTGACCGAACGGCGGCGACGGGCACCTTACGGCTTGGCCGGCGGTGCGCCCGGACAGCCCGGCCGCAACCTCTGGATCCGCCGGGACGAAGTACGCCCGATGCCCGGAAAGATCAGTTTCCAGGCCGAGGCCGGCGACCGCATCCGCATCGAAACACCCGGAGGCGGCGGCTGGGGCCCACCTGCGGCGACAGAAGCTACCGACGCCCAGGAAACTTGATCTCGAAGAGACAAGGGAGGCTTTCCATTTATCCCACGACAGGCCATTCCTCCCGTATCTGGCGATCACCCGGCCTGCAGGCCCAGCCGGCGCTCCAGCGCTTCGCGGCGGCTGCGGCTGACCTTCAGGCGCACGCCGTTTTTCAGACGCACGGCATAGCGACCGCCGGCCCCGCGCAGCAGCACGTCGATCAGGTCGATCCGCACAATGGCGGAGCGGTGGATCCGGATGAACAGCTCCGGATCGAGCCGCTCTTCGAGCATCTGCATCTGCTCGCGGATCACGTACACCTGATCGCCCACGTGCAGCTCGGCATAGGGTCCGCTGGCCGTGATGTAGTCGATCTGTCGGACCGGAATGACGCGCACCTGGCCGCGCATCTCGACGGCAATGCGTTCCAGGTATTTCGAAGGGTTCGGCGGCGCCGCAGGCCGGTCGTCCTGCAGAAGTTGCAGCAGACGCTCGCGCAGCGCCTCCACTTCCCGGAGTTTCAACAGGCGGCGGGCGCGCTCCAGCGCCTGTTCGAAGCGTTCGTCGTCGAAGGGTTTGAGCAGGTAGTCGATGGCCGCCACCTCGAAGGCCTTCAGTGCATACTGATCGTAGGCCGTTACGAAGATGGTCACGGGCATGTGCTCGGGACCGATCTCGCGCACCACGTCGAGCCCGGTCATGCCCGGCATCTGGACGTCGAGGAAGACCAGGTCGGGTTGCAGCGCGCGAATGGCTTCGACGGCCTCCCGACCGCTTGTGGCCTGTCCGGCCACTTCGATGTCCGCGCGGCCTTCGAGCAGGTCCAGCAGGCGCTGGCGGGCCAGCGGCTCGTCGTCGACGATCAGGACACGCAGCGGACGATCAGGCGTCGGCATGGGCGCTCACGTGCAGGTCGGCTGCCGTATGATACGGCAAACGAATGCAGACTTCCACGCCGCCCTCCGGGGGCTGACGCAGTTCCATCCGATAGGCGTCGCCGTAGAGTCCCTCCAGGCGGGCCCGGGTGTTGCGCAGCCCCAGCCCTTCCTGCCACTGTCCATCGCCGGAGAGGCCCGGGCCGTTGTCGCGCACGCACAGCCAGAGCTGATCGCCTTCACGCCAGGCGCGCAGCGTGATGCGGCCGGTCGTTTCAAGGCGGCTTACGCCGTGCTTGATGGCGTTTTCCACGATGGGTTGCAGGATCAGATTCGGCACCAGCGCCTCGAGCACGTCCGGGTCGATTTCCTGCTCCACCTCCAGCCGCCCCTGAAAGCGGATCTGCTGGATGTCGAGGTAGCCCTCCATAAAGCGCAGCTCCTGGGCCAGCGGCACCTCCTGCGCCCCGCCTTCGTCGAGCGTGTAGCGCAAGAGCTCGCTCAGGCGCGCGATCATGTGCCGCACGCCCTTCGGGTCGCGCTCAACCAGCGCCGAGATGGCGTGCAGCGTGTTGAACAGAAAGTGCGGGTTGAGCTGCATGCGCAGCGCCTGCAGCCGGGCTTCGGTCAGGCGCGCCTGCAGGTCGGCCGCCTGCGCCCGGAGCTGGGCGGCCTCCTGCTGGCGCTGCTGGTACCGGAGGAAGTAGTCCCGGGCAAAGCCGGCCGCCAGCACGGCGAAGAAGGTCACCAGGTCGTTGATGAACCAGAAGTGGCGAATGCCTTCCAGCAGGTCGAACCGCCCACGCCGCCAGGGCAATTGATAGACGTAGAGGTAGAGAAAGTCCACCCAGATCTCCATCAGCAGCGCCACGGCCAGTCCGATCCCCAGCAGGAGCAGCAAGCGACCGACCCATTGGGGACGATCGAAGGCCAGTCGGCGACTCAGCCAGAAGATGCCCGGCGTCAGCAACGCCCAGGTGTAAAATTCCGAAAAGATGTGCAGGACCTGCCGGCGCACCAGCGACGCTTCCTGTCCGGCCCAGCGGGGATCGAGCAGTTTACCCGTCGCCACCAGCACCGCCAGAAACGTCCAGAACAGCCAGATCACCAGCACCTCTACCCAGCGTCGCCGCAGGAATCCTGCGCCGGCGCTTTCTGCTTCGTGCAAGGCGGCCATGTATTTCCGTTTCACTGTGAATACCCGGAACTGAAACGCCTGGATTTTCAAAAGGTCGCTCCGGTTGCATGAACGGCACGGCTCTGTCATAAAAGGCACGCCCCTGCATTGCAAAACAACTTCACCATATTTTAACCGAAAGCAGGTTACGCCTTCGCTGCGCCGTTGTCTTTCTCGTCAGCAGTGCGGGTCTCCGGCCGTTCTCGAGTCCGCCTGTGCCAAGCGTCGATTGCGAAAGCCATTCGCATCGGGCCATGAAGCGGCAACTCCTCGGGCTACTGGTCACCCTGTGCGCCTTGCCCGTCTATGCCCAGACGGTCCTTTTTCAGGAGCCGATCGACACGACCGGAACGTTTCCGGTCGGCTGGCTTACGCGCCGCTGGACAACGACCGACCAGACGCCGTCGCCGGGCTCCGGCGGGTTCAGCTTCGCATTGCAGGGGCGCCAGGCGGATCGACTCTGCACCCCGGTTCTTGATGCGCGGGCGGCCACCCCGGACACGCTGTCCTATCTGGCGCGTCGAACGGGCTCGTACCCGGCGTTGCATCTGGTTGTACGGGCATCGGTGGACGGCGGCCGCACGTTTCCTTACGTCGTCGCGCCGGCCGGCGCGGCGCTGCCGGAGGCCGACGGAAGCTGGGCGTCGCTGCGCTTTGCCCTGCCGTCCGAAGTTTCGGGTACGCCGACCCTGCAGCTCTGCTTCGATGCCCTCGGAGGCACCAGCGCTAGCGCCCGCGTGCAACTGGACGACATTGCATTGCACGGCACGGGGCAGCTGCGCCGGTGGCCGCTGGCCGTATGGCCTGCACGCATCGACGCGGGCTTCGTGGCGGTGGGCGATACCGTGTCGCTACAACTGCAGGTGCGCAACCAGACCGACAGCACGCTGGCCGTCACCCTACCACCTCCGCCGTCGCCCTGGTGGCTGGCGCGAACCGCCGTGGCCCTGCTGCCCCGCCAGACCGACACGCTGACCCTTTTCGTGGCGCCCACGCTGGCCGATACGTTTGCGGTCACCTGGGGGATACCGCTGGAGGGCGACACGTTTTCGGTGCCCCTGCGTGTTACCTCGACGCCTCCGCTCCATGCGCTGGGCTGGCATACGCCGGCCATCTCAGCCCGTGCGCAGGATACCGTGCAACTGGGGCTGCACCTTCAGCTTTCGGGCGAAGCATCCGCCCTGCAGGGGCTGCTGGTGACCGCCCTGTTGCCCGCCCACAGGCTGACCTATCTGGAGACGCTACCCGGCGCCTCGCTGCCGAATCCGACGCAGTGGACGCTGCAGACCGCCAGGTTTGGCGATACGCTCCAGATTCTGCTGCTGGGAGACGGCCTCCATGCGCTACCGGCCGGGAGCTATCCGGAATTGCTGCGCCTTCGGATGGTGCCCGGCGACGTGCCGGACACGACCCGTCTGGTCCTGACGCTGAACGCGCTGCAGGCTACTGCGGCGACGCCACAGGCTTCGTCGATGCCGCTGGCGTTTCACCCACGGCGCCTGCACCTCACGGTACGTCCGCGCATGGCGCAGGCTGTCCTTTTCCCGGACACGCTGCGGCTGCCGGTCACCGTGGTCGGTAGCCGTCAGACGGCCACCGCCTACCTGAGCAATCCCGGCGGCGAGCGCACGCTCCACGCCCGCATCCTCCCGCTCTCAGATCCCACGCTGACCGTCTCGCCCGACTCGCTGGCCGTCGCACCGGACGACACGGCCCGGCTGACCTTTACCTTTCAACCCACCCTCCGTGCGTTCGGCTATCGCGTGGCGACCGTGCACGTCCGGCACGATGGACTGGGCACGGACACGCTGCTTGTGGTCGAAGCAACCGGTGTCGGCGGACTCGGCGACGCCACCGAAGAAGGCGCCGTGGACGTGGCCGATCTGCAACGAGGCATCCGCTTCGTGCTCGCGCTGGAAGCACCCGAAGCGCAGGATCGGCTGGCACTCGACGTGGCGCCGTTTCCGTACGGAGACGGCCGGTTGCAGCTCGACGATCTGAGCGTGCTGGTGCAGGCCATCACACGCAACGTCTGGCCCGACGGACATCCGCTGCCGGTGCCTCCCCCCGCGACGCCGGCGGCCGGCAAGCAGGAGGCACCCATCGTCTTCCGTCCGGTCGTCGAATCGGACGGGCGCCTGCATCTGGAGATCGACGCCCCGCAACCCTTCGGCGCGCTGCAGCTCGTGCTGCCGCCCGTCTTCTGCGACACGATCGTCACCACGCTGCCCCCGGAGGCTCGCCTGCTGGCCGCGACCACAACGGACCGCCTCACGCTCCTGCTCTACCGCCTCGACGGGGCTTCCTTTGCACCGGGACGTTACCGGCTGGGCGTCCTGGAGACGGAGCGGGCCGATACGCTGCGCCCCGTGCGCTGGGTGGCCGTCGACGAGACCGGCCGCTATCTGCCCACGGCCGTTCAGCCGGCCGAAGGCACCGGGGTCGCGCCCGTTCCCGAAGCACCCGTTTTCTTCCCGCCCTATCCACAACCGTTCTTTGCCGGCCGGCACAGCGCGCTGGTGATCGCCGGCGAACTCCCGGCCCCGAGCCCCTTCAGCCTGGAGGTCTTCGACCTGCTGGGACGCCGACTGGCTGTCGAGCAGGGCTGGCTCCCCGGCGGATCGTTCCGGTACCGCTGGGAGGTCCGCACTGGGCAAGGGTATCGACTGGCACCCGGACTCTATCTACTCCGCCTGCGAACGCCTTCCCACACCCGGACCTTTCCGCTTGTCGTGCTCCGCTGAATCGCGCATCCATAGCGCCCGCGTGCCATTCGTAACAGTTCGGTGCAGCTCGTACCAGCGGCTGTATCCCGCTGTATTGCCTGTTGTATAAGATGCAGGCAAATGAAAACGATAGGTACGAGACATGCGCACGATTTTTCTGGGATTGCTGCTGAGCGTACTGATAAGCGGCTGGACGCAGGCGCAGGATCGCCCGGCGGGATTGGCCGCCACCCGGATCAGCGGCCAGGTGCTGGACGCCTCTACCAATCAACCTATCGAGACGGCCACCATTGCCGTCTGGCGCACGGCCGACTCGACGCTGGTGACCGGTACGGTGACCGACGCAGAAGGACGCTTCACTATCGAAGGACTGCGTCCCGGCCGCTACTACGTGACGGTCAGCTTCGTCGGCTACCGGCGCCAGGTCATCTCGGACGTCACGCTGCGCCCGCCCACCGCCCTGCAGGTCGATCTGGGCACCATTCGGCTGGAGCCCGACACGGCCCAGCTGCAGGAGGTGCAGGTGACGGCCGAACGGGAGGCCGTGGAAATCGGCATCGACCGGATTGTCTATAACACACGCGATCAGCTCGTCAGCGCAGGCGGCGCGGCCGTCGATGTACTGCGCAACATTCCGTCGGTAGAGATCGACGTCGAGGGCAACATCAGCCTGCGCGGCAATCAGAACGTGGCAATCCTGATCAACGGCCGCCCCTCCGCCCTGCAGGGCGAAGCGCTCACGCGCTTTCTGGAGGGGCTTCCTTCCGATGCCATCGAGCGTGTCGAGATCATTCCCAACCCGTCGGCCAAGTACGAACCCGACGGCATGGCTGGCATGATCAACATCGTGCTCCGGCAGAACCAGGACCTTGGTCTGGGCGGTAGCCTTTCGCTGGGTGCCGGCACGCGCAATACCTACAACGCCTCCGGTACGTTGACCTTCCAGCGGGGTCCGTGGAATCTGACCAGCAACTATGGCTTCCGAACCGGCGAGCGGCCGGTCGAGGGCACCCGCTTCCGCGAAAACCGCTACGAGGACCCGCTCACCTATCTGAAACAGCTCGACCGGGGGACGTTCGAGCGCTACGCGCACAACCTGAACACCACGCTGGAATACCGGCTCGGCCGCCTGAACACGCTGGGCGCTTCGGCCCTGCTCAGCTTCCGGGGCGGCGGCGAGGACACGCGCGCGCTTTACCAGAACCTCGACGCCTCGCAAACGCTGACTTCTCAGTACGAACGGCGCGTCGAAGGCGACCGCAACGACTTCAACATGGATTATCGCCTCTTCTTCCGCCGCATCGTCGATCCTTCCAGACACGAACTCAACGCCGAGCTGCGCTACGAGCGGGAAAAGGAAGACGACCTCGAACATTATCTACAGCAAACGCTGACGCTGACCGGGGATCCCACGGGCGAAGCGCAGCGCGAACGCAACGAGCAGGACGAACGCGGAACTACTCTTTCGTTTCAAGTCGACTACATGCGGCCGCTCGGCGACCGGCTCCGCCTGGAGGCCGGCTACAAGGGCGATCTCAACGTGAACGACTACGCCCAGCGCTATGAGGTGCAGGGCGAAGCCCCCTTCCTCAACGACTTTCGCTACACGCTGCAGCGCCATGCCGCCTATGGCATCCTCAACTACGACCTGGGCGTCTTCGGCGTGCAGGTCGGACTGCGCGCCGAGCAGGCCCGCACCGAGTTCGAGCAGCAAACGCTGGGCGAAACCTATCGGAAGGACTACTTCAGCCTGTTTCCGAGTGTCTTTCTGAGCTTTCGCCCGGTGCAGACCCATCAGTTCCGCCTGAGCTACAGCAAGCGCATCAACCGCCCCAATACCTGGCAGCTCAATCCGCTCAGCGATCTGGACGATCCGCTCTTCCGTCGTCAGGGCAACCCCTACCTCGATCCGGAGTACACGCACGCCTTCGAGTTCAGCTACTCTTGGATCTCGCCGGCCGCTACGCTGACGCTGACGCCGTATTACCGCTATACGGTGGACGTCATCCGCTGGTATGAATCGCTCGATCCGGCCACCGGAATTACCACCGTCACCTTTCGGAATCTGGCCTCGCGGGACGACTGGGGCTTCGAGACCGTCGGCACCTTCCGGCTGGGCGACCGGCTCAACGCCTTCGCCAGCGTGAACGTCTTTCGCGTCACGACGGACGGCAGCAATGTCGATACCGACTACGGTAGTGACGCGATCGGCTGGAACACGCGCCTGAACACGACGCTGAGCGTCATGCCCGGTCTGATGCTGCAGTTTTCCTACTTCTACAGCTCCCCGCTGGACGTCGAAAACGGCCGCATCTCCGGGCGCTCGATGGCCGACCTGGCACTGCGCCAGCAGTTCCTGAGCAACCGGGCCAGCCTGAGCGTGCGCGTCAGCGACCTGTTCAACACGATGCGCTTCCGGGTCGAGCGCGAGGACGCGCTGTTCTACCAGCGTTTCAACCGGAGCTGGAATGCCCAGCAGGTCTTTGTGACCTTCACCTACAACTTCGGCCATCAGAACCAGCGTCGGAATCGTCGCTGGGACGAAAATGGCGAGAACGGCCGGCCGGAAGACGTCGAAGGGGTCTTTATCCAGCAGTAAATGCCCGGATGTGCTTCAGCAAAGCCCGCGTTCGTCGGTGAACGCGGGCTTTTTCTTGAACGGGCGCCTCGCGGGCCTCGGAGTTCGGATACCGGGATCCTCTGCGTCGTCCGATTCGGTAGCGGCGTCCCGTGTCAAGGAGGGCCGCTCAAAAGCCGACGTGCGTCAGCGAGAGCATGAGCATGAAACGGGAGCCACTCCCCATCAGGTGGCTGCGCGGGCTCCCGGCTGCCGCAAGCCGCAGCCCCCAGGAGCGCAGTTGCAGCCCCGTTCCGCCATAGAGCATGAGGGCTCCGTCGCCGCCGGTCAGTACGCCGCCGAACAGCGGGAGGAAGCTCCATCGGGTTTCGGCGCCCAGCACAAGCTGTGGCACACGGGCGCCGTTCGTTCCGGTCCGGTTCAGTCCCAGCGAGAGCGTCGCATGCAGGCGCGTGGTGCCGCCCACCCAGTAGGTCGCGCCCAGATGCAACGCGGCCGGCAGCATGGTGGTTACGCCGGTTTCCTGCACGCGCACGTCTTCGTAGGCGGCCCGGGCCAGGCTATCGAGCTGGTGTTCGATGTAGGCGCCCAGGTCGCTATTGAACTCCGTGCGCAGCCGGTCCATGTCGAGCTGCACGCCTGCGAACGCAAAGACCGAATCGCCGGGCATGTGTCGCTTTACGTTTTTCCAGCGTAGCAAGCCCAGGTCGGTCAGGCTGGCACCGAGCAGCAATCCGGGCAGCAGCCGGTACTGCGCGCCCAGCGAGAGGCCGAGCCCCCATCCCTGCTGCCGCAGACCGGCCATCTGACGCGCAATGCCATCCCCGGCTTCTTCGTTCACCTGGCGATTGTCGAACAGATCGAAGCCTTCCAGCAATTCGCTCGCGGCCCCGGTCAGATCCAGCGTATAGGCATAGCGGTGCACGACCTCCGCCGTCCCGACGGTGACCGTCGAGCGCATCGTGCCCCGCACATAGTGGCTGCCCAGCAGCAGGCGCGGAGCCACGCCGACGATCAGGTCCGGGTTCAACTTGCGGGCATAGCCCACCACCAGTTCGTGATAGGTCATTGCCTGAAACTCACCGTTGACGGGCACCGTGCGCGGTTCTTCGGTGCCTTTCAGGAGCACGTCCGGCAGTCCCCGGTTCATCCACAGCCGCTGCTGCTGACGCACGCGCCAGGCCACGCCCCAGGCCGACCACCAGCCGGTATGCGTCAGCGCCAGCGGCGTCACCTCCACCGCCTCGCCTGCGGTACGCCAGGCGTCGGCGCTGCCGAACCAGGCGTCGAGCATGCGGTCCACCTCGGCCGGCGTCAGGTGCCGTCCGGCCGCCAGATACCGGTTGTAAAGGTCGAAGCGTGCCAGGCTGCCGCCCGCCAGTCCGCCCAGCTCCATCAGACGCAGTCGGGGCCCTGTCACGCCCGCGTTCATCAACGCGGCGGGATTCAGAAACAGCGCATCCGCACCCGAGACGGCGGCCGGGTTGAAGCCGGTCTGGGCGGCCCAGGCGCTCAGCCGGGTGTACTGCGCCCGCACCGGTCCCGCAAGCAGCACCAGCAGCGCAAATATTCCAATCCGTCGCAGGATGCGTACCATGGCCTTTTTTCTCATTCAGTGAACACGCGTGCGATAACGGAAAGCCCCCTGAAGCTGCAGGCGCAGCGCATCGGAGGCCCGGATGCGTACGGCCGACACCTGCTCGGCGGGCGTCTGCACCTGCAACACCAGCCGCGCCCGACGTCCCTGTTTCAGCAGCGCCAGTTGATCACGGGTCAACGTGACCGAGACCTCCCCTTCCCGATAGGTCGTGGCGAAGCCCTGTCCGTCCACGGGTGCCGCGGCGACCTGCAGCGTATTTTCCGCCGGAATGCGCACGCCGATGGGCTGCTCGAAAGCATCGAGCAGTTCGATCTCGGTGGCGACGGCCAGCGGAATGCCGTTCGCGTAGCGCAGCGTCAGCCGGGCTTCTTCGACCTGCACGTCGTCCTGGGGATCGGTGGGCAGATCCAGCGAGCTCAGATCGACTTCCACCGTGTCCTGCACCTCGATGACGTCTGCGGCAATGTGCAGCGGAATGCGCAGGCCGGCCCGGGCCGTCACCGTCAGCGGCTGGCGCAGCTGCACGGCCCCCTCGGCCACCACCCGGCCCACCACACGCAGTTCCTGCGGCAGCAGGCTGAGGAATTCGTCGATGTTGGAATTCGTCGCATCCAGCACATAGGTGTGCGTGACCGGCCGGTCGGGATCATCGGTGCCCACGAATGGCAACCGGATGAGCTGATCGGCACCAAGCGGCGACCCGTTGTAGCGCAGCGGGGCGATTACCGGATCGTCCGGCGCCACGGCATAAGCGCCTCTGCCGCGCAAAAAGCGTGTCGTTCCGTCGGCGGCCCGTCCCAGGATGGCCAGGTAGAGCGTGGCCTCCCCGCCGATGTTCGTGGTCAGGCTGAGCGTCAGGTCGGTTCCCTGCACCTGCAGGCCGCTGACGCGTTTGCTGAGTTCGTCGAGGCCGTCCACGCTGGAAATCCTGGCCTCCGCATCCAGCGCCACGTCCAGCAGCCCGTCGCCGTTCACATCGTCGTTCAGGTCGGCCGTCAGGTTGCTCACCTGCACGTGGGCGTCTTTCAGATCCAGTCCCTCCAGGCGCACCGTGGCCCGCACGGAGTCCGTCGCTTCCAGCGCACGCGCCTGCGAGGCCGTCTCCAGCCGTCCGTAGATGTGGTACCGCAGCGTATTCTGGGCGGGATACAGGCGCAGATCGCGCAGCGTCAACGCCCGCGTCACGGCGCTTCCGGCCGGGAGTCCGGCAAACAGGTATCGGCCCGGATCGTCGACCGCACCGCGCACGAAACGGATGACCAGCGTGTCGCCCGGCCCGTAAGGAGGCCGACGGATGTCCGGAAAGCTCAGCTGAAGCGTGTCCAGGTTCACGTCCAGCGTACTCAGCAGATCTTCCAGCACGAGCTGTCCGTCGGCCAGCGTGACGTAATCGCCGGGCGCGAAGGCAACCTCATCGCTCTCAATCGCAATGGAACCATCGGTCTGAAACGTCTCCCCCTGCGGGTAGAAGTACAGTGTATTGAGACGGGCCAACCCCTGCAGCTCCATCTCCAACCGATCGGCCGCAGCAACGTCTACGGGCATGGCACTCCCCGGTGTCGAGACCATCGCCACCGCATCCACTTCCCGGGAGACCACGCCGAGCTGCACCGGCACCGTCACGGTCTCACCGGGCCCCACGGTAACCGGCCCCAGTTGCAGCGCCGCATAGCCGGCCGGATAGCCGCCCACCGGCTCACGCGTCCGGATCTGCAGCGACTCGATCTGCAGGGCAACAGGAAGCTGGTTGTAAAGCGTCAGGGTCAGCTCGCTGGAAGCCAGTACGGCACCCACCAGCTGGCTTTCTCCGGCAACAGCAATTCGCTGCCGTTCCACCTGGACCGTCTGGCCGGGCACCGCAGCAAGGGCCCGATCGGCCTCCAGGGTGGTCGTCCACACCTGAAGCTGAATGGCTCCGTTGGGCTGGGCGGCCCCCCCATACGTGCCCAGATCCAGCTCGTAAATCAGTTCGGGAACCAGCCGCTTGCCGGCCAGGCTGGCCATGCCCGCAGCCGTCTCGCCGGGCTGCGGCACCCGTTCGAGCACGACCTCCTGCAGCAATGCTCCGGAGTCGGCGTAGCAAATGCGCAGGCGCGGTGGGCTGGCGGCCCGACTGTCGGTCAGCGGCACGTCCAGCCCGTTGTAGAGCGACACGTGCAACTCGTTGACGCCGCCGGTGGCGTTGCCGAGCACGACCTCGGTCCCCTCCTGTAGGTCGATAAACTCCGTGCCCAGATCCAGACGGGCCGGCGGTGAGGGAAGCGACGCTTCCAAGGGCAACACGGGTACCGGCATCGTCGTATCGACCAGCGCCAGCGGCGCAATGCGCAGCACCTGCAGGTCGAAGCTGTACGCAGCGCTCAGGTCCTGCTCCAGCACGTCGTCCACACCGGCCGCCACCGACACGGGCGCCGGCGTGGCCCGTTCGGCCAGCGTGCGGCTCAATTCGTCCAGCTGGACGAAATCCTCCAGCTCTTCCTCGGCCACCAGCGCCAGCACATTGTCCGACTCCACCTGAAAAAGCGTATCGACCCCGTGACGCGTCGTGTCGATCAGCGCGTCGGTCCCTTCCTGCGGTCCCAGCAGCACGAACGTCTTTTCCAGAAGCAGCGGGGCCTGCAGAGACGATTCGAAAGAAAAGTCGGGAGCTCCGGTGGGCATTTCGCAGCGGCTGAGACTCAGACACAGCAGCAGGCCCAGGCATCCGGCCAGCGCACGTCGCATCGATCCGTAAACCGTCTGGTTCAACTTCGCAAACAGAGGGGATGCGGCTACCCTTCGAGGGTATCGGAACAGGATCGATGCGTCTTAAGCCGAGCCATGAAATGCGTGTTGTTACGTAGCGCGACTTATATGAATTCCTTGATTTTTGGGTGCATATATTGTAACTTGCCGCAAAAACGCCATGCCTCGCGCTCCCCTTCCTCCCATCACCGAAACGCTCGAAGAGCTCCGCCAACGCCTCCAGGCCGAACGCC